>Ga0179593_1402739_pt1 | contig 10040 bp, 10 predicted proteins | sample CZODoug2_1_08_16_FD_185931 | JGI IMG/M metagenome (GOLD analysis project Ga0179593, IMG submission 185931) | Vadose zone soil fungal communities from Angelo Coast Range Reserve, California, USA - CZODoug2_1_08_16fungal (PacBio error correction) | ecosystem: Environmental > Terrestrial > Soil >...
AAAAGTTCCATGAGCAGGAGGGACAACGGGGAAAACGCCCCTTTTTTCTGGTCATAAAACAAAGGGGCACCAGGACGAGTTAAAGGGCAAAAACCGAATCAGCCAAACACATTCAGGCAAACGTTCCTCTTCCCGGAAAGCTTCAATTACAGAGCGCACACGGGAAGAGGGGTGGACGGGGGGGAAAAGAGAAAAAATCAGTGCCCAGAGTAACACGAAAAAAAGGCGCACCATTCGCTCGGCTACTTTAAAAATACCAGGGCGAAAAAAACGCCCAATGGCGGGCCAAACAGTGCGCCAAAATGGAACTGACGGGGGCCTGGCAAGGAGAAGGTCGTTGGGGGAAACCAAGTAGGTACCAAAAGATCGCAGAGTGTCGAAGGTGCTCTGCACTGGGAATTGTGGCTGGACAAAGCGCCTCCGGCGGTCCAAACAGAAGATGAAAGGGACTGGGTTTAGCCTGCCCAGGAGACCCCTGGGCCTCCAGCCCCCATCCGGTGTCTCAAAAAAAAACCATCTCTTGCAACGCTGCCGTTATACACAGCGCGAAAAGCATCGATCACCTTAAGCGCAAAGAAAAAATCTGGACGGGACGAGCTTTACGAGAACCGCGACCACCCTCCACTACTAGGGAAAAAAAAGTCACACCCGCGAAGAAAAAAAAACAAAAAAGCCTTGCCCCTGACACCGAAAAACTCCTGGTGGGAAAGGAAAACAAGGCAGGTGGCTCAGAGAGGGGCAGATCCCATCCCCAAAGGTAATTCCACAAGTCGGGAAAACGAGAAAGGAATCGCCGGCGACATCAACGGCCCCGAGAAATGTCAAAAACCAAAAAGTTGCAGTAGTAGAAGGGTTCAAGACCCTGGGGTTGGTGGGTCGTCGGGGGAACGGAGGGCTGAAATAGGGGAGGTGGACCAAAGGTGGGAGGGCGTGGTGGAATTTATAGACCTAATGCAAACGGTCTGCAGTAAAGGTGCCTGCGGCAATGCGTAAAGGGGGGGGGATGCGACGCAACGACAAGGGGGGACCGGGCCACAGACCAAAGGCCCCGAAAAAACGTGTACATCCTGCGGGGGGGGGGCTATGGGACGCGGAGAACTAAAAAAGGAAGCTAGGTAGACCATAGTGTCAACCGCCGCGCCAAGGGGCCTGTGAAGGGGCCGTCGGGTCAAAACTAGAGCCGGATCTGTTAAGACTAAAAAACGAGAGCGTGACGTGGGTGGGGACCTCTAAGAAGAAGGCGTGAGGGGGCCACGAGCGGCGCGGAAGGGGAAGATGAGCGACGGCAACTTACGAATCTGTGGGGAAGAGAGTAGAAAAAAAGGCCGTCAAACGAAAACATGTGTCACACTTCTGAAAAACAAAAAAAAAGAAATACCATCTCAGGTCGAACTGCAAACTGACACCAAGAACGGATCGAAAAAGGATGGGTCAAGATGCTGCGAGGCCGCCAGAAGGAGTACTTCGTGAAGTGTCTCTTCAGTACAGCCAGCCGCAGGGGAAAGTTCTAGGCAAACTGCTGGGAAAGGGGGAGCAATCCAAAAAGGGGAGGGCATGGGAGGTGAACGAGGAAGCGTGCACGAACAGCCAAAAAAGTAAAAAAAAAGGGTACAACAGAAGGAGGAGGGGAAGAAAAAAAAAAAACGTGCGACCCAAAAAGAAAGAGTGTGAGGTCTGGCCTGCGCGAAGAGGGTTGGAAGGAAAAATTCGGATGGACGGAGAATCGAGTCCTCGACGGATCTCGTAAGAATAAATGCGTCCTTGAAGTGGGGAGAGAAAGAAGGAGAAATTTGAGACGGGGCAGCTTTTCAGAGCTCGCAGAACAGAACAGGGCAGTCTGGGAAAAATGACATTAAGCCCCTTGACCCAGAAAGCCTCAAAAAAAAAACCCATTAGGTCAAAGAAGGGGTAGTAAAACCCAAGATACCAGGAGAAGAGACGCAGCCCCCCGAACCCGAGGCTCGCGAAAACTAAGTCCAAAGCGCCACCAGCGTTGGGGGGAAAAGTCGCCCGAGAAAAGATTAAACAAAGTGTGCCGTTCGAAGAGAAAAAGAGGAAAAACGTCAGGGGAAACGCCAGCGGCACAAAAAACGCCTCACAACCAAAAAAAAAAAACAACCCTGCTCCTCGTCCACCAGATCAAAGTTAACTTCAACCAAAGGGGCAGTCGAAACGGAAAAAGACTGGGGCGAAAGAAAAAAAAGAGCACATTGTGTGGTTTGAGACGCCCGCCCAAAAGAAAGCAGAGTTTCAAACAAAAGCAGAGCCAGTCAGCGGACCCTGCGCCGGTCAAAGGAACCCACAGAGGTGAGGAAGGGAACGGGCAAAGACGACGTTTGAACTAATGGGGGGGGAGGTGAGGGGAAGCTGGACTAACGATGGAAGGGTCTGCCTCGGGGAACAAAAAAAAAAACAAACCCTCGGGGTCGGGAGGGAGGGATTTCTCGTAATAAGGAAGACGTGGGAAAAAAAACGCACAAAAGTAGTCGCTGAAACGGAATTCCAAAAACCGGAGCAGGGAATAATCTTTCAATTCTCAAAAATCATACAATTGGGGTGGAGGATGAATTCTGCGTGGGGGCCAAGATCCGTAAACGTCGTAAAAAGGGGAGGGGGTATCCACTGTCTCAGAACGTGTCTTGCGGACTGGGCAGTTCGGACCCCCACGCTTTTGGATCACCTGGTAGATCAAACCAGGCCTCTGAGCGGAGGGGCCCAACACGAGCCTCCCAGGGGGGGGGTCATCGGTTCCAAATAAAAACGATCGAGTGCGAGAGATCCGATGCTGAAACAGATGGAACGTGAAACAGAAACTCGAAACTAAAAAAACCATGTTGACGAGATACAGGAAGCAAGCCGTGGAACAAAGAGAAGGGTGGACAAAGAGATCTGGAACAAGACGCGAAGTAAACGAAAGGCCACTAAAAGGCAACGGCCCGCAATGTTCCGGGGCCAGGGCAGGACGGCGGGGACGTGCTCGGCAACCTAAAAGGAAAATGAAACATCCAGCATGTACAAAAACTGAACGGAAAGACGACAAAGCGGAAAAACCCGAATCGAAAAATCCTAAAAAATTGGGCGGACGGGGTGTCTAAGGGGAAATGACAAAAGATACCGCGGGCACAGAAGAGAGGCCGCTGTTGGAAACCACCAGGGATCGTATGCCTAATCTCAGAAATCTCAAAAAAATCAAAAAGTCGACGGCTCGCCGACCGGCCGTTTCACGGAGACGACCGCTGACCCGACGCAAAGAACGTGCGGAAAAAGGGAGAAGGGGGGCCTGCGCAAGAAAATTCTCACTAAAAAAAACAACAAAAAGGATTAGAGGAAAAATGAGCATGCGCCAAAAGCACCAAAAATTTGCACACATGAAGACACGAATCGGGCAGCGGCGAAAGGGGAAAAGCCCCGGCCCAGGCGCAGTGGGCGATAGAGGGAACGTCAGGCCTGGATGGCTCTTCGAATAGAGACGGGGGAAAAATCGGGCCCAACGCGTGAAGTAGGGGGGAAAAAAGAAGTCGTCCATTTCACCCGCAGGAAAGAAACCCCGACAATCTGTCACAAGGGGATCGGCGGGGACAAAAAAAACTCCCCCGAACTGTAGAAGGGATGGAGGGCGTGACGGTGATGGCACCGGGGGAAAAAGGGAACAACGACAGGACACGGCTGCGAAAATTGCCCGGCGAACAAGATGACTTGTCGTCTGCAAGGGGCCTCGGGAGGACGGCTCTACAAAACATCTATAGAAAACAGGAATGTTGCAAAAAACCGCGATCTTTCTGTCCACCTGGCCTGCAAACGCAGACTCGCCCTAAAAAAAAACACGGCCTCGTGTCAAAAACTCGGAATAATCACAGACTCGTCAGAGTGCGATTGACACCAAAAAGGGGTGAGGCGTCCTGGGGCAACGCAAGCCACTTCAAAATCCCGGTCACAGGGGACTAAGTGCAACCGCTTCTCGAGGGGGACCGCAAGAAGCACGACCACGGAAGACAAACCGAAGAACAAGAAAATAAAAAGAAGTCACTGGCGGAACGTCCACTGGACCGCACCCACGAGAACATTCATAAGAGGGAACAATTGTAGCGGGGGGGGGTTAAGGCACGGGAAATCGAGTGCTCGAGAAGAAAAAGCCGAGAAATTCGGTCAAGGCCCCACTTGACCCAAAAAGGGAATCAAGTCAACGGCGAACTCAGAGCTTTTCCGGGGGGGCGGGAAAGGAAAATTAAAAGAAAAACCAACTAACATAAAACGAATCTCCAGAAATCAAAAGGCACTAACCCCAAATCAATCAACTGAGCCAAACCGGCCCGAGAAAACGGGGGAAAAAAAAATAACGCGGACGTGTTTGAAAAGAGAAAGGGACTCCACGGAACGGGGGCTCTCGGCCGGTTGGTGAACATAGCCCTGCGTCTTCAACAACATTAGGAAAAACCTTACCAAAGATGCGAGCAGAAGACTCAAAAGGGGGAATGAAGGAACCAAGGGGGAAAGTAGGCGTAAAGCATCAAAGAGTTGGGCCAGGGTCACGTGGGAACTGCAAGGTGGCTGCCAAAAGGTACCCACCACAGGAGGGGGGGGGGTCATCGGCAAGGGACCTCACCACGTTGGAACATCTTCTAAGTATAAAGACAACCACCGCAACACGTAGGCGCTGTGGGAATGCGAAGGAACCAAGGCCCGAAGGGGGGGACTGTCAAAAGCAAAAATCTTCGGGCGCACATTAACAGAAAAACCGGGAGGAAACGAAGCGGCTTAGAGGCGGAGGCAAAACGTACTCAACGGCCAACTGGAGAGTCCGAAAGCGAAACAAATCCTGAACCGAAACTTTAGGGAAGACCACGTCCAAAACGCAGTTCTATTACTAGAGCCGCGCCGACGCTTCGCCCCACAGGGGAGAGAAAAAGAACGCTCAATCGGAGCATAAGACTCCACTCTTTAAAGAGGGAAAACAAAGTCCCAACAGGCGCGAATAACGAAACTCAAACGGCAAAACGAACAGGAAAGTCAAAAGGCCGAACGGCGGCACCTTCACTCAAAAAGACCTGCCCGAAAAAAAAAAAAGAGTGGCGAAGGAGAAAGGAAAAGCGATCCGAAAGAAAAAAAGGTTCAGATCGCGATGAAACGAGAGTCAACGTAACTCCGAGGGTCTGACTATTCGGAAGCACTCCCAAAGGGACCCGACAAGTCACGCTCCCCCTCCCGCGTTACTTGGGGAAAAAGGAAAAGGGAAAAAAAAAAAGCTCGTGGAGCCAACAATCAAAACTCGGACAGGGGTCAAAACAGGGAAAACGGTATGAACCTTGAAGGACGATTCGGAAACACGAATCAAAGTTTAAAAAGCCCCTAGGGGAGAACAAAACAAACGGAATAAGAGAGCCGCGTCGGGAACAAAAACAGCATCAGCCGTCTCTCAAAAAAGGACAGCCGTCCACCCAACAACCGCTCAACCAGAAAACCACGGGGAGAAGACCGGCTAACAGAATGCCTGAGACTTTCAATTCAAACGGGAAAACGTCGCGGGCCGGCGTCCAGGAAGAAAAAGAAGATAGCGGTCAGCGCTACCAAAACAAGGATAAACGGGATGAGGTTGAGGGGACTGAAGTAGGAAACCCTGCCAATCGAGCCCACGGGAGACATCGTACAAAAAAAGTCCGGCCTCAACAAGAGCCAGACACCGTTGATGAAATAATCACTCCCAACCAAAAGACAATCCAAACAACGCGTATGGCAATCATCCTAAAAAAAGAAACGACCCACCAAAAACAGGTCACAAACCTCGAAAAAAGAAAGAGAAAGGACAGATTTTCAAAAAACGGGGACGAAGCGCCTCCGCGGGATACGTAACACAAACTTTTTTCCAGGGCTGTGTACAACCTAAAGGAAGGAGGTCCGAAGCCGCGCCACAGAAAACTTCTTGTCAGCAACCGACCTTAAGGGGGGGGGGGGGGGGGGGTTCTGGCCATCAAAGGAGGAACAACGTCCAAGCTTGTTCAGGGGGATCGTCGTGAAGATATGGCCAAACACCACTGGCAAAAGACATCCCTCGGAGGGGGCCAGAATCAGAAGGGGTGTGCTTAGACTTCAAGAGGGAATAGAGGAGGACGAATAACGAGTAACAGCAAACTACGAGGAAGTCAGGGGAAAACCACCCTCTATGGGGGGGGAGGAAACCAGAAAAAAAGTCCGAAAGGGAAACGCTCTAAGCACCATCATCCAATCTCTTTCGGGAACACAACATGAGACATCCCAGCAACAATACAGGAGACAAACTATGTCGAAACACTTACGATCTGACCCTCAGGTCCACTTCCAAAGCACCCCGATGCCAGGGACCGAAGGCCCGGGAGTCGGCTCCCAAATCGGACAAAAATAAATGATCGGGAAGGACAACTCCTGGAAAAAAAGAAAAATAAGCCGAATAGAGAGTCGGAAAAACCGGATAAGCCACGGGTCCTAAAAGTAAAAACCTAGACGACAAGTCCTCCACGGCGTAATGAATAACGGAGAACTGAAAAGACGTCGTTAAACACCACAAGTGCTTAGGAAGGCTTGAAAACCGAAGACGTTAAGTCTCATTATAAAGGGCACGGGGTACGGAGGGATTCCAGAATCAAACTTAAACTACGCAAGAGCAGTTAAAAACAAACCCCACTCATACAACACAACAACAACAAAGTATTTGGGAAGAGATATTCAAAACCTCCCACCGCGCGGCCTTTTCGCCCTTTTTTGCATAAGCGTCAAAGGACCTGACGAAAGTTTGTCTTCACTGGAAGAGGGGTACCGCCGGCATTCACGGCAAGAACAAGACCGGCGTGGGTGGAAAAAAGGTCAGCCGGCTTCATGAAAGCCCGACTTGTTTGTACGGAGGAAAAACTTTTCCCAAAAAAAAAACCTACCGTAAGAAGACCGGAAGTCGGCTAACGTCAATCACAGGAGACCAAAAAAGCCCATGGCCGTCAAATGGAAAGTGCGATAGGGCCTGCAGCCGCAACAGGCTCATGGAACGTGGGGGGAAGAGAAAGGTTAAGATAGACAGCGGTGGGGGGGCGACCATGGGCCTAGTCCTGGGCTGGGCCGGGATAACACCCGGTGCCGGCCTCAACGGAAAAGGCATGCACTGGAAGAGAAAGCACGGCTAACAGGGACCCCTGGGGCAAAAACGCAAAGGTCGCCCAAAAAAAGATACTGTGGTGCGGGCCAAGACTGGAAAAGCACACGCGGGAACACAATCCTAGGAGACCGCTGAACCTAGAAAGACTTGATAGGTGCCATCTGCGAACTCAACCCATCGGAAGGCAAGAAGAGAACCACCGTCAACGCAGAACACGACAGGGAATAAAAAGAGAATTGAATGTCCGCACCCGGCTCGCAGTTCCCTGCACGCCGTGTTGGAAAAGCTCAAAAGGCGAGCAAAATGCGAGGTGTACCCAGAAAAATCAACCCGAAATCTAGAGGCGCCGGCGAAGCGAGGAAAAGAGAAATGAAAAATGGACAGGGCGCGTTCTCAGAAGGGGCAAAGAGACACTGGGGGGGGGGGAGTTCTGAATGGAAGCCCAGCGCGGGGGACTGGTGCTGTCACGGGGTGAGTATCGAACGAGGTAAAAAAAAAACGGTTGATGGGGCCGTGACTGGGCGGGCAAAGGAGACTTGCTTTGAATGCAACGACGAAAATGGGCCGGGGAAAAGGAAGGCAAACGGCACGGTAAAAGAAAATGCCAAAAAAAGCGGGTTCGAGGGGGACCCGAAAACAGCTGCTACGAGGTCGACAAGAGCAAACCCGCGAAACAGGGGCGCACACTGTTCGGGAGTGCAATCGAAGCACACTAAACCACGAGGTACTTGACAGACTGGGGGAGAGAAGAGTGCGTGTGGAGATTCGAGCGAGAACGGCAGGGGGGTGACAGGCCGACGCGGAGCGAGTCTAGATGAAGCAAAAGCGGGTAAAAAGCCCCAGCAATGTTTGTTGCCATCAGGAAGTAAAAAAGCGTGCAGGGCCCCTGTTCAAAGTCGTGCGAGAGGCATCAAGCTAATAGGGAAGGCAGCAACCAGAGCCGGAGTCTCACAAAAAGAAGACAGGGGTCAACGGAATGAACCTCACCTAGCGACCTAGGAGTACGAGGGGAAAGGAGAGACCATCGTCAAACGCGCCAAAGATTGAACAATGAAGTTTAGGAATAGCCTACTTAATGCAAAAAAAATCCGTTGATTGTCAATGAGCACGGGAGGGAACCACACGTTCTACAAACGACCACGAGGGGTGCAGGGGAGAACCGGATGAGGCAGACCTGTTTGACAGGGAAAAGGCCCAACCTTCCCTGAGTTAAATAATCTTTTGACCCTATCAGGAGGATTCGGGTGATCGAAAGTAAGTCGAAACGCACCCACACAACCCCCCAACCCCCAACCACCACCACCAAACACCCCCACAACAAACCCGTGGAGGAAGGAACCAGTCTGCGGAGTCCTCAGGCAATAACTGCGGAACATGGGAGATCAGATCGGGTCAGGCGGCAAAAGCCGGGGGTTGGGCGAGCTCGGCAGGGAAGTCAGGCCCGGCAAGTCCACAGTGTCCGCGAAAAAAGGAAAACTCCCAGCAAATCTCCAATCAAGGTTTCAAGGGAATTGAAACCACGAAGGCAACCTCAGCAGACCCGCCAGGATCAGCTGACGTACAAACAAAAGCAATAAGGTGCCCTCGTTTGAAGCCGGAGAAAAAAAAAAAATGAAGCCCGTGGTGGAGTAAGATGAACAAAAAACCTCGGGGGAAACTTGGGGGGGTAACACAGCAAAAAGGCGTCAACACCGCCCTCTCCCAAGAGACGGAGTACACCGCAGTAGCACCCCACCAACCAGGAAAACCGGTACTTCCATCACAACGGGGCATAGCCCGGAATCTGGGACAAGGTCCGGCCACTACCCAAATGGTTGGGTGAAAGAAAACGAAAGACCAAGAAAGCCAAAATCGCTGGGAAAAAACGGATTAGGAAAGCCAACGGACAGCGGGGCAGGGACGTCCTCTGAAAACCGCAAGGCGTCGTACGTGAGGATCACGAAAGGCGACGTGAATCAGAATGTTAAGCGTGATGTGACCCCGCGGGGGCCTAGGGGAGGAAAGGTCTGCTAGTTAGGTGAGGGGAAGGAAAAACGGTGCCACGCGTACAAGGAGGGATTCGATCTTTGGAAAAAAGGAAGAAATGACGCAGACTTCGGGCTAAGGAAGGCCCGCCGAATCCCTGTATCTTCATTCCAAGGGAGGAAGACTACTACATGGAGAGTATGAAGGTAAATTGTCGAGCGGCAGTGAAGGTCTGCTCCACTGGGGGGCGGGGATCACTAATGTATACCACGTGGTAGGGAATTGAGAGTGAACGTCTCAGAGAAGAAAAAGAGGGGAGCAAAGGTAACTCACGAAAAAGGACTGAGTCACAAGGGGGGGGGGGAGCGGGGCCCCGAAACTCAACTTTCTTTTTCAAGTCACCAAGAAAAAGGCAAAGCTGCGGCCCGAGAGGAAAACGAGCAGGGGCCGTGGTAAAAGCCCGCAAAAAAAAAAAGGGCACGGCAAGAGTGTTTAAGGGGAAATCCGCGGGGGGGAAGGCAACGCGCAGGGGGCCAGCGTGTAAAGATCTTACCAGAGAGCCTCACCGAGGGGGACCAGCCGAAAGACAAGGACTCTACGCGAAAAGGGCCGTTTTCAAGAAGGGAACTCCGCCGTGAAGTGCCAGAGCGAGGAAGACACCTAAAGTCCTTAAACGCGGGGGGAACTACGCACAACACCCGCAGGAAGAAGGGGGGAATCCCTATGTTTCTTCGGGGGGGGCGCCACGGGAAAACAAGACGCACAGGGATCCCGAGCAAAATCCGTCGCGTGCCGCATGGGGTAAAGCTGAGGAAGCCAGCATAAAAGGACATCTATTAACAGAATCCATCGCAAAGCATCCAGAAAGGAGACGTGAGCATTCTCGCCCAAAACAGCCGGGGGGAACACGACGCAACGCGGACCAGGCTGGGAAAAAAAAAGTTTTCGCCCCGGTGGG
>Ga0179593_1412468_pt1 | contig 10040 bp, 9 predicted proteins | sample CZODoug2_1_08_16_FD_185931 | JGI IMG/M metagenome (GOLD analysis project Ga0179593, IMG submission 185931) | Vadose zone soil fungal communities from Angelo Coast Range Reserve, California, USA - CZODoug2_1_08_16fungal (PacBio error correction) | ecosystem: Environmental > Terrestrial > Soil >...
GGATAGCAAAGAACAGGGCGGCGGAGAAGCGTTGGGAATACATGAGGTTTGGAGTGCAAGTGCATACACGCTTGGGGGAGCACGGGGGGGATAGGAATGATATCAATAAAAAAAGCCAAAAATACATGCAAGGGAACGAGCAGCGAAGGGAAGCGTCTCTGGAAAAACGGGATGAAACTACAGAAAAATCAGACCGGAGGGAAAGCCAACATAGGGCTTCCCGACATCAGAAAGAACGGAGGATAATCATCCCATTGACTCTTCTTCACCTGATGTATTGAATAGGCGGTCACCGAACGAGGCAGAACGGCAAAAAACATGGACAAAAGGACAGACAAGAGAGGGGGGAGCCGTCCGGGTGGGAAAGAAGAAAAGAAGGATGCATCACGAAAGGGTCGTTGAAAGAAATAGGAAAAAGAAAGTGGTAAAGCATGTCGTTCTTGTTAACCGCCCATGAAAAGAAGGGGGCAAGTAAAGGAGAAAGGGAAAGTCAAAACAGCAATGCGCGCAAGAAAAAAGGTTGAAAGAGTTGGAGGGTTGGGGGAACGTTATAGTTAGTGTTTTTGAGAATGACAGTGTGGGAAGCCGACTCGATGTTGGCAATCTGCCGCTTGAAATCCCCAGAGGAAGAAAAACATCTGGCACTGGTCGGCGGTATCACAGGGGATCTCTAATAAAATCCTGTGGTTGAAAAAACCAAAATGAGAAAGGGGAGAATGAAAAAAGACCCGAGAATCCGGTATAGCTAAAGGGACAAAAGCGTAGACGCGCCAGGAAACGGGTCACTTTCTCTAACGAACATTCGGCAAATCAGAGCGTCTTGTTTGCGGGGCGAGCCGTCGAATAAAACGTACTGTAAGAGATAGAGGAAACCCGAAAGAGTTGAATAGAAGAGCAAAAAAAGGGAAAACCTCCCAACAATGATTGAAGGTCCTGCCTCCAAAGACTGGGGAAAAAAAAAAAGGGGGGGATAAAATGTATGAAGGCCGGTGAACCGATAACTGGTTGCGAAGGGGGGGGAATGGGGCAGAGACTCCACTAGCACCAAAACAAGTGAAATGGGAAAATGACCAATGGGAAGGCGCCCTTTCATAGAAAAATCAAACACCCCCAACACCCCCAAACCCCCCAAAAAACCCCCCCCAAACCAAAACACAACCACCCCCCCCCACCCCAACCAAATATACACTACGAGGCTCATCCATTAGGGGCCACTTGGGGGGTTATGGGAAGCGATTGATACGAAAACCGGGTCACAACCCGAACTCGGGATCATGGGGGGTGGAAAAAAAGGGAGAAAAACTAAATGACAATCTAGAGACTAGTGAAGGCAACTTAATTGAACGTCGAAAAACTCGACTTTTTGGCAAATGACGAGGGTGGGGCACAGGCAGGATCACATAACGAAAAGGGGGATCAAATTCAACTTAGTGGGGACCCTAAGTTGGAAGGTTGGGTTTGCCCCCTTGGTGGCAAGGTGGGGGGGGATGGAGGAAGAAGAGGCTCGCCTTTTTGAAGAAGCAGAGGGGAAGAAAAGAAAAAAAGAAGAAGCCAAAGGGAATGGGGACCAATCGTCTCGATCTCAAATCAGCCAGGGAGGAAATAGCAACCCATGGGGACGCAACAACATGAAAAAAGGAGGGGGAATGGAGACCGGCAAAAAAAAGAAATTTAGAGGGGCATAGTTGTTGGAGAAAGGCGGCATGACCAAAAGAAAGGGGGGGCAACCAGCAGATGGGAAGGAGAGGGAACAATCAGGAGAAAAAAACTGGTCTGTCGCCAATCGAAGGAAAAACGTCAAGGAAAAAGCCAATGCCTGAGCTGGAGGTCTGATTCTCACGTGCTCTATTTGAAGCTCAAAAACAGGGCAAAAAGGGTCAAAGAAGTCGTCCAAGAAGAGAGAAAAAGCTTAGCCTTGGAAGGAGAAACTTTAGTTGAACCTGGGCCAACGAGGGGAGGGCGTAAACTGGACTAAATGCATTGTAGAGCTGGGAAGGATCGTAAAACGGCGTGAACACACGACAAACGGAAAATCTCCTAAAAAACAGTAAGTCCTTCAAACCGGCAGAAGATGGAAGAATGTGAAAAGAGCCGATACTCGGCAGAAGGGGGGACCATTTCCGGGTCGTACTCGGTAAAATATGCCACTGAACGTAAACTGCCAGGCGCGCCTCCCAAAGAAGAGACAATTGGAAGGAACGAGCTCGGCGGAAATGAAGTTCCAAGATTGGATATTCTCGAGAGTATCAACTTGGTAAGAGGGAAATAAGAGAAAAAGGGAAAGGGAAGACGTTATCCGTCGCGAAAAAGTGGCATAAAAAAAGGGGAAAATTACAAACAGAAGAGGAGAAATGGGGGGGGGGAGAGGGTGAAACTCAGGCAGGTTTACGGTCAAGGGGTATTTAACCCTGAACCTTAGATTCCTACAACAAACTGAATGATTGATGAAAGAGATACGGAGGAAAAAAAGGGGGACTTACCGGAGTACAAAAGGGGTTGAAAAGAGCCTGAGTTTGGGGGAAAATCAACCTCACAAAGAAGGATTGGTGCTTCATCGGATTGGGTTCAAAAATCGCGACTAACCAGTCTATTAGGCTAAAAAGTCATGAGTCTACTACTCTCAGAAGTAGAAAGGCTGTGCAAAGGCAGAAGAGGGAGGGGAGGAGTGCTCGGGAAAAAAGGGGACAGCATTAGGTAAGGGGGTCTTAACGTTAGTGGCATAATTATTAAACTCAGTAGGGAAAGCAAAACTTGCCGAGGAGAGGAAGAGTTTAAAGAAGAGGGAAAGACAGAAGAGAGTCTGCCGGGGCGGCAACTGCCTTTGGACCAATCAGGTCACGCCTGATTAAAAGGAGGAAGGGAGGTGCCCACCCGTCACGCAAGACATCTAGAAAATGGACCAGGAGAAGAAGAGTCGGGGGACTAAGAGTAAATAAACTCCGGGTATAAGGAACGCACAAAACGAGTAAAGAGATCGATCCGACGTCACGGGCTCTTGTTTAAAACGGTCGGAAACTCAAAGCCTTCTGCACTCAGACTTAAGAAAGAGGGGGGGGAGAAGAAGACAGCTCACCGGAATTTGGCGGATCGCCGACAAGGGGGAGGGACCGGATATTCGACAGAAATTTATACCAAACAGAAGACTCCACACCACAACGGGCCAGTGCAGTCTGCTTTTAAATTTGAAAAGGGGAGGGAAGCCCGGTAGAAAACAAACTATTAAAAATCAGTAAAAAAGTGCGACGTCGCACCGAGCAGTCCCCCCCGGCACACTGGAAAGAAAGGTGGCGGCCGAAAATGGGTTGAAGTAGGCAACCGCAAATGAGGGCGATCGATCACCCGGACAACCAGAAAACGCGCATGGCGGGCGGGGATCATACGAAAAGGGAGAAGGGGGCTCGCGCCTGTATTAAAGCATAAGGAAAAGGGGGGGGGGGAAAAAAAATCAAAATGTCTCAGGACCAATCTGGAATTTCCAAAAGTTGGATTGAGAAGAGTTGTCGCCTGCTCAAGAAGGGACCCAATTATATTTGCGATTAAAGGGGGAAAAAAAAGTTGAGCGAAAGAAAGTGTCATTCGGTTGGAGACTGGGGGTTGGGGGACATCTCACGCACAGAACGGCGGGGTTACAAAGTTGCAATGGAACAGGGGGACAGGCGTTATCAGGAGAATAGAGAAAAGTGAAAGGGCAAGATAGAGGGCGAATCTATTTTACGAAGTGCTCGATCAAAGAGTAACCGTTTCACCCTTCATTGACTTGGATGGCTCTAGGGGGGGGAAGGGCTCGGTGTGAGTCTCAGAACGAAAGGAAGCCCGCGAAACAACTGGAGTATCAGGTCAAATACCTCATTCCGGAACAGTTCTGGGAGGGAAGGACGGTGCATTGAAAAAGGTTGTGTGGAGTGGGCCGGGATGGAGGCGAAGAGAGGGGAAACTCAATGCAGGGGAAGAGGGAGCGGGGAAAGAAATTGATTTCGAAACAAGGAAAAAATAAGGAGCAGGGAAGGCCGATCTTTTTTAGTTTGTCCGAGGAACGTTAAAAGAGAAAAAAAGAAGGCGGCGGAGGGATCACGCGGGCGTCCAGGTACGGTTAGCTAAGATACCCGGCTTCTTCGGCTGGCATGATCCAATCGTGACGAAGTTAGATTTCGATGCTAAGAACTGTGGAGAAAGACGAAAGTGGCCAATCAGCGTCGGGGGGGAGTTCCGGAGTGAACTAAAATAAGCGGCGCCTTATACACTCAGACCGATATTACTACATTGGAAATTCTCACAAAAACAGAAAGTCCCTGACTCAAGATGAACCTGTTTTGCCATAGGGGGGAGAAGCATGAATTTGGGCAGGCCGGGGAGGGCCAGGGAAGTGAGCAATTACGTCAGCCTGTGTTCACAAATTTAAAGCAAAAAAAATCTTCCAATTCAAGGGGGGCAAATTTGCGCTGCAACGACCCGTCACTGAAAATACGCTGTCAAAAGCGCTCAAAACAAAGAGGAAACGCCCAATATCTTACTGCTCAGGGGGAACCTGCACGAACGGACCAGTGTTGAAGCGTTCGCTGGGAAAGATCAAGAATCAGATTTTTTCAACAAAGGAAAGAGAACGAGCAACTGCCTAAAGAGGGGCACGAGTACGTCTCAATTGCGGAACGGAGGGAAAAAGTGTGGCATTACATGAATGATTTAGGCACTAGCCGGGAAATCACCCCACAACAAAGAAAGCGATTACGCGGCAAGGGGAGAGGAAAGACTCTACTTCATTTCTGTTGGGCGCGCTCATCAGCGACTTTCCTTGATGGGGGGGGACACAAGTTTTGAGCAAATTGCAAAAAGGGGGCGCAATATCAAAACTATTAGTCGAAACAGAAGCAGCCCGCTTCCTTTTGTCTATCCTGAGATCCTTGAAGATGGGGGGACGACAACCCGCGCGAGGATTTGAGGAAATTGTTGGTTCGCGAAAGAGTGGGGGGAGCACTCGGGACCAAGGGAAACAACCAGGAGGTGAAGCTGAAAAAAAGGAAAAAAATTTGGGAAATGTACCCATGACGGTCCAGCTCTCTCAGAAAAAAAAAAGGAAGAAAGAAGAGAGGGTACGTTAAGGGATAAAAAATAGCACCATCTGGCAGTCAAAGAGGGTGACGTTCAAGGACGAGGCGCAAACAACTCGTAGAGAGAAAATTCTCTCGGATCCGCTCAGGGGGGAAACAAATCTCATTTGAGCATAGGGGAGAAGAGCCAACTCTGCAGGGCACAGGTAGTAGTGCGCGCTGCAAAATAATTTTGGATCTGAAAAAAAAAAACTTTGATTTTGCATAAAAGAAAATGGGGTCCAGCAGGTGGCAAGAGACCGGGGGGGAAAATAAAGCAGCCAACAACATGCGGGCAGGTAAAGAGTGGTAAGCGGATCTCGACCGTCTAGAAACTGCCGCATATCTGAAAAGGGACCAATCGTCCCGCCTTGAAAGCATGAGAGTACTATTGCGGATAGGCATAACTGGGGAAGTAAAAGATCCTTACACCTGTAGAGGGCTTTATTAGTCCGAGAATCTGAGGAGAAAGAGAAAGTCGACAAGAAGGAGGGTAAACAAAGGACAAATAGGCGCAAAACTTGAGCAGAGGACGAGTATTCCCTTGGGGAGTAGTTTGGGAGGGGGGACACGTAGGGAAGGAGGGAGGGGGAAAAGGCACGCAATGCAATAGGAAAGGCACGGAGCATAAAAGCGCACACCAAAAGAAAAATTTAAAAATTGGGAAAACTTGGAGGGGAAGGGAAAGATGGAGTGTTTTGGAGGCATGAAGGGTAGGTCAATCAGAACGGGGACCGAGGGTTTCTTCTTAAGGCTGCCTGTGAGCAAGAGGAACTAAGAAAGCTTGGGGACTTCGGAAAAAAAGGTGGGAGAGGGAAGGCGAAGACTTCCACCTTCGACGAAATAATTGGGTGACTGCCGCCCAAGCAAAAAAGGAGTGATCGCAAGGGTATGGGGACATGGATAAAACATAGCAAACAGTATAGTTCAGGGGGGAAGACTGTCTATAAAAATGAGCCGTCGCGGGGGAGGGGGGGGGGGGAGGAAAAGGCGAATCACCACGGCTTTCCAGACGAGCCTTCAAAAAAGCAGGGGAGTAGAAAAAGGATCCAAGGAAAAAAACACAAACGGGGAAGAGTACTTGGAATCAGTCCAAAGGGCGAACCTGGGTAAGGTAGCGGCATTGACCTTATACTAGGGGGTTTCAGATGGGTTGGCCATTTAATGCATTATGCCACGTACAACCAACTAGAAAAGTTCTCAGCTCTGTACAAAGGGAAGTAGAGGGGCCACCGGGCATCGGGGGGAGCAAATCAAAATAGTCAGAAGAAAGAGGAGCCTACTTAAGCAAAACAAGGGTTTTGAATGGCTTGGGAAACAAGAAAAAAAAAGGGTCAATGATGTTTAAAAAAAGTGCTGCCCCAAAGACTGACAGGGGGGGCTTCTAAGAAATGTCGGCCAAAGGAAAGAGCACTCGGAATTGGACAGACACCATAAAGGAAAAATAACAAAAGGATCCAAAGGGAGGGGTAAAAGAAAGGAGGGGGGAGCGCGACCTGTGAGGGGCTTGAAAAAAAATAGAGGCTGAATGCATCCAGCTGGCTCGCCTTGTTTCTCTAAAGGATGGGTGTAAATCTAAAAAGAAATCCCACATTGGCGGAAGGGCATCGGGATAGATCAGTCCAAGAAGTAGGAAGAAGCACCATTGCGGAAGAAAACTGGATAACTAAAAGGGCTTTGAGCGTCAGGAGAACGGAGGAACAGGCCGAAACTTGTGGTCAGGGGGTTTGGGGGCAATGTCCAATGGGAAGGGCACGCAAAGGTTACCGGAGAAGGAAAACACAAGAAGGCTTCCGAAGAAAACTTCTGTCGAAATATCCGAAACGTCAAGGTGGAGCTCCAAAATCGGGGAGCTGGTCGGTATTCTTCGATGAGTTGTAGAAAACTAGGGTTGACTCGACACAATTTGCGAACTCTGGGGGGGAACGGTAAATTGAAGGGAGAGGAAAGATCTCGAACCCGCGGCAAGTGTAAAGTTAAGTGTATGATCTGGGAACAGAAAAAAAATAGGGATGGAGTCCGGGCCGAAGAAGGGTGATAAAGTTGACCTTAGGTGAACGAAAATGTCACTACGAATAAATTGCCCGCTCCGAGACAGAAAAGGAAGGGAGAAAAGGGGAAAAGAGGTATAAACGAGGAAAACTATCTCGATAAGTTGAACTGGTCCCGGACGTGGAAATCGTAAAAACTGTATACCAAGGGAACAGAAAGGGAGGAGAGACAAAGTAAGAGCAAATTGCCTCAACGGAAAGCATCGGCAGGATGAAAAAGATAGACGGGGAAAAGGGAGAGAGAGGGCAGACAGGTCAAAGGAACAGATATTTAGCCGAAAATGGGGGGGCATCCCAAGCCCGGAGCTGTATACACATAGATTGGGGGAAAGAGGGGTGAACTCAGGCCTCGGTTGACCCGGTCACGTAGATAAGTATTCTGCTGTTTAGCACCGGAAAGTAAGAAAAAAAAAAACACGGAGGAGAGGCAAAGAGGGGGTTAAAAAGGAAGCTACTACAGGGGAAAGTGGGAAAGTAACTGAAACCACAAGGAAATCTTGGAGGAGGGGGCAGAAAAAACCGCTTCAGGCGATTGGGATGAACACCACAGACGAAAGTGCAGCGACATCTATTATAAGGGGGGGGGAGAAAAAGCTGAACAAAGCTCGCGGGGGACCTCTAAACGAGACTGGGCACAATTACGCCGATCTTGCGGGAGGACAATTTGTGGAGAAGACAAGGGAGGTTCCTAGGGATGACCGGTTAAGGTTGGCAGAAGGATTATCAGGGAAACAGACTTTGGTCTCGATAAACGTTGGGGAAAGCGTACTCATCTTGGAGGACAGGGAGGGGGGGAAGGACAGGTCCTGTGGGGGCACCTCGAGCCACTGAGTTCTGGAGCAGGCACCAATTGAGCACTATCCGAATCCACTAGACGGAAACGCTCATACAATGTCATTCAGGTACCTACGGGGAGAAAAGACTTTCAAAGAAAAAGTCGGGGAAATACGGCCAACAAGGAAGGGTGAGAGAGAGCCGAACAGGAACGTCTCGTTGGGGACCCCGAGCGGGGTCAAGTTTTCACGTCACGCAACGCCGTGCCCACTCAGCACGAATCAAAAGAAAAGGGATTGTCGCTCCGACCAAAGGGGAACGTGTTGGACAGGATTAAAAGGGTGACTGAGAAAAAAGGGGGGGGTCGAACAGGATACCGAACTGTTCCAAGTGTACAACGGACAGTGCCGCAAGAAAAAACTAAGGGCTAAAGTGGGGAGGTAAGGGGGAACCGTTCCTTCTGGAAGCGAACGCCCCTCACACTGGTATCCCTTTTTCTAGTTACCTCAAGGGCTAGTCCGAAGATGGAGTACGAATAGCGAAACATTGGAAACCACGCAGCAGGGACGCTGATGGGGCAGAGAGAGGGGGGGATAAAAAAGTCGAGCCCTGGCTCAAATCTATGGGTCAGCCCAAAGGAAAAAGTCGTCGATCCAATCTAATTTCCCCAGGAGGGGGGGGAAAATTTGATCCGACTGTTACGTTGGGAAAAGGGCCCTGCCCAACTCCGTCGGCTTACACACTGCCTGAAGGGGTTCTTTGGGAAATCGTGGAGAAGAAAGATGGGGAAGAACTTGTTTCAAAAATCATAAAAGAAGGGAGGGGGGGAAAAAGGGAGATTGGGTCGGTATCAGAGCAGTCCAAGAAAGAAGAAATGGCAAGATAGAGGGTTCAGAGCTGGAACTGAGGTGCGCCATGCCCGGGGCAGAGGTCCAGGGAACGGAACCAATCTAAGGTTGTCAAATTCAGCTCTAGCAAAGGGTGTGAAGGGGCGTCCCGCCCCATACAAAAAAAGGCAAAAAAAAACTGAGGATCAGGTCCAGGAGGAAGCGCATAGTCGCCGTTTGTTGAAAGGGGAAGACCTGGAGGGGCATCAAAAACCCTTCAAAAGTTTTGTGTGCGAAAGCTCACGGGATTCCTAGCGAGGTACAAATAGGGCAGGGGAAGAGACGGAAGGGTGAACGGAGGAAAGCCACAATAGTATGGCCTCGTAGGAAAAAAAAAAAGAAAACCATTGCTGCGGGATCAAGCGGTCGTCAATAAGGGGAAGATACCCGCTTCTCGGAAGGGAGGAGGGCCTTTCTGAAATTAGTTCGCTAGAGATCAAACGGGTCGACCGCCGAATGCCAAGCTAGGATGAGGCATTTTCTCAAAGAGCGGTTCAGAAGGAAACACTCGTTCAACGGAGATTTACGAAACTGGAAAAAAAGACAACTCAAAAATTAAACAGAATGGATGAACATTGGGCAGCGGCGACGAAGTTCTGTTTCCTGTGGGCCAGGGGGTTGCATTGGCAATAATCATGTTGCCGGACCCGAAGCAAAGAGAGTGGAAAGCTTCCCCCTGAACTGAAACGGGGACCAGGCTTAATACTCATTAAGAGCTCAAGGCAAAACCAATAAAGTGAGGCTCAGGTTGACCTGCCGGATGGGCAGGAATTGCACCATCTGATATAGGTGATCATTAACCCGGGTCTGCAAACAATTCCCTCAGGGGAAGCAGAGTAGAAAGGGGATCAAAAAAGAGTCATATCTATGACTACCTACGATTGACGGGAATCAGGGTGTCCTGGGACGGAAGGATTTATGGGAGTGACCGTGGGAAAAAAAGGCGATACGCGGACAAGCGCGCCATGGACCCTAGACGTCGTAGGGGGCTGTGATACAAAAAAAAATCTTGACGTCATCGAGTTCTACCCCGAGTGGGATGGGGGAAAAAGAAAGGGAGTTTCTCAATTGAGGAGGCCGCAAAGGCAGAGCAGCAGAACTGAAGGGATTGGTCAGAAAAGGTATCGATTCCTTCAATTGGTGGAAAGCAATGATAATCTTGGATGCGCGACGGGGAAGTGGGAAAAATGGTTCCGGAAAGGGGGAGAGCTTGAAAGCGGAAAGAGTAGTGGGAAAAGCCCGTC
>Ga0179593_1465690_pt1 | contig 10040 bp, 9 predicted proteins | sample CZODoug2_1_08_16_FD_185931 | JGI IMG/M metagenome (GOLD analysis project Ga0179593, IMG submission 185931) | Vadose zone soil fungal communities from Angelo Coast Range Reserve, California, USA - CZODoug2_1_08_16fungal (PacBio error correction) | ecosystem: Environmental > Terrestrial > Soil >...
GAGAAAAGAGTACCAAAAGATATACGGACAAAAGACTAGTTACTTGAAAAAGCAAAGAAAAGCAGAAGGGCGTGAAATAATCAGGGGGGCAAAAAAAATAACGAAACGCTACGAGTCGACTCAAAACCGAGGACTGTGAACATATTAGGTCATTAACTAGGTAGATCGGATAACCTGCGAGGTACCTTTGAAGTTCTGGAAAACTAAGAGTTGGAGAAGTAGCAGTTCCCCTGGCCTACGCCATCACCATTCATAAGCCCAGGTTTCGGAATTCCCGGCGGTGGTCAGTCCGCTGGCCATGCAGCAATTCTTGTTGCATCCACACAACGAAAGCGGAGGGAAAAACGGGGAAAAGAGACAGCAAGCAGAGGCTGGTGTAAAGATGAAAGTACCGGTGGAGTACACCCTGAAGGGTAAGAAACTCAAAACACAAGATAAAGAGGGGGGAAGATCCATGGTGCATATAGCGAGTATCGAATCAAGCCAGGCATCTCATCGACCAAGCCAGAGACATAACTAAGGGTAGATGAACAAACAAAAAAGGGTCTCGGCCTTAGATATGCTGAAAACAAGGGGGGGGAGATGGATGATCTGCTGAGGCACTCGATTAAAAGCCAACCCGTGACGTCGGAGAACGCATTGGCAACGGCGCCCGTTTCATTACTGTTGTGGGCGGATGCGATCCATTGACCGGTTTTCACCGCGCGCGGTTGCGCCGGGCTCCGTGTTGCATGCTGCCTTCTCTGCTTCTTTCCGATCCTGATACGGACAGGACCTGCCGTCCGCCCTGAATATACGTCACGATCGAGAACTGTCGGTTTTGCCAACCCGAACCAGGTCTTTCTCCCGTCAACCAGATCCTGACGCCGGCCGGTCGCCCGGTCGAGTTGGCCGACATGCGTCCGCAATCGGTGTCCCTCAGCCCGGATGGTGCGATTCTCGTACTTCCGGCAAGACACACGACTGGTCTCATCGTCCCGTCACCGGTGTCAGTTTTAACAAAGTTTCCCGCGTCCCTCGGAAATTTCGTGACGAGGCGCTCCTTTCTTTTGCGTCCGAATCGGGGGGGGGCGCGACCATTGCGTGCCGAGGCCGGTCAAGGAAGAGGCCACACCTAACAGTTTCAACACGGCTTGATAAGTGGAAAAAAATTCCAAAGACTAATGACGTTTTCCCGGATGAACCTTGAAAGAGAGGAAACAGTCAACGGGGCAGCCATCAGAAAAGGTGTTTCGTGTTCGTGCGAGGAATGGCGGTATAACAGCGGGGGGATAAAGAACGGGTATTGTTGCACGCTGGTGGGCTTGTGGTGAAAAGGAACCCCGGGCGCAGCGTGATGCAAGGATCGAAAGAAAGAAATGCCTGGTCCGGCCTTGCGCGTTTAAGACGCCGTGAGAAACGGGCAGGCGGTGCTTTTTGAAAATGGTGGCAAATAAACAGATGTCCAAGCCGTGGCTATGTAAAACTCGGTAAGAATCTCGGTATTGGAGACTACAGGAGATATGTGTGCGAAAATAGAAGCGGTTAACTACGGAAAAGTGGAAGGGGGGCCAACAAACTATAGCGACGTCGTGAATGAAGTAAACGTGGGCAGTAGTGACTGGCCTACTCAGCCAATTGGGGCGGCAACGGCCTTCCGGGGAAGGCCGAAGGACGGCCAAATCACTATGGCCGACCGGGGGGGAAAAGGAAAAGGGGCGCGGAAAGCGTCACCAAAGTGATCATCTAGGACAAAGAAGTCGATTAACTGCACATCGTGATATTGATGGGAGGGATGCGGTATCGGGAGGTGGGGGTGTGAACGAGAGGGTTAGGACACCGGGCAGGGGGTGGTCTGTACGAATCAGGAAGAAGTATAGTTGTGGTGTGGTAAACAAACAACGGGGTCCGCCATAAGGGCCGAATGCTCACCGAAATAGGGCGGGCCGTTTTTCTCGTAGGTAACCTGCAAAAAAGTAAGGTGGCAGGTCAGGGAATGGTATGACCAAGCGTGTGTCAAACTGAAAGTAAAAAGATCGGATGAGACCCACAAAAGCGAAGCGGACGCTGAATGAATTTAATGAAAAAAAATAGAAGGTGCAAAAGACGGACTAGGGAGTGTATCGGGGTGGTGTGGACTCTGGCAACCGAAAACGGAAACTCATGGTCGCGAGGCAAACATTGTCAGCGGGAATCTACGAAGAAAAAAAGTGCGCAAGTCTCACCAATTCTGAGAAAGGAATAGACTGATGCAGTGCAGGCAAAAGAATTTACGGTAAAGAATTCATCAAAAGTCTGGAAAGGCAAAACACAGGCGACGGCTGGCAAGAACGCGCGAGTTGGGCTAATGTAGAAGAAGTAAATTTGGGTCAATATTTCAAACTGATGAAAGGTCGAAAAAAAAGGAACACCCAAGTAAACACCGAAAAAGGAAACATCGTTGGGGCTGATCCCGGGTAGGCATATGTGTGTACCAGAAAAAGAAAAAAAGAAGGAAAAGAGAAAAAAACAAACGCGGGGCTGCGGAAATGGTGCATAACGATATAGCGTAATAGTGAAAAAAAGGGGAAGGGGGGGGGGTGTGTGGTAGGAGTGCGGAAGTGTAATCAAAAAAGAGACGGGCCTCTTTTTACGTTACCATTCGAATGGTTATTGTGGATCCTGAAAAACAACAAACATAGTAATAATACGCCACGGATGAGATAAGTGAAGTTCCAACTCGCACGCCATATCAGGAAGATGATCGAGCAACAGCGTTCTATTGTATCCAATCTTCCCCGTAGAAGACAAAGCAAGGTCGAGGTGAGAGCCGCGGCACCCGGAACCGTCCTTACAATTACCGTCGAATGGTTGCGGATTCGAGCATCAATATAATGCAACCAGCGCGCAAGATACCCATAGAGACAGCCCTGCACGGCACAAAGTGCTGGATAACGATGTAAAAATGTGGAGAATCGCGATCGAAGTTTGTGTGTTATAGAAAAAAATAACGTAACAGATTGTTGTTTACAGTCATCACACGTAAAATACGCACGGAACGACCAGGGTGCTGGTGCGATATAGAATCAGGCCAGGACAGGCAAGGCGTAGATCTGTTCATGCTGCTAACAGGCTCTGCAAGAAGAAAGAAAACAACGAACAACGCGGGATGGAAGAGAAAGAGGGATATAATGCGGACAGGTAGACCTAACGACTTGTGGGCGCGTTTGGTAACAACAAGTTGGCATCATAAAAAGCTGCGCGCGCACGCAATCGTGTCGTACTTGCGGATTTGGGAAAATCAACTGAAAATGAAATGAGTAGTAAGAAAAAGCAGCATCCGAACAACGTTCAGACGGTGGAATTAAAGCGAACACAGAGCTCGGGCAAAATCCGAGGGAATCGGAAAAAGCGAAGGCGGAGGGCAGTGTGCAGCTTCGCTACCGGAGTCATCGGTAATGCAAATAGTGAATCAGTCAAGCTACCCAGAAAACCATTCGGCTAGATGTGGTGGCGAGACGGTTTGCCTGGGAAAATGGCCCAAAGGTCGCATATGGCGAAGGAAAGAGGGCGAAATCTATGGTCCTGAAAAGGAGAGATGGGACACCGTGGAAAACCGGGTGAGGCAACAAGAAGCCCTGGGTGTGCTAAGATTAAATACACTTCACCTTATTCCCGCGGGTCGTATAAAATTGTAATTTGCAAACGAGTACGGAGAAGACCAAATTCCTGTATGAGATGAGTTGGTACGGCAACGATAAGCAGAAAGCGTGCCGTTTTAACATACGGTAAGATCGCGAATCGGAAAAGTGAAACAAAGGCCATGAGGAATGGTTAGTAACCGAAAATCCAGGAAGGAAAAAAAAATAACGGTGGATCAGCCCCACGGACATTATGGTAAATTGAGATGAAAAGAAAATATGACAACAGTCGTAGGAAAGAAGAACGAAACCCACCCAATGGTAGCATTGTGTTGGTGCCAGGGGAGAAAAAGAAGAAGGTGGCATGAGAAACGAAATGCCATGACACCAAGTAATCCTCAGCGAAGAAATCATCGAAAAAAGTGGTGATTTGTAGCAAAAAAGGTGAAATAAAATGTAGAGAAACACGGTAGGCGTCAGCGGAAACTGGAAAGAGAAAAGGGAAAGAGAAAAGAAAAAAGAAAGTCCTTTTCGTAAATATGGGCCAATCGCAAGTGAAAATCGGAAAAAGTGATTGCAATACCAGCTGTTCTGACGAGTGGGGAATGGGTCAAAAGGAGTAAACAACAGTCAAATCAGAGGTAATCGAACTAAAGCCTTACGATGTGACAAGAGATACAAGAAGACATGAAATTCTCGAAAAGACCGGCACTGTTCGTGAGTGAAAAAAAAGGAGTAAGCCGAAGTGGCGACTGAATGGAGTAAAAGACGGGAACACACACATTATATTACGTCGACAGAATCGAACCATACCCGAAAAGTTTCTCGAAGTTAATAGCAGCAGCAAGAAGACCAAGTACGGCGTGATCCGTTCGAATATCGGGTATCGTTTGCCCGATGCGATAGTTCGTGCGGTAAAGCACAGCAAAATATATGGGGGTTCACAAAGAAAGAAGGGAGAGAAAGAAGAGGGAAAAGAGAAAGTGGTCGGAACAGGCTAATGAGGCAGGCGAATTGAGGCAATGTGAAATTGGGCGCCCGTGACAAGGTGGCGGCCAAAAGGCCCCAGAAGGTGGTTGCATGGCAGGTATTCCTTAAAGCGCGGGCGTCACCGAGAAATAAACACCAGTATGCGGACTAGTGCGTAAAGGGGGAAGCAAAAACGAAACCACCAACACAAAAAAAGGGAGGGACGGTGCGAAGCCGCCAAAAACATAATTATAAGAGTGCAGGGTGGCGTAAAAAACCTCCAAACCTGAGATCATTGTGTCAATGATCCGTTGACATATTGCCCCCAACACAAAAGGCGCTCAATGAAGCGCCAAGAATTGACAGCGACAAAACGTCAAGGCACAGATAAATAATGGATATAAATCATAAATTACGTATCGACAATCCGTGTCCCGCTGGCGGGCAAGCCCACGAGCTGCAAGATAAGGACGGAAAATCAACAAACATTGTTCTCGTGCAACAAATACAGGAGAAAGCGAAAGGGCAACTGAACACCTTGATAAGTACTAGAGGGGAGAAAAAGAAAGAAAGATAATCTGAGGAGTGAGGGGAAAAGAAAAGGCAGGAAAAAGTCGGGGGCGTGACGTTCGCCGGGTAAATCCGGAACCGTCTTTCGAAAATCAATCCGTGAAACTGAGCCCTGTCCCCTTGATCGCTGCTCGAATCCTGTGGGGGGAGGAAGGAAAGAAGACAGCGGGACGGAAAAGGGAGGCGCGCGCCTCTGTCCACGAACAAATATGAGTTAAAACGTAGTGGTGTCGAGAGGGCGGACTATAACACTGGTGAATTATTAAAAACATGACAGCCAGTGTCACGGGGAGTGGACAATGCTGACTACCAGTATCGTGGGTGGTTGGATGTCCCTTGGTGACCAAGTGATAATATGACGATAATCGACACCAATCCGGCTGTATCAGTGGCCAAAAGGCCGGAAGAGACAGTATGAGAAAACGATGTCCGAAGCTTGCGCCTATCAAACTCGAACCTTAGATAACCCGTAGCCGGGGGCGAAATCAGGATCTGGGGTTGGAAACTGGTAAACGAACAGGATTGTCCAAGGATATGCACAAAAACCGACAGTTTCGTCGGATGGAAAAAATCGTTAACGTCTCAAGGGGGTGTCAAAGGCGGCCTGACGGCGTGAAAAAAACCAATGGTCGGCGGAAAATCAGTATCGGAAAAAAAAAAAAGAAAAGGTAAGCATAGAGTAGCGGTCATACACAAAACACGAACGAGTTGGGCGAAAAACGGGGTACCGCCGAGGGCAAGAAAAAGAAGAGGAGCAAGTACTCCTGAGATAAGGGAAATAACGGTCAGATGTGGTAGTGGAGAATCGTCTCGGCCGCCGGACAACCTTATGTGTGAAAAAACTGAGCGGAAGGAGGGCCCGCCCGCTATGCCAATGGAAGGGGGGCGACAGTTCAGGACGGGCTACTTGAAAAAAAATCACACGGTTAGGGTTGGGGCGATTTTAAGCAGATGCAAACATCGCGACCATGAGAAAAGCGAACCAAAAGCATAGGTCTTAATTTAAATTATGAAGTTAAGCGGGGGTACAGGTGGAGCAAGTGAGAGAAACACGGTCAAAGAAACAAATGACCGCATCAGCTAAGAAGACGACCGATGGTATTGTGAAAAAGTTATCCCCGGGTGTGACTAGATCCCGTGGTATACAAAACCAAAAAGATTGCTTCTGTGAGGAGCAAGCGAAGGTGGGTAGTAGATGTCATGCATGTGCGCAGCGTAGAAAAACAACTAGGTGAAAACCACCGCCGGGAATTCCGAAACCCTGTAACCTTACAAATTGAGAGGAATAAAGTCGGGAAGGTGAGTGGCGGAGTTAGGCCCGTATAACAGCTTCTCGCAAACGTCGGCCGAACGTAAAATCTTCAAAAAAGGAACCGGGGAATTCGCGGGTTATCGATGCCGACTGGCTCATTCGCCGGCGTGCGGGGAGAAACAAATACGATGCGAGTAATCCGCTGTGATAATTGCCCCTAAAAATAAATCGACGCGGGATGGCAAAAGACCTCATTTGAGCTCGTAAAGTATGTTATCGGAGAATTCGTGAACTGGCAGGAAACAAGCAACATGAGGTAGTGTAGAGGAAAAGATAGATTCAATTACATATAAACGGAGCGGGAAAGTGAGATCGTTCTCACAGTGGGCGGAGAATGCGGATCGAAAATAACGACAACATGCTGGCTGCGGAACCGGAGTCACACGAAAGGCGGGACATATGATCTAGTTAACGTTCAGATAACCCGCTAGTCGCGTTTACAGGAGGATTTCGGGAGAAGTGTGAGGGGATGTAAGTGGTGTCCGCTGGTAACCTACCCATCACGCAAATAATAACAGGTAGAGTGAAAAAACACCGAGTAATCGGAACTAGTAACCCTGCGGTATGGTTGCGATAAAAAAAGTATTCGGGAGCGACTTGCCATAAAAACGCAAGAAGCACTACTAGATGTATTGCTAGGGAGGAACCCAAGCGCCACACTTGAGATAAAAATTAGTAAGGCAGGACAATCACGCCGTAAAAGCATAACAAATGGTCGTTGCTGTATGCTGTTGCAGAACGTGCGCAGACGTCTACTAACGCACCGCAACGAATGACGCATCGAAACTCAGAGACCATCGCATGGCGGTTATTCGACTTAAAGTCTGGGCTGGCTGCGATAAAATGGAAAAGAAGTGACGCGATCGCACTGTGGAGAAAACACGGAGTCGTGTAGAAGGATAAAGCGCATGTAAGAAATGTGGCCCGACCAAACAATGTGAAAAAGGGATGCGGCGGCCTGGATTATACGGGAATTACTAGTGGGTGGGCGCGATGCGTAGAGGGGAAAAAAATCCAGAAGGGGTAAAAAATGGAAAGGGACAAAACAGAAAATATAGTGAGAGGCGCCGCAAGAAAGCGCGATTGAAATTGAGGCGAGGACAACTGCTCCGTGTTAATGGCGTGTGCGACTATATGGGCTCTGCTATCATCTAAATCCGGGGCTTAACGAACAGTCGACTGGGGGAGCAACAGGTACCGCGCGCTTGAAGCGTCGTACGATCAGGAGAAACATGAATCGTTAATGACCAATCCCGACCAGGTCGAGGAATCTCAAAACACAGGTCACACGGCAAGCATCCCATGGACGCAAGCACGGAGGACTCCAGAGTGCGCATGAATATATGCCACACAATTCAGTGACCGCAAAGCGAGTGAAAGTGACCCTCAGCCCGGATGGTTTGCGATTCTACGATCGGCTAGTCACGGCAAGAAACCACGGTAACTGGATGTCGTGTCACTGCGATCGCCGTGTAAAGCCGGTGGTCGAGGTTTAGCAAAAAGGTTAGTTGCGACTGGAAGGATCTATGTCGGCGCTAACAAAAAGGATAGAAAAGGTAAGCAATTGGTACGGATGCGGCGCCGGGGGTCCTGTGAGTCCTGCAAAACCAACATGAAAAAGAGTCCGTCTAAGTAGCCGAACAAAGCATTGGAGCCAGCCTGCATATTATGCACACGGGAAACTGTAGGATAGGTGTCAAAATGCGGAATAAAGAAAACGAAAGAAAGGGTGGAGTGGAAATAGAACCCGAGAGATGTAAGGGTACGGCTGAGCTAACTTCCACTGCAATACCATCAAAAAGAGGGTATGTAATAGACGGGGCTCGATGAAGCGTGGAAACACAAGGTAAAGACCGTGATTAGGGGAAACGAGCCTCTGGGCAATTGACACGCGACCTCGGGATCAAAGGTATCGAAGAAGAGAACAATCCCTTCCGGCGCATTGCAACGTTCGTCCTGACGGAAATGGCAAAAAGCGTTCGTTGGAAAATATGTAAAGTAGGTGAGGCATGCTGTCCAAGAGCCAGCTAAGTTGGAAAACAACTCACGGTCTATCTGCGGATTTGGAGACCGTCGGAAAAAATAAAGAAATGGGGGGGAACGAAAATTAGAAGTATACGGGTGGGGGGATGTTTACCCATTGTCATAACGGACAGGTAGTGGTGTGCGTGAAGGCGATGAAGTTGAAGGAAAGGGCCATAGACGGGATCGCAGGACAAGCAAATTTAGGTGTGCGACCTACGATTCCGGGGCCCGACATCACTCGAAACTTTGCCCAAAAAAAGAAAAAAACTATCCACGGTAAACCAAAGTGCGAACGTCAGTATCCGAGGTAACTAGGTACACAGGTACTCTATAAAGAAAAAAATAAAAAAAGATAGGGAATCAAAAATGATATCGGTGTGTGAGAGTGAGGCACTTAGACACTATTGCTGGATATCGGATAAGGAGAACGTAAGAGTGCATGGAATGGTAAAGGGTTAGCAAAAAGTGCGCAGAGGTTTTTGAGCCTAAAACACAAAGAATGGACGACCATAACGAAATGGAGACAGCCAAAAGACATGCCGTAAATAAAGATAGAAAATCTCTTACAAGTGGTAACGGCAGAGAAATGCGGGGGATGAAGCGGATTGTGATAGAGCCACAATAAGAACGAGTAAGTATACAAGCGAAAAGCGAACACCAAAGCAAAAACGAAAGAAAAAGGCGACGATATTCAGCCGGGGAAGTGATAAATCGAATTTGCCGACGTGGTGGCAACCAGGACGACTCTTCTAGGCGCCAGGATCCCAATGCCCACCCCAATTCGATGGAGCGAGCCGGTTATCAATATGTAAGATGGTACTGGCACTGGCACCCAAAACGAAGACGCATTGCGTGGGGTGTGGTGACAATTAAATTCAAATCACCCAAATGGGCAAGAAACCAAGGCTACGTGGGCAAGTTCAAGAATCCCTAAGACTGAAATGGAGGGGGAGAGAAAAAAAAAAAAAAGAGGGGAGGGGGGAGAGAAGGAAGAATTCACCCGCGACGAATCGGCAGTACGATGTCACACCGGACACATACATTTGATCTGACGTTGATCCAAACTATCAAAAGTGACATTGTGGTTGCCGGCAAAAAAATGATATGATAAAGCCCGTTGAAAGGGAATGGGAGGTTTTTCAGGCTCAGCACCGTTCTGTCGGGGTCACGCATAATTGAACGAAATATGGAATCGAAACATCTTCACCTGAAAGAAACGAGTCAATGGTGCCGGCGGCTCCCAGCAAAGGACGAAACGTGCCGTTCAGCAATTAGCCGTTGCAGGGAGGAAAAAATTGTGCTAAGATGCGGGAGAGTCATATTGGGGCTCGACCGTGCTCCCGGGAGAACGCCGCCCGGCCGGTGCCGATGCAAAGATATGAAGTTCGTGGACCGTCGCAGTATAAGTGTGAAACTACGAAAAGTCAAAGAGTAAGTGTAAAAGTTAAGTGTTAATACATCGGATAGGGACACCGGAAAATCTCACTTCGAGACCAGAGGTTAGCGGTGGGAAGCGCTATGAGCAATATGCACAACAGGAACGACTTCGGATTCTTATGGACATT
>Ga0179593_1504286_pt1 | contig 10040 bp, 11 predicted proteins | sample CZODoug2_1_08_16_FD_185931 | JGI IMG/M metagenome (GOLD analysis project Ga0179593, IMG submission 185931) | Vadose zone soil fungal communities from Angelo Coast Range Reserve, California, USA - CZODoug2_1_08_16fungal (PacBio error correction) | ecosystem: Environmental > Terrestrial > Soil >...
GGCCGGTGAAATCCGCCATGGCGTCGGGGCCGGACACATTCGCATCGGAAGTCAACAAAGATTCGACGACTTTCTCGAGAGGGGGGGGAAGCCGAGGGGGATCTAGACTACCATCGCCTTCTTGAGTTTGCGGTTTGTCGGTCGAACTCTGAAAAATGTAATCCAAAAGAAAGAATCAATCTGAAGAGAGGGAGTTTCTCTGAGGAGGGGGGCGCAGGGGTCGCCTAGGGAGGCGCGAGCGAGATGGAGTCTTTTAGACATTTGGTCAATGGCCAAAGTATTATGGCGTAAAACACTTGAGGCCCAAGAGGGGGGGGGGACAGACCAGATTTTCATGAAGAATGACTCTCCTCCAGCCTTGCCGCAGCACGGGGGACTTGACCGGTGAAGGCCTTTCGGGGAAAACCAAAAAAAAAAAGGTTTTTGAGGAAACTGGGGAGTGTAAAGGGGAAAAGGTAGTCTTTTCCTTGGAGGATCCAGACTCGTTCTCCAGCCCGACCTGCATTGCACGCACCTACGCCGGCCGTGAAAAGAACACCTGCGCTCCGGAAAAACGGGAGAAAAAGGGGGGCGGAGCGAAGGTAAAGAGGTACTCCCAGACTGTCCTGTGCGAGAGCCGTCATCCTGGCCTTCTACTCGCCCCGGACGGGGAAAGGAGAGGGTCGGGCTCGAAAAAAGGAGGACACAAAATATTCGCAGTCGCGAGACCGCAGGCGGCTACCTTGAAAAGGAGGAACCGGTTATTGGTAGAGGGGAAAATTGAGCAGAACCCAAGATCTTAGTCGCCCGTCATGACTCAGAAATGAGCGTGATGTGGAAAAAGGATCGGGTGTCGGCATGGTGTTGGAAAAAGAACAAGGCTGGGAAAACAAAGACGGAATAAAACAATTGCGCCTCTGCGGGGCTCGAAGTGATGTCTATGATGGAACGGAGTAAGAAAGGGAAAAATCTAGCGGATGCTCGGATATCGTCCGAAAGGGGGGAAGGGATATCGGGCCAATAGTGCTGCCATTGGCGAACATGCACCATTGCGGGTCTCGATCAGTCGGGACCGTTTGTGGTTGGGGGAGTGGAGAGAGGGAAGGGGCCGTCAAACTCGTTCCAGCCTCCTCGGTCCCACGTGTAGTGCCCAGCGTGAGAGAGATCATTCGCAAAAAAATGACGATTAAGTGGGAATCGGACCAAAGAAGGATGTAAGAAAACGACCGGCGGCTTTCCGCCATTGAGACGCAATCGAGCCGCCTAAGTCACCAAGAACGTGAATCAAAATCACTGGAAAGACTAGGGCTGGGGCCCAAAATTAGCCGCTGAACATGGATGCGCATGCGACTCAACATCGCCGGTAGAGAAACCCTCGTATCAAAGCAACAAGTCGCTTGGTAGGGGGAGTGACGCCGAGTCCGGGCCAAAACGCCACCAAACAACACCAATCTCGCCAACAAAGAACAAGAGGGGGACATTGAATAGCTCCGACCCCGTATGGATGCGGATGAAGCCCGTCGAAGGCCAAGAGTACACAATGGTTCAAGGGCTTGAGGTGGAATGGTAAATCCCCAGCGCCCGCGACCGACGCTGCAACCTCAATTGGGGAAAAAAAGGGGGGAAGGCCTACCGGACCAACAGCAAGCGTGCGGCCCCAGCGGCGGCGAGTTAGCCTCAGCTGATGGCTCGAGACTTACATAGGTCGGAATCAAGGAGCTCGGGGCCATGTTCGCCGCGGAAAATTCGTTGGAAATGGAAAGAAGAATTAGGAAGGGCCATTCCCGCTTCGCAGGCGGCAGAAGCGAGGTTAAAACATAAAAGCAGGGAAGGACTCTTGTAAGAAGGATAGAGAAACGCTACCCCCCCACCTTGCTCGTGAAAAGATCGATATCCGGACATCGGGAACCTCCAAGGGTTTCAACTCATTCTCCTCAATCTCTGCAAACCACTCACGAGATGGTAGCGACACCCGACGAGGAACACTCCTCGATAATCGGAGGAGCTTAGAGACATTATAGTTCATCGCCCGCGCGACAGTTGTCTTGGATCAGTGAAGGAACGCTCGCTGAGCGCAAAAGAGCCCGTGCGGACAGGCGGATGCCTGGGGGAAAGAGGGCAAAAACGATGAAAAGGAGGTCCTTTTACCTGCCCGCGGGAGTCCTGGGGGAAGTCCGGCGAACAAACACAAAGATAGAAAACACGGTTGCGCACAAATCTCGTGCGCTTTGACCAGCTTCGGCTACGGAAAAATGAAGGGAACACATCGGGGCGGGGGGGGAGGGGGAGGGGGGGCGAAGAGGAAGGTGGCAGCGGGGAGAGGAAGGTATGGTGCCCCCAGGTTGCGGCGGTGCACGCCACCCCCGATTCGTCCCTTGAAAAAGAAGAGGAAGTATGGGGTTATCTACTAAAGCGAGGGGGGGGGGGAGAGGAAAGGAGAAAAGAAGGGTGAATCTCTACTGGGGGTCCGAGGGGACTTCAGAGGGGGGCTTTGCCTGGCCTCGGCTGTGCGGGACTGGGAGAGAGTTGTCATCATTGCTATGATGTTTGAAGGAGAAACCAGGAGGGGAGAAATAGACCAGTCATAGTATGGGCGTGCGATCACCTGGGCAAGCACTCCTTAACTCTCTATGGGTAGTCCAGAAAGGGGAGGGACCGGGCTCCACCTTATCACTCACCGATCAACTACCCCCCCCGGGCGGCGGCGCCCCTGACGAGACCCGCAATGGGGACCATCGACAAGGGGGGCCTCATGAGGGGGGAAAAGTAGTACATAAGGGGGTAATTGGACTACTAGAGTCGGTCTCGCCGCCCATGACAACGCCTTGTGGAAATCAAAGGAGAGAGGAATTCAAGGAAAAAAACAATCGGAATCCATGTTTCCCTGACAACTATGGCGCCAACTGGTGGTCAAAAAACTTTAAAGAGACCAAATAAGAAGAAGGACTTAAAAGGAGGTATTATTCTTTGGGTTTACTTTAGAGAACGATTCACGTGAAGGGTAATGAGCAAGGGACAAAGAACCGTTCCTCGAAAAGGGGACCAGAGGCCGAAGACCGGAGGAGAGGGGGAAAGGATGGTCCTTTTTGGCGCGACGCTTTCAGACCGACGAGCACCGAAGGCGCGGCGCGTCGCAAGGGAGGTACGCCTTCAGCAGTTCAGGAAAGGAAAAGGATGAGGGAATTAGGAGGGTCACCCACTCTCTCAATTGGGAGGGTCAATCCATCCAGCGGAAACTCCTGATCGCAGGTCGGGAAGGAAACTACATGCCGCTGAATGCGGCACCTATCGCGTCAAAGGAACATACAAGAAAAGGAAAGGAAGGACTTCAAAGGTGGGAAAAGACAGGGAAAGGGGAACACTCCGCTGTCCACAAGATGTTTCGGCAAGCCTGGCGCGAGATCACGGTCACGGAACTAAATGCAGAAGGGCATGAAGGCGGATTCGAAAAAGAAAGACGTCAAGAGGAAGGGGCATTGGAATATACTCAATCTATCGCTGCAATCATTGGAGAAGCAGAGAGAGACTAAAAATGCGGCTCGAGGGCTATAAGATTCGGAAAGACGTAAGGGAGGTCCTGAAAAAAGCAAAGAACCGAGGAGGGGGGGGAGCGAACGGGAGTTCACCACTAACTTTGGAAATTTAAACGTAGTTTCGTTTCATGTTTACAAATATCGGCGGAGCGAAAAAGGAAAGGGGGAAGGCACCTACGCCGAAGGAGGTGGATAGGGGGGGAGGGGAACAGGGGAAATATGAAGAGGGGGGAGGGGGGGATGAGGGGAACTATCGCTACATCGGCGCGCACCGCCTGTGGCAAGGCACTGGAGGGGGGCACGAAGTTCGGCGAGCCGCGTCAAAGAAGAACTGCCTACCAAAAAAAAGAAAAAACGAGCTTCGGGGGAGGGAAGAGGACTGGAGGAGACTCAACTATAAAGGAAGAGGGGGAAAGGACTACTCAACAATTTGAGAGAAGATACAACACCAACACTTAGTGGAAAAGAAGAGAGATGGCGAAATGGTCGTAGACGGGGACTGAACGTCGTCCTGCTCAAGGGGGGAAATGCTCTCCGACCTACTCGAAAGGAGATCAGAGTCGAAAAGGAAAGGGGGAGTGAACGAGTCCAAGGGGAAGGAGAGAGGGAGACGCCTTCTCACCATTTCTTTCGTGATCGACATCGGGCGACGGTGTAGATAGCGTGCCCCCTTCACACCTCAACACGAGGAACGGCTCGATAGACGACATCGGGGGGAGGGGAGAAGTAACATTGAGAAAGAGGAGGAAAAACCGAATATTCGAAAATCACCGGTCTCACGGCGAGAAATTTGAAAATCCACTCTGAGAACGACGAAAGGGGGGAGGGGGTAGGGTGGGGGGGGAATACCTCAGAAGAGGAAAAATGGACCTGCTAGACTCTTACGATCATCTAGTAGCTCTCTGCTAACAACAGGCCTCGCGGGAAAGAGAATTGATGAGGGTGAAAAAAGGAGGGTGGACTTCTCGGCCGCGATGATGCGGCACGCAGACGCTCGGGGCTGCCCCTGATCGCAAGAGAGAACCGTGAAACGACGAGAGACAGAGATTCCGAACATTTTACCCGAGTCTGCCCGTCCCTTTGCGGGTGCATGAATGTGGAGTGAACTGTGAATGTCAAACCTTGAGGGATAAGGGGTCCTAGAGGAGACGCTGAGGGTAAAAATTGCGAAAGTAAGCCCCCTCTCAGGACGGATCGATCGACCATTAACTAATTGTGAAGGGGCTGATGAAAACTCCGCGGAACGGAGAAGATGGCGAGGGGGGAAGGAAAAGACTTTCCACAAATTAGGTACCTATACGGCCTCCCCGAAAACCGGCGACGCATCGAAAAAAAGGCGGAGAAGCGGGTAAACTCAAACGCGACACAAAAGAAGGAGAGGCGTCGCCGAGAAAAAAGGAAAATAATCTCCCGTGACTTTTGGAACCAGGGGGGCCGTCCTTGCTCATAACGAGGACGGAGTCGCTGATTGCACGGCATGCAAAACCCACCCGGTCTGAGGAGGGGGCTGGGGTAGAGGGGGGGAGGAAAGGGGTGTGCCTACCACCATTCTGTCCAGGGGGTGACATAAAGCCTGCCTTCTCGAGTGGTGCTTGAAGGGGAATTCGAGAGGCGTCTCAACAAAGAGGGGAGGAAAGGGGGGGGACGGAGATCAGGGGACTACGCCGAAAAATTAATCTCAAGGGGCATATGATGACGGCCGCACATCGCATGGGGAAAAGCAACACTGGACCATGGAGGGGGTGGAGAAGGGGGGTCAGGATCTAAAGAAAGGGGCACGGGGGGGGAAGGTGGAATTCTAGAAGGATTACCGATCGATAATACAACCGGTCCTCTGGTCCCGGAGTGAGGTGCCCCTCGTGATCTAAGAGACGCCGGGGTCCTAGAACAAAGAGTTATTTAAGGAAAAAAAAAGAGATAAAAATCCGGGAAAAAAGGAGGAGAGGGACCAATTGGGAGGAAAAGAAATCGAAGCCATTCCCTCACCCTTTCCGCAGCACATCCCGCTGCACACAATGTTCGCCGATGAAATGCGATAAAAAAGAGGTATGCGAAGAATAACTCGGTGGATAGTAACTGGCACTTCTCGGGGGTGGGGCGGCACAGCCTAGGTCCTGGGGACCTCAAGGGAAAAAAGATCAGAAAAAAACACTCTCTGCGCCCATCAACGGGAAGTTGGGCAGGAGCAGAAAGGGATCCTTCATAACCAACCTTATTCCACTATCGTCAAAAATCAAGCATAGTATTTTAACCGGAAAAAGGTAGGGCGCGAATAGGGGGGTGAGGTTTTCCCTAGAATCGTCCAACATACGCGCGATCCACGGCCTCGCATAGGTCCCAGGCATCAGGGGGTCTCGGGCCCGGCCAGGGGAAAACAAAAGGGAAGAGGTAAAAGATGCACAAGCGAAAAGGCGAGGTTGAGCACCCTCTGCAGGAGGGAGGGGGGAGACGAGCTCGGAAGGGACATCTCCAGACGCTTCATGCAAGGCAATCGGAAGTTACGCAGCCGTATAGGACTTCGGCGAAGAAAGTAGCGCTTAGAAACCACAGATCGATCGAGGAACTCGTCTCGCAATCCCTTGGAAGGGGAAAGACTGGGGGACTCAATTATATACAACGACAACAGTTATATTATGGAATAAAGATATACTTCCAATTCCGAAGGTGGATCTGGACGCCTGGGCCGGCTCGAGAACTACGAGGAGGTAGTTAAGATCGATCTCAAATGGCCGAATCTATCTCGTAGGAAACAACTAGGGCTTGGCGCGCCAGGATCTTTTAAGAAAGATTCATTCCTATGGAAGAGCAGATATCAAGCTCCCGGAGGCCAACCTCAGAAGATGATTCTCCGCCGTTCTTGGGGGGTTACGGGGTCATTGAAACTCATACATAGGGCTTGGCGGAAAGGGGAGGAGAAGACTACTTGTTAGCGCAGAGTGTTTCGCGAAACCGCCAAGATCGTCTCTTGGGAGCCAGAGAGACTTTCAGGGTTCAAAAGAATTTTCACTAGGGTCCTTTCAAGGCGCGGCTACGGTGAAATTATACATATACAGACCATTTCGGGAGGGGGAGGACTATTGGCCGGGGGAGAGTAGGTGTTAGGGTGGCGAGAAACATAAAGTGGCAGTCTTTGACGAACCCAACCGCTCGTGCCGCTCGATCTTCAGACAGGGAGGATCGAACGAAGAGGGGGAAGGAGGGAAAAAATGAGGAAAGAAGTTTCATCTCTGGGCGGAGGGCGATCGGTTGGAGACGAGGAAGGAGGCTGGTGCGGGATGGGAGTGTCGTCACTCAATAGAGCAGGAGGGGGGAGATCATCAAAAACTTTCGACCTCAAAAAACCGTCGACCGTCTGAGGAAACGATCAAGCTGGAAAAAATACGCTGGGAAAAAAGGAAGGAGGCGCTGGTCAAAAAGAAGCGCGCGCCGGGATCACTACCAAAAGAAAAAAAGACGGAGGGAGAAAAAGGAAGGAATATACCCTCAAAGTGCAGGGATGTCGAAAAAAAAAGAATGCCGCGAGGTAAGGGAACGCTCGAAACGAGGGTTATCGAACCGCCGAAAAAGAAGATCTAAAAATTTCAGAGGGAATCCGTTCAGAATGCAAACAAAAAGGAAGCAGGCCAGGGGGGCCGTCGGCGATGAGTGAAAAGCGGGGTGGGGGGAGGACACCACCCTGTGCAAGGGGGAAGAAAAAAGAAGACACTGCCAGAAAGAAAAAAGAAGAGGGAAGGAAGGGGGGAATTAACTTTCTACTACTATCAATCACGTTGAGCAAGACGGACCTAAAAGGGTAATGACCGCGACCAGGGCCGACCCGGAGGGGAGCGGAATTTGGGGGGGAAAGAAATCGAGAACGACAGAATTAGAAAAGACTGCTCTGCTCTTCCGCGACATTGGTCTGGGCGCGAGGAAGGCCGGCCCGCATTAAGGGGCTTATTGGGTCACCGTCGCCGATCGGAGAAGAGGAAAAGAAAATTCCAGCGGAAAAAAAGGAGGAGAGGCTCTTATCGATCCTTCCTTCTGCGAAGCAATGTCGGGGTAAAAGAAAAGAACGAGACGCTCAGAAAAAGAACATCACCGGGGGAAACAGACGAAAAAAAGGAAACCGCGGAATGCCGGAAAGAGGGGAAAAGTCTCACGCTGTTCTAATCTGAGATAAGGTCCGGACAGGGTAACGAAACTATCCAGGGCATGAACTAAGAGTTGCTCGCCCGCGGGGAAGGGGGGAGAAAAAGAACTAAAAGAGGGAAAGAAGCGATAAAAGAAGGGAAAAGGTGCCGAAAAACAATCATAGAGAGAATATGAAGGCACTGGCCGTGAGTCACATCGCGTCATAGTCGGTTAAGAAAAACCTCAAAAAGAAAAAAGACGAGGGGCTCTAAAAGGGACAAAAACCCAATAGTCCTTTCGAGGTCCCGAAGCGGTTTTCAGTGGGACGGTGGGTAGGAAAAATATCGGCTTGTTAATAATAATTTCCGCCCCGGGGACGAAAGGGAATCGAACTAATGAAGGAGAAGGGGAGGACACTGATGGCTGGTGAAGGAGGGAAAGTAAAAAAAAATCTACGGAAGAATTAAAAAGTCGGAATTTCTTCAGTCTGGAGGCGAGAAGGACGCGCAGAAAATAGAGACACCTGTAATCCGATACGGTAAGGGTCGAAAGGAAAGGAGTCGAGTCAGAAATCGCCTCAAAGAAGAAGGGAAGAAGGAAATTTCTAAGCACAATGGAGAAGGAGAGTATAAAAACTCAACAACAAACCACGGATGAGTAAAAAAAAAGAAATATAAACAGAATTGCGTAGACGTTAGGCAAGGAGGAATGCTCGGGAATCTCTCGGGAAGAAGAAACTCACAACGAAAGAGGACGACAAGGACTCGTGAAGGCAGGAAACCTTTGTAGTCCTGGCGCGGCATCTAAAAAAGAACTTCGCCTAAAAATGAAGGGGAGACAGGGAGACAGGAAAAGCGGGGTGACCTGGGTGGAAGCTCATATATCCTTGTCACTCGATAACAATAAAAAATGAGTAGAAACTTCGAATCGCGGGGTGTAACTGAATCCTATTTCTCCTTCCTTGTCGGAAGGCCTACACAGCAGGTCGATGAGGGGACAAGACCAAAAGGAGGAATAGAGCAGTTATTCAAGATAATGGAGGTCAACGATGAGAAAAAAAGGAGGTCGCTTCGAGAGTGGACAGGACCGGACGCTCTTGGGTGAGGCATCAGGTCTCACATCGACAGGCTGGATGTTTTCATGTTCATAAACTCTAATAGGAAAAAAGGAGGACGACAAAGTACTTATCCATAGTAGCGAATCTCGTAACATTGACTTCCGTTCCCCCATTCTGATCTCGCGCTAAGGGGGGCGAAATGGGAAGGGAGAGGGAAATGAAAGGGGAAAGAAACGCGAGGGTTACATCAGTACCTTCAGTGGGGCAGAGACCTGGGTGAGATATCTCGTCCGAAAGAGGGACAGTCCTGAAGGGAAGGGAGGGGCAAGGATTGGTATGGAACTTGGATTTCCAAAGGAAAGTCTGGGGTTCAGTGGATGCTCGCTTACGAGACTGCCACCGACGGGAGGAAGAAAAGAGACAGTCAGGTGGAGGAGCGAACCTTCTAAAGGATTCCGCAATGGAAAGGGTTGAGCAAAAGGCGACGTATAGAGGAGCGCACGAGGAAGAAAAAAGATCCCAGGAGGGAATGAATGCTACGAAGGACCGAGAAAGAAAAAGGAGAAATCCGTCACTCAGACGGAACAGGACGGGAGCAATCGGACGGTAACTCGGGCTCTCAAAAAGATGATCAGAAGGAAGGGGAGGAGTAATGACGGAGAACCTCCTTCGTTAACCGATGTGGTCTCGGAAGGGCGTAATAAGTGGAAGGACCTTCATGAAACAACTAAAAATTCTTTGTCCTTGCAGTAGCGGCGGGTTCATGTACAAAAATTTTGTGGTGGGATACCAAAGCTTCACTGAAAAGAGAAGAAAAAAGAAAAACAAAGGGAAGGAGCTCGTCTTTTGTGAGGACCGGGCTTTCATTCTATTATAGTAGTAAGCCGGAAAGAAGGAATCAAATGGGGGATGAGAAAAAGCGCAATGGTTGCTGAACGTGGAAGAGGAATGCAGAACAGAACAAATTCTTGACATTCTCAACATATTTCACAGGAAGGGGCATTCCATCGCAGTGTCGACATCCATGGAACATTGGCAGGTCTGCAGAATAATGGGTTGAGTGCTAGCAGAAACAGCACGGGTTGAACAGTGTTTGTAAATTGTCAAACTATCTTCGAGGTAAGCGAGACTGGTCGTCCTAGAAAAAAACCTAAGTGACAATAAATTATCTACGCCGCAAGCGATCGCATATGTCGTAAAAACAACGGGTTATCCTTCCCCGGGACTCGCACCGAGGGGAATTAACCGTAATAAGAATACTAAAGAAGGGCGACGGCAGCGCGACACAATTATGTGCTAGAGCTGCTGTTGCACAATAGGACTAACATGCAGGAGCAAGCCATCCTAATATCAATGCG
>Ga0179593_1506827_pt1 | contig 10040 bp, 7 predicted proteins | sample CZODoug2_1_08_16_FD_185931 | JGI IMG/M metagenome (GOLD analysis project Ga0179593, IMG submission 185931) | Vadose zone soil fungal communities from Angelo Coast Range Reserve, California, USA - CZODoug2_1_08_16fungal (PacBio error correction) | ecosystem: Environmental > Terrestrial > Soil >...
GGGCGCGCTATCCTCAAAAGTAGACCGTCACATCTAAAATCTACGAGCTCCCGAGAAAAGCGAACCAGACCAGAATCAGCTCACGAAAGAGTATGAAGGATGTATGGCCAGAGAAAAAGCTCTGCAATGCGTCATATTGCCGAACATGCAAAAAAACAACTTCTTCGCGGAGAGACCGGAGGGTGTCATGCAATCAACGGGGCCTCGATCTCTTATACCAAGAAAGAGAAGTGCCCCAACGGGAGACGCCCTAGGGGAGAGACGAAGCTCTCAAAAAGGAGGGAGTTGCTTCCACCAGGATAGTCGAGAAGCTTTGCGAAATAGGCGGAAAGGAGATTTTCAAGGAAAATACCTGTTCATTGAGTCATAAATAAGGTGAACTGATTCGAGAAAACAGGTGTTCAAGAACACGGGGCGGGAGGATAAGAGTGTAGATCGGCAAAAGGTAACCAACCGTTAAAAATCTTTTCCGAGGGTAATGACCTCACTATTATGGGAGGGCGTGAAACTGAAAGGGGGAGACAAAGAAAATTTCTTGGACTTTGGGGCGTACATCGCGAAGGGGAGTCAAAGAAGAGTGTTCGAAAAGTACCTAACGAGCGGTGGTCGAACTTCGAGAAACACAAGATGTACCGACGAGACGGTCCTTTGCAAGGGCGGACGTATTCAGGAAGAACAAGGTCAAGAATAACATCTATAAAAACGATTCACCCACACTCAATGGTTCTGCGACGGAAGAATGAAAGGGCAGGTCTGACGACAAAAAGGCGCACGCGGTAGATGAGGTCTGTGAGGAAGACTTGTTGTGCAAAAAGTCAGAAAGGTAGGTTCGGGTCACTGGGAAGAGATTTTTAATCCATAGACCTGGCCGGCGGTCGGTCAAACCAAAAAAGGGAAGAAACGTCAGAACGCCAAGCCGAGTACAGCTAAGAAAAAACGCACGGTCGGCAGGGAATATCGGACCCAGGAGGACACTCTAATCATTCGGGAGACGTCTTGTCAAGTGAGTACAGAACGTCTAGAGTGGAGCCGGAACGGAGGAGGGTTACTCCCTGTTACCCTAACTAAAGAAAGGTACTCTATAGCGTTGTCAACATAGGGGCGAAAAGAAAGAGAGAGACCTTCAAACGGAAGTCTACAGGAGTGGCTAGAAACACAGGAAGACACCAGTTACAGATGATTCGCCTAGCGCTACGTACAATAGGAGAAAGAGCCAGAAAGGCAGGGTTCAATGCGGAGAGGAGAGCTCCTAGTACCCACCTAAAAAGTCAGACAATATAGAAAAAAAGAGGTAGGCTCCTGGACAGGAGAACTCAACAGTTAGAGTCAACTCCACCAAAAGTGTCCACGAAAGAGTCAAGACAAAAAAAAACGACGTAATCGGGAACGGAAGGAAATTTCGGTCTGGAAATGGGCCGGGCGGTCAGGCCCAGGGTACTGCTTCGAAGGGTAGTGATGGAGATTGTTCTGGATATTTCGTCGTGAAAATATTGGCGGGGTCAACTCTTAAACTCTCTTTCAGGTTTTTTTATTTCCTTCTATCTTGCGCGCTACAGATGGCGTCAGGGCGTCCGCAAGCAGTACGCGCCGGGATCGAACAGGTGAAAGAAAAATGCTGGGAGGATACAGGGGGGACAGGGGACAGAAAAAAAAGAGAGACACGTATGGGCAAGGCAGGAATTTGAACGGACAGGGCAAGTAAGAGGAAGGGGTGTGTCTGTCGCGATAGTGGAAACATCTGGGACCCAACTAGGAAAGTCAATGGCCTCCTGGCTGCAGAAAGTGTCCGCAGGGGGTAGGGCCGCGATTCGAGACGCTCAAAATCCAGCGAGCAGGGAGGAATTCGAACCGCAGACAATCTGGCCCAGGCAAGGTGCGTCTCCTTCCTTTTCCCAGATGGTGTTAAGTAGGAAGCCTCCTACGCATAATGGGCACGAGAGAGGGTGAAAGGGCACGATCTTGCACGAAAATGTTCGTCATCTTCTATATATAAAGAAACTCTCCTGTGGAAGGAAAGGGGATTGGGCCTAGATCCCTCGCACTTGGGTCGCCAAGGGGTTTAAAAAACCTGGGATGTGTAGTCGAGCGGAGAGAGATGTGGGGAGGACATGTCATAGTAAATACGAAAAAAAAGCTCGGGAGGGAGACCTACTCTACTAATAGAAAATTAGTCACCCCCCTTTTGGGAAGCAGCAATGGGGTGTGGGACTCGCGAACAGTGAACTCAGTCCTCGGGGAAAATCGGTTTTTTCGGGTCCCGAAGGGGGAGGGAGGTGTCTGAGAGCGGCGAATTAGCGGAAAGCCTCTGACGGCAATTTGCTTAACCATGCCGAATCACGGAAGAAATCGACTGAACGAGGGGAAGGAAGTTCCTAGTAGAATCTCAAAAATAAAGGTTAGGAAGGAAAAATATATAATATGCAGGACACAACGGGAGTCGAGGTCTGGGATCGATTAGGCCAGTTAAGTAAAGGGTTTTGTCATCAGAGAGGATAGGGGGAGGAACAATCCCTGCGCCCAGCACCAACAAAAAGCTCTTTATCGTAAAAAAAGGTCCACTGGGAACGAGAAAAAGGCGCCTTCCAATCAAGGTAAAACGGCGATTCGTAGGGAGAAGAAGGGAGAAAACGCCTGTTATTGGGGACTATGACTGGGCCCAGAGACAGAAGAAGAGAAGAAAAAAGGGGAAATTACCCAGGGGGAAAAAAGCTGCTATAGCTAAAGAGTGCCTACGCACACGAGACGAGTACGGGGGATTCAAGGACCAGAAAGGCAAAACAATGGGGGAGGTTGAAATAAAATAGTAGGGAAGCCTGGGGCCCATAGGATAATTAACTAGCGTGCGGGTAACGGGACGGCCGCTAAAACTAAAAATCCGGAAAAGGGTCCGGATTATGCTAACGGGACCGAAGGGATGATCCGAGTTCGGATTCACTAAACTTAGATCGCTTTAGAGGCGAGAAGAAATTTAAAAAAAAAAACAAAAACAAACAAGCGGCCAGAAAAAATTTGAGGCAAATTCGGCCATCACCAAGGCCCATTTATCCTTCCTTTGGGTCAAAAGAGGTTTGGACCACTGAACGGAAGGGTCGTGAGCACAAACAACGGATGGGGCCTAACTAACGGCTGGTAAAAAACCGAGTCTCCGGTGAACAGTCCTAAAGACGAAAAAGAGGAGTGGAGGCTCAAAGGCCAGAGATGGGGGCGTCACCTTGTAAGAGCAAGGAGACGTAACGCAGGCGGAAATCGACACCTCGACCTTACATTCGACAGAAAGGACCTGAAATACACTGAAACTCCGTAAACAAACGAAGGATCGATAAAAAGGGAAGGACCAGGACAAAGACAAAGTGAAACTAAACCATTGAGGGGTAAGGGTACGGAAGAAAAAATCGGTAGAGGTTGTTACTAGCAACTTCTCCTTGACCAGGGGGGGTGGAGGAGGGAAAGCGACGGGATTCTCTTAAGGAGAGATCAGGTGATGATAGCGGTAATTTCTGGGGGGGAGGTTAGGAGAGCGCCAGACACTCTCCGGGACCTGCGAAAGGGTTGACGTTATCGGACCGATGGGGGAAAAAAGCTAGTAGTCCTAAAAGGACTGTCAGAGTGGCAGATCTGTGTAGAGCAAACGACGGGGGGTCTGAAAGAAGCGTGCGCCGGGACACAGACTTGAAAATAGCTGAAAAGATGGAAGGGCGGGGAAAAAAACGTCTCGTGGGGGAACGTAGTGGCAAATCCAATCAAAGGAAGGCCACCCGGACGTTAAGGGGGGAAGAAAACTCAAAAACAACGAACGAAGAGGGGTCCCCGAAGGGGGGCTTCGCGAAATCTTCCACAGGGGTGCCGAATTCAACGGGCAGAAAAGAGTGGGAGGGATGATCGGCTTTTCTAAGAAAAAGGAGAAGGAAAGCAAGACGCCGGCCATGGCTCGAGGGAAACGCGCCCTGTACATAGGGACTTGTCGAGGGGGCCAACGAAAAGGCTCACATACCAAGAGGGAAAAGAGCGTCCCTTGGGATCGTACGTACTAAGTTCAAGGAGGACAACATACACGAGTGGTTTTTTCAAGTGCAGTCGAGAAATCGCGGAGAGGGGGAGGATTCGCAAGAAAGGGCAATCGTCCAGCCATTGAGAAAAAAAAGGGGAGTCGTCCCTCTGTATGACGGTACCCAAGAGCGATGTCTAGGGAATATTTCGAGAATAAAAAGACGATGGGGGGAGACGACAATCGATGAGGGAAAATCAAACGGTATCAAAGGGAAGCAATATCTTTGGTTATTCGTAAACGCGAATGCAAGAAAGAATCTTGACCGGGATGAAGAAAGTCTAAAGGGTAAAAGGTTTTAAGTGGAGAAGCATAAAGGGGGGAAGGGCCGAACGCGGATGTACCGGGGGAAGAAAAGTCTTGAAAGTGCAAAAAGAAGGATTATGGCCGGACGGAAAACCGTTGCAGGTTCTTCCTGGTCGCGGGCATTGGCCTATCGCAAGTCGAGCGTAAAGACCAAATTGAAAACAGCTCATGCGTTTCAGGAAGAAGGGGAGCGATAGGGCGAAGTTTTCGGATCGCACTCGGAAGCTAGCCCGGAGCGCAAAGATGAGGGTAGTGGGTATACGAGAAGCTACTTCATTATGGGTAAAAAAAAAAAAAAAAAAAAAAAAAAAATGCCATGGGTAACGCCTACCAGAGAGAACAAAACAGCACGCAGTAGGCCATGCTTTCAATAACAATACGACTCAGAGCCATCATCCGTCGTACGCGGCTCTCAGCGCGAAGGCGGTGATGTTAAACTCTTTGTCGGGAGGACTCTCTAGAGAGGAGCGCGAAACATGCGATCTATGGAAGAGGAGCCTATAAAATCTCTAAAACCCAAACCGGAAGAGGGGAAAAGTCTCTTCAGAGGGGGATCGCTCTCCAGGCTATCGCAGTGGGAGAACATATCTAACTCGAGAACTCGAAACGCCCCCGAAGCTCGCACCGAACGTCTCACAAAACCCCTGCACCCCCACCCAAACGGTGGCCCACACGATGTAGACGACATGCCGACAGGGGCGTGAGAGTCTACGCCGGGGGTTACCAAATGACAGAGAAAGGTTACAAGATCTAGGGCTAACACGAAGGGGGGAGAACTCCTTTCTACGCCAGAGCAGATAAAGGCTCAAAATCAAAGGCGTTACAATTCAAGGTCCTTACGTCTCGTTTGCGAAACGGGTCGGAAGTCGCGACATTCTGAGCAACCTTACCTATACAGGCAAAGTGCGAGTACAATGGAGAAAAATCGTGACTTGTCCACTTCTGTGTCTTCCAACCCCTGTGGAAACTCGCGAGGCTTTAGGATCTCTCGGTCTCTCTGAGAAAAAAGGAACAACGGGGACCAAATAATTGGGCCGCTGATTCAGAAAAGTCACGATAAATGGGAGGGAAAAGAACTATTCAACGAGCCCCCGGCCGATTGCCGTGGGAGGGCGCTATTGGGCAGCGGGGGGGAAAAGAAATCAGAGGGACGTCCGCGAATACCTACGCGACCTGTTAGGAGATTACGCTATCACTCGAGGGAAGACAAGTCCAGTTTTAACTGTGGAGAATGAGAGAGGGGGTCGTGTCCCTACCCGGAAAGACGACATGAACAAAGCGCGTCGGAGAAGTAGTTCGCCAAATCAATCAGGTTTAGGAGACTTCAGACGGCATCAGGAGTAACGAGAAAAAAACGCTGTCTTGCAGGCGGGGGGAAATGAGATGGGGAGGGCAGGGTGGTCAAATTCAGGAAAAGGAGATGAAGGTACCAGTTCCACTTTGGGTAATAGAAGAGAAAGGGCTTCTTCTAGACAGCCGGCAAAATGCGCAAAAACGATCAGAGAAAAAACAGGGTAGTCGGGACCGATCTTGCACCATTACGAAAAAGGAGGGGTCGCAAACTTCGGGGACTTCGTCGGGATTCAGGAGTTCAAACCTTAACTGAGCAGGCGGGGGATTAAGGGGGAGTTGTACCAATACCTGGACCCAATCCTAAGCCTGTTCACGACAAGATGAGGACTTGTTGAAAGAGATAGGCTGGAAACCTAAACACGAGGACACCGTGGAGATGAGCGGGGCGCGACAAAGGCATGCCCCATCTGGCCCGAATTCGACGATCGGATACTTAAACAATCTGATCCCAGCAAAAAAGGCCTTTCCAACAAGGCAGGGGCGAAAAGGGAAAAAGGCGCTAGGGAATCCTCGGAAAACCGAACTTCTCCCGAGGGATGAAAGAAGAACGGGAGAAGAAAACCCGTCAGGAGGGGTGCCAGGTCGTCCCCCAAACAAAGACCCGGCGACATGGTTGAAAGAAACCGAGAAACGAGAGGAAAAGAAGGAATAAAAAAAAAGTTCTCGGGGCACTTGCGGCGAAAAGGGAAGAACAAAGAGAGCGAGGGAAAACAGTAATGCGGTGAGAAAGGGAGGAGATTGGCGAGGGCAGGACCTAAGAAGGAAGTCAGGAGGAGACAAGTTTTCCCTAAAGAGAGGAAACTCTTGACTTGGGGGCACCAATCGTAAGAAGGGGAATGGGGGGCACGGCGCAAAGGTCACGGGCAGGAAGGGCGAAGTTACAAACATTCCTGTTCGAGACCGGGGTCGAAGGTTAAAGAGAAAATGATTAAAATTTGAAGACGGCGAGTTTACAGGGTGGAGGTCCGCGGGTAAAGGAGCGCCGAGGCTAGACGATCACGTCAGAAGGAATAGGTCCTCGCGAACGCATCATCATCGGGGGCAAGGAAAGCAAGGGCTCTAAACTGCCCAAGTCTTGGGGGGTCGTCGCGAAGGAAGACAAGGGGAAAGCATGATTTCAATCTCAGAAGGGTCAAACTCCTCTAAGAGAATTAAAGAAAAAGGGGGGGGTTATCAAGACGGACGGACACACGCCGTTCTCAAGTTGTAAGGACGGGATGGCACACGCTCAGTCAGGGGAGCTCGCGAATCGGGTTAGAACGGGGAAAAAAATCATGGTTCCTGAGCGGGAGGGACCAGAGAGATGACGGCTTCATTCAGTACAATCCAGAAATAGGGATGTTTGGAAGACTCTGCCGGGACTAGCAACGGATTCAAACCCCGGAGGCCGCCGCACGGGGGTTGCTCGCGCCCAGTGGGCGGGAAACGGAAAGGGTGTGCTTTTCAAGCAGGGGGAGCGAACGAGAGGGCGAAGGAGGATCCATAAAAAGGGAACAGGGGCAATCTGAGAGCGAGCGAACAGCCCCGCTAAAGGGTCCTTTCTCTAGAAAGAAAAAACAAACAAAGAGAGGAAAAGATAAGAGAGGGAAAAAGCATCGCTGAGGAGAAAAGGTCTTGAACGATAAACTGTTCAAGACCATGCGGTTGCGGAATTCCGAAAAAACTCAAAGAGACTCCCACGGTCTCCCAGCAAGAAAAAGCGATTGACCTCTTACAGGACACTGGGGAGAGGAAAAGGCAACACCAAACCGCTTCGGCGGCCAACGGGTGTGGAGTTTTTGAGGACGGCAGAGGGGGAACCGAAAAAGGCCCGATGTAGGAAGGGAGTATGAACAAGTCAGAAAAAAGATGAGCGAAGAAAAACAAAAAGGAACCAAAGCATAAACACGCTGTATAAGGCGTGGGTGACAATCACCTTTTCACGACCAAAAAGCGACGGACTTGATGAGGAGAAACGAAAAATCCCAAGGGTTGAAGGAAAGATCAGAAGGAGAGCCCGTGCCGAAGAAAGCGGGGGAATCGTGCGGGGTCTTTTCGGGGGCCGCAATAAAAAAAAAAAAAATCTGAACTTGGGCCTTATCGAAACCGGTCCGGGCCAGAGGAGCGCGCTGACAGCAAAAAGGGAATGAGAGGCGGGAGAGAGACTCTTCGAAGGGAGTTCAAGGGGAAGGGAACGAAAACCACTGGAAAAAAGAAAAACAGCCATGGTACTTTCAACAGGTCGGTACAAAAATGGGTTTGTCCACTTCTACGGCGAGAAAAAACAGAAATGGGGACTCAAGGGGAAAGGCTGAAACGCCAGGTGACAACTGTATCCGACGCGATATGTCCAAAGAAGGAAGGGAGTGGAGGTGAAACGGGGGGGAGAGCCCGGAGACGGAAGCTTGCATGCGAAAGCTCCACTACCTCCTAAAGGCACCGCAAGAAGGAGAGTCAAACAATCAGCAACAAGAATGTCTATATTAGGCTCAGTTCCGGAAAGACCGCACGTGTCACTGAACAGGTTGTCTTACTTCGTCGAGTACGAAAACGTTGAGGGGGGGGGAGCCACACAGAGTCGGACGGTACCTTGGGGGGGGACTAGCGTGCAGAGGGGAGGGCCGGAGGAATCTCTCATGCGTACAAAAACGGAGAAGGTGAGGGGGGGGCGATTCAGAGGAAGAAAAAATGGAATCCGCCGGAAAAGCAAACGAACGTAAGGTTTTGGGGAATATCCGATAGAAAAAAAACTTCGGGGGGAGGGAATTCTTGCCAGGGGGGGCAAATCGGGGGGAGGAAGCCTGGGGTAGTCTGGACCGGTTAATCTTCTCGGAGGCACAGCCTGACGCAAACTGAGAGGGGGTGGAAGCAGACATCGGCGTAAAAGGAAAATTCGGATGGTCCCCGGGCGTTCCCCTAAAACCAACGGAAAAACGAAAAATATTCACGTTACAGGGGAAAACAGAACTTAAGCCAGGACCGACGGTTGTCCACGTGGAGGCGCTGCACACGAATATCGGGTAATCATAGGGTTAACCTCAAGAACGAAGGTGGTCTTATTGATCGGACTGGGGAAAAAGATGATGGTTCTCCTGCCGCAAACTGCCAGTTCATCCTGGAGAAAAACACATGGTGAAAAACCCTCATAGACTTGTCGAAGGTGAAACACCCAATCGAAACACAAAGGGGGAGACCGAGCTGCCTTGGGAGGAGTTACCCGCCGTGAAGGAAAGGGATTCAAAGGAAAAAAAAATTGTGGTGCGAAAGACGTCATCGAAGAGGAGACTGTCGGGTCTGACGGTTAGGGCCAAAAATCAGTGAAGCCCTATGACAAGGGAACCCGGAATATTTAAAAGAAGGGGGAGAAAGGGAACATCGCCTAAAAAAACCAAGAGCGTATTGAAAGACAGAAAAAAAACGACTCCTGCTTAGGGCGACAGAGCGCTAAACAAAAGGAAAAATCCGGAACAAAAGGGGATCGTGGGTGATCATTTAAGGAGGAAAAACAAGCCCAAAACATGTGGTCAAGTGACGGAATCCAGCGCGCCCACTTGGGTACCAGGGGTGACCTGTAAGAATACATCACAGGCTGCAAAGAGCGCCTCACGCGGGCTTAGTTGAACAAAGGGGTGCAGGCAAAGAAAAAAAGAGGCGTGACAAGCACCTAAAGGCTTAAAAATTACGTAAAACGATCTCGCATGGGTATTGGGGAAATTAAGAAGGAGGTCCAGGGCGGAAAAAGGATAAATACCAAAGCTGTAGACAACAAGCGAAGGATACCGCCATGGAAGCAACCGACACGAGACAGGTGAAAGAGGGATGTTCGTATGTGAAGTACGCCTCATGAAAGAACTGGAGGGGTTGACCTGCTCTTCTGGGGAGCCTATCGAGTCCCATGGAGATGCATGAACCCCCACCGGGGAGAAAAGAAACACGAAAGACCAACGGCCATGGCTTGCACGACATCGGGCAGCGCTTGTCCGGGGCCTCAAAATGGCCTGAAAAGAAAGAAAGAGAATAGGAGGGATTGTGAACGATTCGCGGCAAACTGGAAGTAGAGAAGAGGGGTTTGAGGGGGCGGAGTCAGATCGACGGTGAAGAGCGATTACAGCGAGCTCAACAAAAAACAAAGGGGAACAGTAAATAGAAGAGGATGGGGGCCCGAGAGAGAGAAGATCGCAGGAACAAACGTCTTAGCGAGCAAAACAAAGACGAACAGCCCCGCCTAGGGGGCTCAGTCCGAGGAAAGCTGGGGGTCTTTCCGTAAGTGGCCCTATAAAGGCTCTTTAGATGCTGAAATAAAAGGGTCCAGAATCTTAGGGGCGGGACGTCTAGTCAGGTCGGGGGGGCAGACATA
>Ga0179593_1514298_pt1 | contig 10040 bp, 10 predicted proteins | sample CZODoug2_1_08_16_FD_185931 | JGI IMG/M metagenome (GOLD analysis project Ga0179593, IMG submission 185931) | Vadose zone soil fungal communities from Angelo Coast Range Reserve, California, USA - CZODoug2_1_08_16fungal (PacBio error correction) | ecosystem: Environmental > Terrestrial > Soil >...
TTGAGACCCTTCAAAAAAACAAAGGGGGAGGTTGAAGTCCCGAGAACCTAAAGAAAATCAAGGAATAACAACGACCAAAAAAGATGACCTTTTAAAAAAAAAGGCGGAAGTCCTTGGGGGCAAAAAAAAAGCCAGGGGGACGAGAATAGGCGTTGCAGAAAAAAACGAAAAACGGGGGTCTAAACGCTTGATGAAACTCCCAGAAACAGCTGGCGCAAGCTGTTATCTTTCTTAGACAAAAAAGAGGGAAAGAGACGGTACAGGTAGTGAAAGACAGGAAAAAGGCTAACGTGGTAGGGGCGTGGCTAGAACCTGGAGGTGGGCCAAGAAAAAACAAAAAGCAAGTCCGACCGGTGGAGAGGGGGGGAGGGAAAGCGCTAAAGCGCCTTTGGGAGAGAAAGAGCAACAAAAACACAGGGGGAAAAAGATAGGGGGATTCGAGACCAAAAAAAAAAAAGAAATCGGCCGAATCACCAAAAAACGGAAAGAAAAAAAAAAAATAAAAAACCCGACGGTTGCCGGGGCGTATTGGACCGGAGGGGGGGGGGGGGGGTATGACTACGGAAACAAAGAGGGAAAAAAGAGCAGCACCCCAGCCCCCGGGGGGCGCTATGAAAAAGGAAGCTAACTGTACCGCGAGATCAAAAGAAGGTGGGGGAAACACAGCTGGGCGGTTTCCGCAGTCGGGAAGGATTAATCAAAAGACGGTTCATACTTCGAGGTCGAAATAGATATCTCGGGTTGTGCCGCTGCACTAAGGGTCTCAAAAAGGGAGAAAACTGGGGGGGGGGAACTGAATGACCGACAGGGAAAGGAGAAGGGGAAGAAATCAAAAAAAGAATCCATTTCTCGGTTTGCGGAGAAATGGGGGGTAAAAAGTTCCGACTTTGTGTGCCAGAGCTCACCACTAGAGAAGGGGGGGGACCAATTCGTAAAAGGGGGAAGGCACTACACAAGAGGCGAAAGATCGGAAGGGAGAGCACATGGGGGGTTTCGCTGCAAAACCAACCAAGGATATTAAGGGGATGCGGGTTAATCGGACGGGCTTCGAAAAATCGGACTTGGGCGAAGGGCCGGCAAAAAAAAAAACTGATTGGGGTGGTCAGCTGGGGACTCGAAGAAAGGGAACAGTCCAAGAGAAAAGAGAAACCGGAGACGCGAGTTCGATAGGGAGGGCAAGAGTATCGATCACAGGGAAGACGAAGAAGGAAGGAACTTTAACTCAACGAGGGTGCCAATAGAAATTGAAAATACGATCAACAACCCCCTCAACTAGGGCAAACTACGCGGGTATCGTCAAGAGGTGGGGACTGGAAGGAAATCACAAGGCTTTGGGGGGGGGCAAAGCGAAGGAAGTTGATAGGGCGGAAAAAGGAGGCAGCGCAGGGCCAAGAATTTCATAAAAAAAAAAGGATCGAGAGGAGGGCGGGAAAAGCATCCTCGGGGCCGCGGGGAAGTACAAGTCCGGGTTGAAAAAAAAGGGTCGAGGAGTCGCAGGAGGTTCCTATAGTAAAGGACATGAAAGAGGGGGGGGGCATACATCGAGGACCGGAATACAAGGGATGGCAGGGGGGATCTAAAACCTCTGACCACAGAGGGCACGAACAGTGATCACAAGCAACAAAGAAACCAAAAAAGGCAAATAATGGGGGCCCTTTCGGCCCTAAAAATGGACACAAATTTTGGTAAAAAACACCGAACCGGGGCCCCCTAAGAGAAGGGCGCTCGACCGGACGTATCGAGACTCCAACGGCAGGTGGGTTGCTGAGTCGAAACCAGTCAATTTTTTAAGAAGGGAGGTTCCTGAAAATCTATCGGTGGAAGAAAGCCTTAAAAAAACCGAAAGTGAACCTACCAGGGGGGTGCCACCTACCGACACACGGCAACCCCTGGTAGACCTTAAATGGTTGGGGCGAAAAAAGCGAAAACCCTCCCACAGGCCCATGTGGGAGGGACGGGATCGACTCTCCGTTTTCACACGCGCCCTGGAAAAACGTCCTGAAGGGGGGAGACCGGCACGGGGGAATGCTTGTCTAAGGGGGGGGACAGCGCAGAAACAAACCAACAAGTCTGTTAATAGCGGGGAGGGCCGTTCTTGAGGGGAACAGGGGCGGGCGTTTGCTCGTTCTTAAAAAACTAAGAGGTGCTGAAATTGTGGGGTCAGCCGAGCCGACTCAAAATTGGAGAGATACGAGAGGGGGGAGAAAGGGTCCCTTCCCCCAAGAAAGGGAGGTGGGTCGAGCCTGCCAGGAGCCGGAAATCCTGTAAGCAGGGGTTCTACGCCCACGGCGGCGGGTCTTGGAGTTGGGTTGTCGACAGATCCAGGGGGGGCTATTCTAGGGGGTGGGGAGGGGGGGGGGAACTAAAATTACCAGGGGTCATCGTCCGCCGTAACGAAACAGAGAGAGGTTGATCGAGCCTGACCAAACCGCCAAAGCCAAAAGAAGGTCAGACTCACTAAAGAACCAGGGTGGGGTTGAACCCCTGAAAAAAAATTCCAGGCACACATGGCCAGGACCCCCGCGTTCTTTACAGAGCAAAAGGACCAAACCACTGGCAAAAAAGAGAGAAGGGGGGGGGACCAACGCTCTTGGAAAAGCCATCAGGTTCCTCCTAATGCAGGCCTCCAGGATACAGTTTGCGGTACACTTATTAAAAGGATAAAGTAGCCATTGCTGAGATGACTCAGGGGACAGGACCATTATTTGCTGCCCAGACCCTGAGTGTCCTTTAAAACTACGGAATAAAAACAAAAATTCCTGGAAAAAAAAAGCCGTGAACTGGTTTGGGGGGGGGGGTCCGTACCATCGCGCATCCAAAACACCGGCCGAACTTCACAGAAGGGGAAAGGGAAAGGAATTTCTCAAACTCAATTGGTCAATTTGGGCAAAACCGCACAAAAAAGGAGGTAGGTCCTCTCGTAGACAGCCCTACCAAACGAAACAGGGCTACTCACCACTAACAGGAAGGAGTAAAAGAGAGAAGAAGGTAGCCGTGCGGTAGGCAAGAAAAAACAAACCCCCTTACAGCTGCAACGGCGGGGGGTGCGGGAAATCGCGGAACAAGCTGCTTGATGTGACCTGACTTTCTCCCCAGGGACTGAGGGAGTTTTTTGGGAAGGGGGTGGACAAAACCAACCCTCTTCGAAAACCAATGCGCTGTTTTGCAAGGACGAACGTTTTCCCTCAGGGAAAGCTGCAGAGGGGTGTGAGGAATCAAACTGTTAGGCCGAAAACCCGGAGGCATCGAAGAGAGGACCAGTGACCGGTGCCAAGCAATCACAGGATAAAAAGGGTACACATCCGGGGCTTCCTTCTCGAGGAAATTGGACGGGTCAACTCGAGTTTAAGGCGGTAAGCCTGTGGGGGGGGGGGGCAAGCAGGGACTTCGTAAAGCCCATCTCTGGGCGAAAGTAGGAAAAAACCCAATGGGGTCGGTCTTTTTTAAAAACCAGGGGGGCACTCCCCTGCCCGACCAGGTAACAAGAACAGGTGGCGTTAGCGGCGGTGGGAGGGCTAAAGAAGACAAAGGTTAGAATGTCGAGAAGAGAGCCAAGTTTCCCGTACCTCAGAACTCTCTTTAGGGGACAAAAAAAAAAACTCCCGCCAAAAAAAAAGCTAACGCCCACGGAAGCTAGGGCGGGGGGGGTCATTCTGAACTCAACTGGTGGTGGGGTTGCAGGGGGCAAACCTCCTGTGTACGGGGGCCGCCAGGCTTAAATTAATGAACTGGCTACGATCTACCCTGTCATCAACAAAGAAAAGGGGGGGAAAAACCAGGTGTTTAGGTCATCCCAACTCTTACTGCAAAAATCATCTCAAACGTTCAAAAAAACTTTTGCCCTACCAAAGGAGGCGAAAAAGCGGCTCAAGTCCCCTGGCCTTCCAAGGGCGAAAAAAACACCCCCCCGCTGCGAAAGAAAGAAAGGGTCCGCAAACTTTGAAGGGCATCACTTCATGTACACCGGATGGGGAAGCTCGCCACTCCGGCTACGCCAGGGAGAAAAAAAAAAAGGAGGGGTTGAACGGAGGTTGCCCAAACGGACAGAAAACAAACTGTTTCGGTGGGTTATGCTGGGAAGAGCAGTAAATCACGGGGGAACGGAAAAAAGGCCAGGTCTTTAAGGGAAAAAAACCACAGCAAAAAACCTCCACGACCGTCCGGAGAGCAAAAAATCCCCCCCTTGGGTTCCGGGCCCCGCAAAAAGATCTCCAACCGGCCAACGAACCACCAGCAGGTTCGGCAAAAACCGCGGGCCTTGCGAAGGGGGTCGGTGGGCGGGTGCGCAAACGATGCAAGAACATCTCGGGGTATTCAAAGGGAAAGCTCCCCCCCTCGGGTTCGATGAACCGACGCGGGGAAGGGGGGAGAACGGTCAGGGAATAACGACTCCTGAAAAAAAAAAGTAAAAAGGAATTTGTGTTGTTGGGGTCAAGAAACCAGAGAACTCAAAATCCGGCACAAGAAAACTAGGATTAACGGGCCAAAAGGAAGAACACGATCAAAAACCGGGACACAAAGTAAAAACGCAGCCAAACATCGGAATCCGCGGTTCCAAAAAAAAGGCAGACCCTCCTTCAAAAGAAAACCCCTCCCCCCCACGCTAGGGAAAGTAAACTCTCATTAAACAAAGTCCGAAAAAAAAGAGCGTATAGACCTCGAATCTGGGTGTTGATGCGTAAGTCAACAGGGAAAAAAGGGGGGGAACCAATCATAGCCGGGACATACTGCTTGGGTCCCAGTACACTCTTAAGAGGGGGGAGGACACGTCCGGTCATTTGGAGTGAGGCGTTGTCAGAAACGGTTGGGGAAAAAGGAGGGCTCTGTCGTTAACAACAAAAGGAAAACTCAGAAGAGCCTCGTCGGAAAGGAAAACGAATAGAAGCCCCCTTCAACCCCCCCGCAAAAGGTGTCTTGGTGAAAAAAAAAAAAAAACGCGTTCCGGAAGGGAAAATTGCCGGTTGAAAATATGGGCCAGTCCCTTGCACGCCAATCCCAGGGAAAATGAAAGTCAAGATAGGAAAAAAAGAAAGGACAGGTCAGCAACAAACTTTCACAATGAACAAAAAGTGTTTCTGTTGATCGAAAAAAAAGTCCCGGTCGGGGACATCAGTACACCAAATAAAAAAAAAAAGGACTCCGACATTGCCACAAGGTACCGGAAGGAAAACAACGAACTCAGCTATAAACAATGGGGGCGAAAAAATCGATAAACTAAACCAGGGAACGAGTCTGCGGAACCTCACAAAAGGGGGGGGGGTCTTCCAAACACCGCGGTGGGGGGGGGAGTGGCAAGGGTATTGAAAGAGAAAGGCAGGAACGAGGGAACCGGGTGCGTTGTTTGAAGGTCTCAGGAAGGAAAAAGGCCTCAGCCGTACCCACCCAAAAAAAAAAAGGGGCGTAGAAAAGGTTTATCCGTGGGTGAGGAGAAGGACCGAGGTCGGGGAGTTGGATTCTCTGAAAAGAGGAGCTCTCAACAAAAAAAACAAACAAAAGGGGGGAAAAGTAGAGATTCGAAGCAACTAAAAAAACAAAAACTAGGACGTCGACTTACCCAAGAAAAGGAAAATAGAAAGTGCCGCGGGAGGGGGGTCCTGGAAGGGGAAAAATTCAAGTCGAGCAGAAAACCGGACCCAAGGACGCCTGTGCACTGGCTTCAAATCCTGTAAAACGAAAGGGGAAAAAAATAGGGGGGGGAGCATATCAGCCGGGGGAGGGGGGGAAGAACGTTCACAGCACGGTTAGACTTCGAGGCAGAAACGCCTCCGACGCCGTGGGTGCCGCGCCGGACGAAAAAAAAAAAAAGTGAACGGAGTCGGGGGGGGGAGGGGTAAGGAGACCTCGTTCTGTAAAGGAAGAGCAAGGGGGAAGTCGCAGGCCCGGCGTGACAAAAAACCCATGCCTGGTTTTGCGCTTGCTCACTTGTCAAAGAAAAAACGAAAAAAAAACTGGGGGGGCGCCAACCAGTTCTTCAAGGAAGAGGGTAACGAAACACGCTACGAATAGGAGTTTGTTCTCGAGAAGAAAAAACTGTGTCGCTGAACAACCACTTGAAGGGGACACCGGCGTTGCAACTTGGGGGCTCTCCTGGGCGCCAAAAAGACTAGGGAAGAGCTTAGGGTGGTAAATAAAACAACCACCGACTAAAACCGAGGCGCCTCTCGACTTAAGGAACACGAGGAGCGTTGCCGAAAAGCGAGAAAAAAAAAAAGGGGAAACCATTGAGGGGACTTGGCCCCATAGGGGAAAAGGTGCCCACTGGAACTGTTACGCATCCAACCGCAAACTGCGTTCCTCGCAGTAGCAGCCCGCAGGCGGGGTTCCGGATCAAATTCACTCCACACACGCAGGGTGGGGAAGGGAGAAACGGGCTTTGCGGGGGGGGGAGTTAGCGTAGTGACAGGGTGCTGGCCGTTCGAAGGAAAAAAAACGGCGGAGGTAGGAATTTCTTCCGAGCGCAAGGTGGGGGGGCTGTCGACCAAAAGGAACAAGGGCTTTGGTGAAAAAAAAGAGGGGGAGCTGGGGGCCGGAGGGTTCCGGGGGAAATGACAATGCGCGGCCATCTACATAGAGACGGGCGAAAAGGAGAAAGGGGTTATCAAAGAAAGGGAAGAAAAGACGACACCCACAACCAACCAAACAACCACATAAAACCACCAACCAAAAAAAAAAAAAAACAAACAACCACCCCAACAAAAAAACCCACCCACCCACCCCCACCAAACAAACCACCAACACCCCCCCCACCAAAAACACACCACACAACAAAAACAAAAACCCCAAAAAACACAACCCCCACCCCAAAACACAAAGCCAACCACCCAAAAAAAAAACACACCCCAAAAAAAAAAAAACAAAAAAACCCCCCCCCCCCCCCAACAGCCCAAAACAACAAAACCAACAAAACCCAGACCCCCACAGGGAAAAGCAAAAACCACCCCCCCCAAAAAAACACAAAAAAACCACACCCCCAACAAAAAAAAACCCAACCCCAAAACCCACCAAAACCAAAAACCCCCCAACCAAAACAAAACAAAAGAAAAAAACAACCCCCCCCCCCCAAGAAAAAAAAAAAACAACACACCAAACACCCCCCACCCCAAACAAACCACCCCAAACCAACCCCCCACCACCCACAACCAAACCAAACACCAAAAAACCAAACCAAAAAAACACAACCAAACCCACAAAAAACAAAGAAACACAACCCCAAAAACCACCCCCCCCCCCCCACACCAAACCCAAACACCACCACCTCCCCACCCAGGACCACAACCCAACACCAAAACACCCCCCCAAAACACGAACCAAAACCCCCCCACAACCACACAGGAACCCCACCAACCAAGGAAAACACCAACCCGAAAACAACCCCCCCACCCACCCCACACAAAACAAACACAACACACCCACCAATCACACAAAAAACCCCCCCCAACACAAAAAAAACCGCCCCCCACCTGGACCACCCCCCCCCCCCAAAAAACCTCCTCTCTTCACAACTCCTGTCACCTGAGCTTCCGCTCCACCTTCCTCGGAAAAGTGAGGTTCCTACCTGCATGGCCAAAGAGTGCACCCTTGGGGGGTGGGAACTAATCAATGTAAACAGTTAACCTGAACCCAGTGGAAAGCCTGAGGCACGCTCTTAAACTGAAAAAGGAAAAAATTGGGGGGGGCAAAATTTCTCAAGCACAAAGCAAACCTGTGTTTGAAGGAGGGGAGACCATTTTCGGAAAGTTCCCACCCTTGAATTTTCTGATCTATGAGGGAAAAATCCCCCAACGAACGGTTTGTGGGGGGAGCTGGGAACCTAAAAAGGGCCAAAGGGGAGTTTTAAAAAAGGGCCAGGGTAAAAAAATCAGGTTGGGGGGGGGGAAATCTTAAAAGGGGAACAAAAGCAGGTGTCCTGGCGTTTATCGAGGATTCCCGGGGACCGCATTGAAAAGGGGGACAGTTTCTCCTAGCCGGCCTGGAAGAGGAAACACCACCAACTGAAGATTAGGGTCGCACGATGTTAATCGCCAAGGGGGGTCGAGGCCCGGTTCTCGGGGCCCGAAAAGGGGTCCCGGGCCTGCACCCCTCCAACCTGCGCGAGAAAAGGGGGGGGGAGGGAAAACGGTGAAAAAAGAGGCTTCCGTCCACGGGGCCAGCTGCTCAGCAAAGGTTGGGTAGGGGCAGCGCTCCAATGACCCATCAAAAGATCCGAGCTGCCATCCCAGAAGGGCTTGCCTCGGTTCGCTCTTATGCTGGGAAAGGGGGGGCCGGGGGGGTGTGTCTTACTAGAGTTAGAGGGCTAAGAGGCAAACACGGGCACTTGGGACCGAGGGCCTAGACCTTCTACCCAGACTTAACGTTATACGATTTTTGACAACAGAAAAAAACCTCGAAGGTCCGGAAGGGTTGTCCAGGACTCGGGACTCTTTGACCCGTCAACAAAATTTAAAGACCAGAACAGTACACGCGCTGGAATTTAAGGGCACGAAGAAAAAACGATGGAAACCCAACCATGGTCTGGAGCAAAAAACCTGAAACGCAGGGCAGTGGTCACCAAATAGGGGGGTCCTGAGAAGAGGCCGACCTATCGTAAGAACGGGCGACAAGCTATAACGAGGGCCTGTATGCAAGGATGGGAAATTAAGGGAAAAAAAGTGTACAATCCGGGTACCGGCAAGAGGCCAAGGGTCTGCGAAAAGGGCGTTTCTTTAAATAGCGGCGGAGGACAAACGGAAAAAAAAGGAACGGCGAGACGTAAGCTGAAACTTGTTGTAAAAAAGGGGTGCCAGGAAAATCCTGCGAAAGAAAAACCACCCCGCAAAAAAAAAAAGAGCAAAAACTTTAAACCGTGTTCATCAACTAGCATGGCCAAACATAGAGGGGGGGTGGTGGTTGTCCAAAAAGAACAAAGACATCCGGAAAAATTAAGGAGTTATGGGCTCTCAGCGCAGTACAGAAAGAACAAAACCGATCTCTAGAATCCTGAACAAAAAAATAGAGCTTCCATTACAATAGAAAATAAGAGATAGCGAACCTGGGGTTATTCTCAGCAGCCCCGGCCCACCTCCTTCCGGGGAGGAGGGGTCATTAACCGTTCCCAACCGCGCTTTTACTAGAACGGGCAAATACCGAAAGGGCAGAAAAGGCTCGATTTGTGTTCTGGAGAAAGGGGTGGGTTACCTGGGTAAAACCTCTTGCCCTAAAAAAATTTGCAACGGCAGGTTTGGAGAAAAAAAACAGGGGGGCGTGCCGAAGAAGAGGGAGTTTCCACAAACTAATGGGGGGACTGGCAGCACCATTGGGCCGAATGTAAAACAAAAAGCTGTCAGATTCCTCAGGCGACCCATTTTGGAAGGGGGGGGGCAACCACTCCTACCGTAGAAAAACAGGAAAAAAATGCTTCCTGAGGCGGCGGCTAGGGCGGTGTAAAAGAAAGCAGACCGGAAAAAACGCCAAGAGGGGACTGGGGACATGTTTGGCACAAAGGAAGGGTACGACTGAAAGGGAAAGCGCTGAATACTCAGGGGTCCTGGGGGGGGCATGTTTTCTTCAGGTTTGCAAAAGGCCGCCGGAGTTCTGACAAAGGCAGCGGGTTTTAAAGGGGGGGCATCAGAAAAGGACCGCTCAGGGGGAAGGGTTAAACATTCTGATGAACGAAAAATGAAAAAACCGCTAGAGCCCGAACACCTGTAAGCAAAAGGAAAAACAAAGAAAGAGTAGAAACACACCAAAGACCCAGACCCAAGAAATCCTCTCCCTCCAAACCGTGGGCCAAAGACTGGCACCTTGCAGCTTAAAAATATCAGAAAGAAGGGGTGTTTTTCAGGGGAAGATGAGGGGAGAACCTCTAAAGAAAAAGGAGACACCCAGAAAGAACCATTTGAAACCGAGATGGAACCGGTTTACAAAAAAAATGAAAGACGTGGACGGTCATCCAAACGCGGAGGCATTCTATCCAAACAGGGAATCCCATAAACATTGACTACGCGATGACAGTTGCACCGAAAAAAGGGGGGAAAAAGAGAACGAAACCACGCGCGCACCGC
>Ga0179593_1523420_pt1 | contig 10040 bp, 14 predicted proteins | sample CZODoug2_1_08_16_FD_185931 | JGI IMG/M metagenome (GOLD analysis project Ga0179593, IMG submission 185931) | Vadose zone soil fungal communities from Angelo Coast Range Reserve, California, USA - CZODoug2_1_08_16fungal (PacBio error correction) | ecosystem: Environmental > Terrestrial > Soil >...
AACCAGGAGGTCGGAGAAGAGGTAAAGCATGAAAAAAAAGATAACCCATCGGCACTTAAAAAAAAAACATGCTGAAGGAAAGGGAATGGAATGCGAGCTCCTAACAAGGCAAGGGGAAAAGAACGGCAAAGTTAGACGGAATTGACAAGAGGGGGCTAGGTATGGCGAGGGAGTTGGAAAAGCGCACAAATCAGATGTGGGATTCTGGGACCAAGGTTAGAACGGTTGCCGGAGCGAGGCACGAACTCAGGGGAAAATGGGCCGAAAAGCTCGCGCGGGCGAAAATGGCATCGGAAGGAGTACAACCCTTTCGATGATAAGACTCCAGGGGAGGAAAATCTTCGAAAAAGCGCGCGTTTGGAAAGAACGATGCTACCAAGAGGAACAGAAAAAAGCTGTTACGGTAAGTTCAGGAGGAAAGAGGGAAGTCAGGGTTCAGGAGGAAAAGAAAAATAAATAGGGGTTAAATTCGAAAGAAAAAGGGAAAAAAAGAAGAAAACGAATGCCACTAACCGCACTTAGAACGCCTCCCACAAGAACAAAAGAGGAAAATACTACCAAGCAGAGTAGTCCCTGCTACGAAAAAGGGGGAAGGAAGGGTGCAGGAAAATCTCGCCAATCGGGGAGGCGCGCACATAAACGGGCTATAAAGGACGAAAATTAAGTTGGTGGAAGGAAGGAGAAAGCAGCCTGCCATTTTTGATAAGAAAGGGATACAAGAAGCCGCTTTCGGGTTCTGCTACGACAGAAGTTGAGTCGAAAGTAACAACGGACTATCGTAAAGAAAGGGTTGGAAAAATGGGAAGGAGGGAGAGAGTGTGGATTGGGCTCGGAGGGAAAAGAGAATGCCAAGAATTGGGGCACGACCATGGTGCAGGAAAAACGGTAAAAGAGGAAAGAGTATGCAATTAATAGGAAAGGGAGAAAGAAAGCAGGAAGTCACCAACAAGGGGCAACATCAATGGGGGATGCGGCCGAAACAAGCACTGGCGAAAGTTCTAGAAAGTAAAAGTACAGGCATCAGACACGCTAGGAAAGACAAGGAAGTAGAACGCACTTGTAATTCTGGGATTGGCAAAGAACCTGGGCTCATTTACTGTGGGGAACTAAGAAAAGAAGGGTGAAATGGTGGGAGCTAGATTTCGGATTAGGGGGTCTAGAAAAGAAATCGCACGCGACTAAGTGGACCGAAGGAGAAACTGGTGCCTTGGGAAAGGCTCTGGTGAAAGAGAGACGAGAGGAGGGAAAAGGAAAAAACAAAAAAGATGAAAGCCGGAAAGGGTTAGCACCTGAATTTCTGAAAAATTTGAAAAGAAACGAACCTTGAAAGAAATGTGTTCTTTGTGGCGCGTAGAAGGTTCAGAGGGGGGAAAAGAATGAACACTTTCAAACCAAAAAGGGAAAAGGGGTGGAAGGACACGGTACCATTTATGGAGGGGACTACCGTCGTCTGGGAGAAAACAGGGAAAGAAAAACTCAAGTCAACTCGGTTGGAGGGTTAAAAAAAAGGGCTGCTCTGTGTTGGAAGGAAGAAAAATTGGAAAAGGGGAAGAGGAGTGGCCGCAAAAAAGTCCTATGAATACTCCTGACCGGGGGAGAGGTAAAGTTGGTCATTGCCTCGGTTGTGGGAGGAAAAATGGGGGGACAAACAGGGAGCAGCAAGGGGCCTCAGGGGGTGTGTTCTGCGAGACCAAATTGCCACAATCGCGGAGGAAAGGGCGGCGAGAGGGACTCTTTAAAAGACTGCAAAAGATCAAGGAGCCTCTGCGACGTAGCAGGGGGAGGTTAACCAATGGGGAATCTCCATTTGGAAGCCGTGCAGAGGCAAAGCAAAGGGATCGAGGGTCCTACTTATTTGTTGAAAACAATGCAGGGGGGGGGTTCGGGGTTGCTGCTTCAAGGCCCCAGTCGAGGTAATAACGAGAGGGGAGAGGGTCTCTGCGCATCCGGACCGGGGGGCAGAATCGCGCAACTATCGAATCCGAAATCACCAAAAAAATTGCAAACAAAGGTGAGTGATCGATTGCGGCCCAAGACAAGGAAAGAAAAAAAGAACCCAAGAAAAGGTTTGCTGGGCGATACGCAGACGAGAGCGAAAAGTTAAAAAATCACAGCCGGGCGTGTGGTTGTGAGTTCGTGGGCTCCAAAGTGCCTTGAAAAAGAAAAAAAAAATTAGTAAACAATGGCAGAAGAGCTCAACAACACCAAGGAGGAGAAAGAGAATAACAGGAAAGGCGGAAGAAGAAAGGGTAAGTTTGGGGGACGTCCGACTAAAAAAAACGTCCCAAGTACGAAAATGTCAAAATTCTTCTATCCGCAGCACAAAGTTCCGCCAGGGGGGGAGAAGGATGGCCGCAATCAAAAAAGCGGTCCCAAAAAAACAAGGTTTGGTTTTTCACGGCGGCGGGGCGCGATCTCGCCAGGACTTTCAATAATAGATCCGAAAGCTCACGTTGAAAAACTCCTCAGGTGGTCCAAGAAAAAAAGACAAGCAATGGCTTGCTGCAAAATCTAGACCGGACGATCGTTTTCTTTGCCCTATCGAACGAGAAAAAAAAATCAAAAAAGGGACGTGAGGAGGTTGTGACCAGAAAATAAAAAGGAACGGCAAACTCATGAAGAGAGGGTTGGAAGGGCGCGGAAGCGCGCTCAAACCAAAGGGGGGGGGGTTAAGTTGGATCGCGGAGACCCACGCGCGATAACGCGGAAAGAGAACTGGGGGTGCAAACCGTCTGGAGGGGGGAGGGGGGGGCGTAAAAAAAAACCAAAACATTCCAAGAGCCCATACTTCATCACCGAGGCAGGGCAACGACAGTAACCCTCTGCAGTCAAAAAAAATTAGGGCTTAGGCTTGGAGAGTCTTCCTTCCCGACTTAAACAAATCCGCCGAATTTGGGGAACGTTGGTCAAAAGACTTTTGTTGGCGGCGGTGCCACTGTTTTCCATCCACCGACCGCGTTCAACCCGGAGTCCGAATTCTTGCATAGGGGGAAAAGGGCGGGGGACCAGCCGATTAGAAAACGGGGGGCTCGTGATCACAAAGAGGGGAGTTCGGTCTTCTTTGGGACAATCAAATTCATCTGAAGGTGAACCATAAAAAAGGTAAGGACGATACGGACTTATCTTTGGCTTCGCGACGCGGAGTATACCATCAAAAGCGCCCCAATGCCGCACGTGCAGGCGCTGAAATTGATAAGAGGAGCGGCGATTGGTGCTGCTCGGTCCGAAATAAGAGGGCTCATTGAACCCTGCTTCTCTAAGGGGAAAATAAGAGAAGGCGGTTCTAGCGAAACCAGAACATGCAAAAAAGGCTAGGCTCCTCGCGGTACGGTAGGACATGGCTTCTGGGAAAAGTTAATTATATGGAAATGCCCTAGTTTCTGGCGGGACAAGAAGAAATAACATTGACTGTCAATTTTCTGTGGGAGGGGAGAGGCCGAGCTGGTAGTGTTAGAATAATATTCATTGCAATAGCGAGACTTCCTGGATTCTCGAGTCCGGGAAGAGAACTCTGGCGATACTGAAGGACAGGGGAGAGTAAAGGGAAGCAAGCCACGCACTCGACGAATCGCCTGTCGTCAGGGGGGGGAAAAAATCGAGAGGTTGGGCCATCTTTCGAACTCACAATCTGAATTGGGGGGAAGGACACCGACTCGGGTGTCTTAGCAAAGCTGATGCAAAGGGAAGCTGCGAGCATTGGTCAAACGGGAGGGGAATTCACTAGATCAAGGGAAGCCAGTTATGTGCAGCGGCCTCTACAGGAGAAAAAGGCGAAAGAAACTGGGGAAAAAGTTCGTCGCAAGAGACTTTAAAGACTTTATCTGGGACGGGGCAGAAATGAGGGAGGGTGGTCCAAGGGCTCAAGTCGGGATCGCACAATGAGAGGCAAGAGCGCCTGACATGGTCAGTGGGGGGGAACAACTCTCCGGACTCTGGTACAAAGGAAAAAGCACAAGAAGGAAAAAGCGACGCGCGAGAGAAGCGAAATTCCTTTCAAAAGGTGTCAGAAAGGGAAAAACGCGCGTAAAGCAGATAAAAAAGCAATCGGCTGTTCCATCAGTATCGCAAGAGGAAGAAAAAAAGGGACGCAAGTACTGAGCAAAGAATGGGGACAAGAAACATTGAGAAAACGCAAACACGGCGTAAGAAAGGGGACAAGGGGGCGACACCCGATCCGGTTCCTGCAGAACTGAGAAGATAAAGAACAAGAATCCTTCAAAGCAGTAGAATAAAGTAGCGTAAAACAAGCCAAACAGACCCGTGAAAAGGGGACCCACTAGCGCGAACTAAGGAATGCGACATGGAGACAAAGGGGTGCCGAATTTAAAAGTAGACACTAATATATGGTGGGTGGTGACTGAGCAGAGGAAACCGAAAACAACGGTATCTGTTCCCTATGAGGGTCCAGAACGGCGTCCAATGCAGGAAGGGAACAGGGGGAAGCTACTTAAAAGTCTGAGGTTATTCTCAGAAAAACAAACAAAAGGGAAGAGACATATAACCATTACGTCAAGTCAAGGAACCATTAATTTAGACGCAATGAATAACTCAGAGGAAAATAACCAGACGGCGTCAAAAAAGCCCCGTGTTTCTTACGATGCTAGGGATCCGCAATGCAACGGAGGCAGAAAAAAAGGGGGGGGGAGACATGCGCTCCATTACAGAAGGGTTAAACGCAGCCGTTGACAAAAAAAAAGCGGATTACGGTAAAGGGGGGAGCACCTAAGAAAAATAAAACTGCACTTATCTTACATGAAGACAAGAAGCCCGGGATGAAAGTGGCGGAAAAAAAAAGCGTAGCGCCAATGAATGGACAGGACTGAGAACGAAGACCGACCCCGTGACTTGCCCAACAAGCTGAGGCCATGGTAAAGATGACACAACAAGAGAGAACGCCGCAGCTGGTAGCTGATTGAGGAGAGGGAAAAGGGGTTATGAAGGTCCAAAAAAAAACAAAGAGAAGGGGCGCATCCATACTCTTATTTGAAGGTTTCGAAGACGCCATGCAAAGAAAACAAAACCAACACGAAAAAAACGCAAAATCTCCAACACCAAAAAAAAACCAAAAAAAAACAAAAAAAAATAACCATACAAGAAAATATTCCATGTTTTTTAAGCTAGTCCCACATAATATTCCTTGAACCACCCTACCCCCAATCTCCTCCACCAAGAACCCATCTAGTCTAACCGCCCCATGCCCTCCACCCCCAACCCAACCAACAAAACCACCCCCACCAAAAAACCCCCCTCCCACCACACCACCCACAGAAGATCCCCCGAATTCTCCCTTGCTTGAATTGGTCTGTTTCCCGTTTTTCATTCGTATCACACCGGCCGCCCGAACCAACCCGACAAACCCAAAGACCCCTGCCACACAAACCACCCCCTTCCCGAAAATCAACCAACGCCCCCCCCTCATCCCCCACTCCGGACTCGTCGCGCTCCACTTTCAATGCGCCATCCTCCAATTATCGCCGAACAATATAACCTCAAAGAAAAAAAACAAAGAGAAAAAAGGGAACAACACCAAACCCCCCACATCACCATACCTCCAATTCCTCTAAGCGACTAAACAAGCACAGTGCCGCAGATGGCAAAATAAAAATCAAAGCTCCAATTAGAGATTAAACTATCAGACTTCCATCAGGAGACCACACTTATTACACTTGAAGAGGGAAATGAGCTCAAACCGGACCTATATACAAAAGGGGAGAAACTAAGAAAACCTCTCCGCTTGCTAGGTGGAGCGGAAAACCAATAACAAGAAGACGAAAAAGCTTGGCACACACGTCCTCTTCGCATCCCAACCAGTAGAACAGCACACGGCCATATCGCACGATAGCCGCGTGTGACACGGGGAGACAATGCCAAGAGAAAAAAAATACAGTCCTGAAAAACAAAAACAACCGTAACGACAAGCAAAAAGATCTATAAACACCGGAGTAGGAACGTTTGAGAGACCAACAGACCTAAAGGAGCAGAAGGCATGCAGAGGAAAGGGAAACAAACAGGCAAGAGAGACAACGACCACAGAAAACGTGGAAGAAAACGCGGTAGCGCAATGATCAGCCCAGTGAAAAAGAGACAAATTCCTGCCTATAAATTACAAAAAAACAAAAGGTGAAAAAGACGAGACAGGGTGTAAATTCAATCCGAGAGCGATGAAGCACGCAGAATCTCACTGTCGGTTCTCTTAAAGATCCAAATAACGAGCTCAGGATGGAGGGTGGTTACAGGGAAAGAAGGAGGGATTCCAGCACAAAGACAATCAGAAACTATTGCAAATACCAGCTCATGAAGTGTTAGGCGGGAGAAGTTCGCTGTTCGTCTAAATCCTCTCGAAGAAGGGGAAAAGTCAACAGGGGAAGGACAAAAAAACTGTGAATGGTGAGAAAATGGTGAGAGATAGCCCGATGAGCCACATAGAAACTAAATCTGGTGAAGTTGAAGAAGAGTCACGGTAAAAACTTCTGAAACCGAGAACCTCAAGAGAAAGGGAGGTAAAAAATCACGTACCAAAATATTACAAGGGATAAGACAGACTACTGGAGTAGGGGAGAGAGGGGGGGTGTGGAGAAAGGGCAGGGGAAGAACAAACTTCACAAAGAAAAAAAGACAAAGATTTACTTTCACCCAAGCTAGGACGTAGGAAGCAGATTACTCACGGTGAAGGAATCGGCGCGAGTGGTACCAAAAGACCGAAGTAAAATAAACTTGGAGAAGAAAACCCAGGGGCGGAAAGAAGGGGCTAATAATAGAGACTGCAGAGGTGGGACGTGGCGAAACTACACCGAAGGAAGGAATATAACAGCGGCCAAGTCACGCGTGGGAGCGAAGGAAAATGACCAATCGGAGAAGCTATCGAATCTCTACCTGAACACACAGAAAAATCAAAGCGGGGTAGGTAGGACTTAATAACAACACCAAATTTTGGACAGAAGAGGGGACACAAGGGGACACTAGGAAGACGGGGCAAATAAAAGATAGCTCGGCTAACAGAAGGAGGGGGGAATAAACAATCGCAATTGGGGAGGGGGTGACAAAAGCCGAGATGTAGAGAAAAGTGAGATTCCGCGGGGCCGTCTTATCCTGCGCAAATCTAAGAAAACCTATCGCGAAAGAGGGAGGCATGTTTAAATCAACCAACAGCAGGAGACAGTCGGAAGTTAATGCGATTTGGACACTGCCACGGAAAGTCAACGAATGAAAAAGTCGGGCGAGAACTCATACGAGCATGAAAAAAGACGGAAGGAGTTTGAAGTGAGGAAGAAAGGACAAGTTGCCTGCAATTTCGATCGCGCAGACGGAAGGAGAAAGGGAGCATCTCGAGAAACAAACTATAGGGAGGAACAAAGAACTTGAGAGAGAGCACGAATACAATTGGCAGTACTACATGCTTTTGATGAACGGAAAAAAAAAACGAACAGGACCAATGGAGTCAAGTTTAACTGAGAGGGGACGATCCGCACAACTTTTAAAAAGGGAAAGGTGACGGAGGGACGGCCGTCTTTGGGAACCGCATCGGGGCTGCGGGAAAAGGTATGTATATTGGGAACGGAGCGATCAAGCGACGATCGAGGAAAGTAGAGGAAGGAGCGATGCGCAAGAGAAAAAACAGAAGATAAAAATTTCGAAAACTAGTGGTGTCCAAAAAAAACGCAACAACAAAAAAGGAACTAACACCGACAGATGATCACCACCGCGAAACAAAAGGTTCATTTGAAAGGACGGGAGCCACGGAGTCCACAAAAAAAGGGAGACATCAGTCGGAAGATAAAGAAGACACCGACCACGTCTTCCGATCTCCTTAAGATGGTTAAGGTAGCAACCCAAGGTCGCTAATGAACTCGGAGGACGAAAAGGGGGGGGGCAATTGATAATCTCTCAATGAAAAACCACGACCTGATAGCCGTGTGAATGAATATATTGCCGGGATTGAAAAAACGTCCACAAAGCCTGAGAAAAGAAAAGAGAAACCGCACAATAGGACAACAAGTGCGAGGAAAATATACAAAGTTTGGGGGGAAAAGGGAGGGAGGCAATCCGAATTCCTTCACAATGGACTACGCGACCCACAAAGACGAAAATGGGTACCCTTAAACCGCGAGACACAGGGTCTCTTAAGAGGGGGCGGGGCGACGTTTGCACAGTTTCGTCAAAGGAACCGAGAGTTCTGGAAAACGGACTCAAGGAAAAGGCGAAAGGAAAAATTAACGATTGCATATAGCCGCTGAGAAAGCGGCAGTAAAAAAGGCAAGAAGCAAAAAAAATGGTGGGGGGTGTAAAAAACCAAGTAAAGGAGGTTAAGTGGGGGGGGAGAAGGATCTCTGTAAATATGGGAAGAGCAAAAAAAGGTGCGCCATAACGACATAGACGCGAATAGGCGAATGATCACTTTGTGGATTAGGCCTCGGGCGCTAGATAGAAAACCATCAAAATACTACAAAATCCAAAACAAAAGAAAATACCCACTTTCACTCCAAAAAAAATAGAAATATCGTTAGTTACTACCGAGGTCTAGAGGGACTCTAAACCACGAAATTTAAAAACAAAGGGAAAATTACAATGCGCAGAATGTGGAACACATAAAAAGAAAGAGTAGGACCTGACAAATACAAAAATTCCAGAAGAAGTAGAGCAGACAAGCGAACATAGTCTTGGAAAACAACGCGAGGGGTATCTAAGATTAATTTAGAAGATCACCGACCACCTGGAAAAACAAACAATAATAATAGACTGAAACAGAACCATAGCTAAGGAAACAATCGTTTTCCACTTTCTGGGTGTAGGGGAAAAAGGAAAGTGAATTCGTTAGGCACGAATGAGCGAATGGACACATTTACAAGCGACTAAAGAAGACTGAAGGGACTGTCAAAAAGTGAAAAGATGGTCAAATATAAGAAGGAACGACATTCAGCATCTGAATCTACGAGACTCAGCACGAAAAAAAATCAATCTGCCCTGTCGATACAAAAAAAGCGGAGCGAAACTGTTGAGACATTCGCTCAAAGAAAAAGAGACAGATACCGCAGAACAGAAGAGGGGGCAATTGTAATGTAAGAAGGGGGAATTCAAAAGGGAGCAGGGCGCAAAAAATGCGAACCTATTCAGCGCATGTCGAAGGGAACGACATGGTAATCGTGCAAAGGAAACCTTGCCAGAGAGCGTATCTACAAAGGGGGGGGGGCAAGAACAAAACCCAAACCAACGACATTCAAAGCCTGAAAATAAACGACAGGAGGAGAGTCGCTTGATCGAGTTGCGACAGACATAGGAGAAAAAAAAAAAACGAAAACGGCTAAGGCTCGGGGGGTGCACAACAAAAACACCACAAAAAGGAACGAAGAACAAGTTTGAAAAAAGTTCAAAAGCAAACCCCTGCATGAGAGGCAGATAGAACATCTGAGGAGGAGGGTGGAAAGAGGATGGGAGAACTCTCTTCAACCACTACCCGGTCGGAGGCGGCGTGATAATGCTAACAAAGACTTCGGGAAAAAGTCCAGTCAAAGAACACACCCAGCTCAATGCGGGAAAGCTCAATCATAGGAGAAGGAGGAACAAGACGCGCTATTTTTAGGGGGGCGACACAAAAGAACACTGGAAGTATCATCGAAGGAGAGTGAAAACAGAGTACCGTAGAACATTATGCCGCGACAAAAAAACTATGACAAACAAAATAACAATGAGGGAAAGGAAAGAAGCAGGAAACCGTTTAAATTTTCGTAGGCCAGACATAGTCCTATTACCGATAAAGAGGGGGGGGAGGGACGAAGAAAAAGTCTCAATCAGTTCGAAAAACGACGGAAAATTCCTTCTACCTGGGCTGACAGAGATCGGTGAAGGTATCCTCGGAGCATCGAAAAACAAATAATAAAGCGAAAAGAAAGGACACAAACATAAACATTGGAAGATAGGGCTAAGTATCTTCTCATTGCGTCAGGAGAGTTCGTTCAGACCACGGACCAAGTCACCTGTAAATCTCAACAAAAAAAAAAGGGATAGTACAGTAATAGAAATAAAGAAAATGGGGGCGGACCGGA
>Ga0179593_1543468_pt1 | contig 10040 bp, 11 predicted proteins | sample CZODoug2_1_08_16_FD_185931 | JGI IMG/M metagenome (GOLD analysis project Ga0179593, IMG submission 185931) | Vadose zone soil fungal communities from Angelo Coast Range Reserve, California, USA - CZODoug2_1_08_16fungal (PacBio error correction) | ecosystem: Environmental > Terrestrial > Soil >...
CACGGCCAAGAAAGTATACCAAAGGAGTGTCAATATCCCGAAAGATTGAAAGAAAGGAAAAACTATGAGGGGGAAGTAAAAAATAGGAGCGGCTCGGGACTGCTCGCGAGATGGCTTCGAACCAGGAAAAAAAAGGAACAGAGGAAGGAAGATGCCATACAACAAGGAGGAGCAGCTGACTCAACCTTGCCGGAACGCTACACCATCCGCAGGAGAATGGAAGAAGTATTCACTAATCGATGATACTTCAACCGCGCACGTGGACCTTTCTCCGAGGACTCAAAAAGAAACGACGGCGTGATCATGTGAGGACTCTTTGGGCCAGCTTGAGGGAGAGAGCAGAGGGGGCGTGGGGGACGTGAAACGAAAAGAGGCCTCGGGTCCAGGGGGCAACGGGAGCTTTCGCGGAAGGCAAAGGACAAATAGAAGAGAGGAGAGGGAACTCCTGTAAATCGATTTAGATGCCACCGGCTATCCGCCGATAAAGCCGAACGGGAAGGGGCCACAGGAAGCAAATGGATAGGCGGACTAATTCAGAAAACATTCCATTAGGAATGGCGAAAAAGACTACATCCTCTCCAGTGGTTGCACCCCCCCTTGGTCCAGGGAGAGACAGTCCGGGGGAACCTTTCCAACCGTGCTTCTTCGATCCGTCTTCATGGAATGGAGGAAGGGCAAAAAGGGAGTCATTTGAACACTCTGGAGAGGGGAAAAAGGGTAGGAAAACCGGCATCGACGTCCCTAAAAGATCGCCTGCGTAGAACGAAAAAAAAACATGAAAGATCTACGTCTGCCGGTCCCTTGTTGTGACGTTGTAGGCCCCTGGGGAAACTAAAGGAGAGGCCTCGGTCCGGCGGACGTCCCACACTTGGCCAAAGGGAAGGGAAAATGAGCGAACATTACAGCTTTCCCGCCAAAAGTAAGAGGATTTGGGGGCCTGGGCCTATCAAAAGGCATAAGCCAGCCGATTCCGGAAGTATTTCGATAGCCGTCCAAAAGAAATATAAGATGTTCGGCGACGCTAAGGGGGGACTAGGGAGCCGAGAGAGGACGTTCAATCCGGGCCGCTTCTGGGGAGGGGGGGGGGTATTTAGGAGGGAACAGAAATTCCATACCTCGCCAACGCAGGCGTGCTGAGGCCAATTTTCGAGGGGTCAAGAGGGGGGGAGTCCTCTCCGGCCAGGGGGGTTCGAAAGTCGTCGAAAAAAAAATCGCCGAAGAATTTAATAAAAATCGAAAAGGAAAGCACGTCCTGCTGCGGACCTAGGGCAGAGAGATGGGGAGGGAATGGACAAACACGACTTGTCCTCCCAGGGCAGAGGAGCATTCTATTGCCCCTCCATCCTCCCGGGGGGTTGGGATGAACCAGATGCCCCAGAACGAAGGGACCCTATTTGGAGGAAAAAAACATCTGAGGGAAAATAGTGGTTGAAAAGCCATCTCGCACATGACCACTGCTTGACAGGAGAGAAGGGGGAAATGGTCAAGGGATGGAAATATTCGCAATGTTGCTCTTCGGCTAGGGGGAGACTTTACCGGGTTCGACAGAACGTCGAAGCCTCCCAATGAGAGACAATCTAGCTTCCATGGTAACCTTGGGAGGAAAGTTGACTTTCTATGACTTGGTAGGTGGTCATATATAAGAGACTTATAATGGTGGCTTTGGTATTGGGGGAAAAACGCTGGGCGAGATACGTGAGTTTCTTTAAAGGGGTAAAACGGGGGGGGAAGGGGAAAAATGTTGGAACTGCCAGAAAGTCTCGAAGGATCCCCGGCGGAGCGTTCTGCACCGTTTGGGAAGGCGTCAGGGAATGGGAAAAAAAGGAAGGAAAAGTGCAAAATTCGCGCCGGGGGCAAAAAAAAAAACGCCAAGAGAGCCCTGGAAATGTATCGGCCTGAAACGCGACAATACAAGCGGCTCCGGGGAAGGGATTCGAGGAAAGTTATTCGCGCCTCTGGTAGGCCAAAAGAATGGCTGTATAGGAGCTAAAAGGGAATGTGGGACAAAGTCTCCCTATAGGTTCTATAAAAGTGGGGGAAGATGTGGGCCGGGTGATAAAAAAAGTAGCCTGCGCTCTGTGGGGGTCTGGATTCTGGGGGAGGGGTTTTTGGGCTGGCGGTTTGCAAGGTAAAATATCGACAAAGGTCCCCTCTCATTAAAAGAAGATATAGAAAAACAGGGAAGTGAGAGAGGGAAATAACTGGAAAGGTCTATATTGGCAGTAAACAAGGGAAAACCGCCCGCCCCAGCCCTCCACCAGATTGCTAGAAGGTCAGAATGCAAGTCTTTCTGGAGTTAAAAAGAAGTATAGAAGTGGGAAACGGGCCAAGAAGCTACCCCTTCTATCATACCGATGGGGCGCTCGGCAGAAAAACACTTGCCACCAGGAAGCCAGACGATCAGCTGCTTCGATCCAGAAAATTAAACAGGAGAGAAGCCTGGGGAACCTCTGGCGAAAGGAAGGGGAGGACAGTTTCTTTCAAAGGCGAGAGAAATCAAACAAAAGAAGACAAAAAGGAGCAAGACGGAGAGGGGGGGGGGGGAGGATGGGAAGGAACAAAAAGAACCATCCGGTTCCGGAAAAAACAGAAAGTTAAGATCACAAGCGGTAGAAAAGACTGGAGAGGGGGGATAGGAGACTCCTCGTAAAGAAAACGACCCCTTCAAATCGCGAAAAAAAGCAGCCGCCCGATCGGATCTACTGGGGCGTTGAGGGGCGCGAGCAAAAACACTGTAAACGTACTGTCCGTCAAGAGCTCAAAATTGACGGACAATATTTAAGCCCGGAGAAAAAAAAAACGAGTTCCGCAGTGGTCATGTGGCGCGATTTTTTTGTCAAGAGAGTGAAACGGGGGGAAATGAAATGTAGATGGTCGGCTGGCAAGAGGTGAAAAGGGAGGGGCGTGCGTGGGGATTGACTCCGGCAGCTACTGGCCGGCCTTCAAGGGGCGGCGATGGGGAAGAGTTGGGGAGAAAAGGGGCCGGTCCTCCTCATCTCGCGCAAGGGCGCCGAAGGGAGAACCGATGATTGCGGTCAGGAAGGGGGTAATTATGGGACTAAAGAAAAGGACCTGCGAGTGCATCACAAAGGACCCTCTTAATCCGTGGAAAAGAGGCAGCGCAACGGAAAAAAAGATGACGGGCGCATGGAAAAAAGGCCCTCCCAGAGATGACGGGCGGGGGCGGCCGAAAAAGAATCTTCACGCTTAGCGCAAGGTCTGGGGGGGAGAGGGATAATCAAGAAGACCTGAGAGAGCGAGGCCAAAACATCATCAATCCTATTCCTGCGGCATGGAGGGGAACAGGGATGGCCAAGGGGAAAAAAAGAGCATCCGCCAGGATTTTCTATCGTTCCGTCGAGAAAAAAACGCGCGAACGGAAAAAGGGCCAGGAATCGTTGCGTCGGCGACAGTCGTTTGTATCTTCGCGAAGAAAAAGGACGGGCCGTTACTTCTGGGGAAGAAAAACAAGGGCTGACGGCTCTAAAAGAAATACCGTCACTGACCTATTGGGGAAAGAGGGGGGTACAGATACACCCGGCAGCGGGGAAGGGCAAAAAGTTGGTTGGGGAGAGCTCGTCCTTCTGAGACATTGAATTGCCTGAATCCAAAGGGGGAGGGAGGGCGGGGGGAGTCCGCGATAATCTGTGCGGACTTTTCATGGCAAACAGAGGGCTTTCGGGCCAGGGAAGGAACGGGGCCTCTTCCCGGAATACTTCAGTCATTTAATAGAATTAGCGACTGGATATGGAAAGGGTCTAATGGGAAGAGCGCCACCCGACCATACTCAGGGAAGTTAAAAGAGCCTGGAACCGCGTGGGAACCTCGATGGGCAAGGAAAAAAACGTGATTCAAATCTTCAGTGGAGGAAAGCAAGCTGGAAAAAACGAAGGCCAAAACGGGGGAAAGACCAGGGGGGGGGGGGAAGATACCGGGCAAAAAAAGCCGGAAGGAATAGCTGGAGTGAATTAAGCGGACATTCCCACTGAGTGGATGGATGGAAGGGGGGGGGCAAGAGATCCTCTACGGTAAATGGCAAGATTTAAACCCCCAAAAAACGGGAGAGGGGGGAGGGAGTCCGGCTGGGGGTTTTCGACCCCTCGGGCCGACGGACCCATAATCGAGGAAAGCAATTGAAGAGGGTCTCGTATGTGCTGAGGGGAAAAGACGTAAGGGCGGGTATGTGACAAAAATTATGAATATAGGAGGAAAACTGAAGAGATGAGCTCAAAACATTCTTAGCTGAAAATAGAGAAATCCGGCCCAGTTCGAACTGATACCACGGAGTCGAGGGGGAAGGAAACAGGAATTTGATGAAGAGGGATCGGGAAAAAAGAACTTGGGGAGGGGCGAATGGGGGAGACGTAAGGCTGCGAAAAACCCAGGATCCATCCATCCAAGGTCCGTTGATTCCAAGAAAGAAAGGGAGCCCGCTAGGACCATCGGGATCGGGGACCTGAACGTGGGAACTTACTCCGGAGAAGCACAAAAATTAGACGGCAAAAAAAACTCTGCTTGCAGAGCGACTGGAAAAAGAAATCATGCCTTGCTGAGAAGAAATATCTTTCAATAGTTGGTTTCAAATAAAAGGGGGGGAGCGCACGAGGAGGGAACAGAAGGGATCGATCTTGAAACGGGGCAAGGCCTCGTTCCACCGCAAAAAAAAAGAGGACGCCGAAACGCAAACGATGAAAGGAGCAATTTGACGCTCAGGGAAAGGACCCTTCCCTGAAAGGTGAAGGCAGGGAGGAAGGAAGGAAGAAAAAAGCAGCACTGCTATCTTTTTAGAAAGCTTACCAAGGGGCTGAAGAATCACGGTCTCGGAGGGGTCATTCCATGGAAGAAAATACGACAGGCCTGGAAAGTGGAAACCTAAGGATCCTTTGTGATGTAAAAACATCGGGAGAAAAAGGATCATGACCGAACTTTATGGCAGAAAAGGGGGAGCATGGCGCGACAACGCGGAAGAAACAACCGCAGTAGGAAAATGGAGGGAGGCTGGCAATAAGAAGATCTGGCCGACCACCCGACAGGCGGCACCTGGGGTGCCGGTGTTGCGCATAGGAGAAAGGAGGCCGGGGGGGGACGAACAAGGGCGGATGCTCGTACAAAAAAAAAAAAAGGGTCCAAGGGCCCGAAAGTCTGCCCATGATCATGACCTGTCCACCAACTTCAGGAAAAAAAAGATTGCTGAAGGGGCCGAAACAAAACAGGGCTTCCGTCCATTTTCCAGATCCAAAGAAAAAAGAAAGGGAAAGAGGGGAAGGAGAGCAAGTGCCGCGAGGAGACTATCGCGGAAGAAAACTGGGCGGGGGGGGAAAGGTCGAAAAATATCATCATTCCATTCTCGCCGAACAAAAAAAAAGTTAAGTGCGTTGCGCCTTGGAATGAAGGGTGCCTACGGCAGGCCACGGTCAGCAATGCGCCAAAGAAAAAGGAAAAGGTCCGACATCATCGACGCGAACACCCTCCGGAAGGGAGGCAGAAGGCGGGCTGGGTTGAAACCGGGGGGGAAGAAAAAAACATCTAATCAGTCCTGGGAAGCACGGAGGAGAAAAGCGATGCAGACACGGCGTTTGGTCCGGAGGGAAAAAATCCTCGTCCCCAAAAAGAAGGGCGAAAGGGAATACAAAAAATCGGATCGTTAAGATCGCTGAACAAAAGAAGCACAAGGACCACTGCGGAACTTTGAAAGGGTTGCGGTCGTGCAATAGGGAAGATGGAGCAAGGGGGTCGCGGGGGGGGGCCGATGGAAAAGAATTCCGTGAAGCGCAAAACAACCACAAAGCAAATCGAGCATGGGCGGCCGGGGGGGGTTAAAGGCGGATGGAGGGACTGGAAAGGATGAGCGCTCCATCCAGGCTAGAAGGTACGTAAATGGGGGGGGGGGACGGGAGACTTACTTGATGGATTGGAAAGCTATAGGGGATTTGGGGGAGTAACGGCCAATGTACTGACCCGGAGGGGGATCAACAAATGAGGGGAGGACTTTTTATATGGACTTTTGAAATCCAAAAGGACAAGCGACGCCAGGGTGGCCACGGCCGCACTACAGAAAAAGAAAGCGCATCTGACAACCTCGGGAGGGCTCACTTCGTGAAGGGACGGAGGCGTAAAAAATTTTCGAGCGCCGCCCGGGAGGGGAAGGGTCGAGGCGTGAGGGATTCAATTGCTAAAGGGTATCCGAAGGGATGGCGTCGAGGTCGATGCAAAAAACCCCGGTCCAACTGCCTCTTGGCTGCATGTGGAGGTTGGAGCGTGACGCAAGGGGCAAGATCGAGGAAGGGAGGAGAGAGCACAAAACACGGAGGAGGAGGAAAAAAGGCCTATTTAACATCTATTGGGAGGATAGCAACGAAGCAAAAACTTCCCGCCAAGGAAAGCCTCAAGACATGAACGGGGTCAAACGCCTCGGCAATCACGCAAATTCCTTTCCTAGCAGAAGAACCGGGGGTTGAATTTGGAAAAGCGACCAGTCGATCAGCCTCGCTCGAACCCTGCCTCCGACGAACAGCCACGATTATCTGAGAGGGGGTATCAGTTCGGGTAAGGACAGCCTATAGTCTCGGACGGGGTCAAAGAAGAAAGGCGCTTCAGGACTTTCAAGCACTACTCTATGTCAAGGCAACGAAAAAACTTCATGGGCAGTACTCCTCTCCAAGACGTCAGGAAATCAATACAGAAGTCAAAAAGGTGCGTCTAAACGCCTGTATTAGGCGCAAGCACGACAAAAAGAAAAGGAGACCACACCCGGCCGCCCACGCTACTAAAAAAAGAGTGGGAGAGGGTGTCGGGCGCGTCAGGGGACCGGAATTTCCAAAGGCGAGTCTAAAGGACGAAAGGTCCGCCACAAACGCCACGACGTTCCGAGGGGGGTCAGAAGGGCGGTGGCCGAGCGGGAACGATAAAGGGTTCTTGGATTTTCCCAACTGGAGTGTTGGAGGGAGGGGACGAATGTGTTCCACCGAATAGGTGACAGGCAATCGATGCCTTTCTTAAGTAGCGCGATATTACAGGAAAAACCGGCATCAATCAGCGGCCTCGGCAAAAAAGGGGGGTGGTCGATGAGGGGCTCTTACAGGGTGAATGATAAGTAGAAAAGAGGGACCGATTGCATCAAAATGCAAAAAGGCCGTTTGGAAAAAAGAGTCCGCGCCAAGGACCGGCGAATGGGGTCGGGGAATGATATCATACCCCCAAGAGAAAGGGAGATCTGTTCGAAAAAAAAGGGAAGTTATCTCCCAGTAAGGGAAAGAGCTCTATGAATGCGGGATAATCTTTAAGAAAAATTCTGCAAGAAGAAGGCCCATATCCAGCCTCCGAGCCTTAAACCTTTCTTCAATGAAAAAAGTGACATGTAGGTGGAATGAGGAAAGGCTGAAGAGTTTTTGGATCATCCATTGGATGATGGAACGGCCCCCCCTGCACCCAAAGAAACTCGAAACGTCAAAAATTGGGGGCGTTGACGGCAAGGCGACTAGCAAAGGTGCGACAGGTTTGCAGTTGCCACTCCAGAGGGGACCTGCTCCACGGCTCGCGCTAAAGAAAAGATTGGGGGAGGACGGAAGAAGGTTAAAAACCCGGTCGTCGGGGGATCTCAACTGGCAGCACAGGCGGCTCGGCTAGGTAACCGAGATGGCGTTGCAATTGGCAAAATAATGCAAACATAAAAGGGATGAGGCTTTGAAGGAAGGTATACCGTTTGGGGAACGATTCGGGATCCGAAGTTATGACGTCGGAGGCGCGCGCACCCCGCCGCTCTTGAAGAAAGGGAAAAACTTGCCAAGCGTGAGAGAAAAAAACACTGAAAAGAGGTAAGGGAGATGAAAATAAAATTACCCAAGAGAAAGCCAATGATCCAAAAGGATTATGAAAGGGACTACATCACGGCCGGGGCTTGGGGCCGTATCAAGAAGGGTCCTGAACTTGAGAGCGTCGGCATTAGCTGTCGTCTTCCGATCCTCTGAATATTCGTGGGGAAAAGCCGGAAGGGGGGGAGGAAGGATGGTGGGTCAAAGGTAATCCCAGAAATCGAGCCAGCACCCAAAGGGGGAACGATAAAATGTCTGAAGTCTGAGGACTGTCTGTGAGCCAGAAGACAGGGGGGGGGGAGCAAAGGCGAAACTTGGCCCTCAACAACACACGGATAGGATCCGGCAAGTTTCTAAAGCTGACCCGGCAGAACTTGAAAGATCCAAGAAGGGCAAAAGAGCGCAGATCGTTCAATTCAGGGGGGAATCAGACGGGGGGGAGAGTGGGACTCGGTCGAAGGAGCAAAGAAATCCATAGCGTTCAAGATTCAAGAACACGAATAGAGAAAATGGAGGGGGGAATAATGCTCGACAGATCCGTGTGACTACTAATGGAAAGAATCGAGGGAGGGGGGCAGCAAAGAGAGGGGGAAACAAAATCATGCCCTCCTCGCCGACGAAGTGCATCGGATGCTTGTTCACGGAAGCCGGCGTGAAGAAAAAAATGGTTTCGAGGGGGGAAAAAAAGCGTCCTAGGAAAAGATCCTTAAGGACATTACGCACACCAAATGTCGCTAAAAAAAAAAAAAATCATTAGAAAGAAAATGAATAGAGAATCAACCGAGAAAATTAAGAACGGAAATTTATTGGCCAGGGAAAAAGAGGCACATGTTTCAGGGAGTCACACTGCAGATTGAGGATTAAAAAGCAGTCAATGGCTTTCCCAAAGAAAAGGGCGGGATCCGCAAAATCTGGGTTACCTTCTTTAACCACCGAGGGTTCAGGAGGATCCAAATGTCATGAAGGAAAGCGAGCCGTAGCAGCCACTCTGGCCGGGACACCAAGAGACTGCAGAAAATTTAAGTCGTAAGGGGGGGGAGGCACGACTAAATCAAATGTCGGCGGCCGGCCCTTGCCGTGTGGGAAAAGAAAAAAAAATGGCGGGAAGATCACCGATACGGCGGATGCTCAAAACCTAGCCGGTCCAGGGACGACGTAGGGGAGAGGAGGGGACTGATGAAAATCCTCCAGGAAGGCCGCGGGGGATTCTTAGGCTAAAACATCCTGGCTGACGGAACCTGTTCTATCAAAATGGCGTAAAATCAACGATAAGCCTCAGAGCTCAAACCTCGCCGCTGGTTCGGGGGTCGCCCGATAGCTCGGGAAATTTCCTTTCTTTTGGGAGAGGTCCAATTTTTCTCGGAGTCATCTTGATGGACAACTCCTAATTCCACGGGAGCATTAGAAACTACACTGAGTAACACCGAAACAAATCTGCCGTACCCACTCAGGAGGGGACCTTCTAGGTCAAAAAGGCGCGCGAAGGAGAAAATGGGTGGCTGGGCCCCCTTTCACGAAAGACTCCGGAAGGGGACAAAAGGCAGAAGCCGCCTCGCAGGGTGTAAACCGGATAGGAAACCAGAAGAACACTAAATGTGGGTAACCTAAAACCAGCTGAGAGTTTCAGTCCAACCCAGACACAGGGTAGAGAACTTGATACGGAGAGAGGAAAATTCGAAAAGCTTTGAGAAAGGGAATTGAAGCCTGGAACCGTGTAAATCTGCCCAACCGCCACAGCCAAAGATAACCATCGGAGGGCACCCGGGGGTGAAAAGCGTGCGAGGGGCGTTCCTTCGAGGATCCAAAAAAGAATGAATATAGGGACTGAATTTAATCCACGATTGGACAGAAGAGAGGGAATGTAACGATCGAGGGTGATATGGTAGGACCGGGGTGGAGGCCGTCGTGATAACCAGTTGGGCTATTCTGGAGATGACCAGGGTGAAAGACGGACTGAAGCAAGATCTTCGCCCCGAGGTTGGGAAAAAAAGGCCGGAGTGGAAACTGGAAAAAAGGGGGTATAATCCCGCCTCGGGAGAACCTCGTCGAGAGGGCAAGGGGGTCTTTCCTGAAGTGGGGGGGAAAAAAAACAAGCGTCGGAGAGGGATCGCTCTTGAAACAGGGGGAAAAACAGCGGACAACGAAGTGGCGACGGCGCTGGAGCAACGGATGCGCAAGGGGCCTGTGGGAGGGGGGGGAGGGGGTGGTGTGGGGGCAATCCAAAAGAGG
>Ga0179593_1639760_pt1 | contig 10040 bp, 16 predicted proteins | sample CZODoug2_1_08_16_FD_185931 | JGI IMG/M metagenome (GOLD analysis project Ga0179593, IMG submission 185931) | Vadose zone soil fungal communities from Angelo Coast Range Reserve, California, USA - CZODoug2_1_08_16fungal (PacBio error correction) | ecosystem: Environmental > Terrestrial > Soil >...
AGGGGTCAGGGGGTTGGGCCTCCGAAGGGGAAGGGGGGGGGGTGTCAGGGGAACTGGAAAACGACCCGCTAAAAAGAAAAAAAGAAAGATCACGAAGCATTGTGGGGACGCGGGTGCAATTGCAAAACCGGTAACGTGCGTAAGATAAGGGGTTGGGACCGAAGGATGAACAAAAACGTTGCCCGGGAAGGAAAAGACGGGGTATCTGTAAAACGGCTTACGGAAAAAGGAGGGAACCTCCTGATAAAAAGGGTCAGAGTATCAAAGCGCTTGGCCTAAGGCACAGAGGAAAGGGGGGTGAGCGATATGGAAAAAATGGTATGCAAGGGGGAATGGGGGGGTCTGGGTTACTAGCATAGTAAAAATGAGACCTGGTGAAAAAAAAAGATAGATAGCAGGTTGTTCCGACTGGGGAAAGGGAAATCCGTACTCGCAATCGGGGGGAAAAAAAAAGAGGCAAGGACACACGACTATCTCTCTAGAGCAGGCCTGCGCGAAGGAAGAAAAGAAGTGCAAAAAGGGTGACACGGGGACCCGCTGGAACCGAACTCTATTGAGCTATATAAGACGATTGCCGCTCGGAAAAAGCCGCCTTGGCGTCTTGGGGTTGGGGAGGAAAGAGAAGGGGGGGGAAAGGAGGCCAAGGGAGGGAAGTGAACCCCAGGAGAAAAATAAAAGATGAGAGGGGGTCGCTTGCTCTCTTTAGAAGAGAAAGGGTGACGCAAACTTAAAAAAATGGGTGATGCGCACGGTCTATGCAAAAGGCCAGCCGCCTGGGAGTTAAAAGGGAAAATGAACTAGAAAAGGGAGAAAAAGAAGAGAGTGTCAAACGAGAAAACCCCAAAAGGAAAGACCATTCATGGCACGACCTAAACAAAGGAACGGCAAGGGAAGAACGAATAGGGAAAAGTAGTGCGATTTACTAAATCGAAGGACAGAAGTGGTCTACCGGGAAAGCCCCAGGGCGGGTAAGGGAAGCCCTAGAAAAGCCTCATCTATATGACGCGAGAAAAGGGGTGGATCAGGAGAGAGGAACTGTGAATGGAGTTGGAAAAAACGGGCGACAAAAAAAGGGAATCGGAGAAAAAAATCTAAGATCTTCTTATGGGGAGTTCGCAAAAAAAACCCTGAATCGTTCGGGAAAGGGGCCCATAAGGCTCCGGAAAAAAGAAGAGGAGGTGAAAGGGAAGTCATTACCTCGTTCTTTCCGGGGTATTCGCCACAGGCACGAGGTCAGGAAAAGGGGCAAGAGCACCCCACCCCCATGGGCTCATAATCTATGAAAGACACGGGGAGTACGAAGGAGAAACATCGGAGACAAAGTGGATAAAAAATGCTTCAAGCCATCTGGGAGGGAAGGAAAAAAAGCGTGGATGTGGTGGAGTCGAATAAAGGAAAGGGAGGGGGGTTGAAATGGAAAAAAGGGAAGGAATACTTCCTGAAAGAAACCGGCAGAAAATATCGGTGACCCTCAACAGTTGCACTACCGGAAAGAGAAGAGAGGAGCAGAAGGGTTCGATCAGGTGAAGGAAATGAAAGACGGGCTTGGCTCATTCAGGCCAAAGACTAAAGAAGAAATCACGTCAGAGGTGTTGAAGGTGGAAAAGTACGCACAGGAAATAGTGGGTAGCTCAGAAATCTTCAACAGACAGGGAGGGGGGGGGGGGGTTCCCGTTTATAAACGCTGGTACGAGGACAAACCAAATTGTCGGGCTAGCCTGTTAGGCCCAAGGGAGACTGTAAGGCAAGCGGAAAGCGTGAAAAGGAAGCCCTATACGAAGGAAGAAGATTTTGAGCATCCGATTGGGTCGGACAGGGGGTTTTTTGTCAGGCCAAAAACACCGGGGAGATTTCCTCAATGAGAGAAAAAAGTCTCCTCTCTGAATGGAAAAGGGGGGGACTAACAGGGGGGGGCAACGTCACGCGCAGGGGGGAGGGAGCAATCCTATATTAGGGGTGGCAAAGAAAGCATAGGACATCGGTCCAACTCTCGGATTTGAAAAAAAAAGCTAGTAGCCAAAGGAGAACAACATTTAGGAGGAAAAAGAGAGATTACGGTGGGATAGCTAGGAGGGACGTCGATATGAATCTCAAATATACTAGTTGCCTACAGGGAAAAGCGCCTCCGAGAAGCCGCTTTAGACTATATAAAAACGCTCCGGGAGAAACGAAAGTCGTGAGCGAAGAGGAAAAGATGGAAGGAGACGGAGCGGACCGACTTTCATTCCCTACAGCGAAGAAAAAGAGACTGACGAGCGACAAGGATGTCTTTTGCGGAACCTTGTAGTGTCAGCCACACTCAGAACCCTTAATAGGCTACGGAGAGGGAGGGGAAAAAGAACTGGTAGCGTTACCCGAAGAGGAAAGGAACAAAATACAGCCGAAGGGAGCGACCGAATGCGGGAAAAGGGGAAATGGGGGGGGGGGAGAGGGGGACAACAAATTCTCAAATCGGGGACGTTCTTCTGGCACTGAATACCCAAAGAATCTTTACCGTCATCATTCGAAAATCCAACAAAAAAGGGAGTAAGGGACTGGGTTTCGAGATGCGGTCGGGGAACTGGGGAAGGGATCAGACAATCTCCTTTAGAGGGATGGTAGATGAAAGTTGGTCCAGAAAAAGCACATCAACTGACGGGAGGGTTCTTTACTACCAAAAAAAGTGCCCACCGACAACAGAGTTGGGGAGTAGGAAATCCAGATGGTGGTTGCGGAAGGAAGACCCCTTGTCGCAAAGGGGACACTGTCTCCATTGGGGGGGAGATTGCCTTAACAGCCATGAGGAGAGAAGAAGGAGGAACCGACTTCCTTGCCGGAACTAACGAGGGCCTTGCTCCACCCTTGAAAAAAAGAGAAAGGGGGGGTGGTCAAAAGAAAGCCCGAACATGGCGGCAAGAAGAGGAGGAAACTCCTCTACCTCCTAGAGAAAAGCGGAAACTTACTTAAGAAAGCTTCGCAAGAGCCCATCGTCAACGAGGAAAAGGGAGAAGGGATCCACAGGGGAAAGAAAAGAGAAGAAACTCTTTGCATCGGAAGAGGCCCCCAGAGCAACACCAAAAAATCGAACACTTTGATATAAAGTTCAGAAGCGGCAAGCGCAAGAAAGTACGATGCCAGAGGAGACAGGAAAAGGGTCAATCACCTTTTTCGGTACGAAGGGGGTCGTTCCTTTTGGGGGGGGAAAGAAAAGAAAAACATTCCCGAAGCGAATGGGAATGCGCAGCGGAAAGGGAGCCAGATTAGGGGGTGCTCAGAGGAGAGAAATATCGTATAATTTGAGCCAGAGGGGAAACTTTGCGTTCGAAAAAAGAGGAATTATCTCTTGTTTAGGTCTAAAAAAAAAAAAAGGGGCCATTTCTTTTAGGGGAAAAACTTTCTTTCGAAAAACCAGCGGAATCGGAAGTCCGAGACTTTCCTTAGCGGAGAAGACCAAGCGGCGGTCCGAAAAGGTATAGTCTCTCCATCGAGTCGCGATGTCCAAAGGCGGAGAAAAGCAAAGAAGAGATGCTCGGAAGATCTAGAGAAGGTCGGAGGGAGGGTTAATTTCTTAAAAAAAACGATCTTCTTGAGTGTATATGAAACGTACGCTCCGTCAACACTAAGTGAACGGGGATCCAACACACCGGGGGAAGAAGGAGGAGAAAGAATGCCCCTAAGAGTGCTAGTAAAAACGCACGAAAAACTTGCATCCACGGGGGTCCGCGAAAAATCAACCCTCCATGACTGGAAGAGGAAGACTGTTCACGAAGGGGGAAACTGACCCGCTCGAATCGGGGAGCCGAAAGAAAAAAAGTTTGATTGTCCTCCTCCTTCCAGAGCACAGCAACCGGAGAAAACATGTCGCCTTGTGATGTTATAATAGCACAAAAAAAAAGGGTAGTCAAAGACGTGAACTGAGGCCGGCATTTGAACAAAGAGGGACATAAAGGGAATAACTGCACCATTCTTTCCAGCGAGAAGAGGGGCTTTTCTTTGAGCGGGATGAGGAAAGGAGCGCAACTCCACACTGCAGCGGGTGGGGACGGGCGGGCTAAAAAAAATATATCTCGGAAACGAGAGATATTGGGAGTTAGGTGTCATCCTCCAACTACAATCTCAAAGGAGTAAAACCCAGGGAAAAGGGGGGTATTCCGACCAAGAAAAAAAAAGCAACAGAAGGAGAAAGGCAGGTTCGGAGGAGCAAATTGCCGAAGGGGGTAGGAAAACGGTCATTCACAATTGAAGCCGGCATTGGGGGGGGAATGACCATCCCCAGGCGAATGTCCTGGACAAGAGGGAGGGGAGATGGGGGGAAAAAGGCGGGGAATTCCTCAGGAGAAAGTGCGGGGAGGATCATAAGCTATTTTCCTTCGATTGCACAAGGAGGAAAAGGAAGATGGGATGGTTTATGCAAAGATATAAGAAGAACCCTGGGGCACGTGGGGACAGAGGAGAAAAATTCCGATACTTGATGGGCATATAGGACAAAAAAGGAACAAATAGAAGGAGTGTTTTGTCGACTGGGGCACTGGGAGGAAATTGAAGAATCACAGAAAACGAATTTCAAAAACAAAGGGAAAACAAAACTGTATCTCTCGAAACGGAAAGGCCGATGCGAAAGGGGGCAATGGTTCTTTGCGAGCAGCAGACCCGTGGAACAAGAGAGATAGAACGCCAGAAGAGACCGCAAATGGGGGGGGTTGGAATCAAGGAAAAAAATTCCTCGGAAGAGGTAAATTCAGGGAAAAAAAAGGGGGTGAACCAAAAGGATAACCTAACAGAAGCGCTCTCGTGAAAAAGAAAAATTATTCCCTTGGAGAGAGTCTCGGGGAAGGGAATGTCTTTCAAAGTGCGATGGGAACAAGCCGCATGGAAGTTTTTGCTGGAAATGACGATCAACTGCTCGAAAAAAAGAGGAATCGTTTTCGAAAGGGGACCGAGGAAAAAAAAGAATTTAAAGAAAAGCTGAAGACGCCCCCTGCATTATCTAGGGAAGAAGACAAAGGTTGAGGGGGAAAGGAGCAGAATCAAGGGGATAATGGAAAAAAAAAGAAAAGGGCGGTGGGGACGCAGGAATGCTCGAGAGAGGATAATCTCATGGGATTGGGAGAAAAAGGAGTTGACTTGAAAGGACTGCGAGTGGGCTCAAAAGAAAAAAGGGCGCTTGAGAGTTTAGCACGCGAGCGGCATATTTAGGAGGGTAGGAGCAAGAGCGGGGGCCTAATGGCGTTTGGAAAAAGGGGTCACTTTCCCCGGAGGGGAACCAAAACGTCGGGTGCCGAGATCATTCATGAAAATCCGTCAAGAAGGGGGGATCATTCACCTGCTGTGTTAAGGGAAATCCAAGATCCCAAATGGGGGGAGGAGAAACAAGGTTAAGTAAGAAAACATCGTATAACAAAGTGAACGATCAAAGAAATCCAATCTTGAAACCGCTGATGTTGGCCGAAAAAAAGAGGTGATTTGAGGAGTGCCAAATGTCAGTGGGAAAGAAGGAACGGTCACACCGGCATGATAAAGCAAGATCGGAAAAACACGACCGCAGAAAGGGTAGAACAGGAGGAAAGGAACGGGAAGCGATTGTTTGATGGAAGGCCTGGGGAGCTTGGGATTCCTAGAGCACCACAAAGATGGAAAGTCAGATGTTTTTACGAAAAACTATCAGGAAAAGAAGAAAAACGAGGGAGGGATCTTCAACAGGCCCGGGCTGTATGAGAATTGAGCGCGGAAACTCTGGGGGGGAAAGAAAATCATCGAGTCCAAGATGCGAGAGCGGAAGGCAATGTTAGAGACGGGAAAACAGCGTTAAATGTCGTGGCGCAACCTAATAACGAAAGGCGCATATTTGGCATCAAGAAGGGAATGAAATCGGGAAGAAATCAGGGCCAAGAACACCGGGGGTTAAATCGAAGAGAGGGGAAAGAAGATAAAGGAGTCGCAATCGGGTCAAATGGCAACGAGAGAGATGGCTACTTTGTCTTTTTCGGGAAGAGGGAACCGAAAGGGAAGAACTGCCAACGCCTGGGACGGCGGAGAGAGCAGTCAAAAAAAACACGGAGGAGTATGCAAGAGGGGGCTATCTCGCGGAAACGGAGGGGAGTGCACGCTGTATCTGTCGAAACAAAAAAGAATCGAGGGATTGCCGAAAAAGGAAGAAAGAGTGACGTTGCCACGTTGAAACGATGAAAAATAGAAGGAGGGAGAAGAAAAGGGAAGGAGCGAAAGAACGTTCTGCCCTGAACGGAGCAAGGTCCCGACTTAGCCCGAAAGCGGATGCGGGGAGGGAGCCACGACAATGATGTCTGTCCTCTACGAGAAAAACAGAAGACAAGGGAAATTGGGCCTGAAGGAGGAGATGATCTCCACATCCTGTGGAGGAAAAAACAGAAGTTTCCTATGAGCAAGCAGGCCCGGGCAGGGACGAAGAGACGACCGATTTGGCTGAAAAGGGAATGGTTGAAAAAAGGGGAAAGACTACGTGAATGCAAGAAGGTGCAGCCTTTTCAGGCAGTGCATGAACCAATCTCCCTCGCATGATCTTTAAAGGAAATGCTCGAAGAGACGGGTGCTACCTTTTCTGCGGTCGTGAATGGGGGGGAGTGGATAAGGAGAGGTGATTCCGGGGAAAAAAAATGGTGTGTGTGCACAGCGTCAAAACAGAAAAAGCGTTCGGTATTCGGAAGAAACAGACGGGGAAACGACAACAAGAGAAGGATCGGCACTTTGTTTCCGATGTGGTGGCTCATCTCAGACACAAAAGAAGAAAACAAAGAGGCTTTCAGAACCTTAACACAGGTGAATGAAAAAAGGAAAGGTGGCGCATCTCCGACTTTCTTAAGAAGGAAAGGAGGAGGCCCAGGGAAAAGACCTTGATGGCAAACAGAGGCGTCACGCGAAAGAAGGACAAAGCCTAGACCTCAGGGAAAACGCCGCGGGAAGTGATCGAAGTCGAGTGGAGCAGAGAAAAAGGGGTAAAGACCGGGCATGCAACTACTTTCTCAGTGATCAAAAGGAGAGAAAAGATCTCAGGAAAAACGATAGGCGTCCGAGCAGAAACTGGGATGTCACTCCTGGAGGGAAAGGGCAGACCCTTCGGGAAAACGCGCATCGCAAATCAAAGGTGCATCTCAGAGAAGAACGGGCCCGTGAGAAAAAAAAGGTTTCGGGAGGCGTAGGGGGGACTGTTCCTTTCACGGGGAAGACCCCAGGGAAAGTCCCGACATCGCCTTTTGCGTAAAGAGTTAGCAAGGAGGGTCTGCAGCCATGCGGAGGGATAAGGTCTCGCCAATGCCAATCTATAGGAGAAGGGGGACTGGGTCGAATCCGAAGGGCCTGGGAGATTGGAAGCGGACCGAGGGAAAAAAAAATGAATTCACTTTATTTGGAAGAGGAGGGGAAGCAGCAAAAAAAAGATTCCCGAGACTGTTGATGACGCTGCCGGAAAGAGGGGAAGGGACGAGCGGTATATCTCCCCTCCGCGGCGCCGAGGTGGAAAGAAAGGGGAGCTGCTGCTCGCCAGAACGAAGGGCTCGATGGAGAAAAGGGACTGATCTAGAGAGATACGTTCGGTGGGGAAAGAGGGGGGGGGGTATTCTTCAACGAAGATTCCGTCAACGACTAGTGCAAGGCGGAAAAACGACCACCCGCAAAAAAGAAGGGGTGCCTGGGAGAGGAAAGAAAAGGTTCGAATTTACTAGGCTCGTAAGAATGGGATGCGTGTTGGCGCGCTTCGAGCGCAGCAACAAGAGAAGGCCTTTCTTTCCTAGGGGGCAAAGAAGCAAAGAGCTGGAACACGCATTCGTTCAGAAGGGAGGGAAGAAAACAATACCGGAAAAAAAGACACAAAAAATTCGAATCGCCTGTGGGGGGGGAAGGCGTCAAAACAAAAAAAAGGCGTGAACCGGGGGGGAGTGAAATACGGCCGGCAATTTGCCCGGGTCTCAGCCAGGAGCCGAGGAGACGGGTAGGGGCGGGAGGAAATACCTGCCATTTTGGGGACAGGGAGGCAAAAACTGACAAGCTTGTTTTCGCCTGAGGAAACAAGAAAAATATCTCTCGAAAAAAAAAAAAGAGAGAGATATTTTGTCGTTAGTTGGGAAGACAAAACTACAGCGGGGGGGGAAAAAGGCACAAAAAAATGGGGGCTCAAAGAAAAGCCCAGACAACGGCCGCACGAAAAGCATTGTGCTTATCCTCGAGAGGAGGCCAAGGGAAGAAAACGAATTGCTGAAGATGAGAAGCTGGTTTTGATGAAAAAGGGCGGGAACCTGGAAGAGAAAACGCGGAAAACATACAATACGGGGGGGACGAAGGAAGGAGAGCATGCGAGCCTGTCCAGAGAAAACGATGCACAGGAGAAAGAAAAAGGAAGAGAAGTGATATGCGTAGAAGCTCGACAACAAAGACAAAAAGGGCGAGGGGGAAAAGAGCCTATTAAGAAAGCAGATATGCCACTCGAAAAACAAGGTTGCCGCGTGGAGGGGACTTAGTGTTGGGGGAAGGGAAAAAGCGTTTAAGAATACACCCAGAAGAGCGGAAAAAAAAAAAAAGGCGGAGAGGCATTGAACTCGAGAATCGAGTGGGGGGAGCACTTGGCGATCAGCATCTCAAAGAAGAGAGGACGCGAGGGAGGACCGACGATTGCCGCTCGAACGCGGAGTAGGTGGGGGATAAGGAGGGCGCGAAACTTAACAGATTCAATGTTGTGCAAGAAAAAAAGGAGAACCGAAAGAATGGCAAAAAAACTCGTGAAAGAACTAACAAGATAAGCCCGTTAAAATCGAAAAAAGGGGGGAGGACCTCGAAAAAAAGGATAAAAGAGAAAAAGAAGGCCCGCCTGGAGTTTTCTAAGCAAAAGGAGAGCAACTGAGAGGAAGAAGGCGGGACTCGTTTTCGAAACGGAAAAAAAAAAAATAAAGCTTACCAGAAATAACCTTCAAGGAGGAAAGAGGGAGGAACATAGAAATCTTCACGGACAGGGGAACCTAAGAAAATTGAGAAATCATCAAATTCGGACAGGAAAGGAGGGGTGGGGATCAGACGCCTATAGAAAGCAAAAATAGGTCGCTATAAACATCGCTTGGATTTTGGGATCAATGTGAAAAAAGAGGGATCCGGGGAGTGGCTCTTGGAGAAACAAAGGAGACTTCGAGCAGGAACGGCGAAAGCGAGGGGAGTCGAAGGTGCCAGAGGCTTGCCAGAATCGGTGGGAAGAGGGGGGCAAAAACATTCAGGAAGAAGAGGGTGCCGAGATCATTCATGACAAGTGATTCCGGCATAGTCGGAGGGAAAAAATAGGGCCATCACCTGCAGGGAAAGCCCCAATGGGCGACTGAATCAGGTGGCAATTGAGAGAAGAGAAAACAAAATCGGAAGAAAAGGCAGCCATCTGGTCGAGGGGGGGGGGGTCCGTGGCCCGGAGGGGGGAGGGTCAACGAAAAAAGGAAAATGTGTTTGGACGATGCTGACCAATGTTTAAAGGCAGAAAAAGGGAAGAACTGCAAAGAGATCGTTGACCTCACAGGGGGGGAAACTACCGTCACTCAAAACCACCAAGAGGGAGCGAAGGCCGCGCTGTAGCACTCTAGGGGGTGGTTAGGAGGGACCGAGGAGACTTGGGGGGGAAACCAAAAAGGAGAAAAGGGCGGGAAAACAGATTTGCTAATTCACGTAAAAAAGAGTAAACGGCAAACCCATGGAAATAAGATCAGGGTCACGGTATCTCACAGCCGGCCTTGTTGTGGAAAAGATGAGAGGGGAAAAAGACCACATGAGGGAGAAAGGTAGCCTCTAAGGCCGGGGGGAACAAAAATGGTCTTATGGAGTTGGAGGGAAAAGAGGGGAAAAGAAAAGGGAACGCGCCAGGTCTTTCCGAGGGAAAGATTGGGCGAAGGAAGGGCACAAGAAGCACTTTCGCTCACGAATTAAAAAAGAGATGCGCCTCGTCCGGAATGGGAACAGTTCAAAGGGAGAAAGACGCGAATGGCGAATGATCTGGAAGACAAGGAGAGAAAGAATCGACATATAAAAGGGCCGGTTTCCGCGCCGCTAGAAAAAGAAGA
>Ga0179593_1272126_pt1 | contig 10039 bp, 12 predicted proteins | sample CZODoug2_1_08_16_FD_185931 | JGI IMG/M metagenome (GOLD analysis project Ga0179593, IMG submission 185931) | Vadose zone soil fungal communities from Angelo Coast Range Reserve, California, USA - CZODoug2_1_08_16fungal (PacBio error correction) | ecosystem: Environmental > Terrestrial > Soil >...
TTTTCCAGAAGGGCTTCGTGGACTATCATAGTAAGTATTAGGACTATGGTGGGAAGTCTAACAGATCCACTCTATCCTCCGGAGAAACTTGCAGAGTGGTTGATCACCGCTAAATGAGAAAGGGGGTTCAGTGACCATTAACAATAATATGTTCGGGAGAAAAAGACTAAAAACGTCCCTCTCCTTCATTCAGTCAAATTTGGGTCTCTAGGGGGGGAGTGACTCGGGGGGGAAGTGACTCAGCTTTTGAAACGGGAGGAACGGAAAACAGGGGAGCTCACTTGGTTTGAATTTAGGTGCCAAACTCGTTCGGGCGTGGGTTTATAGAAAAACGTCTGCACCGGTTCAGACGGGATCTTGTCAAAGCGAAGTGAAGGGGGGGAAAAAAGGGGAAAAAGCGAATCACAAAAAACTGACAGAGCACAGGAACGTAGCACGCGCACTAAACGGCTGGAGAAGAAACTTGCAGGGGAGCGCGTGGAGAAACCAATTCTTCAAGGTTATGGACGACTTACCTCGGGGGGAGGTCAAAAAAGAAGTGAGAGGAGCGCGAAGTGGGATTTGTTCCCGGGGAAGATGCTGAGGACCCCGGACCGCCGAGGCTTTGCTTTGGGATGCCCGTGCTGGCGGAGCTTTACTTAGGACTTGTCTGGGGGAAGGCGTGAAGTCCAAAACTATCAGCCTCATCGCCAGGGGGAGCCAAGAGAAAGGGGTTGCCAACGCTAGAGACGGGAGGATTGCATCAAGGTTTGAACTCGGGGGTTTTTTGGGGTCCAAGAGGAGGGAAAGGGGGGTTTGGATGTTAGGACTCCTTATCAAAGCAGCTGGTACCCCCTCATCGCTTCCCTGAAAGGAAGCCCAGCGCGGTTTGAAGTGAAACGGGGACTGTCTTCTTGGGTTCGATTTATGGTCCTGGCGAAGAGAGGGGTCAAATTTGTGGGAAGGCTTTATTCTCAGAGGGGGACTCTTCCATGGGCCTAGGCTTCAATATGCGGATGGACTCAAGAAAATCTCCCGCTGGGAGGGGGTAGCCTCCGCTACACTTCTCGGAAGAATCAGTGCTCGATAACGGATAGACTGGATGTTTTTCATGTCGGGGGAACAGGGATGGAGACGCTTAGAGGGAAAAATCTCAAGGGAAAAAAAAGGGGGTCTATCATTATCTCTTCCTATCATCAGAGCACGGGCGCAGGGACGATACGAGAAGCGGCCCGGATCAAATGCGCGGGCACACTGAGGTACCGGGTTACTCGTCGTCAGGAGGTTGAAAGCGACTATGCTTTGGGAAGTCGGTGCTGAAACAGAGGAGGAAGCGGCAACCTCGTCGTAAAGAAGTATTGTTGGCTCGACAATGGTCCTTCGAGGAAGGAAAAATCCGAACGGCTTCCGGGATGCCACTGGGCAAAAAAATGAGTTGAGGAGCAAAGGGGGGGGGAGAATCTCATTGGTACGAGAAAGCTTAAGATACGAATCGTGAATGGACGATCCTCCTTTTCAACCTAAAGACCCAGAGGGGTTCCTTCTAGGCAATCCCCTTCGCGGTCCGGCTCAAGGGGAAAAAGTTCTTCTTCGAGGTCAAGAGTAGTCCGGGGGATTTAGCAATCCGGGCACGGCCACGTTTGGGGTTTCCTATGGGCAAGGGAGGTACTCTAAAAAAGCGGCGACTGTACATGGGTGAAAAGCGGAAGGCAACGGTAACTTCTACGAACGGGAAGTCGACAGCTGTCACGGAGGAAACGTTCAGGGGAGGGCGGGAGGAAAGCTCCATCGAATGGATGCGTTTGCGGGAGATCAAGGGGTTAAGCGACCAGAGCTTCTCAACGTCAACATCGTCCCTGGCTATTTTCGCAAAAAAAAAAAATGGGAGGTAGACAACTAGAAGGAAAATCTCTTGCAGGCCCATACTTCGACTACTGGGGGATGGGTGGTTCTGCAAAAGGAAACCTCGTGTTCGAAGGGGGGGGAGGCGGGATAAGAAAGTGAAAAAACTAAGACGAAGGATTCGGTCGTAAAAATTATTTTCGGGACTGATTGCAAATCTCTGGGCACTACTGAAAGTGGCTGAAGCGGGCTGGCTACCAGTAAAACCGACTTTGCCGACGACATGGTCAGGCCCCTCGGTGTCGGTAAAGTCTCTACGCAAGCTCGAGAGGAGACACGGATACGAGAATTCTGTTCAAGGATTTGCCCGTGACCCTTCCAGGAATCCTCTTTCGAAAGAGACCGGACCAACCAAAAGTGTGAAATCGGGGGGGTGGTCCTCTAAAACCGCGAAATCATCCTCTTGCGGGGACCACAACGAATTTTTGTTCCAGGGGGTCGAATCTGACGTCACCGAGGAGTACATCCGGGGGGTGTTTGACGCGGGTAACTGGTCATGGGCAAAGGGAACAAATGTTTGGCTTCTACGGAAAAAAGGAAATGCTCGCGCTCCTCCTGGAAATCTCTCTCACACACCAACGATTATAGGAGAAGGTGTCTCACACCTGTGCGCAGGAGATGAAGTCCAACGTATTAGCCAACGGGTAGGGCACAGTGAACAATTTTTCGACGAACGAACGGTCCTACAGAGGGGAGCACAGTTGGGAGAGGGAGTAGTTTCATACAAAAGGCGAGGTGGGCGCAACAGCAAGCAGGAGACGCATTTGAAACCTCCCACTCGGTCTTGCGAAAAAAGGGTCTCTAACGCAGGAGGGGAATTCCTGGAAGGGGGGGGTTGTCAGAGGAAAAAGGAAAAGGAGATCCGGGTGCGCCGGGGAGAGGGAGGGAGTATGATGAATATTTACAAAGGAAACTATGGCGCCCATGAATGGGACTGCGAGTTGGAAAGGACTGAGGCACTAGACTAATGAGAACAGGACCTAGTTAAAGGAAGGAGACTGTGAAAGCTTCCCGTCAGAATCGCAGTAAAATCCTGATTACGGGTCCAAAGTAGGGAAGTTCGAAAAAAAGAGTCTCCCGATTATTTGTCGGCGCCAGCGCACACACCGGCTTTCTCTTCATGGGGAATCTCCGTTACCGGCTTCGTGGTTGGTGCCCGACATCTTTATCACGGAAAAGAGAATGCCTGACCGAAGATAGGGGCAGTGAGAATCTCAGGTCTCTCAACCAGCTATAAAATTCAAAGTCAGGAGAGACGAGAGGTAATACGCCGGAAAGACGGCCGGGTTACAACTCTTCGTGCCAGGGCTTAGAACGTCCTCGGAAGTATGTCTTTGAGGAAATTTTTCTCGCCTTAATGCTTAATCTTCCTGGGGGGAATCGTAAGCAAGTTCTCATGGAAAAGCTCGGGCTGTAAAAGCCCTTTGAGGGAATAGGGAGGCTCATAAGGGTAAAGAATAATCAGTGTATGAGAGGAAAGATGTCATTACCGTGACGGAACACCTGGTCTTTTAAAGGACGCATCTGAGTCGTTATATGAAGAGTGATATAAACAGGGGGATAATCGTTCACGACCCAGCGCCCGTCACCGGGGCTCCAGTTCTCTTGGAGGGGGGAGGTGTATTAGGGCTAAGCGAAGAAATGTTAGGGGCTCAATGGGGTCACCAAGATGAGTCACTCAGGCCGGATTCTCTCTTTCGGGGGAAACCTAAGCAATACACGCAAAAAGAAAGCGGTTGAACGAGGAATCGAGGTGTGGCACCCGGTTACGACCCGTTTCTCGCGAAGTGTATAAAAAAAATGTCTCGGTCCGATAGGGACCAAGATCAAGGGAATGGGGCAGGCGCATAGGCGTTTCTTAGCGCGAAGGAAGGGTCATAACGATGAACGAGAAAAAGAATGATGAATCCCACCGTCGAGAATAACCACTCGAAAGAGTATCCGCTGCTGACACCAGGCTATTAAAAGGTTTATATTCTTCTTACCAAAAGAGGAGGAGATTGCCTCAAAGCGATCTTCCGTAAGAGGGCAGAAGTTTTGACTTTGCACACCAGAAAGGAAAAGAACCTACTAAAAAAGACGTTCATGTGGGGGAGCGAGGCTAGAAGGAACTCCATCCAGGGGAAAAAATAATACGTGGGTATGAGACGTGATAGTGAAGTCAACGAGAAGGGTAGGAAGCCTGAACTCTATCAGGGTGGACAAGGGTACGCAATGGGTGCTAAGGATTCTTACAGCATGCAAAACTGGAACATTTCCCTATCCGGAAGAAAAAAATTGGGCCAGACTATACCGGTATAGAGAGGCTTCATCACATGCTCAAGGCTAGATATTAATGCGAGAGATGTAAACGAGAGATAAAAGGCCAGGGAATCTGCCCACCGCACTGTAGAATCAAATGATCTTCATAAATCTTAAAAAGGAAACAACAACAGAAAAAAGCTATCATAAAAGATACCGATATCCCTCCAGTCTACATCAAAACAAAGACCTTCTCATCAGGGGGGGGGAAGGGAAAACTGAATCAAAATATTCCAGGACCGAAAAATGATATAGTGAGAGCACTTCTTATCGGTCGTGTCGGGTGGGGGATGTCCATAAAAACCATTTCCTGAGAAAGGCCCAGTACTACACGGGTGAAAAAAAAAGAAAGAAATCCAGACAACGTCGACAGAAGTTTCAAATACATTAAAAAAGTCTGACGCTCACGTGGTCAACTTTTCCCTACAGCGCGAGGAAGAAAAAGAGGACAGGAAAGCAGAAACACCGCAAGTGGAAGCAGGGAAGCGACCCGGGAGTATTTGTCTAAGCGGAGGGTACAGACCTTCTTCTGGGGAGGGGATGAAACTACTGGGAACGGTCGAAGATAGTTGAAGTTAATAGTGAGCGGGGGAAAAAAAGAGGCCCGAATAAACTGCACCTAGAAAATCCTCATTCTCTGCCGCTCAAAAAAAACAGTATTATTATAAAAGACAGAGATTTTTTCCTCTGGCTGGGGGAGGGTCTTTGGAATGGACTTCTTCGGGGCTCTGGTGGGAGAGCAAACGGGACCAAATCTGGACTATATGTCCTCTACGATTTCCAGAGGTCCACTCCTCCATGAAGGAAGGGGAGGAAACAACTCCGGATCTTTCGGGAAGGGACAATACTAACAACTGGTCGCATTCAAAAAAAATCCTGAACGTGAAAGGGGGTAAAAATTCTTAGTTGCGTACTCTGCTGAGAGCGCTTGTTCTTACACTTTAGGCAGAAAAAAAGGAAGAGGGATAAAACAGGGGGGGGGGACCAGGAGGGGAGTGTTAGACGTGGTCTTGGAGCTTAGACTTAAAACACCGTGGTCTACTAACGTAAGGGCTCATGAGTCTATTAGGGGGAAGGGGGAAAGATCACAGAAAAGAAAAGAAAGGATCAGCAATGGGACGGAAAAATCAAGGTTCCGTCCGTCGGACAAACATTCAGAGAAGGGGTGAGCGCGGGTTCTTTCAAACACGAGGCTAGAGGACCGTCAGGGGGTGAAGAGCGTGTAGATCGCGGGAGGAGCCTTTAAAGGGAGCGAGGGGGTGTCCAGGGTCTGGTGACGAGAAATCTTTATGCCCCCCGAAGTCGGCCTAAAGATGCATGGGGGAAGGTAGGGGTTAAAAAGGGGGAGGGGGAAAAAGCAGCAAGGCGTTGGACATCGCGTGAGGAGAATTCCAGGCCTCGAGAAAATCTGATTTATGGAAAAAAGAGGCAATTTGAAAAGCTAGAGTACAGTCGCTTCGTTCATCATGTGGGGGGTATGGCCGGTACTCCGGGGGTTGGAAAGTGACGTTTGTGCAAATATGTACAGATCCTAAGCCGCAAGTCAGAGGGGACCAGCAATTATACGGAGGACGGCGTAGGAAAAGGAATGGGAGGAACAGGGAAAAGACAAGCAGCATGAGGTGCAGAGGGGTCGTTTCAACGTTCCTGATCGATAGCGATCCACATGGGAAAGGAATTTTGGGGCGTAGCGATTGGTGAAAAAGTAAAGGAGGGAACGGGGGGAGGCCTATTCTTCTGGGGCTGGAGCTTGGGAGGGGAGGGGATCAGAAGAGACGTGGCTAAGGGGAAGAAAAGAAGGGGCTCACAGGGAACTTATCGAACTGGAGGGGGGCTGCTGGTGAATTGGGGGGTATGAACTTAGGTTCGCGGTCATCGTCTCGGAAGATCGATTCCGAACTAGGAAGAAGAGGATGTCGAATGAAATACGGAAATAGTACGAAGGGGGAGAGGCTCATAGCACGGAAATTATCACATGTTATTCGATCCTTCTTTTCACCGGAGAGTCGGTATTTCGGCGTTCCAGTTCTACAGAGAGAAGGAAAACCTGGGGGCAAGGCCCTCGGCAAGATTTATTGGCATGTCCCAGTCTATGAGCAAAGTCCCTCGACTGCCAAACGAACGGGGGCTCGGGATTAACTTGCGAAACTCGGGAGCGGTTTGAGGGGAGCAGGGGGGGAACTGTCCCGAGGAAGAGCCCGAGAAAACGACTAATATAAATCGGACCGTGTGAAAACCTTGGCGGGTCACTTCCATGCAGACAGTCGGAAAGTATCGGCGGGAGGATTCAAAGACCGGGAAGAAGGGAAAGCAATGCGAGGAACGTTAACGGGATTCACGCACCCGACTGGGAAGGACAGGGGGGGGGAGATGAAGAAGGAGCCCCTTAAAACTTCGCCTGACACGGTTGATTCCCGCTAGGGGGGGAGGGGGCGACGAAACGACGTGTCTTTGCTAGGGTTTCACTGCGAAGGTGGGTCGTGTGACGAAAGGGGGGACAAGAGTCGAAGCGAGATAAGTAAAGGACTGGGGGGGAATGGTCGCGCCATGAGAGAAAAGTATTTCAAGGGTCCATAACAGTTGATTCTTCATTAAAGAGCTTGTCGCTCACTAATGGAGGACCACGCCGTCCGGCACAGGGAGATTTCTGTAAAGGAGGGAGAAAATTGGGGGGTTTTTAGGGAGGAAAAGAAACGCGGTCTAAGATGGCCGGGACTCTCCGGGGGAAACGAAGAACGAATGATTAGTTAAGTAGGAAATGCTTGGGGGTCAGCTCTACTTTAATACTTAGGTGCAAAGCATGCTAGAAATAGAGTAAAATGATCAGTTGATCAGGGGGTATCATTGTTCTTGGCATAGTAAAAAAAAATTTAAGAGGACTCACGAGGAGAGAGGATCCTATAAAGAGAAGTGTTTCTCAATGGGGAAACCTTTTGTAACACTTGAATGACCATAAAGGGGGAGCTACCTATAGGGGAAAAAACCCTGTGGGAACGCTTGGGTGAGCATAGGGAAACCGAGAGCAATCTGATTTCTGGTTCTCCACTGGGGGGAGGGGGAGGGAAAGTGAGCAGGTGCGCAGATTACCACAAAAAAACCCCCAACAAAACCCAACTGTCCTCGCGAAATAAGGGTTGTGAGAAAGTCGAACTTGTGTAAAGTTGCCCGTTGTGAGACTTACTGACGGAGAACGCAAAATAATAAAAGCGCTCAAAAACACCAACCCAGGAGGAGGATCCAGTATAGGTTTAGGGGATACGGTTCCGACGAGGAGGACTCAAACCAAAGTTCACGGGGGGTCACATTAACCTTCGAACTACAACGGATAGGCAAATACGATTGGCGAACAGTTAAATCAAGGAAAAACGGGGAAATTTCGCCCTTCGAGGTGGGAGCAACCTATGCGATGCTCGTCGGGGGAGGCCCGTAACAAGGGGGGAAAAACGTGGTGCGATAAGGCTGCGGGGAAACATCTGGCTTTAGTCTGGAATTTTTCAAAGGGAAAGATACAGCCACTGAAAAGATAAGGGGGTCTTCCTCTCGTCTCGTGATGGAGAGGGAAGGTAAACTGAACTTTTTAAAGACCATGAAAAATCGCTGAAAGAAGGAAAATTTTGAAGCTGAAAGGCTATGGGAAAACTCCTTCGTGAAAATGTCCTTCTAGTTAAACCTACATGAGCCCTCCATACAGGAAAGAGACATGCTGGCGGGGAAAAGGCTGCCTGCTAAGGAGAGCTGGCTGGGGGGGGGGTCTCCTCATCCCGGGACCAAGAGGGACTTCCCTTTTAAGAAAAGAGAGGATAAAGTTTCGTCCAGACAAGTAGTAGCGCAAAGATCAAGCCCAGGATTATTTCCGGGGGGGCGTGGAAAGAGATGGGGTACTCTCCACACAAGTCGAGAAAATTAAGAGAAAGATGCGAATTTGGGTGTCAGACGAGCAAGGCGTCGCCGGGGGTGACACTATGCTCAACCTGAATTCCTCATCGCGGCGGGAATAAAATGTGGAAAAGACTTAGGCTGAAATATGTCAGAAACCTCACAAGGGACTTCCTTGGCCGTGCAGAAAGTCCCTGAAAGAAAGTAGCAGGCTTAGGACGGATTATTAATTCAACATCATAAAGGAGGAGATCTTCTCAAAGGGCGGGAGTGAAGGGGTAACCCAGTGGGGGGTCACCATGGGGGGGGGGGGGGAAGGGGGTGTTTTGCCCACCCACCCGTGTTGCAATGTTGGGGGGGGGGGGGAGACCCCAAAACCACCAAATGTTAACGTTGGCTGGGTGGGGAGCGGAGAGAGGGGGGCGGTTTTGGTGCCACCCCCGTGCTTTCGGTTGAACACGTAGTTCGAGTATCAATCGTTCATGGCAGTCTGTCTATATACATCGTCGGACAATGCGAGCTAAAATAGAATACCAAATCTCCGTTAGCACCTTGGAATAAGAGAGTTCAGTTTCTGTTAGATTGGAAGGGGTCGGCCTGTTTTAAAAGACTCACCTACGGAGTCCCATAGGGAACGGCACAGTCGAAAGAACAAACAGGCCGCACAGAAAGAGGTGCAAAGAATACAGGGTTGAGCCCCAGGTGAATAAGAAAGGTTCTCAGCATAAGCCAAAAGAAGCTGCTATGACGTAGAGGACAAACTTCTACGGATGATTAAAATTAAGAGGTGGGGAGGGGGACTCGCTCATGCAGAGACAACCTGAAAAAAAAAACTGCAGAAGAGTTCCTAATAACACCTCTCCAAACCACATCCACAAGTTAGACCTTGCGAGGAAACGGAAGTGATGTGACATAGAAAGAGACGGGGAAAAGGATGGAGACAGAACAGAGGAGGCGATAAGAAATCCACAGACGAACGGCCTGGGGGTAAGAGGAGGCATTTTGCAGCTTGGGACACCAAACTAAAAATACGTTACCAGGGGGGAAATGAGGGGGGAATCAGTGGACTCCAGATGAAAAAGGCCAAGTTGGCTCGTGCTACGCCGGAAGGAGACTGTGAGTCATTTCCGAGAAAGATTTGGCTTTTACCACTGTTCTTATCGGAGCATGATGACGGACTCCAGGGACAAAAACGGTTCAAGAGAAAGGAACATCCCAAAAAGTCCCGCAGTAGACCAGGTAAGAGTCTCTCTAAAAAAAAATTTCAAGGGCGTTTCACCTAAAAGACTAAATCAGGGATGTCAGGACAGAAATCTCAGAGGAGAAGTAAACGGACTTGAGATCCTAACGGGAACGTCATATAAATCCGGGGACTCGGGAGTCAGTAACTTCTCTTGAACCCAAAAGACCAAGTCACCCCAGTCTTCAAAAAAAAAAATGCTCAAGAGAGCCGCAGTACGTAAACCTCGATTAAAAACGTTCTAATATCATCTGTGTGCGAACTAGAGCACTATCTTAATGGTCGGTAGGAAGATTCTATGAGTTATAGGGTAAAAAACTGATGGGCTACCGTCGTAGTTTTGATTCTATTCGTACCGGTAATCGAACAAAAAGACTAAATATGGGAAGTAAACGGACAAGTGGACGACAACAAAACAACAAGTACGACTAATTGGTCAAAGACATGACTTCAAGTACGATACGGGGGGGGGGTCACGGCCTCACGGGTAAAAGGTAAAGCTCGGGTCATCAACCGATTCCGGATCCTACAGACCAAAGGAATTTTTAATGGGAATGGGGCCCGAACAATGAGAGTATTGCGGCTGTAAAACTTCGTGCGGATGGTAGGACCCTTCGTAAATTGGATGAGGAGCCACGACTGGGAACGTGCCCCGAGGGGAAAAGAGGGTCAAAAAGGAAGTAGGGGAGACCAAACAGACCCAGAGGACGAAACAGGCCCTCGACAGAAGAAAGTCGACCC
>Ga0179593_1273616_pt1 | contig 10039 bp, 11 predicted proteins | sample CZODoug2_1_08_16_FD_185931 | JGI IMG/M metagenome (GOLD analysis project Ga0179593, IMG submission 185931) | Vadose zone soil fungal communities from Angelo Coast Range Reserve, California, USA - CZODoug2_1_08_16fungal (PacBio error correction) | ecosystem: Environmental > Terrestrial > Soil >...
ACTGCGGGCAGCAGGATTTTCTATTTTCGGATTCGTCATGAGCTTGCTTGCACCGGGGGGGGGGGGAAACGTAACAAGGCTGGACCAGAGGAGTAGGGGGGATGTTGGAAACTCGGGCAAGGCAGGCGGTTGTCGGTTGTAAAGGGGTTTAGCTGGCCGCCTGCCAAGCTTAGGACGGGGAAAAAATTGAGAGAGGAGAAGGGGGTACTGTCTGTTCGTAGGGTTCAAGTTTCATGAATTTGACTAGAGAAAAGAAATCCTGAAGAAAAAATATCATGAACACTTGGGGGGGGTGCGGCCAAGCTATGGCTCAAAAAGTGGGAGAAAAGGGAAGCCGGGAGGTGCGGGCGAGGGGCGATGTAGCTTGCCACGGAAAGAAGAAATCAGTTGAAGGGGAAAGAAAAACCATCCCTATTCCTGGGGATTAGCTGGAAAGAAAACGGCGTGGCAAACTTTAAACTAATAAAAAAAAAGGGTTTTAAGGAACAGTGTTAGTTAGTCCGTTGTGGGAGGGGAAAAAGAAAGCTCAAGAGGGTAACTTAGCTTTCGTTGCCTCAGCGGGGGAGTTCCTGGAAATTTCAAGAAGAGAGGGAAAAGTAGAATGTATAGGAGGGGGTCTAAACCAGTCGTTCACCGCTGGAGCAAGAATCAATTGAAGTCTACTGTTAACATGGGCTTAAGCATAGGGCGAGGAGGAGAAAGGAAAAAAAGGGGAGCTGGGCCGCTGGTATGAAAAAATGCTGCAGTAGCGGCCAGCTGGGCAAGAGGTGAGGGCTCCAACAAAAGTTCACTTGTAAAGTCAGCTGTCTCCCAAATGACGAGGAAGGGAAGAGCGAGATCGACGATGGAAAGCGGCGCGCGCGCGTACAGAGTTGGGGGTTTAAGGGCGCGGGGCAGTTCCCTGCATAGAGGGCGAGCAACAAACGAGGGAAGATAGGTAGCTGATCAGGCCACCAGAATACAATCTGACTAGAGCGGGAGGGGCAGCAAAAACTCTGTCGATCGAAGGAAGGAGAATTAGAGGAGTAAGTGAAAAAAAAATCACGGAGGACGAGGATGGGAAGAAGTGACGGAAGTGACTGGAGATCGGCCGCGGAGATACTCGGGGGTCAAAGAGAAGCCTCTTGCGTCTCAAAGTAGAAGAAGGAAAAAACGTCGGGGGGATGCGAGGAGGAGGTGCTAAACACCTAGAGGGGACAAGCAGTGGGAAGAAGAACCCGAAATGAACTAAGAGAGACACAGCTTGTGAGGATGTTCACGTGACTCTCATCGTCGACTATGACAGGAAGGAGTAATGCAATAAAACGGAACATGTGGAGGTTAAAACCTGATTTTTTCAGCGCCAAACCGAAGAATTGAATATAAAAAAAAGAGCATCCGGATCCATCATGTAAATTCCTTGCCCGGATTGATAGTTAGAATTTTACCCCTCGCGGAAATCGAGGGGAAGGGGGATGCAAGTCGAAGACGCCTAGGGGCTGGCCACGTAACAACACACTTGCCAAAGGTACTGCTCCCTTTATCCCAATGACTAAGGGCGGGTAAAAAAGAGTATGTGAAAAAAGCTGGGGGGAAAATCAAAACAAAGGGACGCACAGTCCCGTTGAAAGGTTGAAGAAAAGGGGAACGATAGCTTTCCCTTAAGCGGATTAAGGGGGAAAAATGGGACGAGGAGAAGAGCAGCAAAAACTCGAAAGCAAAGATCAATGAGGGGTCCTAATAGTAGGACCTCACTAATCAGGCCTCCAAAGAGCATGATCAATGAGGTGCATAACTGGAAAGCAAGGAGAGGAAGGCTGATTGAAATGGCAGTAAAGAGCAATCAAGGAGGGCCCTAAGACTTCTCGTACAAAAGGGGGATTAAAATAGAGCCAGGAGTCCTCAAGCGCGAGAGAGCGCCGCAATGTGCGCGTGGGGCGAAATCAAAAACCGGGTTATACTAGGGTACACAAAAGTAGGTTGTGCCAGGTTCAAAAAAGAAAGGGGGGGGGGGGGGGTATGTCGCATCATAAGGTTGCCGCGAACATAGTAGCCAGGGTTTATCAAGACAAAGTTCCGCGACGAGGCCAAAAAAAGTCGGAGAAGGAGGGGAGAGAAGATGACCAGCGTGCCTGTAATAAAGGCGGAAAGAGGCTATCCGAAGAAAGTGGAGTGCACGACCTGCAAATTAGAGTGGAGGAACTTGAGAAAGACCAAACTCAAGGGCTGCCAAACGTGGGCGTTGGGGTTGCCGCGAAAGTTTAAATCGAGTTGGGAACCCAAAAAAACCTGGGGGGGGAAAACGAAACCAATATGAGGGAATGAGCGCCAATCCGGAACGGGGGGAACCAGTCCGATGGTAAATTGATGTGCGGCCAGAGAGTTTGATTTCCTGCAGCAAAAAAAAAATTTCCGTGTACGATGCGCCGTGCGAACGCGAACGAAAGACCTCAACGTGGACGTGCGAGCACGGGCAGGGACGGTCAAAGGGGGACTCCAGCCGCATGGCTTGACTTATCTCCGGAGGATCCCATGGAACCGTGGGAAAACCAGACACAAACCCAATCACCTGTAGGATGATGGAATGGCTTCAGGGCCAGGGAAAAGTCAACACTAAGAATGACCGGTATGAGGAAGGGGGTAAAAGGTGAAAACTGGTCCGAGAGAGGGAGGAGCACGGGGGAGGATGGCGGTCAGAGGGGGGCGAACCTCTCCACACGAAAGAGGCCCTGAGTTGTTTGCTCCTCAGCCATCCGCTCAAAAAGGTCTTTCCATGAAAAGGGAGGGGGGGAAATGGCGCTCGCCCTATGAAACTAGGGCGCGCAGCAAAACCGCAGATATTACGTGTATAATAAAAATTCGAAATACGTCTCAACAGGGGGGAGAAGAAGGGAAAAGAATCAGATTTGTACGGTCGATTATTTTCTGGGTTATGATGGTTCACTGTGGCAACGTGTGGGGAAGGGGGATAATAAAGAACCGCAGAGCAGGAGGCTGAAGCCTGGGGTCTTGACCGGAGTTAATAAGAGGGAGCGAATCGGGTATTTCAGCCCTATGGCCGCGTGGAAAAAAAAAAGGGGCCTTCTCCCGGTGAAATACGGGCACCGACAGTACATCAAGAGTACATTTCCGACTCCACGACCAATGATCGTCTTAGTTCCGGAGGGCGCTAAGAGGAAAAAGTAAAGGAGGGGTGAGGGAGAGAAATGTCAGTCAAAGGGTCGCAAAAAAAGCCATACGAGAAGGAATCCGTTTTGGTTATCTCATCAGCGAAAGCGTTAAAGGGGCGGGGTATTTCAATTAGGCGCTTAGGTCAGGGACGCTCCTGCCAGGATGCCCTTCCAGAGGGGAGCCTCATCTTGAGAGCACTCCTTTCCAGCGTTTTTGGGGGGGGCATCCCTATCGCGGAAAGTGTCAAAGCAGTAAAGGAACCCCTTAATCCGCGTTCGCCGAAAAAACTTAAAGGTTGGGAACAGAAAAAAACCGTACTCAGTTAAAGAATGTGCAAAAAGACAGGGGGGGGGTGACAGCTTCTACTCGGGATTTGAGTAAAAACCTCAATTCAAAAGAGGGGCGGCGCACAATGGAAGGGACGAACGGAACCGTAACTGAACTCGGTATGACTCGCCTGAAGCATGGAACGTCTCAGATCGAGCCCGAATTTGATTGGATAAGGGAGATGAATGACAGTAATCGAAACTAGGACCTCGTAGCAGCTTACAGGGCAGGTATAGAGTATTTGTGTCGGCACGGGAAAGGGTCTAATACGATGCTGAAAAAGCAGGGGCGGTGCAATATTGGGAGGAGGCTGAGATCGATGCTGAAGGACCTTGTCCAGATGAGAAGAAAAGATTTCTCTCCATCATATCGTTTTGAAACTCAACGGACAGAAAAAAATTGGGTAAATCAGGCTTGGCTCCAGACGAGTTTCGTAGTAAAACTGTCTGACATGGATCCACTGGCGGCCGTGAAAGGGTGGGTTTGACGTGGACGCGCCGCGGGGCAGGAGAGGGAAAGACCCCAGTCCAGCGGAGAAAAGAGGGGGGAAAGAGTATACGATACAAGAAGACAAGTTACACAATGGGAAGCGTACGCTAGAATCTTGTTGAGCACTCCGAAGAGCATAACGGGAGTGGTGTCGCCTAAAGAACACACCAAGGAACCGACAGAGGAGCTTGAAGCACCCCCTCAGCGTGACGCATGCTGGGATCATAAAGGACGACGAGGGAGCTGCACTACTCGAAAGGGGAGAAAGGTACCAAGGAGGGAATGAGACTGGAGGAGGATACTGAAGAACTCTTTTCAAGGAGAAACGCGCAATCACCCCGAGTCAGGGGGAAGTGTATATCCGTTGGGGCAACGCAGAAAACGGACTATTGGGGTGATAGTCGTCCGAAGGGAGAAGAGGGCAGACGAAAATCGTGGTTACAGCAAACGTAAAGCACTATTAACTAAGTGGAGTGAAGGAGACTGCATGAAATCTCCTAATTCTCAGACCAGGTCGACTAAAGAGTGGGGGAGCATCAAGTACTCAAAAATATGGGGGGAAGCAAACCTGCCCGAGAACTAGATGGAAACTTGAGGAAGTCTTGCTAAAGGAAGTTTCCGGGGACATGCCTCTTCCCATCAACAATTCGAGACTCTAAACGCTAAAGCGCATTGGGACTAAGAACAGCTAAAGAGCCGACGCCATTTCGTTTAGATGAAAACTGCCGGAAATGGTCACGGTGAAAACGCCAAAGAAGCGGGTCCAATAGGGCCTCTCTTGGACCGGAAAGAAGGTTAAATACTCACCTGCGCACTAGGGGAGAAGGGACAGAAATGGGGCAGGATAGGAATCCTAAAGTTTTAGAACGTCGAAAAAAAAATTGAAAGAGGGACGCAAAAGTTAACGGGATGAAGCAGACGCTCAAAAAGGCGCAACCACGGAAGGCGAGTCGGGAAAGGATGTTAGAAACAAAGAATGGAAAAAAAAGGAAGCAAGTGGGAGACTGAGTGACCAGGGAAAGCTGGCCGAGCACAACATCACGAGGAAGATTGACACTGAGTGGGGTTGTACTGGATCCTTCCCGCAAAGTTGTTTGGGACTGGATATTAAAGAGTGAAAGATGGGAAGGAGTAACGTTCAATGAGCCTTTCGTTTCCGGGGAAGAGGAACAAAACCTCACACGCACCGTCAGAAAAAGTTGGGGTTCCAGTTACTAGATAAAAAGGGAGCAACTATGGGACGAAAAAAAGGTTACCCGGCGAAGGGTTGGGTCGGCCAGGATGTTGTAAGGCCGAAGAAGACATAGTAAAAGGGAAACACGACGAACAAGGAAAAGCCAGAGAGAAAAAACTAAGGGTCAAAGAGAAAGGAGGGAGGACGTCCGAAGAACAACGAAAATAAAACAAATGCAGACTACCTGGTTGCCCCGAGGAAACACATCCAAAGCACAGAGAAAGATATGGGCACACATCCATGATGGGTGGAGTGAAGGCAAAGGTGGAAATCGACTCAGGAAGAAAAGGAGAACAAATAGAACACTTACGACAAAAGTATCTCTCGAAATCTCCTCAAACAAAAAACGGGTAAATATTAAAAGAATACTGATGGAGGGGGTCTATGAAGTCTGTCAGGAAGGAAAAAAGAGGGATGCACCAAAAATTTAAAGCATGGACAAAGGCACATCGAGAAGGGGGGGGTAAACTTACTGGGCAAACGGTGGGCTGAATCTTGTGCGAAGAGGTGGCACAATGGGGAGGAGGGGAGGCGCAACAAAAAGCTCGGTGCGCGGGGAGCTTTCGGCTTGGGGAAGGGACTTTGCTAAATTTCCTGGGGAGGGAAGAAAAGGGAATTGCCGTGCGAGAAAACCTCAGCAAAAAATTCGCCGGGGGAAAAGGGGGGGTGGGGGGGGTACCAATCTCTTCGCCGATTGGTCTAGCCTAGAACACTTTATTTGGCCTGGACGCAGGAGGGCTTGGGGAATGGCAAAGGAACGAGGTTAATGTGATGCTTAAAGCCCGATCCTTTCGAAAAGGAAGGGAAAAACATGAAGGGGGGAGGAAGACGACTCCAAAAAAGAAACGTGGAAGCGGGGGGGAAAGGATGTAGGTTGTCTGTAAAGTAATAGGGGTGTTGAAGAGGCACCAAAGCCTCTAAAAGACTGATCATTCAAAAAATTTTACGGAAGGGATGCTTCTTGACCCTAAAACCCGGAAAATAGGGGAAGGGAAAAAGTGTTAGCGGCAGGCTGGAGAGACAGAAGGGACCCAGCGGGATAAAAGATTACGACGTTTAACCATGGATGCAGCGAGAAAGAAGGGGGATTACAAGGCCCAACGTGAGAGCATGACGCGGGACCTCAAACGAAAGGGGTAGAGAAAGCTTGGAAAGAGGTTAAGCTGGGGCTCCCGGGGCAAGCGTAGGAGAGCAAAGGAATTTCCGTAGGGGCCGAGAAGAACTAGGAAGGGTCTACTTCAATGAAATGAAGAGGGCAGATCGGTATCTAATTGTTGTTGATGGGTACGCCTCAATGGTCAAGCATCGCGGAACGAGGAACTCTGCTCAAAGCGTTACTCGAGGGAAGCCAGGTCTCACGGTCACCTCCAAGAGAATCTGGAAAAACGCTCCTGCGCAAAAACGAACTGGGTAGGATCGGAGGGGTGAGAAGCAAATTTATTCAATGCTTGAAACGGCGAGGACCAGCTGAAGCGTAGAAAAAAAGCTGAACAACGATGGACTAAAAAGAGGGATAGGTATTGCATCGATCAAATAGAATGCCAGCTGCAGAAAGACAGAAAAAAACTGGATCCATGTAAAGAGAAGGGGTGGTGAGCGGTGGAGACGTCGTAAACCTGCAAGGACTGTAAACGGAATCTTGAATCCAAAAAACACAACGCGAAAGGGAGGACAACTCCCGAAAGGGGCAGGACAAGATTCGCGGTCCAGGTCTTCTCTATCGTAGACGGGGACACTAATGGGCGTAAACACTGACCCGTAAAGAATAAAGAGAAAACGTTTTACAGTCGTGAGCAACAGAAAAAGGTATTCGACTCGTGAGAAAACAGGTCAGGATAACTACTCCCCACATTGGAAGAAAGTTAAAAAACTTTAGATGGGTCAGGTTGTCCCCATCCACGGGAACGAGACGTTCATCTGGAGTTGGTAGTCAGAGGCAGACTCCCCGGGCGCACAACTTCCACCCAAATGTCAAAAAGAGAATTTAAGCCCCATTACGACGCAGTCGGGGATAAAAAAAAGGAGGGAGCAAATAAAGTCCGCGGTACTGTAAAAACAAGCTCCATTCCAGTTTAACGGTTTAGTTCAACGATTATTTCCTCGGGACGTATAAGTAACGTATGGGCAAGCAAGCCAATCATAGACTCGCTCAGGCAACGGCAAAAAGGCAAAAAAAAATGTGTGAAAAGAAGGAGGGACAAGCGGAAGACCAAAGGAGGCTTAGCATGCTTTCAGCAGAAGAGAAGTCAGATGGGCATTCAATGGGAATGGAGGAAAGCTATTGAAGAAATGAGGAGAGGGGGGATAGGAGGGCAAGGGCTGAACACAGCCTGTGTCTGGGTGCCAAAGACTCGTCTACAGATAGCTTTTTGTGAGAAGCACTGGTTAATGCGAAGGGGGCGAAATCCCAAAAAATAAGGACTCAAGAATTACAAAATCGGTGTAGGGGTGCCAATTCTTAAAAAAGCGAATGGGTTATGTCAAAAAAAAGGAGGTTGAAGCGGAAAACGAGTAGGGAAAGTTTGAGCGGAGACAAATTTGAAGATGACATACGATAACGAAAAAAACTCGGGCTAAGTGCGGGCTAGACTCTGCATGCAGGCACAGAGGGGGACTTACCAGACGGGCGGAAGCTGACAGAAAGATACAATAAACTAAAAACGAATCAAGAAATGAAACTATGAGAGTGATGATATGACAACACAAGGCTTAAAGTTGCTCTTTCGTTGGTTGGTGGGCGGACGTCACAGACTTCTGGGAAAAAAATAGGCTCTAAAGCAAATACCAAGAATAATAGAGAGGAACCAAAAAATACGGAAGCGAAAAGACTAGGTAATTTGTAGTCGGGAAATGGTCTTGTCCATTGACTGTTGGATGGAACTTGCGGCACGAGTTCCGTGAGGGAGGGACGTGAGACAGAGACTCGGGGCGGATCATCAGTATCCTGGGAGGTGAACAACGCGGGGGCAAAAGGAAAATAAGTACTCATCCCAGACTGAGGATAATCCTGTAAAAGAAAAATTGCAAAGGCAACTCAGGGAAACAACTCGCCAGCGACTCTGAGTACAAATTCCATGGCTTCAAGGAAGGCGGCCACACGAGAGGACGTCTTAGTGAAGTATAGAAAAAATCATTGGTAACATAGGGAGAGAATATCCGCGCGTGTAGGGGAGTAAGATTGAAGGCAACGAAAAAAAAAGTCCAAGAAGTCGAGGCCATGAAGGGTGGGGGTTTGTCCCAGCGAAAGAGAAGAAAGAACCGGGAGAGTTATGGACCATTTCACCTAACACGCATTCAGTTAGGGGCGCATCAGAAATGAAAAAAAGAAGGAGAGGGACAGGCTCCGGGCTAATCTGAAAAAGATAGATGCAAGTTGGGAGAGGTCCTCATACTTTAAGAAGGGGTGTGGTCTAAATTAAAGTAACGCATCTATTGTGGCCGCCGTAGAGGGTGATTGGTTGGGTGGGTGAACAAAGGGGGAACGGTGTTCCGGGGGGATAAAAGAGATTCAGAATTCAGAGGGAGAGTAACTTTAGCTTTACCAGCTTCACTCGGAGGGAAGCGAGATTGGTAGTGAAGCCGATTCAGAGGTAAAAAAAAAAGAGCAGGGGGGGAATACGGAGCGACATCAACGATTACATTTCAGGAAAAGGGTACGAATCCCAATGGATAAGAAGTGAAGACTTAAGTTTCTCTAGTCCGAGATGGGCGGGTGTCTTGGGACGCCTAGAAAGTGGGGGCTCAAAGCCGTCAAAGGGAGCAAACAAAAAAGTCAGGAAAACTTATCCGTTGGTGGGGGGGGGATAATCAAATGAGTCATAAGGTGCTATGACCACTAATCTTTCTAGGAGAGAATCAAGACAGGCGCATCTGGAGGAACAAAGCCACGCTGGAGAAAATCAATCCGTCGACGGAAAATGGGAACTTGGGGATCAGACCGGGAAGTTCTAGGACATGGTCGTCCTGCGACTGGCCGAGCGTTCGCGGCCACACGTCTGAAAGGTGGGAGAAGAACCCGGCGCGGTTCGAAATGGGAACAAGGGAATGGGTACCGTGAGAACTTGTTAGGTTGACGGCAAAACGCGAAAGGGTCAATTGCGGACGCAAAGAGAATGCAGCAAAAAAGGAGATGGCGGGAAGAAAGAGGTCAGACATCTAAACGGTGACAGGAGAAAGCTATACTCATTTGGGGTCTTTTACAAGTGAGATGAGTGCAAAACAATGAGCTAGGAAAGGAGGAAGGAGGGGGAATGAAAAGGAAGATCCGATTTGGGCTGAATGATTGCGGGCGGAATACTATTAGTAACATCAGTTTCTGGGGAAGGCGATAAGCTGAGAGGGGGGATGCCGCGCATATAAAACTGCATTATGTACACTTAACGAGGACGGAAGGGTCCTATTAACTATCGTTGAACGAACTTTAACGCTGGGAGGAAGGGAAAAAGGTTTAAACAACATCCTAAGGGTACTACCGGCAATCCCCTGAGGAAATTATCAACGGGAGGCGCATGTGGTTGATGTGCGACGCAAGGCGGGGCGGTCCTTCACGACTCAACAAAAGGAAATAGGAAGGGGCAAGGGGGACCTGAATCACGGAAAAACGTGCACTATGAATTTCACATTGTGGCTGATTCAAATATAGTAGGGGGTTGTGAGAAGACAATATGTGTCTCTTTGGCGCATCACACCGACGTTAGCAGGGGGGAATTTAGAGGGAACGGAAAAAAATTGTTGGGGGAAATGATGATCAGCGTCGAAAACCAAAGCGAAAAAAAGCTTAATGAAAGGTCACTGGATTTTTACCTGTAATTTAGGGTGATGGGGAGGAAGAATAGGGAA
>Ga0179593_1292945_pt1 | contig 10039 bp, 10 predicted proteins | sample CZODoug2_1_08_16_FD_185931 | JGI IMG/M metagenome (GOLD analysis project Ga0179593, IMG submission 185931) | Vadose zone soil fungal communities from Angelo Coast Range Reserve, California, USA - CZODoug2_1_08_16fungal (PacBio error correction) | ecosystem: Environmental > Terrestrial > Soil >...
GGTAACTGCGATAACGGGAACAGAAATCGGGGCAGGATAGGAAAAAAAAGGGGGAAATGGGGGGGGGGGGTAAGGAAAGGAAATGGTATGGAAAGTAGCGTTTAAGAAAATAGAAAAAAACCAGTTGGGGTCACTGACGTGGTGCATTGGGGTAAACTTGGGCACCGCGAGGAAATGAACTCGAGATATCGAAAAAAATCAAACGCGGAGGAAAGACGGGTCAGGGGGATATGCTTTATTAGCAGTAAAGGGAAACCTGATCCGAGTGAAAAGAACTATCGTTATTTGGGGAAGGGGGGAGGGCTACGAGGCAGGGGTTACGGCGAGAATGATTCAAAAGGGGACTTGACACAAAGAATGGGAGGGGGCGGCGACGGGCGGCGACCGGATGGGGACTGTGAATCAGAGAACAAGATGTTTTGGCAGGACAGCGGTATTAAAAAAAAGTTTCACGGCTACCCTAATGAAAAAGGAAGAAGCAGGCGGATGTGACGCACAGGGAGGGGAAGGACAAGTGAGGAAAAGAAGCCCGGAACCGAGTCCCGGATTAAAGCGCCGCTCTCGGGAAGGGGGACTCAGGAGCAGAAGAAACAAATTGTCGAGGAAATGGTGACTACGCGCTCGACTTCAGGGGGAAAGAGAGGGGTGTCTTTAGTGGAGAAAACCCCTTTAACCGCTGCGACAGGGGAGAATATATTTAGGAAAGACCCTGAGGGTTGTGCAGGGTGTTGAATCCGCGGGAGCGGTGTTTGGTGGGACAAACAGCGAAAAGGGTAACTTTTTAGACGTCAAAGATCCGGATTTGGTTTATTTCAAACGGGGACGATTCTGAGAGCCGGAAGGAGAAGGAAGGTTCAGGGGGCAAAAGAACGTTGCGACAAACAATAGGCATGTCTTCGAGAAAAACGCGTCGGCCGGCTAGGCAGAATGGGGGTAAGAGTTAGCGATGAAAAAGCTACAAGGAATATCTTGTTGTGACTTGCGGACGCGCCAAACGTGATTCCCTTTGCGGAGAGGGGCCAAAAGTGAGGGCGAGGGAGTCATGAGGAACTGCTCGACTTGATCAGCGACAAAAATCGGGAATTCACAAAGAAACGGTCGTGGGCCCCGCGAAAAATAGGGCAAATGCGGAGTCCTGGGTCAGGGAAAGAGGCCTCGGACAGGGAAGTCTAAGTTAACCAAGAGGAATTGAAGGTGTTACCGAGGAAAAAATCATTTTAAAGGTATGAAGGAGAGTGACCGACTGTTAGGGAGGGAGCGCCGGAACAGAAAACGCAAAAAAAAAAGGAGTTATGAAAAAGAGGAGAAAGAGGGAGGCGCTCGAAAAGGAGGGGGAGGAAAGGCTCAAAGGAGATTGAAAGAGGGGGAACCGACTAAGAAAATAAAGCTCAAGAAAGCGTACCTGAGTCACTAAGAGAATCGACATAAACAAGGGGGAAGGCAAAGATGGGCAGACACAACAATTTAAAAAATTTTCTGCGAGTGTAAAGAGACACAAAAGAAGGACCGCATTCAGAATCTCTAGCAAAGAATAGTGCCGAGAAATCAGACCTTCAAAAGACGAGGATATCTAGTCCTCTCCAAAAAGAAAATACAACCCTAACAAAAACCCCCAAAAAAAGAAAAAAAGTAAAAAAGAGAATGCCGGCGTCTCTCAGGAGCGAAACGCTGAGACAAAATTAGAGAAAGGGGTAAGCCTACTGGGGAAGCCTCCTCAACAAGCTTATTGGAGCCGTTGGGGGAAAGGGGGAAATAACAAGGAAAAAAACACCCCTAAACATGAATTAGGAAATAGGCGAAATAAGTTTGGAAACCAAAAAAAGAAGTATAGTGAGGAGGATGGTCTCGAGTTGTTCAAAAACCAAACAAAAAAAATATCCGTAAACACAAAAAACAAAATAAGGGATTGAGAAATTTACTCAAAGGAAAACCCGCCACCAGGGACCGTTGGAACGCACGATTACCCGCTTCATAAAAGTCACGAATAGCCGTATCTCGGTGAGTCGTTAGCCGCCGCATATGAAACACTTCGAAGGTAAAGGACCGGACCGGATTTCTTTGGGACGCGAAATTGAATCCAAAAAGGAAAATGAGCAGCGCCAGTGTTAAAGGGCGAGGGCGCAGAAAGAGCAAACGGGAGGGGCTCTTTTCCGATTGTCAGGACCAAGAACTAAGTGTACAAAAAACGGGGGCAGGCAGACCCGAGGTAAAAGGCGTGATACCGCAGTGGAAGACAAAAAAAAGAAAATTATCAAGGAAAAAACAATGACCGTAGAGCAAGCCAACGAAAAACGGATCGTTCTTCGCGTTGATAGAGGGCGAAGCCGGGGAAGTAGTTGGGCGCACCTGGATGAATCTCAAAGGAAAGAAGCGTTTTGGGGGAATTCCGAGAACGAAAAAGGGGGTGCACCCACCCCCGGAAACCTGCTATTCTCCGGCAGCACGTCGGGGAGGGACCCACGGCATGGCAGGTGGACTATATGTAATGGGGAGCCGAAGATAACTTCACTGACAAGAGAACTAACGCCCAAAAGGGCTGGGAGGCTGACGGGGGGAGAGGCGGCGAAAGGACAAAACCTTAAAGAACGCGGGGGGGGCGCGCACTCTATCGTCGGGGAGAGGATGTATTCTGGAACTCGGAGAGCTGGCGGTAGGCTCGACAGCGCGCTAGGGGGATAAGATAGTGGTTTGCGGCCTCCAAGTAAAGAAGCAGCAGTGATGGATAAGAAAAACGGAGGAGGAGGAAAGAGAGTACCTAAGGGAGGGGCTAAGGCCGGCCAAAAAATGATTCGGAGATCCAAAAGCGAGCGGACAGGAGCTACCGCCCGAACACAGGGGGAAAAAAAAAAAGTTCTCTTGAAGAAGAAAAAAGCAATGCGCGACACAACCTCTCCACCAATTAGGTCCTGAGCGACATGGAGACTATAAACGGCGACTTAAAAAGATTTCGCACGCATCAAAAGGTGACGCGATGAACAGGTTGGGTAAAGGTCTCAAGGATATAGGCCAAAGAAGAAACGCGACCGGCCGGGGTGCTTTGACTGCTTGTAAGAGGACCCGAAGTTTTACAGGGGAAAGGACCGCTCGTAGAAGGTCGGACGCGAAAGCCACAAGTTCAGACTCGTCCGCTTTGAGATGGGGGTAGGGAAAAGTGAGCAGTAGACACATACTTTCTCCCAGAAAGAGAAAACGCTCTCGTTATTGGGGGGGCGTCAGGGGCGTCTCTAGGAACGGATGGGGAGAGCTGGGTGGTACCATGGGGTATCATGTTGGAAAAGCGGAGAGCTGTCGGCGACACGTAAGTTACGTCAAAAACAGAACCGGCAACTATGTTGCAGGTCCTCTTAGACACCTGAAAGGAGGCCCCTCGGAGGGAACATGCTGAAGGATTGTCGACTGGCGCTGGAAGGGATCAACAGAACGCCTCAAGCAAGGAGGAAAGGTCATTAAGACGGCAACAAAGAGGGAAAAATTACGGCAGGCTAAAGGCCCGCAAAAAAAACAATTGGCGGAAGACGGATGGGGAAGCCGATCGAGGGGGGGTAGCGGTGGTGCGGTTCGACAAAAAAAAATTCAGACCACGGGAGCGTAAGGGGAGTAAAAGAAGACTCGGCGGTTGGCTTGTGTGTTACGGAGACAAGAAGGGTGGGTGGATAACAAAAAGCAATTTACTTTGTCCGCCCATGGAATGCACCGGAGGGGGGGGTCAAAACGTATAGCGGATGCGATAGCAGGTCAAGAAATGTTCGGGTTAGGGCGGGGGACGGCGGCTCGGGGAGGTGAATCGGTGCCACTATAAGAAAGGGGGAAGCGGGCGTCGATTAAAAAGGAGGACCCGCTCGGAGATTAAAAAAAAAAAAATTATATAGGGCAGGAAAGGAGGGGTTGTTACGCCGCGAGGAGTGAATTCCATTCCGGTCTTCTGGGAGACAGGTTATCCTGGAGAAAATTCAGATCTGAAAGGAAGGGAACGGGAGGCGTCAAAGAGACAAGAGTCAAAATAAAACAATGAGCATTAAAAATCCTTGGAAGGCGCCTCTCTGAAAGAGGGGCCTCTCAGGGTAAATCCGGGACGAATTGGGACAATTAAAGCGTCGGGGGAGCAGTTCCTGGGGATTCGCTTCAGGGAAAAGAAAAACGAGAGGACCATCCTGACAACAACAACGGAGGGGGGGGAAAGTGGTCAAACCGTCAAAAAAGTAAACAATGAAGGCCTGCAAGATGAAAATGATGAGGGCGTCACGCGGTAACAACGGAAACAGAGGAAAATCGTACCCTGGAATCTGCGATCCAGAATAAAAATATCAGCACACCACCCAAAACCAAACCAACAAACCCACCCCCACTATTGGCTCTTTTTGAAGACTGTCTGGCGAGCGAAAGAAAGAAGTCCCAGACGCAAGAGGCAAGAGAAATAAGTCTGAACATTCCATAAAAAGAAAATAAGACTAAGACTAATATCGTCCTGACAACCAAAATTGCGGGAAAACGCAGGGAGGAGAACAAGATATCACCAAACCCTAACCGAGGAAAATTTTAACTCGGGACGCGCAAAAATAGTGGGAATCTTTACAAACGACGAGTGCTCCGCCTCCCAGAACGTGACCGGTAGTAAAAAACCGTGAAAGAACCCAATCAGGAACAGGGAGAAAAGTCTTACTTCCGCGATTCCACCCAAACGACTGCCTATTTACTAAAAAACAATCGTGGAAGGGATAAAAGGGAAGACACGAATCTAGGTAACGTGTGAACGAAGCCAAACCACAGTAACCGGCGCAAGCTCACAGAAATGTCCATCGCCCATGTCCGCCAAGTTGGAGAAACCGTCGGTGCCTTCCCGCCAAAGGAAGCGCGCGCGAGTGTAATGACCAAGGGCTCGGCGTGCCATTCTGGTGACGTCACTTCAAACTCGAAGTTAAGAAATCGGGGAAATGTGAAAGTGAAACAGGGGGGGGGAACAGTCCGAGGGGAGGGAAAGGAGCGAAATAAGCGTGCAAAAGGCTTCTTGAAGGCGAACTCCACCAAACGACTAAGTGTCGCCGAGGTAACTCCTCGGGGAACCCATCAAGGAGGACAGACAAAATTACCACACCGTCACCGGGAAAAAGCCAAGACACAAAAATAAAGCGATGAGCGTGGAGGAGAAAGCGGGACGTGAGTTAACCTGGTCATACCCTAAAGAAAACCGCGGACGAGGTCGGAACTTGTTAATTCGCGTCCGCAGAAAGACGGGGTTGCCACCAACGGTCAATTAACATCCGAAAGGACACGGCGTGAAAGGGCAACCAAAAACAAGGTCGCGTTTTGGTCAGATCAAAAAACTGAGGGTCAAAGGGGCGCTTAAGAGATCAGGGGACAATTACTAACAGAGAAAGAGCGCTATTTCTGAAAAAAAAAAAACGGGGCGCGGGCGAGCATATAGAAAAACAAAAGCGGTGAAGTGGAAAAAAGCCGTCTTTCTTGTCAGAGGGAGTGGGGGTAGTCTTCTCAAGTGCCACTCGAGGATACTGGCGGGTCTCCGTAAAAAGGGGGGGACCTCTACTATAGTGGTGCAAAGGGATCATAAAAAGCATTAATCGCGAGGGAAAAAAAACAACAACAACAGGGATAATTGTCTCATAACGAGGCAAAGGAGTCCCAGTGGCCGGAAACTATCTCGTCCATCAACTAGCGCGGACACCGGAGCTAAAAAAGAAAGAGACTGAAACCAATAGGAATAAGACGAAGCCGAATCAGAGGGTACAAGAGAAATCCTCGGCGAGTGAAACTAGCGCCGCGCCGATACAATTGCGGAATCGGGGCGGGGCTTATCAGTAAAGTGGAAAAAAAGACGAAAAGGAGAATGCATTCACAATAATAACAAACGCAGGAACCGGGAAGGGGGGGTTGCATTCACGCGGGTTCGGAGGACTCGCAGTTTCATGTAAGGTGGTCAAAACAGGGAGAGAAACGAAGCCAAGAAAAGAACTCAAGCTGTGAAGGCTGGGGACAAGCCAGGAGGAGGGCGGAATCTTTCCAAGAAAACGACCAAAGGCGCTAAATCGGGGGGGGTGACGTCGCTTGGCTCGACTGACGGAAGGGTTTCTCTAGGAGTTGGTCTATCTTAAGTTGCCGTTTGCTTGGAAATCGGAGACGACACTTAGGCGTATTGGAGGTGCTCCAAAAGCCGCAGGGGGTGACCTTACGTTACGAAATATTCGGTGAGGTGGGAGTTCAACGAAGCCCGAATGAGAAAACATCTCGGAAGGGGGGCAAAGCGCTGGAGGGCAAGTGAAAGCTTCCCCAAGAAAAGAAAGAAAACCGATTCCGAAGAAAAGACAGAGGTAAGCGACATTGGAAGGGGGCATTTAAACTGACGGTCAAAGCAACGGGTATGACCGCTTCTCGATGGTGATCGAGGTGGTGGGCTTCTGTAAGAAAAAGTCGGGCGGGTCATAGTTCGGAGTAATTTGATCAACCAAAGCGGGTTGGTGCTGGTTGAGTGAAAGAGAGAGGGGGCGCAAGGGGTGGTGGCGTAACCCTCGGTAAGACAGTGGAGGGTGAGACTCACCGGAGAATATTTGGTTTATTTCAAAACAAGGGAGGAGAAGGGCCGTCTGATAGGAGTCGTCGCGCTGCTCGCGTCGCTTGCAAAAAAGTTCTATAATCTGGGGTGGAAAAAAACGATATGAAAATAGGCGGAGCTTAAAAGGGTGAGGCTCAAGAGGTTTAGAGGGGAGCGAAAGCGATACGAGAGTTTTTACTACTGTCGACGATGGGCGGCCGGGAGGGAGTGAAAGGCTTCTTCTTGAGCCATGGAAGGCCTGTACCGGGGGACCCAGGAGAGGAGTGGCCTCGCCTAGTACTGGAGTTCCGCGAAGAAGAGGGAATTCAAAACGAAAAAAACGCGACAATGCTGGACGTCATCCTGATAGACTTGCAGCCGCTCGATTGAGGAAGGGGAAGGTAAAACAAACAAAATCTGGGTACATTCGGTACTGGGAAAGGCAGCATTTTCAGGGGGGCCTGGGGACATTGAAACCGAATGTTGAGAGACGGGACCATCTCATCTAAAAAAAAACAAAACGGAGGAGGGAAAAAAAAAAAAATAGGAGATGGTCCGGACGCCTTCGAAAAATCGGGCAATGAGAGCCAGGATAAGTAAAACCAGGAGGGGACGAAAAGGGAAGTCCTCCGAAGAAAAAACTGAGAAGAACTAGAGGAGCTCCACCGCAATAAACTGCAGATTGTAGAGGTGGAACGGTGGTAAAAAAAGGACAAGTTTCGAGCGAACTCAAGACCGGGGACTAAAGCCTGCTTGGAGGAAGAAGAGTCCCTCCCAGCAAGCACCGGCAAAAAGGTACTAAAAGAGGAAATATCGAGGGAAGAAATAACAACATCTGTGCGGAAACTATAGGAACGGAAGTCTGAGATCAAAAATCAAGAAAAAGCCGCCGACGATGTTGGAGGAGGACTCGGGGGGGGCAGGTCAAATATATAGGGAGGGGGAAGAAGCGCTGATCCTTGGACTGCAGAAAGATGAGACTGACACTCGGCGGATCCGAGGAAAAAATGGGGGAAGAAAAAAATCGGGAGAAAAAGAAAAGTAACTGTCGTCCGAGAAAGGTAGCACCCAAAAACGAGCGCATAGCGTAACACCACTCAAAACAACGACCGAAAATTTACCCTACACGAGACCTTAAAAATTGTTACCAAACCAAAGGCGATACACCTTCTCAGGAGACAAAACATAGCAGTCTTAAGCCCGGGGGAGGGAGAAGTTCGGAAAAGGGCCTCCTCCAGCTCGGGCTTTGAGGGAAATGACCCAGGACCAGGTGAAAGGGTGCTTGTGAAATTGCATGCCCCGAGAGATAATAGAATTAGCAGTATCAAATGGGGAAAAGTAAGTCGCATGAGGGGAAGAGGCATAAAGCAAAACCTAGGGGCAATGGGACTTGAAGGCGCACAAGATCAGCTCGGGAGGCCGAATTCAAGCAAAAAAAAAAAAAAAAAAAACAAAAAAAAGGGGGTAATCGTGAACCAGTAGAAAGATCATTGAGCGCACAAGCAGTAACAAAACAAGCGACGGCCAAACGAGTAGGTATATAAGTCGGGGCCGTAGAGTGTACGAAGGACATCCCGCGTACGAGGAGAAAAGGTTGAAGTGCATCCGACGTAATTAGCGGGGGCCCCACCCGGTCCCAAGAAAAGCTCGCAGAGGTCGAGCAACCCACGGAAGGTTCCGTGGAGAGAGGGAAACAAAGAGGTCTTTAATTACAATTCACGGCTACGCAGCAATAAGGGAGGACGGATGGGCGCGAGGGTCAGGAGGAAAACCGTAACTCCGGTTGGAGAGGGGGGGGGAGCAAAAAAAAAGCTGATTCTTGTTCGAAGGGAGTTTCTGTATAAGGGGGGGACCCGAAAGGAACTGTCCGGGTCCTCGCTATTGAGAAAAAAAAGATTGGCCCGGCCTCAACGGGGAGACGCGCATTAGGGAACTGACACAACAACAACGGTGAGTACGAGAGATTTTACCATAAAGGAAGGAGGCTCACCGTGCGAAACACTATCAGGACGATCAAAAGATCAGACACCCCTGGAAAAAAACGAGGTCATACGGGGCTACAAAGTTCCTGGAAGGAAAGAAAGTGGCGACACCGGAGAAAAGAGCTAGGTGAAGAGGCTCAAGATCAAAAGAACAAAATCGCGGAAAGAGGACAGTTTAATTTCAGGGAAGAGAAAGAAAAGCCCGATGAGGCCCTCATAGGGAGAGAAAAAACGAACCTTAAACAAGTTCGTTTAAACAAGTGGATGGGACCGGGGGGCAACAAAAAAGAAAATAGGTCGGAGGGAAAAAAATAGACACGCGGAAGGAGGGGATATGCCTGTAATTAAGGGGTCACCATGCAAAAATCTTGAAGAACCATAATTCAACAGTCTAACTCTATCGTTTAATGAACACGGGGCGGAGACCCAAAACAAAACACCCCCCGGGGGGGGGGGGGGGGGGGGGGGTGGGGGGGGGGGGGGGGCAACGCGAAACTCTCAGCTCGTGTTTGGTCGCTCTTGGGCATAAAGGGCGTCATTGCCTTTAAAAGTATTCACTAAGTTATCACGGCCGCTTAAATGGGAGATCGCCTTCTTCTACTTAGATTTCTGTCTCTTCAATCAAAAAAACTGGGGTGTGCCTACTCATTTAAAAAGGCAACGGCTGCAGAAAATCATGACAACACTGGCGCTGCAGGAGAGGGGGGGGACTCAAAAGTCGGGAGATTAGCGAAGTCCCGGGGAAAGATCTCCGCGCCTCCGCGTTCAGAGGTAAGGATTAAAGGCCGGTCTCGCAAAAAGAAACTGGTGGGACTCTACAGAGAGAAGTGTATGGGGCGGAGGGCTTTTCTGGCACTACCTGGGGGAAGGGGGAGTGCGTCGGGGACGATAAAAGTCGGGGAGGGCATGACAGAGCGGGGACGGGGGGGGGTGAACGTTGTGGGGAAGAAACGGGGGTTGGGTGGCGAACAATAGGAAAGAAAAGTATTTCAGAAAGCACAAAAACGGGGGGTGGATTTCACAAACGGGGAGCCTTATGGGTCGCCGGTCGATGAAAAGGGGGCGGCGTCCGGGGAAAGACACGGGACTTTCACGAAAAAACTTCAGCAGGGACGAGGAAAGAGGAAATCTAAACACGCGTCAGCGTTGGTGGGAAAGGGTAGCAAAAAACGGGCGGGGAGCGATTACAGAAATCGTGACTTACTGAGCCCGTATTAGGCTTCGTCTGCTGGGAAAAATTGAGGCTCGCTTGCCGGGAAGGCCAGGGGACTGTGTGCCTCGTAGGGGAGAGGCCGGGACGAGGTCTGGTGCAGAAAAGAGACCAGAATTTCAAAAATGGGCGCTATTCTGTTGATAGCCGTTAAAGGGAACTAGGCAAGAGGAACGGGGATTCCATGGACGAGAGGCGGTCTGAACCGTTACTTGTGGAACAATTTTACCGCGAAGTCACATTGTTCACTTATGAAAAGTTGAGCGATTGGCGGTGGGGAGGAAAGAAGCGCCGAACAAAAAG
>Ga0179593_1362995_pt1 | contig 10039 bp, 11 predicted proteins | sample CZODoug2_1_08_16_FD_185931 | JGI IMG/M metagenome (GOLD analysis project Ga0179593, IMG submission 185931) | Vadose zone soil fungal communities from Angelo Coast Range Reserve, California, USA - CZODoug2_1_08_16fungal (PacBio error correction) | ecosystem: Environmental > Terrestrial > Soil >...
CCGGCCAAAAAGAGGGAGGGGAAATAATTCCATATAAGCATTATCCGTCCATCAACGACGCACAAACGGGCAAAAACTGCAACGACCGGAAAAAAAATGGTGGCGTTAACAATCAAGCACCCGACAATTCGAAGATCAGAACAGAGCGGCGGGGGAGAGGGGGGGTAAATGAGGGTCCTCCAGGTCTCCATCACGGGACTCGTAGGGGCCAAGGACCCCAAATCGCTCGATCAGAGACAGTAACCGGCGCCTTGCCGTCAAAACGCATTCCAGTTTTCAGAAGAACGTCAAAAGGAATTAAAACAGTCAAAGGAAGGACGCGCCTCCAGACGAGCCACGAAGAAAGATTTTCTTCCCAGGCAAAAAGTGCGGGCGTGAAAAAAGTGGCTGGCTGGAGTCGGGGGGAGGTTGCCCTTCACCACTTCGGAAAAGCTGCGCCCGGAAGGCATCCCGTGTACGGTAACAAACCAAACTTTCGGGGGGAAAAAAAGGGGGGAACACCGCAGGACTGGGGAAGGAAAAAAGCACCGCCAACACCCCAACACGGTCAAAAAAGGTTAGCTGGGCAAAACACGGGCACAAAGCCAAGGGGGCGGGTCCTTGGGACAATTGCTTTTTGGGGAAACGTGAGCCGTCCAAGACCGCGCCAACACCACGGTCCGCACCAGCCGAGAAGTGAAAGGCAGAGAGGGGACATGAGTCAGGAATGTCGAAATGAAATCAAAACCCTTTTCACCAAAGAACCAGGAAAGGGCCTAAGGGGGGAAACCACGGTGTCGGTGAACGGGAGGGAAATTAACAAAAAGACAAATCTTAGAGAGATAAGCAGACAATGGGCTAGGGGGGGAGATAAACCCCCCCCTGGTCAGGGTTTTTATGGTAAGAGAACGGGGGTCCAAAAACAATAATAACATATCTTGTCTTGGGCTTCTTTTTGAACCATAGGAATTTGTCTGGAAGTCTATGGGAGGGGTGGGAAGAACCATTTTCTCTAAACAAAGAAAGCAGAAGAGTACACAATTAAAAAAAAAAAAGGGAAATTTTGTAGCGGTGGGAAGAAGGGTGGGGAACTGGGGAACCAAAAACCTCCCACGACGTAGAAAGCGGACTAAGAAATCACGGGGCGCCATCGGGTGAAAAAAATGGGTATCTTGACGGGGAAATCCGGGAGGGCAAGCAAAAAACTTTTTTAAAAAACGCAAACACCGACCCCTGCGTTTGGGGGAAGAGGACAGGGGAGTCAAAGAGGGTTGAACACAGGGACGCAGAATAAGGCGCAGGTTGTAGAAACTAGAAATCGGAAGACGTCTTGGAAAAAAGAGAAAGTCTTACGTCAAGTCGTTTTAAAAGAAAATCGGGGGACGCGTTTCGTCCGGGGGGGGACCCCGAACGTAACTAGCGGTTCAGCAAAAACGAAGTTCAAGGAATGCCAAAACGGGGGAAAACCTTGAAAAATTCTTAAACGCGGCTTCTGGGGGGGGCGAAAGGGGAGGGGCTCTTCTCTTGTACCCCGGGGAGGAAAGCAGGGTCCAGGAAACTCAATACAGGTTCTCCCGCATGCAAAACGTGTTCGACCGTGGGGTCATTTTATTGGAAAACTTCAATCCAGTGGTATGTTGGGGCGCGACATTTCCACTTAAAACGCCGGGGGGGGGCCAGGGAGGGGACAACATTGAAAGCGTGTTGGGGTTCAACCCAACCAAACGTCAGACGTAGTGAGCCGCCAGGGCCTACATCGACGGGGTGCGGGGGGGTAAGGAAAAGGAACTAGGCTCTGGCACGGAACTGCGCGAAGCGGGGGGACCAACTGCAAGAAGTGCCAGGAATGGGTGGAGAAGAGAAACGAAGGGTGAAAACGGCAGTGCCCGGAACACAATACACCGAAAAAAGGGAAGACGGATGAGCGGAACGACTGGAAGAAAAAGGAAAACCACAAAAAGGGCGGAAATAAACCGTACCACGGCTCCCCTATTCTTTCAGGTAACCGAGCGGGTCGGTGCTGGAGGGAAGGGGACTAGGGGCCGTACCAAGCCTGAGATCCGAGGTAGACACCCACGGAAAACGGCGGGAATTCGCAAACAATAACGATGGGGGCGAAGCGGAGAAAAGACCGGTCAAAGGAATTTACTTTAAAGGGACCCCCAAAGAAACTGGGAAAACTCCAAAGGGGAAAGGAACCACCCGTAACGTCCTCTTACAATCCAGGAAGGAGACCAACTAGACTTGAGGCTTCGAAAAGGGGGCAGGTCACCACCCCGGTCACGGGAGGCAAAAAAAACCACAACATATGAAACAGAATGCTTCGGATGACAAGGGACGAAAGAACCTGCACTCTTGACGGGGGAATAGGTCACCACCCCAGGGACAAGAACATACTTCACAGTAAACCCTAGGTTGTGAGTGTGAACTGAAATTTCAGGAAACCTAATTACTTCAACGAAAAAAAAAAATTTGGGAAAAAAAATAAAAGTGTTTTGGGTTCTCAAACAAAGGTCCAGTGGTTGCATTTGGCGGGTTCCCGAAAAAAATCAGGGGAACCTGGGGTGGGGGGGGGGGGGTCGGGGGGGAACGCAGAAGAGTCGAATATGCTCTACCGCAAAAAAACTCTAACTCGGGAATAGTCAACTACGAGGGGAGGACAAAGGATCCCTACTTTCCCTGGACGTGGGCCGTTCATTCCTGAAAAAAACAAAATCGGAAAGATGGGGTGAAGCAGAAGGAATAATTGGAGAACAACTGGTGGTCACCGAAAGCGAATACCTGAGGGGAGGGGGACCTGGAAATAACAAGGGGTTGGTCAGCACGCACGGGGGTACGAACCGCAGCTGCGTCAGGGAAAATATGCCGGGACGACGGGTCAGGGGCCCAAGAAAGACAGCCGCTCAGCGCCACTGAAAAGCAGATTTTCGGGGGAAGATAAAGGGGTCACCTGGCACCATGGGGTTCACTATTAACTTAAAAAGGGTGGGGGACAGTTGAAGGAAAGAGGGACACCACCATGGGGTGAGGAACGGGAGTGACTGCACGGTAAACAAGGTCCTAACAATGGCTACGCGTTAAAAAAAAAAAAAAGAAAGGGCCACGAAGGAAATTGCGGTGGGAAGTGCCAAAAAAAGAACGGCGCAAAAAACGTCCAGATGGAGCGCGGTGTGGATAGGAAAGGAAATCTTCCTGTTGAGGGTGAATCAGGGGTGGGCCAAAAAACTCCCCTCACTATAGTGAACAGAAAGCACGTGGTCAACTTGTCAAAAAAAAAAAAAGGTGTCTGTAGAAAACGGTAAAAAAAAGGTGCAGGCTGTGCAAAGCCTTCGTGAAATGAAAAAAAAAAGCAAAAAGGTTGGACCAAAAAAAAAAAAAAAAAAAGAAAAAAAAAACACCCCCAAAGAACGCATCAAAATGAGAGGCGTCGGGAAAGAGGGGGGACCAAACTAAAATATGAAAAAAAAATCAAACTGAACAAAAAAGCAAGATTTACAGGAAAGCCCCGCCCCCTTCTCTCGAATACGCCAACTCAAAAGGTCAATGCAGGGCTTGAAGGAAAAGGAGAGTGGGGTTCAAACCTGGACACCTCAAAAGGCAAAATAACCAGAAAAAGAGGTCCTTTTTCGGAGGACACAGGGGTGGTGGACTTGAAACGTGCCACAATCTAGAGTGGTAACATAGAAAACAGAAATGGGGAGCACTGTTTTGTGGATCTACTATGCATGATTCTGCATTGTTCCAGTCCTGTTTGCTCAAACAAGGAAAAAAAAAAAAAAAGGAGTACATTCCATTGAACGTGGGAAAAACCGGGACAGGCTAGAGGGATTGAAACTCAATGAACACACCCGAGAAGTTGGGTCAAACTAAGTCACTTGAAGGAGGCACAGCGCTTCAAACCTCTAAGGGGGGGGTCAAAAAGGGGGTGGGGATCTTGCGCAGCACAAGGGGGTTGTACAAAAAAACGCGATAAAAGTGACAGAGGTTTGCCTCCGTGAAAAGAAAAATGAGGTCCTAGGTGCACGGGGGGGCGTGCAAGTAGAAACCCAACCGGAGGGGTCGTCCCAATCCTGACCGGGGGTACTCTCTAAGGAATCCAAATGGAACAGGAAGACGGAGAAGAACCCCGAAAAAAAAGGGGATGTGACCCTTCAAAAGTGGGACCTGAGGAAAAAAGTTGGCCAGGGGTAACTCTTGCATGCGATCAATGGTGACTGGGGGAGCAAAGGGGGGGTTGATTTTAAAGTATAAGGAAAAGGAGCCGCCTCCCCAGCAAAGAATGAAACCGTGAACAGAAGTATCAGCTTTTCATGACAAGGTGGGGAAAATACAAACGATCCACAAAGAGGGGAAGTTACGGGGGCAGTGGCCAGTGCGCAAAAAGCGCGGGGAAAAAATTCCAGTCCAGCCAGATCCTTCAAAACAGAAACATAAACCAGGTTGGGGGCGAACAACAATAAGGCCAAAATTGGGACAGGACGAAACCAAAAAAGATAAGTAGATCAAGGGGAGGAAGAATTGCTCCTAACATTTATGGAAAAGGTGGGATCCCATCTGAAGAGGGGGGGGAAACATGGGTGAAAAACAACATCCTTCCCGAGAAATCCGATTTGCTCTGAGAAAAAAAAAAAGGAACGGCAACTCAAAAACCGGTGACATCGGGGCGCTATTTGCAACCACGCAGAGAACGACGCGAATGAAAAAAAAGGAAAAAAGGCCGAACGATTTTATAAAACCTGGAAAAAGAGGTGAGAGACTTGGGAAAAATGCCACCCCGTGCAAAGGTAGAAAACTAGGGAGGATAATACGAACCAAAAAAATAAGACCACAAGGGATCGTCAGACGGGAAACCACCCACCACTCAATTTCAGAGGTTGGTCCAGAGGAGGGTGCTGATGGGGAAGAAATGCCACTTTGGAGAGTCCTCAAAGCCCTTGGGAAAGAGCAGGAAGGGGTTTAAAAGAAATCCTACAACAGAAACAGAAAGATCCGTATCAGGGTCAAACTGAATTTGATTAATTTTGAAATTGGGTGGACGGGGGGCCTGTGGGTCATGGGCCGGGGGATTTGACGGCTTCAGGGGGAAACGGATGTCCCAACGCCGGGCCTTGGAATCAAGAAAGACAAGTCTAATGGAAAAAGGAAACATCAAATGTATAGAGAAATCGGGGGCCATTAAAGCTCTAACCCAAACAAAACCGCGTGTGCGGGGACGCACAAAATCAAAAGGGGGGCAGTGGGCGGGGGCATGGGGGCAAGGTTTAACTAGGGGGAATATCAACGGCACAAAACGGTACGGAAAAACGCGTCGAAAGAGCAGTATTGCGGACGGGGGTGTTGAAGGCCGGGGGGCAGAGGAAAGTAAGGACCCTTGGGGTCTTGAAGGGACGTTTCAAAAGGGAAGAAACACGCGAGTGGTCACTAAAAAAGGACCTGGCACTCCAGTCAATCCACGTCTCAAATAGACAAAAAAAAACAACAACTAGGAGGAGGAAAATTATGGGGGGGATGGCGAGGCCGGACGGTACGTGGGAACGAATAAGAAGGTCTACGCCTTCTCTGATCGGAAAAGCCGTCCAAATCCCAAAATGAAAGAGCAAAAACGCGTAAAGCCGTGGGGGATTCAAAAAAACGCCCGGAAAACTCAACACGAAACTTCACCGTACGCACCAGGGCAGAACCGTTCGAGCTAAGAGGCAGGGCCATGGAAAGGGAAGGGAAATTGCTGAAAAAGCCCCGGTGAGTTAATACAGAAGGGGAAGATTCTCACCGAAATAAGGGAAAGACCGGAAAGGGGGGAACCAGCATGGGGAAAAAGGGAAACAAAAAGCATCACTAGGGGTGAACCGGATTCACCCTCTGTCTCAGTGGGAACGGAAATGGCTCGATCAGCGTCGTCTCAGACACATCCTTCACAACCCAAGAAAAAAATAAACAGACGGAGCGTCACCCCCCATAAAATTGTAAGAAGAAAAATCCCAGACGGGCGGGGTGTTGGCGGGATGAAAGACGAAATATGCAAGCTAGACGTAGACGGTACCCAGGCGAGGAATACCATAACTGGGAAAGGGGAAAGGGGGGAAAACGGTTCGACCTTGATCAATAGGCTCAAAAAACTGATCGAATATGAGCGTCTTTGAAAAAGGCTCCGATAACAAGTGGGAAGGGCGAGCACGAGAAATTCCGGTAGAGACGCACGGAGGCACAAGCTGGGGAACATAAGGTAAGTAAAAAACAAAAAAGGGGATCAATTGTAAAATCATTGGAATGGGGAGTATCAGTCAGAAAAGTGAAAAGAGGCTCGTTTCACTGTCCCTTGCCTCAAACGTAGGGCATGGCCTGAAAAAACAAAAAGGCGCAAAATGTCTGGGGAAACTCGAAAAGGGACGCGTCACGTCACGCCCCGGGAATGCTAATGGAAAAGAAAACGTGAAGTCCCGATGGTGGGGTTTAAAGGACGTAGGTCAGGGAACGCTGTACCGCCAATCAATCTTGTGGCCACGGGGGAACCGGTCAGTGTGGGCAACACGTGGGCGGAAAAAAGGAAAAAACGGAGTGACTGGGCTCCAAGAGAAAACACGTACAAAAATTTGTCAGGAGGAAGAGTGAAAATCCATGGACCTGTGGGAACCCGCCGATCACGGAGGGAGTTTCTAGGTCGCAGGCCAGTGGAAAAGGGGGGAAAGGGAAGGGAGCGTCCCGTTTGTGGGGGAATCTTTAAGAAACTTGAAACGGAAACGATGAATATTCTAAGAAAAAAAAAATCTGGAACTTACGGGGGGAAAGGGGGAAGGGTGGAACCGGGAACTCAAAGGAGCAGCATACTGACCTGGATTTCTCCCAAAATCAGGTTCGATTGAAACAGCCAGGGGGGGACCGAATGTAGGAGAGTGTTAACATGGAGGATCGTAAAGGGCATTATTCAAACTAAGAAATTCCGATTCACTACATTCGGAGGGGGGCCCCCCAAAGCACAAACAAAAAGTGTACGACAATTCCTAATGTAAAAAGGGAGAAAAAGCGTAAAACGTCGCAAAACAACACCAAGCAGGACTCATGAAGGAAAAAACCCGGAGAACCAATCAGGGGGGGAGTTGTTTTAACTGGAGATTTGAAGGGGGGGGAAAGGGGCACCCTCCAAGAAAACCTCCCCGAAACCACCTCCAGAGGTGCGGAAGTTGGTGCACAAAAAAGGTGAAAAAAAGCACGAGCAAAGGAATTCATCAACTAAAGTGTCAAAAGGGACCTTCGTCTGCAGAAAAATTGGCTTCAAACGGGGAAAGGAAAAATATGAAATGATCAGAGGGGTCTTAGTCGGCGGGGCTAAGCAAGCCGAAAACGAAAAAAGACATTGTAGGGTCAAAGTGGGGACGTTTAAAGCTCAGATTACACTCGAGACCGCAAAAGAGGTAGTCCAAGTAAAAAAAACCCGGGGCAAACATTGAACAGGGGGGAGTAAAAATCAACAGGTCTTGGGGGAGGTCAAATCCGGATGAGAGCTCCAAAAAACTTAACCACCAGGTTTGTTTGATGAAAAAATCTTGAAAGCCCGCGGTGGGGAAACTCGCCAGAGGGGGGCCGGCAGTGCGTTCTAACCTAAGAGGTAAAGGGTGAAACGGGGGGGGAAAGTGATCTCCTCCCCACCACCCCCCTTACTACCTTGGTCTAGGAAAGTGTTAAGATCCAGAGGTGCCAACGGAAAAACCAGGATCTGGAGCGAAAAAAAAAAAAAACAAAGAGAGCGTTCAGACCTCACGGGAAATCTATCCCAATCGAAAAAAGCAAGAAGGAAGTTTTCCGGGGGGAAGAAGTTCTAGAAGGAGTCAGTCAAGGCTGAAAAAAAAAGATAACTTTCCCGCGAGGCGAACTGAAGCGTCCCAAACACGAGGCCGAAACGACTCAGGAAATGGGGGAAAGTAAAAACTAAAAGGAAGGCAAGCGTTGCTGTGGGGTTCCAGTAAGCCAAACGTAAAGATACAGGAAAACATATAGGTAAAAGAACTGAACAGACGTGCACAGTGAGATCAAGCAAAAAAATTCAGATGGGTAAACTGTCAGAGAGAAAACAAGTTAAGTTTACTGTATCTGATATCAATTGGTGGAGAAAAAAGAAACACCAAAACGAACTCAGAACCAGCCAAAATACATAGGCCAACAGGGCCTGGGAAGGAAAAGGACCCAGGAGGTGTGCAAAAAAGGGTCCTCCCGGGATGGAGTCCGAAAAACAAGGAAAATCCCTTCACCTGGACAACTGGGGGGGAAACTTTAGAAGAACATGGGGGGGTTGGGGAAAACGATGCACTGGAAGAAAGCCAACAGCCAGAAATCCGATCGGCTGATGGGAAAAAATGGGCACATAAAAAACCAAGGATGTCGAGTGTTGTTGCTGCCGAAAAAAAACCAGTGTTCAGAAAGTAAGTAAAAATTCGGCCTCTTAGGGGGAACCTCACGGGGTGGTAACGCCGTCGACCAATGAAAGGAAAACCGGGGGGGGGAATCTGTACCAGGGGCTGTACGATGGACCGGGGGTTGAATGCCTTCACAAAAACGGAACGGAAAGGGAAGAGGAAAAAAACTCCAGTCACATTGTCTTGTTTCCGAAGCACGACACTTGGTAAGGGTAAAAAAACAGAAAAAAAACGGTGAAAAGCAAAACATGGGGGGGGGGGGGGGGGAGATACAGGGAAGAAGGACTAAGACCTCAACGGAAGCCCTCAAAAAAGACTCTACAGTGGAGAAGTGGGGTGTAACTCTTCTAGAGTGCAGGATGGAAGGGTTATGTCCGGGCTTCCGGGAAAGTTGTTAGTGGTGGAAAAAGTCTCGGAAGCGAAAGGGCCGAAAAATTCGAAGGGCAGGAACTTAAAAAACAAGCAGAGTCACCAGACGGAGAAGCCATGGAACTCAAGGGAAAAACCGAAACTCTCTTGGGAAAAAAAACCAAAGAAAAACCAACGTCTACAGGGGGGGGGGCGACAAAAAACAGAGACTCATAACTAGAAGTGAATGGCTGAAAAAAAGGGACAAGACAGCCCAACAGGCCGAGAGGGGACAGCTTTTCAAAGAACGGGTGCAAAGTTACACCAAGAAAATCAAGTCAAAGTCCGAGAAAACTGTAAACAATTGGGGGCGGGTCTGTACCTACGGTACACACAGAACCCGGAAGGGACCGAGAGAACACTAACTACTCTTTGGGGGGCAAAAAGAAAGAAGGGAGAAAACATGCGGAACGGATTTTTAAGGGACGTGCCAAACTTTTCAGTACACTCCAAAAAAAAGGGGCGATGTGCGAAGACGTGGATAATTAGAGCAAAATAGATGGAGGGAAGAACTCCCACTTCTATGGAAAAAATGATCAAATAGGATCTGCTGAGTGCCAAGACGTGAGCCACAAACGAAGCAAACGCTTTTACTTTCAATGGGCTGAAAAAAAGCAACGGGTGCGTAAATCGAGCGTGATCCTGGTCCGAGACGCGAGGAAGGGAGTCAGGCCGTGTTGCAACGGGGGGCGCAGTCAGCCGAATGGAAAAAAAACGGACGAAGCCAGCGGAAAAGCGTCACTAAAACTCCACAGTAGAAAAAGGACAGAATTCAAAAGAAGTCAGATGGAAAAAAAGCCAGATAAAAAGGGGGGGCCAGTATGTGGACAAGGAAAGGCGGGAAATAAAAAGAAAGTAAGACATCGCCAGCACAGAAGTAAAACGTGGCTATCTCTCATACGATAGGAATGGTACTGGGAAAGGGAAAAAACTGCCAAAAAAAGTCTCAGATTCACAGCATTGAAGTCGAGTTTGGTCAGTTGAGAGAGAAGATACCAAAAGAAGAGTCTGAAACTGGCCCACTTGGAACCTAATGTGTTACAGAAAGGACCAAGGGTCAAAAAATAAATATCAACCCTGAACGAAAAAGACGATTCACCGGGAAGACGTAAAGTCTCCAAACCGTGGGTACATTCTGTTCCCTTGCAAACAAGCCTAAAAGAAAAAAAGAAAAAAAAAAGAAGAAAAGTGCTTACGCTGCACGCCAAGGGACCGTATGAAGAACTCGAAAGAGGGAAGGCAGA
>Ga0179593_1465328_pt1 | contig 10039 bp, 16 predicted proteins | sample CZODoug2_1_08_16_FD_185931 | JGI IMG/M metagenome (GOLD analysis project Ga0179593, IMG submission 185931) | Vadose zone soil fungal communities from Angelo Coast Range Reserve, California, USA - CZODoug2_1_08_16fungal (PacBio error correction) | ecosystem: Environmental > Terrestrial > Soil >...
ACATAAGCCGACGAGGGAAGCCAGGTGAACGAACTCGCAGAATGCTCCATATGGGTGAACGGTCGTCAAAAACAAAAAGGACGACGAACCGAATCCGAGGTCGGAATTATGGGGGACACGCGGGAAGACCGGTACGGCAGGCTGAAAAGGGGATTACACGGACCAGGAGACAACTCGCCGGAATCGAGTGAAATTCATTGGAAAAGAGGTGCGGAGGATCTGTGAATCCACTCATAAAGCAGGGGAAGGGTAAACGTTAACCAGGGGAAACCAAAAATGAGGGTTGACCGGACTGCATGGGAGATTTTGGTCTCATCTCCATGGGGAACCGGTAAAGGAAGAAGGGACGCAAATCGTTTCCGGCTGCAAGGGGCAAAGCTAATTTAAAAAAAAAAAAAAGTTGTAAAAACGAGAGAAGCTAGGACGGGACAGAGAAGAGCGTAGGGCCCCCCCTCCAGGTGGGAAAGCGAGCTCGACGGGTTGCCCAGGAAGCCGAAGGCGGGATTACTCACCTCCTTTAGGTTGCCGGAAAAGAAACGCTGAGTCGGCTAAGAAGACGGTACTCAACCCTCGAGTGCTCAGAGAATGGAGGAGAATACACGGAGGAACAGGAAAAGTCACCCAAAGCAAAAGAGTAAAGGGGCACGATCAACGGAAGGACCTCGATGAAAAAAAGTAAGGGGAGAAACAGAATATCGCGGGGGCCCGAACCGAACCAGGGAAGACATCACTGCCACCGAGTCGAAAAGACCGGGATCCGCTTGTCTCGAAGAGACAACTAGAAAGGGCTGGGGTTGGACGATAGCAAACGAGGGAAAAGGATGATCTTCCTGGCCGTAAAAAGGACAAAAGACGAGGGGGGGATTCTGATGAATGATGTCGAAAACGATTAAAGAATGGCTAGTGAGTGATGTCGATGGTAATGGCGGGATGCGAAAAGATAAAGGATCGGCAGGTAGAGGGAGGGGAAAGTCGGTAAGAGGCAAAAGCGAGGATTCAGGGAAAAGTGCTCCGCAGTTTCAGAAAAATATTGCTGGGGGAGTGCCATGAAATATTTATCTGAAAAAAAAACGTTGACCCCGGGCGATTTTACTGACAGGCACAATGGAATCATGCTTTCAGACCTGGGAAAGAAAGCGCGCCTGAAGACCTCGCATTGGGGCGACGAGGAAAACGTTGGACAGGCAGGCGCAAAGGGGCAGGCCCCACTGGGAAAGAGAGCGTTGTTCGCCCCAACCACAAAAAAAGGGGCTAGGGAAGGGAAAAGAACGGAGCAGGAAACAAAAATTCAATATAGGAAGGGAGAAGAAAGCAAATCTGCGATCAGAAGCGGAGAATCGAGATTTCTTCATCATTCGGGAGAGTTGTCAATAAGCGAGGAAATGCAATTAAAAGACCATGAAACCCATAGTATAAGCGAATCACCAGGAAAGGGAATCGCCACATCATAAAAAAGAAAGAGGGGCAATCTATTTACGCATTGAAGCGGGGGAAGCTTGCAAAAAAGGGTGCACAAAAGACGGGGATCGCGATCAGAAATGTGGGAATGCTTCAAACGATTGTTTCAGAAGGGAGAGAGGGGGAAAGGATAACGTTCCGACACGCTCCACTATAAAAGGTGAGGAAAGAAGGCACAACAGTCCACGAGTTTGACAACTCAGAAAAAATGCCGGAGGAGCAGGGTTTAAGGGGAGAAGGGGAGAAACTGTCCCCCGGTGATACAAAGTCTTGTTGGGGGGGCTAAGGATGAACCTTCAGTGGATACAGGTGTAGGAATGCAGAAAGGCGGAAAAAGGCCTGAAACCTCGCTGTGAGGAAGAGTTGCGAAGCAGGACATATATCACAAAACAAGACGGAATAGGTGAATCTGAGCTGATTCTAGTGTTTCCCTCTGAAAGGTGGCAACTAGTGTCATCATTAAAAGTTCAAGAGGGGCGCCAGGAAGGGAATCGCATCCTAGTGGGTCGTATTGATACGGGGGGGAACTGTTAGAGGGGAATACCAAGAGAAAAAGGGGGATTTCAAGTCAATAAAACTAAAGGAAAGATGAACAAACAAGCAAGAAATTTCGAGCTTGGGGGGAAGGGGATCAAGACTAAGCAATAGTTTGGGGAGTCTGATCTTTGATAAATACCGGGGGAGATCCTTCACCAGGGGCTTCCTGACTAATGCTGATGACGGTCTAGAGTTGTTAGAAAGGATTCACATAAGAAAGACGGACGAATGAGGGCGGGGGCAAAATACACTATAATAATCCATCTATATACCGAATAGGGACACAAAAAGGACTATATCCGTCTCATTAAGAAATAGGGTTCAGGGCGTTTGGAGAAGTCGGTAATCTGCCATGTAGAATAAGGAAAAGAAGGAAACCCCCAAGGGGACGGAATAAGGGGATAAAAGGAAGTTGGCTACCGCTTAAAAACGCTATCACAAAAGGGGGAAGGATAAAGAGATCATTTTAATCGGATCAACGGGAAAGGGATCTGGCAAGTCAAACTGTGAAAGAGGAGGAAGGAGGGCGAACGGGAACAATAAAGTCATTCGCTAAAAAAAAATGAACGCATTTCTTTCTCAAAGGGGGGGAGTATGACTTGGGGTAAATATGAAGGGGGAGAGGAAGATCGGAGACCATGTGAAAGAAGTGTAGGTGAACCTCGTCTCTCCCGCGCAAAGGGCTGGGTAACGGGAAAGAGAAAAAAGGGAAAAGAAAGAGAGAGTAGGGGAGAAAGGGTTCGAGGACTCGCTGCAATGGCGAGTCTTCTGCAAATATGGCAACAAAAAAGCTTGACTGAAGAGACAATTTCACGCAAGCAAAAGCCTTGCGTTGGGGGGGGACATGAGTAGTTCGTTAGTCGGAGGCAGTAGAGGTGGGATAGCGTTATCTAAGTAAAAAGAAAATCCGAATACTAGGAGTGGGGAACCAAATCTAATTGCGACGAGGTTGGGGTAAAAAGAGGGGCAGTTCTAGGCTATGGAGAAGCCGTCATAATTAGGGAGTATAAAGGGTGGGGACTATGGAAGGCGACCAAAGTTTAGCATCAGGAAGATTTTCGGAAAAGAAAATTCTGCTGACGCAATAGGGGACGGGGGGAATACGGAAAGCAAAAAAAAAGGGAAGTATGTCGGCCGGTACAAGGGATAAGGGTAAAGAAAGGAAATCCCTTATCCCGGAGAAGCCTCCCCAGTTTGGGGGGCGAGAACATTGCCAGGAGGGGAAGAGGTTTGTGGTCGCCTTGAGCCATTCCGAGCCAAAAAAAGATCAGGGGAGGGAAAATCGGATGCGGAAAAGCACAACCGTAGGAAAGAATGAAACGCGAAAAATTGGAAAGGAAGGGTCGGAAGGACGAAAAGGTGTGACAACAGGTGGCAAAAAGGAAATCTCCATCGTCAGATAAAGTGGTAAGTCTTTTGATGCTGGGAGGCCTGAAAAAGCGCGGGGAGTTCGCCTTATAGAAAACGAGGGGGGGGGGGGCCCTGTAGAATCCGAGCCGGGGCGCAGCAGGTGACAAAGGAGAACGAAAAAAGCGCAGAATTTTGCAGAGGAAGATTAAGATGAAAAATGAGAGACAAAGTGGAGTTCAAAGGGGAGACGACAACGTATTAAAGGGGGGTGTGGCAGAAAAGGAGGCAGTCCTAATTGCTTGTTAGGGCGGGGGGGAAAAAGAGATTGGGAGTTGAGTCATCCCAGCAGGAGGCAGACGGGGGAGCTGAAGAGACCAATTGAGGAGCGACAATTCGGCGCCCTAAGCTGCTCAGAACTTTCAAGGTCAAAAAGAGGGTGGGAGTTCCATGTTAAGTAAGTGTAACAAAAGAGGGGGAACGAGTTTTAGGGCAAAGATCATCGACAAGAAATTTCGAGGGAAAGGCAGAAGGTCCCCTTAAGCTAATCACGGGGGGCCAGAAAAAGGGAGATGGAAGGTGGTTGAACTTGCCTCAAGAGAAAGGAGTACCTGAAAGAGATTACGCGTTTGATCATCGAATGAAAAATCAAAAGAAAAGGAAGTTCGGGCCCGGCAACATGAGTTAAACTAAGCAGTGGCAGTCGAAAGGAAGGGGTCGAGATACGGGGAGAAAAAAATCGCCGTTCATCAGAGGAAAAAGAAAGGAAAAGGGGGTTCCGTGGAAGAGGAAAAGCGATCCCGGAGGGGGTAATGAAGCAAATAGGGAAAGGGTACTTCCTTCGCGTGACCGGGCAGATGTAAGGGACAGCGGGGAAAAAGGGAGAGTGGGGAAAGTGGAGAATGCAGGGGGGGAAAGGATCTTTAACCCGATCTGTGGAAGCTGTAATTGGTGGGGGGGGTAATGTCAGGGGAAAAAGGCCGTTGATAGTCTACCAGGAAACACAGACACGTGTTAAAAACGTGGGAAATGCCGCGAGAGGGAGATCTCTAGAGGGTAGCGACAGGGAGGAACGGAAAAGAATGGGGAAGCCCGCCCCTCCTGATGCCGCACGAAAAAGAAGGAGTCTCGCACTATTCTGGGGATGAAGAAAAGGATAGTCCTCACGTAAAGAAGTCTGACGTAGAAGGAGAAAACGGGGGACACACGGCATCCCAAAAACTATGGGGAAGGTCTCTGCCCAGCGGAAACCCTGCGGTTCAGACCAGAAAACTGCTAAAAGAAGGAGTTGTCAACCCCTGAAGGGAGAGGAACAGGGTCCCACCGTAGAAAGAAGGCAAGCGTAGCATAAAGGGGGAAAGAACGTCAAGAGGGGAAGCCGCCTCCAGATTGGAAAGAGGCAAGCGTCCGGGGGGGGAAAATGTTGGGGGGAGGTCCAAGCGGAACGGGTGGGGGAGCGTCTCGTAACTCAGACGAAGGAAGACAGATAGTGTACGTAATTCTGGGGGAACGAGAACCCCTATTTGCAGGGAGTGGGGCGAGGGAAGAAGCGACTCTCGGCTCATTGAAGGGGATCTCAAGGGGAGGAAGGGAAAAGAGAGAAAATGACCGCCTCGATGACTTAGCTCACGCTCCCCAAAAACAGAATATGGTTGAGCTTCTTCAAAAAAAGACGAGAGACGAAGCGTCGCCCACGTTCATAGGGGGGACGAAACGAAGTAGAGAAAAAAAGGGGCACGGAGACATCCACTTAAAGGCACAATGCGACGCTCGAACGAAGAGTTAGGTAATTCAAGCCAAAGGGGAGGCAGAAAGGGGAACAAGCCGCTGCGGACGCGCGTGCAATTGGGAGAGGACCCATGTTAAACTAGAAAGAAGAGTGTAGGGGGCCACGGAAAGGTTTGCGATGGTCAAAGAAAAAGACCAATAAGTTGGAAAGGGAGGAAGAGATAACTGCAAAGAAGAGTGTCGGGTATGCCTGGGGCGCCAGGGGGGGGAAAGACCATGAAAGATCTCTGACGCCGGCGCCGACCGGAAAAACGGCCAGCCCTCAAAAGTTGCAAAAGGAGCGGCTTTGGACCCGTCAAAAAACGTTGGAGGGGGGGGAAGTTTAAAAAAACTTCTAAAGGGGCAGGGTTCCCTAAACCGGCGGAGTCGCTTGAAGGACGCTCCTCAAGATCGCCGGAGGAAAGCCCGTCGATGGGAGAGAACCATGTCGAAGTAAACACGAACAGGCAAACACAGACTCACAGATCCCAAACAAAAGAGAACCATTCACTTCACAGTCCTCTCAAAAAAAAAAAGAAAACCGGGGGGTCCGCCGGATAACAGCATAAGAGGGGACGGTGGAAAAAAAGGAAAAGAAAGAAGGGGAAAAAGAAAGGGACACCGCCTTCCCGCGCATTCAGGGAAAGAGGGAGTTCAAACAAAAAAATCAAAAACGTGGCTTTATCGGAAACGCGCGATATCGGAGGAGAGGGTCCTAGCGAGAGAATACGCAGAGAAGATCTAAGATGATACGACGGAAACCCAAAGGGGGGATTCCCTTCTAAATTCTGGGGAGGGGGAAAGAGGATGTGGAGAAGGGGAGGACTAAAGTTAGAGAGCGAGCGGCAACACATGGGAGGCTTAGGTCAACAAATGAGGGAAAAACAAATCAAAAAGGGGGGAATGAGGACTCATCGCATGGTACATGGAGGAAAAAACGTGAAGAAATTCTGAGGGAAGAGAGGGAGGGACTTTGCCCTTGAACTGTGCAGGTAAAATTACGAACATAAAAAAGGCTCAGAACTGCAACGAATCTAAAAAAGTACAAATCTAGAGGGGGGGGAAAGAGCGACGTGTCACGAGAAGGCCTGGGGGTCAAGGCCTGCGTGAGAAAATGATACTGGGCTCCCGCAGGACCAAAATGACTTCAGGGGTCAGGCCAAACCAAGTAGACATGCTAGGAAGGAGACATAAAAATCGATCATCCAGAGGTTTCAATTGAACAGCAATCGTATTCTGCATAGTTAGAAAGTTGTCCAGGGAAAGGAGACCAAAGAAGAAGGGGAACCAATTTAACACTAAGAAAAAAGGACAACGAACGACCGCTCTCAAGCAACTCCAACAAAAGAACTGGTTCATAGTGAAAAAGGATTGGATGGTTAACCTCTAAAGGTTGTCACAATCAGGGGGTGAAGCTGCAGGCGATTCAGAAAGATTGGAATGAATCGATGCGTCGAGTTTTCATGAACGAGCTGCAAGCCGATTTTCAAAAAAGTAACAGGCCGATACTTGGGACTTCGAATGCAAAAGGAAACAAAAAAAAGGCCACGAAGGTTGCAGGGTGAAGAAAAAAAAAGAAACGGAGGGAGGGCGGCAGAAGAAAGAGGGGAGACGGGAAAAGGTGAAAAGGTCATGCCACCGCCGTGGCAAAGAATCAAGGGTTGGGGGGGGGGAAAAACTGAGTGCACCAGTCCACTGGAGAGGGAGCAGAAGAAGAGGGAAGTACGCGTACTAGTTGATTGGAATATGTTCGTATTCAGCGGAAGACACGGGGAATACGGGACGCATCTGAGCGGAAAAAATTGTCCAACTCAAGGGAGGGAAGTGTCCACTATGTCAAATAAAAGGAAACAGATTCGGAGAAGGGTTTAAGAGGGAGGGCCCATCGTGAGGCAAGAGATTAACTGTCTTGCCTGGGGCTGGAAGAAACACTATAAAACAAAGAATGCAATCAAGATAAAGAAGAAGGACAAGAGGGGAAAGGGAAGGGGGGAGGAGGGTGTTGAGCTACAGGAAGTGCGGGGGTGGGGTAAAAAGGATCGTTCAGAATACAGAAAGCTAAGGGAGGAATGGACGACCACAAATTGATTGATGATAAGGAGAGGAAGGGGACGGGACTATGGAAGTTTCGCATTATGACAAAAAGACAATCGACAGCAACAGATGTCTGAAAAAAACGGGAAATACAAGGGGGCAGAAAAAGATAGAGAAGCCCAAGTCTCACCGGAAAATGCAGTCGTCAGAATAAGAACTAGGTGTCCATCTCGGGGGAAGAATGGATTGGCGGGAACAGGACTGGAGGGACTCAAAAACCAACGTGAGGGAATGAAAGGGGAGCACAGGTGCCGCAAAAACATCAAGAACACACAAAGAAGGATAGAGATGATCTAAAAAGGGGGGGAGTCCGGACACTTCTGGCATATAAGCTTGGGGTCCTGATGGAAATCTTAGAATCTAAAAAGAGGAACTCAAACTCTTCAACGAAAAGAGGAAAAATGGGGATTCAAATAGAAAGAGAGGAGGGGGACGTTGAAACAAAGAAAGCCACTCGGTATACGAGCTGACGTACACAGGAGAATAGTTTATGGGGTAAAAAATGGCCGAAAGAAAGTTCTCGCCTTTATATGAATGAGAAAATACCAAGAGGGGAAGATTCATAAGAGAAAAAGACCGGCGAAGAGAAATTCGGTGTCTTCTCTAAAAAAGGGAACACAAAACCCTATGGGGGGGACGGAAGAAAAAACAAGAATTGGGCCCGCAGAGAGAAAAGGACTTGTGTGGCAATGGCGTTAGCACGAAATTGAAAAAAAAAGGGAAAAGAGGAGTGAGCTAGGGGGAAAGAAACATGCAAAAAGGGGAAAGCATCCGCTCAGGAGCTCGGGGGCAGGAGTGACATAAGGAGAACTAATGTCGTAAGGGGAGGGAAGGAACGTGGCCAACTGTTATCTAAGGGGGCAACTCTAAAGGAGGAAGGGGAGGGGGGGGAATAACTCATGTACTGGAGTCCTAAACAAAATAAGTAGGTCCGAATCAAGATTTGACAAGTACTGAAACGATGATCTGTAAGAGAGAAGGGGGACCCTGTAAATAAAAAAACCCATTGAAGGATTTGGGAACGGGGGGGAAGGGACAGGACTCCCCGGACCCTGAAAAACTCCTGGATCCAGACTCCATCGCGAGTTTAAAAACAGGGGGGATCTGTTGGGGGCCTTGAGAAATCCACGACTTGGAAGGGAGTGGTAAGAGATCAGACTTAAAAAAAAACGCGACCCAGCATGAAACGATCGGAAAGGAGTATTGAGCAAGGCCCAAGAGGGGGGGAAAAAAGGGAGGTGTTACAACAGGTTGCACGAAGAGAAAAAACGTCAGATTTAAAGGGGAAAGAGGTTTGGTTCTTAGGGAAGAAGGGGGGTGAATTGTCAGGCAGGAGAAAAAAAGAAAAATGGTGGAAGGGGAGGATTCAGGATGGCAGCATCGTGACAAACTCAAAGAGAATAAAAGAAGAACGAACAGGTATGAATTAAACCGAAGGGGATAGGTTGTCTGAGAAAAGCCGAGGATAAGGGGGTGGGGCCTGACAAGGAGGAGGTCTTCTTCGCTTGTTGGGTCTTGGGGGGCGCCAAAAGTCTCTTGGGGGGGTTGAGAGAAAAAAAAATGTGAAGCCACTGAGGAAGACGACTACGGCGCTAAATGAGAAGGGGGCGGCCTCCTACTTTGGGAAATGGGATCGACGTCAGGACTGCAAGGGGGGGAGGGTCCTTGAGTCACATGGGGAATCCCACGCTGCGGGTAAAAGCAGAGCAATAGGAGAACTAACTGGATATGGAAGCAGCAAATCAAAAACTAGGGAGATAGAAATGGGAAAAGGTAAGAAAAGGAAAGGGGGGGGCGGTTGTTTTGACCGGGTGGCGCGGAAGAAGCGAGGTAAAGTGCATATAGGGAGGGGGGGCATCTCCAAAGAACCGGAAATCACTCCAAGGAGGGGTAAAGCCAGAAGGGACAGTGGTCCGAGAGAAAAAGTGCACAGATCAAAGGGTGATGTCGGAAGGGGAAGAAAATAAAGTTCCGCGTCCGGGGCCGTCAGGAAGAGGCAAGGGGCGATAGAAGAAAGGGGGGGGGGCGATGACCGGGGGCGAAAGCTATCCTTTCTTAAGGGGGGGGGAAGCTTCTAATGGGTCAGGGAGCGATTCCTTTCGAGGGAAGACACCATCATGATGAAGAGGCTTAAAGGGAGAGTCGGACTGTAAAAGGGAGAGTGACCCGGAAAAACGTGTTTGAAGCTTTGATGGAAACGGTTGGGATTGTGGGGGAAGTTTAGGCTTCGTTTAGAAAACAAAGTCTGGGGCTAAAAGAAGTGGAGACGTTAGGTCAAATCCAATCAGGAGGACGGAAAGCGAACGGAAGAATTGGGAAGAAAGAGGGGGAGTAATAACCTCGAAAAAAAAGCCCCGACGTGGAAAAAGCTGTAATCTAAAAATGGGGGAAACTGCACGAAATGGGGAAGGAAGAACTAGACAGAGAGGAAGGACGTAGGGAGACAACATCGACACCGCATCCCACGTGAAATTGGCAAGGGAGAGAGGAGCACCTTACCGGAGAGTAGAACAAACTAGAAAAATCAATCAGACCGACCGTCAACAAGCGGGACTGTTGCAACCTGGGGAAACCTTAAGGGAGGAAAAGCACTTCGTACAAAGGAGGGAAAATCATAAAAGGGGAAATCTGGGGAGAATTGAAGCGAAACAGCGAGCAGTAACGCCTGGTCGGAAAGTGGGGGTGTTGGGAAGGGATAAGGGTGTGGTAGAGAGTCCAAAAAGGAGAAACGAAAGATTCGGCTTCGGTTTGCGGACGGGGGTCAAAAGCCTATCAACCCAGAAGGGGGAAGTTCACGTGGAGACGATCACGGCGACTGAGCGTCGTTCAGGGGGAG
>Ga0179593_1503164_pt1 | contig 10039 bp, 14 predicted proteins | sample CZODoug2_1_08_16_FD_185931 | JGI IMG/M metagenome (GOLD analysis project Ga0179593, IMG submission 185931) | Vadose zone soil fungal communities from Angelo Coast Range Reserve, California, USA - CZODoug2_1_08_16fungal (PacBio error correction) | ecosystem: Environmental > Terrestrial > Soil >...
GCCCCATAGGGGCGCTTTGTCTATGCAGAGTACCGTCATATTCCCCAGTGGACTGGAAAAAAACGACGACGGCGGAGCCACATCATAAAATCTATCATGACTGGGCTGATAAGAGGTGAGAGAGGTTATACGTGATCAAGAAACCGACGGACCAGTCTCTATCATGGGATCGCGGGACACTGGCGAGATAAAGGGGGTGGTGGAGATGAAGGCTTCAGCGCGATACTTAACAACAGGGTACCATTTCCTTTCTCTTGATGAGCGGTGGTAAACGTCGCTGGGACATCGCGATTATAAAGGAAAGTGGGGGAACGGGCTTATCCCGTAAGAAGGATGTAAGAGAGGGCATTGAAGAAGGGCGAACAGCAGAGGGGGGGCCAAAACGCAAGGCCACATGTAAAGTTCTCACTTAATAGGGGGGGGTAGGAGAGAAGGTAGAGCGATAAGGGAGATGGGAGTTGCAAATCCTAATTCACAACTTACCAACAAATAAATGCTGGCTGTGCTCTAATTACAAGGGGTGAAGGGGCTCCTTATGGGCGGGTGTAGTCTTTTTGTGTAGAGGAACTGATGTGGAAAACCCGCGAAACTCTATGGAAAATCATTTTGTGACAAACAAATGGTCAAGCTGGTTGCTATGTGGACGCTACAACATTAGCATAGGTGGAGGAGAGGGCCTGGTTGGAGAAAAGAAGGGGAAAGTCAGCATTCACATCTAAACTCGAGAGGACCAAGGGAAAAGGACAGTCTGCAAAAAGACGCAAAAATCTAGGGCCATTGTTACGGGGAGGCTCGTGGCTGGGGCAAAGGAGGTAAGGAAAGGTCCATTACTTAAAAAAACCGAGGGCGGTTACGATCAGGGGGGTCGACGGAAATCGGGAAAATCACTGATGCGTATTGCAGAAAAATGGCTTGGGGGTCACGAATCAGGAGGGTATAATAGCACAGCTAGAAATTGGGGGGGAGTCCTTCACGAAATAGGTAAAGCAAGCGAGAAGACTTGATCAAATAGAAGTGGAAGAGGGTGAGATAAAGGGAATAACCTCGATGGGGTCATCCTCAATAATTACTACAAGGGGGCGTGAAGACCCTGGACGAGAAATCGCGAAAGTCCCCGCCCTGCCATTTAACGAAGAAGAGAGAGAAGAAGGAGGATAAACTTTACCTCAAGAGAGGAGGCGGGGGGGTTGTTTCGTGATGAAAGATGAACAGCAAGCCAGGACGCATGGGGAGTAAAAAACGGGAGGATGAATTACGTGAGAAGAAGAGGGGGGGGGGGGGATTGAAAAATTGAGCACTGGGAAGGAGAAAGACACGGAGAGGAGTCAGGGGGGATACGAGAACCAACTGACAAATAGGTGAGTGGATTATCCCCATTTTGCTTGGTTACGGGTAGAGTCTGGGGCCGGTTAGCGCCGTAGTGTATGCAGGGGGATTGGACGACAAAACTTGCTTCCTTTGGGGGATTTTTAAAAAATAAAACGGTAGTCCATCAGAGAACAATTAACTTCATGAAGGAACAAGTTGTAATCGAGTCAGAGACAGGCAAAATATCAAAGAAAACAAAGTCTACGGATTGAATGAATAATCCATTTCGACATAGAGTCATTGGCGGAGGGGATTGAGAATCGTATCTTTTTCTAGGGGGGCCACTTAGGAAGGGAAAAAAGATGACAATAAGATTGTCCAAAAACGTATTCAAGTGGGGGGATATTAAAAAGTTTGGTTGGAAGGCGCTTACCAAAAGGGGAAATGAGGCTATTTAATTTAAAGTAAATTGAGAAGATCTGCCGATATAAACTGGACTATCTTTAATTCAATGGCACCTGAGAAGACGGGGAATCGGTTCACTAGTAGTCTTGGGACCAAATAATGGACCGAAAAGAAAAAGGGACCAGAAATCCAAAATTCTAGCAGGGCCAAACATTTGGGGGGGATCAATCAAAGATTCAAACCTGGACGTGGAACAGAAAGGGGGTCAAGAGGATGGAAAAGGTAAATCGGCTTAATTCTCCCGCCGAACGGTTTATGTACTAGCTGAACCAAAAAAAACCTATAAAAAAGTTCTCAGCTTAACGCGTGGTGCCCAAACCAGGGAACGGATTCGTTGTTTTATAAAGGGTCTCACATGACAGTGGCAGGGAAACGGGAGTATTAAAGGGAAAAGAGGCAAATCGGTTCTTTAAAGAGAGATGGCAAACCTCCCCTCAAGGGGACGGAGGTGGAATACTAGCACAGAATGTACAGAAAAATGAGTGAAGGTCACCCAGAAAAACACGCAGAGCATACGGATCAAGGGAACTGAAACAAGGAAATAGCACTGGGGCAGGGGTGAATTGGGTGCTAAGGGACGGCAATATATAACCACAAAAGAGAAGAACCTATGGGTGGGGGACAGGAGGAAAGTATTCCAGGGATGTGAACTATATAAAGAGAGAAAAGGGGTAGGGTGTCCAAACACGAGGTCTTTTTGGAAACAGGAGCGATACGTTATCGAACAGTTTCTCAGAAAGGTAAATATAAAACTCTAAGCTGGCTGAAAAAAATGAATGGCTTAAACCTTTTCCCCCGTCGCGATGGTTGGTGGGAGGTCATCGAGCAATCCGGAGGGGGAGTGTGAAAATCGCGACCACGAAAGTTAGTGGAGTGATGGTCATCAAGCCGGATTTAAGACCCATTCTGAAATCTAAAAATAGAGGAGTGCGGGAAATCCCAGTCGATGGACGGGTGTTCGGGGGCAAAAAAGGGCATCGTGGCCGTTGCCGATTTACCAGTCAAGAGGCGTCCGACCAAAGAACATTTCAGAAAATTCATGTGCTACTGGGGGACCATCATTTGAGGGTAAAGGGGTGAGTCATCCCATGAGGTAAATTGCATGCTGAAAAAATTAGGGGGGGGCGGGGGGAAAATAAGAATTTAAAGAACAAGAGGAATATGGGGGTGCAAGAAGGCACGGGTTGAATAGAAACAACAACACAAGGAAAAGGCACGTTGAAATAAGGGGAACTCAGTTTTGAGGCACGGAGGGCAGTGCACTTCCAGAGGCTAACCGAATTGATCAGGGGGGGGGGGAAAGAAAGGATGAGGGTGGGAGGGGAAGGGAAGAGGTGGAAGGTCCCAAGCAAAAAAGATTCTCCGAGAGAGTGGCGAAACTGGTCGTAAGGGGGGTTGCGAATAACCAGGGGAGAGGGGGGGCTGGCTGGCATAGGAACTGCGATCCATTCGCCTCTGGGTTTAGGCATCTGTTGGGTGGGAAAGCGGAAGGGGAAACAATGTTCAATAGGAAAGGAGGGAATCCAAAGCAGGTGAAGGGCGGCGAAGGGGGCTAAAATTACCCAAAGCCGTAGGGGCGGAAACGACAGTTTGAGAGCTTCTTGAATCACAGGAACTTAAAGAAAGAGAGCAACACGAGGAGGAACAGAGAGATTGAGATGCAAGGGAACGCGGAAAAGAAAAAGAGTGAATGCACTACAGGGTTGCGCGCGTGCAACTGGAAGTAGCCGAAGTCAAAATTATTGTTTGGGAGAGCATACTTAGAAGATTTGAGCTGAGAGAGAACGAACACAAGCGATGGAACCGAAGATCAGATAAGCTGCAGGGTGCGACCACCTCCACCGACCAGGTCGATGAAAACGAGTTTAAAAAAGGGCTAAACCCTGAGAATATTTTGGATTTTTTATAAAGCGGGACGAACATCTGACTATCAAACGGTGAGGGGCAGACGTGCTCAATTTCTGAAATTGAGGTTATCGGGTGGACCTCATGAGCAGTTCACAAAAGGATATTTAAAACGGGATTGTTCTGGGGTAGGAATCATAAGAAATGAAACGGGCCTTCGTAAAAATGAAATTCTCTTAGTTGGGAAAACTCATCCAAGTAGAAGGTGTCCTAAAAGGCAAGGGAAGATACTAGATCGGACAGCAATGGGAAAATCAATTGAAAAGGAAAGAGAGGGTATATGAATGGGGTTAGATGCAAAACAAAACTTGCCGCGATGTTCAGGACCCTCCTAAGGTTTCTACAACACTCCCCGGGGCTCAAAAAAAAACACATCTCAATGTGCTGGGGATGGACCTTGAACTGGGGGGGCTCAATTAAAAGGAGAACATCGCCAAGTCGTAGAGTCTTTGCAAGCGCTTAAACTAGGTGCTGCAAAAACTAATAATAAGGCTGGTCCAAAGATTGAAACGCAAAAACCAGTTGGAAAGGTCTCAAGCAAGGGGGGGAAATCGCGATTTCAGGGGGTTGGGGAATTTTGGAAAAAGAAGATGATGATGCAACCATGTTAATCGGATAGTAAAAGACCCGATGAGGGAGCCCCTTGCCTGCGTGAGAGTCACATTCACAGTCTCATTGAGGAAAACCGCAAATCGATCGTGGTGATTACTTGAAGGGAGGGGGTTCGAGGACCGGGTCCTAGTGAAAAGTGCGTCAGTCAAGTGAGTAAAATTATGGCAGATCAAGAGAGAGGGAGTTGCCATAATTGAAAGGGGGGGAGGTACATGAGTATACTTCCACATGACACGCCTTGTTCTGTGGGGAACGAGAAGATTCGGCGAACAGGATGCCTTACCTCTTTACAACGTAAATCATGAACGCATGCCACGAAACCCAAAAAGGACGGCTGGAACAAGAAAGGTTAAGCCAGGGGAGAGGGACATTGATAGCGCACGGGTGCCAAAAAGTCCTCCGACAAAATTTGGATGCTATACCTGTGCTGAGACGTCAAAGTGAATTCAAGGGGGGTGGAATACGGGGAGGGTATCAAACTCGGGGAAGATAAAAGACCTTTAGAGGCTAGTTAACCTGGGTGTGTCAAAGGTGTTGGACAATCCTTAAGGGGAAAGGGTATGCCATGACTTAAAAGAGAAGCTTTTTAGGAGGCAAGAAGTCTTTCGTAGGGAAAAAAAAACAATCGTGTCAAGAAAGAGTGGGGGTCTGGGATAGCACGGTATGCGAGAGAACACAACAAAATTGCCATCATTGAAGAAAAGCAGGTGGCCGTAAGCAGTGTTTGCCGGGAATGCAAATGATGGAAAAGAGAAGGAATAGGTCCATGCACGAGAAATGGAGAAGAATTCTAGAGAGCAGAAAAGAAAATACCGTAGATCTGGAAATTTGTTGAAGAGAGAGTCTTTGCTTCAAAGAGGGACTGCGGGGAAAGACTAGTACACGTGTGCCAGGGTGCCTGCACGGAGGCGAACCATAATGGTAAAAAGAAAGAAAAGCTATGGTCACAATAAGGAAAGAGACTAGAGCAACAAGAAAGAAATGGGACACGGAAAACGCACGGTGGGGAATATAAATTGAGAGGTGGAGAGAGAGTAGAGAAGTAGAGACAGAACCGAAAAGGCTGTCTTGATTAAAAGCGGAAGTAAACATGAAATTTGGAAGCAAAAGAACGAAATAGAACTAAAAGTCTGTTGGCCATGGGAAACTGACGACTCTCTTGGTCGAAAGGAAAGGAAGATAGAGAAAAGGTGGAAGCTCTGAGATAACAAAGGCTACCAGGATGGGAACTGCATGAAGGGCGCTGGGAAATCGACTAAGGATTGAGGGTAACTAGTAAAATGATGGAGGAGGTTATCTAGAGGTAAAAAAGAGAGTTGAGCACACTGCAAAGACCGCGCAACTCTATATGGAGGCTTGAAATGATTTCAGGGAAGCCCAATCAAGAAAGTAAGACTAGCCCGCTATTCCAGGGGAGGTATTTACGGGGGGGAAAAGCGTGGGGAGGTTCATAACGGTGGCATAGCATGACAGCACCGCTCCTCTCAAAAGCAGGGGAAGTCACAATTTGGCATTGGCGTCAAAGGGAAGAGGGAGCGTCGGCGAGACTGTGAACGTCTTCGCCAGAGTTAGGAAGGAGCAGAGGTATATTCTAAAGAAAAGCTCAGGTCATCAAGAAATAAAATACAAGAAAAAGAAAGCATTCAAAATTTTTATCGAAAAAGGCAACGAAAAGGGGGGGACCTCTGGCGGGCAAAAACGTGATTTTTTTTGAGGTGGGAAAGGAAGAAGAAGGGAATAAAAGCAAAAACACTGGGGGGGACCCAAACTTCATGCGAAAAGGTACCGTCATGTCCGCGGGGACTATGAAAAAGACAAGAGGGGATCGATGGGACGGGAGGGGAAAAGTGGTCGAGAAGGTGATGAGGCTGAGGACGGTCAGGTCGCGGGTCAAGCGACGTAGAAATCATATCGGAAAAGGAAGGGGTGTTTTGGAAGGGAGACAATGAAGTGGCAATCGTTTGCGAATCAAAATGGCGCATAAGCAACAATTTGCCCGCTGGAAGGACAAGGAACGTAGGGAATAAGTCACAGAGCTGGGGGACTAATAAACGAAGATCCGGGCGGGGATGTGCAATATAACGTCCTGAAGACCAAGACCGGGAGGAAGTTTCTCAGAATTGGGGAGTGGACTAAAATCGCTTCTCACATCTTAAGGAAAAGAAACAGAGCGCGCCAGGTTTCGCAAGAGGAAAAAATTGGCCGGGTGAGGCAAGCATCTAGAACGTCTCGAAATTTGAAACACTGATTCTGAGACGCGAGATTTAAACGGGGATTGATGAAAAACCAGGAGACCAAAGCCTACCTTAGCCACTTGGGAAAGGAAAACCGTGTTTCAGAGTAAGGGCGCCATATTATGGAAGGGGGTCTCAGTAAAACAAAAAAAAAGTAGTAGGGAGAAAAGGGGTAAAGGACATTGAGGGGGATTAACCGGCATTCTAAAAAAAAAGGAGAAAGAGAAAGTGGGGAGGATTTCACTAACAGGAAAGAGGGGAGCTTCAATTGAGGGTAGAAGTTAAAGGAGAGTCACGTACTCGAAGTCAAGGGCCTGACTTCATTTCTAGATCTCGAAATAAGAAAAACGGGAGAGGAAGAGTTAGGGTAGAGGAGCGCAGACGGTATTGGGAGAGAACCATCAGGAACATCAAACGGGAGTTGAGCGGAGGGAGTTTCGGTATTTTAAGGGTAGCCCGTAGCGGATGGGTCTCCCGGGCGGATAACCGTACAGGGACAAGTGCGGGAAAAAGGACATTAAATTATTCTATGCGGAGAAAAATCACATCCAAACCCGGGGGTACCTTTAAATCCGCATTAAAAAAATTCTCGGTTTTAGGGAGGCCGGGAGAGGGGAATCCAGGAAGACTTGTGAAAGTTAGAAAAATCAAATCTCTCTCAACGTTAAACTATGCCACCGGCTTAAGTAGAAAGAAGTGAAACACAAGTGCGGTTGGGGTAGGTCGGAATTTGAAAGCATTGTTTGATGCCTGCTTGATTAAAAGAAACACAAGATATGGGTGCCCAAACAATCATCGATGCTATCCTTTTCCGGGTGGGGAAAAAAAAGGGTTGAAATGCTATATTGAACCAGAGAAAACTGGAGAAATAGATATGGAGGGGTGGAGGGGAAGGGCTGTAGTGTGTCTTTGCTCCTGAGAAAAAAGAACTCTGAATTATGGAAGCCAAGACGAAGATGACGAAACGAAGAGAGAACTTGGGCGACGGAAGCGTATGAGGAAAAAGGGAGGGAAATTAGCACGGGCATGTTAATAGGGCAGGCGGCTCGGGAGAGACGTATAAGGGGCAATCAACATGGGTCTGTTGATGGTTCCTCCTTCATGGGGGAGGGGGTGCACGCGGACATGGAGTCCTTAAAAGAAGTAAGACGCAAAAAGGCCAGAAAGGGGAAGAGCGATTTGGGGCACACTGAGATGTGGAAACGACTCAAGAGACGGAGGGGAATGGGAAAGAAAATCCCTGGTAAAAAAAGAGGGGGGAGAGATGATCACCCAACAATAGAGCTTAAGGAGGACGGTTGACTTCACTTAGAACCAGGGAGTCGATGAATATGATAAAAAAAGAAAAGTGGGGAAAATGGGACCAAAACGGGGTTAGGATGCCTGATGACGATGATATAGGAGCGTTTGTCAGGGAAAGAGTGCTATCACGCAGACGGTTTCCGTCTCGTGAGGGGGGAGAAGCCACACAAAACAGTCTCAAAGAAAAAATCTGTGGGTACAGGCGAGGTTGGGTCGATGGAGCCTGCATCTTTGGGGATAGGGGTAGAGGAGCAGGAATGTGTCCAGGTGTGGGCTCCAGCATAGGAAGTTTGGAAGGTCCTGTGCTGGGGAGGGACCAGACGAGAAGCTCCGGGAGAAAAGCTCCTGAAAGAGGAATAAGAGAGGGCTTCGGAGCTGACATTCATACTAAAGGCCAAAAGGCGAACCTTGAAACCAGGCAAAAGAAGAGTACGGGCCTCCTGTTTTAGACGAATTGGGATAAAAATGAGATAGAGAAGGACGGATTCACTTAAGGTGCAAGTCAGGAGTGAACACGAAAATTAGCAGGGGGTCTGGGGTGGGGAAGAGAGGGACGGCCACCTGGTGAAAGACCAAAAACCCAGATTAGGGGATAATGGAAACAGGAAAGGTGAGAACATTCTACAGCTTATAAATCTAGCTGGAAAAGGCAATTTCCTGATTGGGATAAGGCGATGCAGGGCATTGGGGTAAAGGGGGGTAAAAAAGAAAGATGACCAAGCCCCAGGTACCACGTCCTAAAGAAGCTATCTAAAAATTATTGGGAAAAGCGGAACGCGGTTCCAAGAAAAAAGGGACGGGCACAATGAGGGAGAGACTGTACGAGGGAGGGAAGCAGGCCCTTATACCGAAAAGGTTTAGGGAAGGGCAAGAGTGAAGATGGGAACTGCCCCAGAGAGAAGGGGGAGGGTAAGAAGAGAACGGGACCCCGAGACGGGGAGTGGGGCAAGAAACGTGTGCGAAACTTGGGAAAGGGGTCCCCCGGAGGATAGGGTAAGCGTCTTCATGCGGGAGGGATTTAGGCCGTTGAAAAAAAACAGCCGGCAGTGGGAATTTAGAGGAGGGGGGAAGCAAGTCACATATAAAACATCTTGACTTGGCAAAGGTTAAATGAGGAGGACTTAAACATGCACCCATTTTAATAAAAAGTTTGGTTGTCCTGGAAGGCAATATCACAAACAAAGAATGACAAGGTTGTGGGGGGCCAGGGAAAGGCAACGAGGGGGCACTTGATGACTCTAAAACAGTAAGGGAAGAGAAAAAACGAGTCTTGCATTTAAGATAGTAGGAAGCAACATTTTGCCACAATCGATCACTCAGAAAGCGCCGGTCATTACATCCCTGCTTGGAAAGGGGGGGCGGGAGGCAAAGAAAGTGGGCACTCCAGACAAGTGGTTCTTACGGCAATCGAAGGTCAACCATCAGGAAAGGAAGGCAGTCGCAGTAAGTCAGGATACAACTATAATAGGTGAGTGGGATTGGGATGGGCAAAAAGGGGGGTCGGCGCCCATCTGGGTCAATCAAAACAAATCAGAACAGAAGGAGAGTGGGGAGGGGGAGAAACAGGTCGATGGGTAGGGGGAGTAACCGTTTCATCAATTAAGGGCAATTTTGAAGATTGTGAAAAAAAGAGGAGGAGGCTCTCCTACCAATCGGACAGCTAAGAGTTGGGCGATTGGGCCTCCGAGGGGAGATGGTCAGTGAGGGAGCGTATCATGAGTTAATTGGTAAGTCATGAAATGAATGACCTACGAAAAAACTTTGGAGGGAAGGATGGTTAGGGGGGTGATGGGCCGATGGACATGCATAGAGATCTAAAGAGAAAAAAAAGTGGCCCGGGGGGAAACCTCCTCATGGCTGGCCAGCCTTATTGATGGGGACATAAAGGCCTCTACACTCAAGAGAGGGAGCATGGGGTCACGTCCCGGGAAGGGAAGTTGGTGAGCAGAAGATCCTGTGGGTAGGGGGGAGAAGAAAAAAAATATGAGAATACCTTAGAGAAAGGGAGGAAAAATGGTTGGGGCACTGGACAGCAAGACGGCGTACTCTTCCACTAAGGTGTCAATTATGCATCGTGTAAAGAGATGGATCCTATCAAACAAGAGGGATGCTATAAAAAACATAAATTGTGGGGGGTAAAGTGAGGCAACTGATCATTCAAACTCCATTAGCTGAAAAAAAATCCCGGTGAAAGGAGATGAGTACTTGGCAAG
>Ga0179593_1509950_pt1 | contig 10039 bp, 10 predicted proteins | sample CZODoug2_1_08_16_FD_185931 | JGI IMG/M metagenome (GOLD analysis project Ga0179593, IMG submission 185931) | Vadose zone soil fungal communities from Angelo Coast Range Reserve, California, USA - CZODoug2_1_08_16fungal (PacBio error correction) | ecosystem: Environmental > Terrestrial > Soil >...
AGCCGTGACAAGGATCAGTGCGCGAAAAACGGAAGGAAGCTACTGTGCTTGGAACACTTTCCTTCAATATCGTACCGACATTAAAGCTAAACTAACTAAGGGAAGGCGCCCCCAAAACAGCCAAGTTCCAGAAGGACCAGATGAGGCGGGGGGACAGCGAGGGAAGGGGTTGTTCAACAAAAAACTTTGTGGAAGGGGCCCTCATCGGGGTCGAGATGCGCGCAAACGTGGGGGAGGAGACACAGATTCTTGGGAAAAAAGAAACAATGGTCCGGAGGGGTGGCAGCGAAAAAAAAAAAGGGGACTTAAAACGGGGTTATATATAGCTGGGTAATGTCGAAGTTTTGGGGTTAAGGGGGGGGAATTTCGACCTGAATCGGGAGACGGAGTTCTGAAGAGAGATCAACTCGTTGAAATTCAAACAATTGGTTCAAGGATAAAAATCCTCCAAGAGTGAAAAATGGGATTCTGGGTGTTCGTTAACCCGGTGGCTTTTCGGATTCTGTGTTAACGCGAGAGGGAAAGATGCTTTCCCTCCTGGACCACAGAGGTCACGCCTGTGATGAACTTGGGGAATGCCTTGGGGGAAAAAAAGGATTTTTTCAAACGGGTATATGCAAAACACTCGGCACTGGGGGGAAATCGGGGACGAACAGTTAATTGCTATTGGTCTTTGGGACTCTTCTCGAAGGGAGGGGGTCCTCATGTGCCCAGGACCATGCTCAAATCTAAGACTTTCCACTGGCCATGGTCTGCAAAAGGGGGTGGGGGGGGTTGTGGGAAAAAAGGTACCTGTGGGGCAGCGAGTGGAAAAGGTCGCGGAATAGAAGCCAAGGGATGCTTGGTCCCTCGACCTCTTCTTCCCGGTTTCGGATCTATGGAGGAGGAATGCAGTAGCTATGGTCGTCGATTAGCGGAAAAAAAACGCCGGCAATAAGAAAAAGCGAGGGCAATCTGTGTTGGATAGCGGCGCGAACGCCGTTGGAACAGGCCCGTTAAATAGGAAACGGGATCGAAAGGAAGGTGCGGCGGGCCATATCGCGGACCAAATGAAAGTGGGGCCCGAATCCGTCGGGGGGGGAAACCGCCAGATCGTGCATAAAAGGGGCTCCGGCCCGTCCGAAGGACCATACACCTGGAATTGCGCCTGGCGAAGTCGCGAAAAAAGGCGGTCGTAGTTTTCGGGAAACAATTTCTTGGTGGAAGGTTAGTTCGTACGACCGTATCCGTAACATGTGACAAAGGATTCGGGATATCGCCAAGTGATCTCGACTCAGCTGGGGGCACCAGAGCGGCCTTACCCGATCCTTTCTTATCAGCTTCAATCAATTGCTTTTTTTTCAGAAGGGAGTAGGTTCTTCTCGATGTTGATTCCTAACCTAAACAAGACGGTAGGCTCTTCCCCTGTGGCACCCAAATCACGTCCGTGGCGTGGGTGTGAGAATTTTCCTCGCCGTCAGAACCAACAACACGTAGGAAAAGGGAGAGGTTGGGAAGCGGCGGAACAGTTGGAAATCCAGTGATGGCTTGTCGAAAAAGAAAATCCTTGCTCAGACCTAAGGAAACGACCAAAGGCAAGGAGTATCAGCTGAGGAAATTTTGGGGGAGGCCTCCTGCGTGGCCCCTCTCGGCATGGAAAAAACAGCCGGGCGTGATACACAAACGTTCACCCTGTGTGAGATAGGCCCGTCGCAGAATCGACCAAAGAAAAGAGAAAAAACAAATCGCTCAGCAAGGGAGAGAACGCGATTAGGAACCGAGCCATCTGAATATGTTGGCAGGCTGCCGGAAGAATCGGGAAGACACGATCTGGTCCGCGAGTCACCTCAATCTACTTGGATCGGGCGGTGGAAGGATCTCATAACTGAAGAGGACCAGGCTATTCGGATCAACCATTTAACGGTAAGAAACACGGCGCTTTGGATTCTGCAATTAGATTCCCCCACTCTGTTGAGGAGGACCAGCCGTCCCCCGGGCAGGTTCCTAAAAGAATACTACGACCCAGCTCCCTCCTGGTTTTAAAAAAGGCGCCTCCCTTAAGAAGGATATTTAACGTCCGCTTCTTTTTGGGGGAGGTGCCGTTAAGTTCGGTGCTCACGAAGGAAACGCAGTTCCGCTGGGCTCCAGGGGAAAGTCTTCAGTTGGGGGAAAGGAAATGGGGCGTTCATTGCGGAAGAAAAAGAAAAAAGGCATCCAATTTGGAATTGCTCACCAAAAAGGGGAAGGGCATAAAAGAAGAGTAACAAACCAGTGGGTTGCAAGAAGTCCACGACCCGCAAAAAGAGGGGACAGCTTGGGAAAAAAAATGCGCGGCGCATCCCTGCAGGCCAAAGACGGGGGGGGGGGGGGGGGGGAGGCAACGCCCTGTCAACCCTCACTTCATTGGACTTCTTGCGTCAAAAACGATGGGGTGCCTTGCAAACAATTTGGTGAAAACGAAGTTATTCTCAGGTCTCAATTCGAAATGGGTCGAAGGGAGAATTCATAACGAAACCTCTAAATTGGAAGGCGCTCCGTTGGATTTTCGCTTCAACATCGAAAGGTGTTACCAGGGGCTTAGCATCGAAATCCAAAAAAAGATTTGCGCTTGGTTCAAATAGTGGGGCCTCAGATCAAAAAAGCGCCGTGTTGACAGAGGGGAAAAGAGCATCCCAACGAAAACGTAAATCCTTCGTTTGCATCAGACGGGGCGACGTGAGGGCCAATAGAGGGGGGAGGGGCCGACTTATAGAAAAAAACTTGAAAAAGCGGAAACGGGTCGCCTCAGGGAAGAGACTGGCTACGCAAGTCAACGAGCGATATCGCTATAAAAACACAACGAAGAGAGAAAGAATCGAGTCGGCGTTGAGGGGGGAGTATTTCGCTAGCCAGCAGAAAGAAAGCACTCATCTGCTGGTCATGTCTCCAGGAAAAAGGTTATAAAGAAGGAACGAGATCGCCCGCGAAGAGAATGGACGACCGCGCCAACAGTTAAAGCCGTGGCTTGGAAGAATACGCGACAGTGATCGGAGTTGGCTGAAGTGGCAGGACGCGAGGGGCACAAAGATATCGTGTTTAGCGCGAACCACGACCCGCCATTGCAAAAAAAATCGTGGGGGACGGAGGAAAAACAGAAGGTATGCTGGAAGCGGACGGCGCTGTTTTGAAAGTTAAAAACTTTGCAAAAAGGGATCGAAAGGTGTGCTCGGGTTTTATTGCTAAAATGTGTCTCGAAGCCCTGGAAATGACAGTCAGCGAGGGGGCTGGTCAAGAACTCCGGTAACTGCCAACAATGGGGGAAGCCCGAAACTCACAAATACATTAGAAAGAGGCCGTTCAGGATAGGGGACCGGGTAAACGGGTGAGGGGTATTGTCCGGCTTGGGGGAGTAGAGACGCGAGGAAAAGGTCCTGGGCCAATCAGAATCCAGCCAGGCTCCTGCATGGATGATTGTTAGTCGGGGAACACATTCCCACCGCGGGGGAGGGGGAAATCAATTCAGTCCGACCGTAAGAAGAGGGGGGGGCGTTGGACTAAACAGGGAAAGGACGCAGTGACCCAGACCCGGCCTTCAGCAGGGATTCCCGCAATTGGAGCAAAAACGTGTTAGGTCTTGCGTAAACTATCTTCGAAAGTGCAACGCACACTTCAAGGAGAAAGACTATTTCGGCGTCAATGTATGAAAAAGGGATGTCCAACAAGTAGCGTAGGCCGAGGATCTTACCAATGCCCGTGCAGGGCAACGGTGTCTCATCTGTTGGGAGTCTTCCTTCGCGGTCCCGCCGTTGGTGTGACCCTTCCCTTGTAAGTAAAAACCGGGTCTCCGAGTCGGGGGTCTCTTCAAGGGCAAACAGGCACCATAGATCCGTCGAGGGGGACTGGAGCTGACAAGGAGTTCTCAAACTACTAATCTTTCGGTAGGGCATCCAGTCAAAAAAAAGGCCCTGGCCGTGAGCTGAAAAACCTATATATCCTTCCGGGCTTACGGCACGTTGGGGGCGTCTTTTCTGCCATCGGGGATTTCCTTGGTAACGCGAACTTAGAAAAAGTAGTTCCCGTGAAACGGGCCGTGGCAGAGTCGTCAAGGAAAGCACCAAGAAATATTTTAACAAAATGCCGTCAGGGGGGCCACTACCAGTCCATGGACCAACGGAAAAATCTCCCCTGAGTGGTTTTTCTAGGTATATGGTCTTTCCTCTTCTTTCCTTGTCGCCTACAATCCAGGGGAAAAGAGGTATCTTCCTGTGTGGTGGCCACCCGGCGCGTTTTCAGCAGGGCTTCACAGAATCAAAAAAAAACAACACCACGGAAGGAGGAGAAATGTGGGCCAACGAGACAGAGTTGGGTGGCAAGGAGACACCGATTGGCTGCTGGGGGAAGGCAAGTCCTTGACGCAGCAAAAAATATCGCACACAAAATAGAGTAGGAAATGGGAGTATGGCTGTCAACAGGATCCTGTTCAAATGGGGCTCGCACGGCGGGATACGAATATCCGTGCTGTCCGTGACATCGGGTGACGAATTGGAAAGAAGGTCAAGAAAAGGAGTTTCCGAAACAAATACCTGGGCCTATATCGGCAAGGCTCAAGGGAAAAACAGGGGCATGGTGATCGGGGGGCAGGCTGTAATCGAGAAGATTCGTTCTCGGGCAATAGTTCTCACAGCAATACGGTCGGAAAAAGTCTGGGGGGGAAGATATGGCTGGGAGCTACTCCTTGATCCGGTCTCCGATACTGGACACGCTTTGCGAGACGGGGGGGACGGAACCTCTTACAGAAAAGCTGGCGAGTTTATTCCCGCCGGCACAAGTGGTGACGAGAAACTACGAATAACATCTACCTCATTGTGAATGGGGAGCCCGACAAGGACAAAAGAAAAATGTAAAAGCGGCAAAGTGTTGAGGGGGCGCGCCGAAAATCGGGGGGGCAAACCGAAGGGCACCACTGGCTCGTGCCGCATTGCCTCATACAGTCTGGGTTCACGGCGGAATCCTAAAAAAGCAAAACAAAGCCCCAAGAACATAATACCCTGAACGAAAGCACCCCCAAGGAAGCGGGCAAGAAGTAAAAGAACATTTTTGCCAAAAGGCAAGGAGACCACGAAACTCACCGATTGAGAGACGCTGGAAAAAACCAAGGAAATCTGGACCCATAAAAAGTCGCCGGTCCACTATACCATCGCGTGTTTCAAGCAAAAACCCCGCGCATTGTGAACCCTTGTTCAGGGCCGCTGCACGTTGTGTGCAGGGGGGGGCACGAGGCGAGGTCAGAAATCACGCGGTTCATGAGGGTGGTAGGGGAAGCAAATGTGTGGAAAAAAAAAAACGCAAAACCATGACCGAAAACTGGCTCTCCACGGGGGCGAAACTTTTTCTGAAACAGCGTCCTGGGAAAGCTTCCAGCATAGAAAGGTTACGCCCCGAGGGACTTGTGAAAAAATAGCAATCCTCGATCCCCACGAATGGGAATCACTCGCCCGTCCTGATCTATGAGCCCACGGAAAAAAAGTTCTAGGGCAAAAGGGGGATAAAACGTGGGCGACGGGAGAAAAGAAATGGAGGCGTGTGCCATCTCCGTCGGTAAAGGGAAGTAGCTTAGGCGGCTCCTGAATTTGCGGGCGCAGAAATATACGGCATAAAAAAACGAGAGCTCTCAAATAAAAAAGTAGGAAAAGAGAGAGAAAATATGGGCGTATTGTGCGGATGAAGTGAGGTCAGCGCAGCATAAACAAGCGCATCCCTGTGAGGGCGCCCCCTTTCCTTCAAGGGTATCGGAGGGGGCTCAAAAGCTAACGCTCTGAAAGACCAAAGAACAAATCCGTTCTGGGACCTACGCGACGAAGATGGGGGGGGGCTAATCGAGGTGCGGGGTACAAAAGGTCTGTGGATCGGGGCGAAAAGAAAGAGGGGGGTCGCTGTTGGCAAGCGACCCGGGCGAGAACAAATTTTGGAAAAGACGGTACAATGTAAGCGGGGGGGCAGCGAAAACCTGTTTCAACACCAGGGATCGGAGCCAGAGGCTGGTGGTCTGAGCAAAAACATTTTGGGGGGGTCTGACAAAGGGTTCCTGAAGGAACGGGGCTTAATAAAACAAAACGGTCGGAGGAACCCAGAATGTGCCACCTGAAAACGGAAAAGAAGTCAAATGCCGTGAGGACACAAAATTCCGGCTTGCTCTTCTGAATGGGTGATTCGAGGGTGCGCTTTCCTGGGGACATCTTGGCTAAAAGAAAAAGTTGAGGTCGTGGCTCAAGGCCTTTGGAAAAAACTGGGGGGGGAGGTTATATTCCTGACAGAGAGGCAGCTGTAAGAATTCCTGGGTAAATTTATGCAAAAAGGGGAGTGCCTCGCCTTGAGCTCCGCAAAAAACAACCAGCTGTTAGAACAGCTAAAAAATTAAATTTAAACACCACCCTAGCAGGCAACGGCTGGGGACGTTATTTCCAAATTCGGAAAGGTGGAAAAACGAGGGGTAGCGTGGCTGGGGATCCTTCCCCACGCTAGAAGCGACCGGCTCATCATCGTGAACCGTCTTCCCGATTAGTGCTTGACTGAGAAACCTTCTTTCTCTCTGGGAGTTTTCAGTAAGGCCACTGTGCAGGGAATAGAACCCTAAAAAATTGAGTTAGGGGCCTTTGGCGATGGGAAGCTGCCTTTGGGGGTGCCCGGCACGTATAGGGAGGTTCCGAAGGATCTCCTTCAAGAACGAGGAACCCACAGCCCCGCACCGAGGAGTCGATGATTACTTCGAATGACAGCTGCGCATCGACCGAATCGAGGGAACCGGACCCCTTCACTATAAAAAAGAGAATGTGCTACTTTCGCCGGGCGGAAAGTCAGCTTTCTGAGCGGGTGGTTTTCGGAACGCGGAAAAAAAGTGGGGAACTGGTCGTCGAACGGAATTATGTGCCTTGGGGACTAGGCGTCGGGGCTGCGCGATGGGAAAAAAGACCATGCTCGGGTAAATGGGAGCAAAGAAATCCGTACATCCCTTTAAAGTACTGGAGCACTAGGTGGGTGAGCTTTGCTGATAGGAGTGACTGTCCACAAGCCAAGAAATCTTAGGAGAGAACTGTGGCCAAAAAAAAATGTCAAAAAGGGGGGGGTTGACCCTTGGCCAATAGAGAAAACAAAAACCGTATTGGAGGAAAGAGAATGAATTTAGGCCAACTTTGTTTCACAGTGTAGAGCGGAAATTTCTTGTTGAGTGTCGGACGTCAAAGAGAAATGCGAAAGACTCGAGCAGAGATATCACCACACTAAAAGGAGGTAGCACTTTAACTGATTTTCTTCAAGGATGGGGATGACTTGGTACCCCGCTGATCCTTGAGTCTCGCAGGCTCCTGTGGGTCCTAATACTACGGCTGGGTCCGGAAAATCGAAAAGGGCATTCGGGAACCAAAGTTTTCCGAAAACTGTCTATCATAATGGCGCTCGAGACGCCGTCGCCATAAAAAAGGGGGCCTGGGGGGGGCGCTAGGCTGTGACGTGCGGGGTCAGGGGGACCCCCGAGGTCAGCGGTTTACAGAGATAAAGCACAAGGTTGCGAAAGAGTAGGTGTCTTGCAGCGACAAAAAAATGGAGTCTCGCGTGAGCCTATGTAGCAACCAAATCAAAGCGCGAAGGAAGACGAACGCTGGCCGAGTGGTGTGAAAAACCCGACGGCACCGGGAGGGTTTACGAAAAAACCGAGCTGCCGAATGGGCTCGAGACTCCGGTACGCCGATATAGAAAAGGCCGGACGTGCCGGTTTGCAGTAGCAACGCAGAAACGTAGTCTTTGCAAAAAAAAGACTCTAACGGTCCGGGTCCATTTAAACGGTAAGCTTCCATTGGCCGAAGATGGGGGGAGGTGTCACGTGCGGAAAGTCCCACAGCGAGCCAAGAGCTAATTTCACGGGGTGGAAATTGCTTCAAACAAGGCCGCGTACGCAATAAAAAAGAAAATTGGTTTACAAAGGGCAAGAACTAACCGGCTGGGAGTTAGGAAAAAGGGTTAAAAAGAATTCTCCAGCGAAAAGAAAGGCCTATGAAAATCCAAGACAGTTGACATCTCACCCAAAAGGCAGGTGGCAACTTTCTTGAGCGCTTGTACTTGTCCGGTAGGTATGGGGTCCTTTCATACACCGCCCGAGGTCAAAAAAATCCCTAGGTGCGTCAGAAAGTCGGTCAATGTGTATGGGGAGAGGGGGGTAGAGAGATGGAGGGAGTAGAGGGGGGAAGGTAGCGGTAAAAAAGGGGAGGAGGAAGAAGGGATCCCGCCGGAGGCCCCTCAGGCAATCGGTCCTCCCTGTTCTCTCGGAAAAGGTCGAAAAGTTTGGCAAAACCCCAAAAAACTGGGGTACCGCTGACAGATTGGTTGCCTCACGCAAAGGAGGCGCGTTGCATAGGAAACCGGTGGGCCGCGAAAAAAAAGCTTGCAGGTGGAACAATCAACCCCTCCGGGACTCCGGGAAAGCCCACGAACTAAGAAAGTCGGAAGGAACGGGGTTTAAAGGCGACTTATTTCCAAGCGGGGTGAGGCGTGCGCATCTCGTAAGTAAACCTTGAAAGTAAATCTAAAAACAGTAGCGCGGCGCATAGATGGTCAGCGTCAGCTAATCTGGAAGAAGAGGAAAGCAAGGATAAAAAACCCCGCCTAGAGATCGAGGCGAGGGAAGGGCGAGTTCAGATTTCGTTTTCTGCAAAAACGCACTTAATGCGCCGTGTCTTCCGGTCAGGGCAAATTCTCGACTCGGGGGGGGGGGGCTCCAAGGGAAAACCTAGAAGGGGACATCCCTTCGCCCCGTTCACGCAGACCCGTTTCCCTCCCGAACTCTGCCGATGATCGTCGGGGGTAATCGAGGTCCTTTGAGTGGGGTTTCAACCACAACACGTGGATCGTGGGGGGGAGAGGACCACCCTCAGCGGCCGGCAAAGCGCCTAGATAAAAAAGTTTCGATTCATGAACTGCCTTTGTGGGAACATAAACATGTTTCGGACACCGGGAGATCGCCGTCTAAATGTTTAAAGGGTTAGGAAAACTCCACCTTTGCTTCGACCAGAAAACTTCCAGTGATCAGAGGTGGCGGACCAAAAAGATCCCCCGTCGTACCGAAAAATAGGGCAGGGAAAAACTGAAAAATAAAGCTCAAGAAACGTGTCCCAAAACGGGTGAACGATGGCATTGCCGGGTCGGGGTTGTCTACAACTTCGAAGGATTGGCGCATTCCGGGAAAAAATTTCCTAAATACCAGCCTTTTGCCAGGGCCTCTGCCATTGGAAGTTGGTAGTCTTTTAATTACAGTGCCCTAAACTCGCAGCTGGGGGGGCGCGTTCCGACGAATTGCTCTTGGGGGGGGGAGGCAATGAGACGTCCGCCGGGACCCCAAAAACCCTTTTGCGCGGAACATCAGTATCCCCGCGTGGAAAGGGACAACTGGGGGATGTCTTGGAATAATTATCGGGCTCGGGGCGTGCGTGAGAAAAAATGCGACGCGGCAGTCATGTGACGCAAACCATTTCATATTGCGGAAGGTTAAAAAAGCATTGAGCATTCTATCAAAGAAAGGCGGGGAACTAACAAATGTGTCGACACGCTTTTGGCGTAGGTCTACTGAGAAAGAAGGCGCACGGGCCCCGGGTCCGGGAAACGTCTCCAACCGCGGAGCTTCCGGCAATCAGAATGAGCAACGGCCCCCCACATAGTGACAACTATGATTTTAAACTGGGGAAAAAAAAATAGTGACCGCAAGGGGATCTGGGATGACCGCCACTCGAAGGCCTATTGTCTCGTGCAAGAAAAAAAAAGAGCGGGATGATCCCACTGACGATGCGTTTGGTCTGAAGCTGGGGGGTGTACGACAAAGGAAGCCACGGATATTACCCGAAGGGGTTCCCACGTCGGACTGAATCAAATCTGCCCTGCGCGTTGGAGCCCTGCTCATCGTGGTGGGAACAAAACTGCGGCCGAAACAATTCCTCATCTTAAAAGCAAGTGACTTGGTTTTGAATCTTAGGAGGGTATGATCAGATGCCGAAAACAATCGGTCGGATAGCCACTGGGCCACGCTTGAAATGGCCTA
>Ga0179593_1523308_pt1 | contig 10039 bp, 7 predicted proteins | sample CZODoug2_1_08_16_FD_185931 | JGI IMG/M metagenome (GOLD analysis project Ga0179593, IMG submission 185931) | Vadose zone soil fungal communities from Angelo Coast Range Reserve, California, USA - CZODoug2_1_08_16fungal (PacBio error correction) | ecosystem: Environmental > Terrestrial > Soil >...
AGGAGGGAGTCAATCTCCGCTACGGAGAAGGAAATAGACAAGAAAAGGGGAGAAGGACATCCGGAGCGGTCGAGAGGACCTCTGGGAGCTGTCAGAATGTCAGGGAACAAAGGGGAAAGGAGGAACCAACGTTATAACCCCGTCAGAAGCACGCGGGAGTAAAGATGAACTCCATCTGCCAATCGGGGGGGGGTAAATTGGGAAGCAGAGTTGACACAAAACTCGCTCGGCGGACACAAAAAGCGTAAAAAGTACGAGAGTGAAGCTCAAGGGGGGAAACGAGACGCAGCGCGCAGGATGACTGAAACGCTGGGGCGGGGGGGGGGGGGGGGGGGGGGGGACCGGGGGGAAACTAAGGTAACGCCGGGCTTTCAGGACCGGGAAGGAAGGGGAGGAGAGGATCAGGAAGGACTGGAGACCTCGATTTCCCCCTCGCGCAAGGGGGGGTGCTAGGAGGGGGCAAAGGTGGAAGAGGGGGATGAAAAAAACCAGAAAAAAAGCAAAACGAAGAAAAGAAACGAGAAGGGCCTACGATGGAAGGCGTCAAAGGCTGAGGAGAGGGGCTATCAGTAACGGGGGGAGGTGCTTCGAAAAGACCGAAAAAAAGCTCGGGCCGCGGAGACCAGATCAAGCAAGCCGTCTCGGGGGATCCGGCAAAAAAGAAAGAAGAAAGGGAAACCAGATAATGGGGTGAGCTAAGGGACATCTAAGGACCGGTTACAGAGCCTGGAGTGGGATCAAATTTGGTAAATCCTCAGATTCGCAGGTCTTTCCGACACCACGAAGGGGAATGGAAAGAAACTGGATCGGAAAAGGAAGGATTGAGGATCGAGGAGAAACAGAGCACAAAATTCAGAGGAATCCGGTCATCTAAACCTGGATGACAGAGGGAGACGGAAGGTTTCCGCTTCTTGTAACAAAGAGAAAAACTGAGGGGAAGGGGTCGGACTACGGATACTAGAAGAACACTTTCCGGGGACTGAGGAACATCAGAGAAGGATAATAAAAAAGAGAGGGAAGAGAGAGGGAAACTGAAAAATCAAAAAGTCTTACGGTGCCCTTGGGGGGTGGAAAGGGGCAGAACCGTAAATAGGGGCCAAGAAGGGAGGTAGACATGTAAAAAAGGGGTTAATCTAAGGTGGTTTGTCAAAAATTGGGTCGTTGGCACACCACTTATACCAGCAAAAATAAAATGGGCAAACCTACAGACAAAAAAGCGCCTGAGGGGAAGGGGGCTAGTACGGAGAAGTGCAAAAAAAGGCGTTGGCGGAAATGAAGGAAAATTCTCAAGGGGAAAAGGGGAGGTCAAGGTCTAAAAAAAAAAAAAAAAAAAAAAAAAAAAAAAAAAAAAAAAAAAAAAAAAAAAAGAAAAAAAAAAACTGGCGAAAGCCTCAGAGGGGCGTCGAAAAGGCTTCAGAACGAGAAAAGAAAGAAAAGGGAGTGACAAGGAACGCCCAGAGGGTGGGGCCCTTCAGGAAGCTCTGTAACAGGAGTGAGGGAAATCATGGTTATACGTCAAATGAAGGGAAAGGGGGATGAGGCAAAACTTCAGAATAGAAGGAAGGGGGGGGGGACTTTATAAATATCGGTAGAGGGGAATGGTGGAGAAGGATAAAAATAAAGGGGACAAGAGAGATCTCTCATCGTACGACTCTATTAAAGACAGGAGAAGCAGAGAATAGAGGGGAAACAGGGGGTGATAATGTCTAAACCGACTCAAACACGTTATATAGATTGGAACCTCAGTTTGGAGAGGGGAGGGGGGATTCCTGAAGGAAAATAAAGAAGGGGGCCGAAAAAGGCCTTCGGGGTTTGAGTTGGGGGAAGATATCGTTAAAAATCGGCAAAATTGTCTAAAAAGAGTCAGGCCCTGTGAAATAGATATAAAGGAAGAAAAAAAACTGCACCTGGAGAAGCGGAAGCGGAAAAACAGGCAAAAACAGACAGGGGGAAAAAAACGATGCGGACGAAAAGAAGGGGAAGGACGAGCCGAAAACGAAAGGGGCGGAAAAAAAAGAAAAAATTCCTAGAAGAGAAAGGACGAAACCAGCACCTCCCCCAGACCGGAGGAAATATCGCTCAAAAGCTGCAAAGAGAAAACAAACCAAAAGGGGAAGATGTAATGGGTACTTACTAAAGGCGGGTACGCGCTAGCAGAGGAGTGACTCGAGGTTTGCGTAGGCTGCTATCGAAAAGGGGGGAAGTTTAAAACTTCAAGGGGTCTATGGAGTCATCCTAACGCCGGTACTAAAATAGTGTGTTTACCAGTATAGACTGGAAGGGAAAGGGCAAATGGAGAGACCCAGGGGAGGGTAGAAAGAGAGAGGGGAGGAATTTGGGCTATTGACATCTTATCCGGGGGAATCATCATCCAAAGGGGATAGGAACGCCCTTACTGGCTTATGAGGAAAAAAAGTATTTAAGAAGGATGTCGGCAAAGGGTCTTGACGAGGGGGGAACTTCCGCTGAAAAGAAAAAGCTGGAGTAAGCTATAGTTTCTGGGGGAGCGGGGGGAGAACGAAGGCGCAAGGGCTAGAGGGTGAACTTCAGGAATTCTATTAGGATAGAAATCTAAACATATACACGCAAAGACCTAGAAAAAGGGGGGAGACCGGCAAAGTAAAGGAACAAAGCAACATAATCCAGAGGAAGGCAGATAAATAAGGCAGATCTCCTCAAACAAAAGGGTTCGGTCAGGCTCACCGAAAAAGCGAAATAAAAAAAAAATTATCGCGCATAAAAGGTATGGAAAAAAAGGGGAAGCCTACGATGGGGCAATCTCCGGCGAAAAAGGCCCGTGAGGAAAAGGAAGGGGAAGAAAGAAAAGAAAAAGCTCGGTTAATTCATTTAAACGAAAAAAGGGGGGACGACGAGGAAAAAAAAAGCTAGTGACCAGGCAGAAGGGAACTCTGGTGAAGGGTCTGGGGGGGGGACATAAGGATAAAAAATCGTCAGTAAACGGGGGAAAGTACAGGGGAGGGGGAAAGAAAAGATAAGTCAGTTGATGAAACGTAGTTCTGGGAGAACTTGAGAGCGGCAACCACTGGAACAAGTCAGGTAGGGAAATTCCCGCTTTTACTAGCGAGAAGAAGGTATTAAAGCTAAAACTGGGGGTAACGTAGTTCTCTCCTAGGAAGTTTTTTGGGGGAAGAGTCCAATGGGTCGTGTCTCGATAGGATAAGATGCAAGGAAGTATCTGAAGGGAATTAAAAAAGAAGGCTACAAAATTCACCGGTTGAAAACGAAGTCCGATGTAGAGGAAGGAAACGGGGTCCAATCTATGGGAGACAGTTAGAACCCTCTATGTGAATCTGATCTGGGGGAGGTTCCGACTCGGTGGAGAAGGGAAGGTTAAAGGGTTGAGGGGAATCCTCAACGCGCAAAAATGCTCGCGAAGTTCGGGAAAAGACAAGCGCGTGCTTCCTAAATGCAGGCGAGGGAACGGGACCCTAGAAGGGGATTAGGGGAAATTAAAAACACGGACAGAATCAAAAAAGGGGGAAAAGAAAGTGAAACCGGGGAAAGGGTCCTCCAGCGAAGGGGGGAAAAGGTCGCGCAGCCGACAAGAGGGGACCGGGAGGATCAGGGGGTAAACCGGTCGATGCGGGCGGAATCCCACAGGCAGTAACACAAGGAAGACCAAAGGGAAAACCTAAGCATCTTGCCTGCCATCAGGGGACAACCTTTAGAGTCAACATAGTAACAATACAGTACGACCGAAGTCGGGGAAAAGTGAAATTTGAGAAGAAGAAACGCGGGAATCTCCTAAAAGGGTTAAAAATTAAGAGAAAATGGTCATGAGCCCTGGAAAAGAAGGGAAAAAAATTCGCAAGTGAAACGGTTAAGGTAGGAGAAACGCTAGAAGTAAGCATTTCAGAGGAGCGGCTTCTTCTAGGAAACATCTTAGAAGAAATTAGGGGTCAAGGTCGGAGCCTCTGATTGGTAAAGCAAAATGAAGAATAGAAGGAGAAGGGTCTTCGAGGAAGGGGCCAAAAAAAAAATACGGGGATTCAAGCGAGGGCCGAAAGCGGTTTCAATTCTAGGGGGAGAAGGGGGGGGAGGAAGGGGGAGAGGAGGAGTGGGAAAAAAAGCTCGTAAGAGATCAAAAAAACAACGCTGTGAGGGGGGTAGAAGGAGAGGGGGAGCTCGAAAAAAAACCTCAACGATCAACAAAACGTGCGGGAAAAATCCAAGCCGAAGAAGTCGTACATGGGGAAGAGGGAAGGGGTTCAGGGGGGAGGGTCCCGAAATCAGTTATGGGAACAGGCGCAAGAAAAGATAGCATAAAGAACCGTAGCATTGGGAAGGGGAACTAATGGGGAGCCGACAGAAAATCGAACGCCGCAGGGAGTACTTATAGTACTCTTCAAACTAGAAAAGGAGACAAAAGAAAAAAAACAGACCGTCTACGCCAATGAAGAAAGGGGCAGGAGGGGGTTAGGGGAAATCCGTGTCCTGGAATTCGGGAATCTGACAGGGGAATGTTCACGGGGGGGAATCAAACTCTCGGACGAGGACCCGAGGAACTCTCTCTGTGTCGGATGGGAATTTATTCGGAAAAATTAAAAACTGGCAAATCCGGAAAGGCAAAACGGCGTAGGGATCTCAGGGGAGGGGTCGGCAGATACCCGGCGCGGAGCTCTTTGATGGAGGAAGGAAAAATTGGAGCTTGACTAGGCGGGGGTTAAATAACGGTGAGCTGAGACGGTCTCATACGAAAAAGTAAAAAAACTCAAGAAAAGAAAGAATAAGAAAAGAAAATTTCTAAAAGCTAGAAAATCATTACCGCCCTGTCACAAGGGGGCAAGCTTGATGGTAAAGCCGCACGGACAGGAGGAGGAAAGACCCTGAGAAATGGCAATAGAAAAGAGAAAAACAAGTCCTACTTTCTTAAGAGCAGGAGACGCATCTGTGGGAACCGCCATAATAGGCGCCAGCCGATCGTAAAGCCAGGTCCAGAGGGAAGGAAGGGTGAAACGGACTGCTTGAGGAACCATAAATAAGGAATCAAGTCAGAGACTGGGAAAACCTCAAATACAACTGTCTATCAACAAGGAAGAAACGGCTTGAGAATAGAAAAATCCTAAAAGTGGGGGGAAAAAAATGAGTACGAACTTTGTGAACTGAATAAAAACCGTGCCCGGTTACCGAGAGAAAACCTTCCGCAAGGGTGCCCTTTGGCAAATCACTCGCCCGGAGCCGTAAACTGGGGGGGATGGAAAGAGAGGTGAAAAAAATAGTAAAAAAAAAAAATGCAAAAACTGGGGGACAAGAACCGATCTAAAAGGCGGGGGTTCGAAACCTTGAGGGATGAAGTAGGAAAAAAACTCGGGGGCGAAGGCAGGAATCCTCGTTCGGAATCCGTATGAAACTTCGACACTGAGAAGGAGGGGGAGGGGTCAGGGACCAAGAGGAGGGCCGAAGATAAGAAATCAGGGCTTGTAGGAAGCAAAATCGCGGGGACCCATATATTGAGAGAATTGCCACTTCGATTAAACTAAAAGTGGGAGAGTATAATAAGCTTGGGAGGGAATCTGGAACGGAAGAGAGGGGGCAAAAGGAAAGGGTGTAATAGGGGTCGTTAAGAAAAATATCTGCTAGTTCAGGTTCTCCAGGGAGATAAGTTCGATCTCCAGAGTCGACGAAAATAAATAAGATAACTAAAAACGAGCGGGGAAACTACATAGGTGGCGTATTTCAGAGACACCAGCTCCCGTGGAGTATTTAAGAAGGGGAAGGGAGGGGAGAAGCTTGAAGGGAAAAAGAAAGAACATGATGCACTCAAAAGAAAAAGAACAGGGGTGTCGAATCTCCGTAACGGGGGGGAGGGGAGGCATCGCTGATCGGAAGGGGGGGAGGATGTCCAGGGACCGTCCAGGGAATAAACCTGCTTCAAAAAGGGGTCAGAGACTCTCGAGGGGAACATACTCGAAGGGACTCTCTGAGTAGGGGGGTCACCACAAGGAAAGAGGCTGCAGGAAAGGGATCGGTTTTACAGCGAATGAAAGAGAGAAGGCGGGGACTTAAGGAGGAAGAAAAGCCGAAGACTCGGTCGGCAACCAACAGAAAAGAACAGCTACTAAGTCTCATACCCATCTATCGAAAAAAAAAGAGAGGAGAAAGAAGGGAGAAGGGCATGGCTATCTTAAGATTAACTCGGGGGGTCAGGGAGGGAAAAAAGAAGAGAGGAGAGAGGGGATAGGCCCAACCGGGAACAGGCTGAAAAAATGCCGTTAAGAAAAAAAGAAAACGCGATCGTGGGTGAACAAAGGACCGGAAACTCTGTGGAAGCTCGATAGGACGGGAAAAAACAAACCAAACAAACAAAAGGGGGGGAAAAAAAAAAAGAAAAAAAAGGGAAGGCATCTTTAGCCAAGGGGAAAGCATCGGGAGTAGACGAAAACTCGCACTCCAAGAGTCGACACCAGGCTCCAGGGAGGGGAGAGGTCTGGGGTAAGGGACGATGGGGACTTAAAAAAAGAAAAAAGAGCTGAGGGGAGCAAAACGTTGGAGAAAGGGGAGGTCGCGGTAACGACGAAATGAATGAACGCAAAGTCGGTAAGAAGAGAAGGAGGGAGAAATGCGGAAAAAAGGATAAAAAACATGTCCGCTAAAAAAGGACGCCAAGGAAAATCAGGAGGAATCCAAAAATCGCAGTTCACGATAGCAAAGGGGAGACGTAGAATAACGAATAGGACCTCTCAACGGGACGTTCTAAGCCGACTGTCCTGGCAAACGGGTCAGAGGAAAAACGACAAGGAGGGGGGAAGGGGCGAGTGGAAAAAAAAAACGGAAAAACCCCGAAGGGGGGGGCAGGAAAAGTAGAACGTCCCTTTGCCATCTCGAGTCAAGGAGAAAAGAAAAGAAAACAGGGGGACGGGAAAGCATACACGTACCGAAGCTCGCGGGGGGTCGGGAAAAAGGGACATTTCTGGGTTGCATAAGTAGGAAGAAACCAATTGGAACAGGATACGTTGCGGGAGGAAGGATCAAAAAAAACGGTGACAACGGAGGCAGAAGGTCGGCGTGCAAAAAAAAAGGACCAAGGACGAATGGACGAAAAAACTCAAGGAGACGAGGACTGAGGGAGGAAAAGAGACAGGGGGAACGAGAACGGGGGCCGGTAAAAGACCGGGCTCCTTGGCGTCGAGAAGAGGGGGGTCCGCCGCGAGTCACTGAGAAAAAAGGGCTGAACCCATGCAGGAAACGCGAAAGAAAGAACAGGACAACCTCTGAATAGGACGGACTGTAGGATCACAATTACTGAGTTCGTAAAAAGAGATGTGTCAAAACGGTTCTAGAAAAAGAAAATGGGCGAATAGGGGCAATTTAAGTTCCTCTAATGTGGAACTAGGGCAGGGTTGTAATTAAGGGACTGAAAAAAAAAGAGAACGCTTATCAAGAGCAAGGAGTTGACTCTCCTATTGACTCTGATTGAAGGTCTTCGAGCTTACGAGCAATAGGGAAAGAATTATGAGCCGAAGATGAAAAAAGGGGGAAAAAGAAAAAAAAAAAAGAAAATCTTCGAAAAAGACTCTCAAACCATCTCAGCGCGGCGCCGAGAAACTCTGAGTTACGCGGCCTCCTAACGCGCAGGTGGAGATGGGAGAACCTGGAAGTCCAAAAAGGCAGGCCACGACGGGCTCTCTAATGGGTAGAAAGCGGTTAAACCTGGGAAGAAAATAGAAAAGTACGGGTCACCCAGAGAGGAAAGACCGAAGGGATTAACTCCGAAAAAAGACCGGCGCGTACTTACAAAAAACGACCTAAGCGGTGAACAGAGAATGGAGAAAAGAACTTGAAAAAAACGGTGACAAGGGTAAGGGGGGCCTAACTGGAGCGTGGGGTTTCTCAAAGAGCAATCGGCGAACTGGCGCACTTAGGAAAAGAGGGGGGCAAGTTTACGACGAAAACCGGTGCGGTGGAAGAAAAGTCACTTTGATGAACGACGGCGGGGAACGACGTGTGAACCAGACTAAACCTCTCAGTACTGCAAAGGAGGACCAGGAGAGGAAGGGTAAATTAGGAAACGTCCACTGGGGGACGCTTTCGATTTAGAGAGGAGGGGGAGGGGGCTCCGACAGGACTCTAAGATGATCAAAACCCCAAAGGGGTAGAGGAAAAACCAGGTCTCATACTCAGGAGAGCGGTAGAAAACAAGAAACAACCCTGCGAGCCAAGCATCACATCCTCTCAGAAAGGATCTGAAAGTTCGGAAAGATAAAAAGTTTCCATTTCGGAGGAAACGGGAAATGATTCGGGGGAAGAAGGCGGAAATCGGAAAGGAGGACAAACAGAAACATCCTCGCTTGACCAGGAAATTTGAAAGAGGATGGGGCAGGAGCAAGTTGGAGCAACAAATCAGGTTAATCAAGCAGAGGGGATCTTACTGAAAGTTAACTCAGCCCTAAGGGCCATGGATGAGGGAAGAAAAGGAGTAGGCTTGTACCAAGTATAAAGACGTCTGCAGTAAAGCTGAGACTAAGCGGTCAGCTGAGGGAGGCAATGAAAAGGAACAGGGGTCAGACAGGGGGAACGGGCCATCGAGGGGCCACGAAAAGGGGACGCAGGTGGAAGATTGGGCAGGTGAAAAAAAAACGGCAGACCATCGGATGAGGAACGGAAAAGGAGGGAAGGTGGTCAATATCGTAAAGGAAATTAAAAAAAACTCGGAGGAGAGACTGGAAGCTGAAAAAGGGAAGGGGGAGAGGGAGAAATAGGGAGTCGTCAAGACCGCCGGAGCATGAAAACTCTTCTACGGACAGAAAAGAAAGGGCCCCTGAAAAGAAAGGACAGGAGCGGCGCGCTCCGAACAGTTGTGGCGAAAAGGAGGAGGGGAATTATGTCTAAAACAAACCGAAATAAACACTGGAATGCAGACGCTCTCCAACAGGGGAGATCGACGCCGGCGAAAAAACTCAGTGCCAGGAATAGTCCTGAAGGGCTTTCATGGGCAGGGGAGAAAAAGGGGGAAGGTCTTCTGGGGGGGTGAGAAGTTCAGGAGAAAAAAAAATCAGAAGATATGCCTCAATAGAGCCTTAGACACCCTAACAAAAGGAATCGAGGGAAGGAGGGCTCCAAAGCGATAAAAAACGGTTGTAGAATCACCGTCAAAAGGTTGCCCTGGGGTTGCAGAGCAGAAAAGGCAGCGCCGTTTGTCAATACGGGTAGTAGAGAGGGGAAGGAAAGACGACACCTCTCAAAGGGGAAAAGGCAAGCTGAAGGTAATTTTTAAAAGCGCAAAATAAAATCACCAAAAAAAGGGTGACGACCGCGCGAAGCGCCTTGCTCCTGATTCAAAAAAGGGTAGGGGAAATCCGAACAAGGCCGACGCCGATTGCCGAAGGGGGGGGAACTAATGCTAGAATGCGGAAAGAGATTTTCTAAGAGGGTCGAATCGCCCACTACAAACACTTCGGAAATCCGGTACATATCGGGCCAGGGTAAAAAGCTTCGTAGGGAAAGGGGTTGGGAAGACAGTAGGAGGAAAGAAGCATCTTGCGTCGTGGCAACCGAAAGACTGGGGAGGAAGAAAGGGAAGGGGAGGTCGCGGCGAACTCCGGTGACTGGTTCGTCCGAAGGGACTCGACGACCAACGGGCAAGAAGAATAAAAGGGGAGTTCCACGAAACTTCGTGGATCAAAAATACATAAACTCTCAATAGGTAAGGGAAAGGGGGAGGGAGAACAGGGAAAAAAAAGTTCAACTAAAAAAATAAAAAAAAGAAAACGGAGATGAAGCTGTTGTCGGAATTAGAATTAGGCGATTCGGGGGAAGCCGATGCGTGAGGAAAGGGATACGTATTCTCAAACCAGATCCGGGAGGGGAAAAAAGGGAAAGAAATAAAAAATAAGGTGAAAAGAAACACGGAAAGACGCTCGGAACTAAGGGTTGTTTAACACAACACGATAACGCCATAAAGAGAACGCTTTACAAAAACGACGGAAGAACACGTCCTGACATCAAGGAAAAGGCTATAAAGAAAAAAAGAGAAGCGGCAAAAGGGGCGAAAGAAGGAAGAAGCAGAGGCGGGGCCTCC
>Ga0179593_1220684_pt1 | contig 10038 bp, 4 predicted proteins | sample CZODoug2_1_08_16_FD_185931 | JGI IMG/M metagenome (GOLD analysis project Ga0179593, IMG submission 185931) | Vadose zone soil fungal communities from Angelo Coast Range Reserve, California, USA - CZODoug2_1_08_16fungal (PacBio error correction) | ecosystem: Environmental > Terrestrial > Soil >...
CGGTTCTCTTGCTCTGCGTCGTTGCCTTCGATAGCAAGGTTTTAGGTGGAGCAACGCATACACCTTGCCGACTTCAGATCCTGGGTGTCGCTGTGTGTGAAGTCTGTGGCAACGCCATTTTTGGAGGGGAGAAAAAGGGGAGATACTAAACGTTCTATAAACAAAGGACAATCACTTAGGGATTATTAAAGATATATAAGCTTGGGTTCGATTGAAAGTAATGCGCGCCGAAAAGTAAAATCCAGCCGAGCCTGATTTTCTACCACGGGAGAGAGTGAAGCCACTGGACACGGAAATAGGTATAAGGACGCTGCGACGTACGGGGCTAGGTGACACTCGTCGACTCGGCGCTTCATACAGAGGCTAGGATGGCGGGGGAACCGTCTCGAGTAATCGTCGAGGAGAAGCGGCAGCGCAATCACGGAGGAAGAAAGGGGTGCCAAAAGTCTACGACAGAGGGGACAGCTCAGTGCCTCGAGTTGGGAATGGGCGTTTCATGCTCAGCAGCAGAGGGGGGACACACCGATACGGAAAAGCACTCGCTCGAGAAAAGTCGAGGGAAAAAGAGAAACCAATGCCGCGATAGGTGACATCGCCTCTTAAAAGAGAAAGGAAGGGAGATCACGTTCATGACTATTTACAACTGAGAGGTTCCGGTAGAGAAGGCATACAAAAAGGAGGCTCGACTGATCCCAAGAATACGAATAATCCCGCTTTCAGGGAGATGGGGGGGGACAGGGGAACCCTTCCAATGTACTCCCGGTATTGCACATCCCGGGCCCGAACACGGAAAAAGTCATCTTGTAAATGAACGCAGGTTCCTATTGGAGTAGGGGCAAATGCATTCTCTATTGTGGGTAACTATCAGAAAATGATGAACCAGAGAATCTGGTCTAGCTCTGGAAGAAGGAGTAAAGAGGGGTCGAGCAAAGAGGGGCTTTCCAAAGGGGAGAAAAATAATGGGGAGAGAAAATGCCTCCCCTGTGTCATAAAAGAAAGGTAAGAACATCTTTCCTGTCACCCCCTCATTTCTCGGGGTGCGCGGTGAAAGTACAGAGCACCAACCTCAAAAGCTATTCCAACGAAGGAAAAGAAAGGAAATGCATCCAAGAAGATTCTCCAAAAGAAGAGAAGGAGGGTCTTAGGGGGGTCATGTGTCAATACGTCGTTAAAGCATTAGGAGGTGGGGAAAGTTATCTTCAAATCTCCGTTTACTTGTAGGATAATGGCTCCTGAGTGACACCCCTACGCGACAAATGTACACGCCTCTGGTCCACTCTGGTGACTTGAATCAAGAAAGCCGCCCTGCGTGTGTGTCGGACAATCTACCCTTCCAGCCCTTCCCCCATCATCGGAGGTCCGCTGCACTCTCCTAGAGGAGGATTCGGCCTCGCCCCCGGAGAAAAAAACGACCAGACACGCCTTCAGGCGGAAAAGCAGAAAGGGCCTCGTCGACAAGAAAGGGCCCGCGCGATAGCTACAGAACGCGCTCCACGCACGAATGAAAGGCCGAGGAGAACTTAGCGTACGAGGTAGTCAGGGAAACTGGCCGATCCGAAAAGTTACATGCAAGAAAGAGGGGGCGCTCCGCTCACGCTAAACATTCCAGACAGGAAGGGGAAACATCTGGGGGGAATCGAAGAAAAAGCACCCGAAACCGAAAGAGTGGGGCACACGCAATTATGAGGGTCCCCAGACGGAAAGGGTGTGCCTCTCCCCGAAATGAAGTCGTGGGGCGTCTTCGTCGGGTTGGAGGGAACGACTCACAACTGAGCAATCACCGGTCCTGTTGAGGTGATGTGGGTGCAAGGAAAACGACGGGGGGGACAATAGGGGGGAGGGGCACAGGCGCGCTTTGTTGTATTGAAAAAGGGGCAGGGGGGGCGGTGAAAGGAGAAGTGGGGAGGTAGGTCACTCTTTGAAGACGACAGTGAGTAGACTACGGATTGGGGGTTAGCGGAGAAAACTGGGAGCCAGTTATTGGGAACCCAGTCGTCGAGTCAGTCCCGTGGTGAGAGAGAGGAGTTTTTTACTTCTATTGTTATGCTTTTTGCGATCCAGTCGTTGGTTCGGACTCGGATTAGTTCAAAAAAATATTTGGCTGGCAGCCCTAAAAAGGCGTTGGCCGAGGCGTGTTAAGATACGGAAAATTTAAATCAGTCAATGCGCATTCTCCTTCAAAAAGGGGGGGGAATGGTAATAATTGCATCTGAAAAACGTCTTCTGGCATTGGGCCCTTATGAGCACGAGGAACGACGGAATAGGGGGGGGGGGTACCACCGTCAGATGATCCTAGTGGGGCAAAAAAATCGAGTATCTCAATTAGGTTGAATAAAGGGACGAAAGTAATTTCGGACAGTAAGGCGAAAGGATCGGATGAACTGAGCCAGAAGGTCTGGAGAGTTACTCAATTTTTCGTTCAGCGTCCAGTCAAACACGCGCGGGGGAGTCCGGGGAAGGGGGGGGTAGGGAGCCGCCATAACACTGATGCACTTTCGGACATATAGACGCTTAATCGGGGTGTGACTAAGAGGGGGTTAATTGATTTTGCAGGGAAGCACTGTCAGAAACAATGTCAGCCTGACATTCGAATTCGGTCAAATGAACATGACCTCACGTCAGATAGAAGGGAGTCGCTGTTTTTCGTCCATAAAAAATAAGGCGGAGCTATGGAAAAAGTAGGCAAAAAACTATCTCCGGGGTCTTTAGGGGGGGGACACGTTAGCACCTGCGACTTCGCCGTCGTACTTGGGATCCGCCCGATAGTGGTCAGAACCCCATTCCTCGAAATCGGTACTGGCTCTCCCTCACTTTCCTCGACCGTCGACAGAGTATTTACGTCTAAGAAAAAATACGGTCCCCGACGAGGGGCCATCTCTACACAAACCAACGGGAGGGTGTGTAAATCTAAGGGGCAAGCTAGCGATGCGAAGAGAAATTGTCTCTTCGATTCTGCCTGAAGGAAAGACTAGGTCAACGATAGGATCAGGAAGGGGCGCTCGGTCCACGATTCGCAAGCCTGGGGTGAGGCCACTCAGAGGTGAACATCACGTCCACTTCCCTCTCCTCCTAGAGAAGTCGCGGGGTCTCTAAGATCGGACACCCCTCTACCGCAACGCTCCGTACCTCCGACGGGCGTGGCGCGGCTACTCCATCTCACTCCTCTCAGTCCACATCATCCCCCGCGCTGGGTGGCTACAATAAAGCCTTTTACGAGTGTGTCTAGGCAATGGCGGGGAGAAAGGGTATTTAACGGCAAACTACTGGTCGGGAAGGAAGAACAGGGGAGCAGGCTAAGGGGGAGCCCATTCCCACCGCTCGAGTGAACAACAACTATGTCAGACAAGAGCCAAAAGCTTAAGAGCCAGGTCCCTTAGGAAAGATGATTAAAAAGAAGGGCTCTGGCTCCAGATCTGTGGAAAAAGGAGACTATCTAATCGAGCATAAGCGAGGGAAACCGACCTCGAGGGGAGAAAACCTTGTCTCCTAATTTCACAAGAGAGAAACCGCGAGCCGTCCTGTCCGAAATAAGGGAAGATATCTCCCTTGCCCCAAGCTCGAAGAAGCTCGAAAGACTGCCGTAAAAGCCCCTTTTTCGAGGACTATTTTATGGGGAGCCTCCGAAATCCCACATTCAGGGTACAAGAGGGCGGGACTTTCAATTGTGACTAGCTCGGCGCGAAGAGGGGAGAAGTCTGTTGCAAATAGCCATCGATCTTGACGGGGGGGCTGGATTAAAAAGGCCCGCCCTACTCTAGACAGGAGGGGCGGGAGCAACTCAATCGTAACCTCGCGACTGGAGGCTACGGCAGAGAGGGACAGAAACCAGCCAACGGAAAACGAAGGAACCACCAACTGTCGGCGGCAACTGCGGGTCTCAGAGAGTGGCCAGAAAAAGCACATTGTTGCTCTTTTCAGAACGAAGCAAAAAAATAATTACGTGGCTCTCACAGAGGGGGACACGACTTCAAAACGGCATGGGAACTGGAAGTCAATCTGTCCCCGTCGCCAACAAAAGAGCGTGTCCCGAGGGAAAAATAAACGCACCATACGAAAGGAAAGGAAAAAATTCGTTTTCCGGAGGTGAGAGGATCTAACCTGATGTAAGTGACGAACAAAGAAAGCATCATTTCTCAAACTACACTCCCGGAACTGTTTAGATCCTCACTGGGGGAGGTGGAAACTCAAAAAATACATGAAATGGTACTTGGGAGGGGGAGGAGAAATTTTACTTCTGTTGTGCCCATCAAGGAGGGGGTTATTAACTAAGAGCCTGTCGTAATGGCCCGGAATGCGAGCGTGGTGAAGGTGAGAGGAGTATTGGTGATGAGTTCATTAACAGTCGGAAGAAGGAGGGGTGAAATCTTTACCCAGCCAGAAGGGGATGAACCTGACTGGCCTAGTGCTTCCAAATCTTCAGGCTCGAGTGGAAGGAGCTCGAGGCTCTGGAATCGAGAGTGGTAAGCCATGCCATACGACTAAGGTTTTGCTCGGTACCGGCCTACGATCCGAAGGAACACTGATGGAAAGACGAGGGAAGAATATATTATGTTGCAAGCGGGAGAGAAAGGGGACGAAAAGGATTTTGATTCGAACTTATCTCTCATGCAACCTCTTGAACTGAGAGTACGCAGTGGGGACAAAAGTGTCGGAGAGGAAGTACGGAGAAGAAGAACGATGCCACGTGGGAACTTGGGACCAGAAACACGAAGAAATAGGGCGAAGACCAGGAGGCCGTAACTTATAACCACAAAACCGAAAGAAAAAAAACAAAAAAAAATTCTGTGAGACATAAGCAGATCTAGGGGGAAACGAAAGAAGGAAAGCGATAAAAAAAAAAAAAAAAGAAAAAGACTCGCAAATGGAAAAGGTAGACAGTGGCGTGAGCACAAGAACGAAGCAACGGGCGGGAGTGGCAAAAGACGTAAAGACAAAAGAAGAAGGAGATAACACAAGTACGTGACAGAACATGGGGGGGAGGAAGTATGAAAAGCAACGCGACATGTCATTTAGATAAAGCAAGGACACAAATAACTTCTCCACTTCCGTCTGCCCGAGCTAGGAAAAGGTCTCTGGAAAGAGCAGACGATAGCGGGTCCACGACTGTCAATTCACTGAAAAAGTCAAAACAATAAATTCAGACTTGGTCCGTGCTAGGTGATAAATTGGTAACAGGCAGAGCAGAGGGGAAAACGTCCATCACGGGGCTTAAAAACAGGGAGAGTGGAGGGTGACACCCACGAAATCTAGAAAAATAAGGATGCACTGGGCAGATCAAAACCTGGCAGCCAGTTCTCGAAGGGGAGCGATCAGGGACGGGACGTTGCTTAAACTTATAGGGAAAGCCCGATCGGCAAAGCGGGGGGGGACATATCGACGCTCAGTCGGATGAGTTCTTTCGATCAGGACCTAGGAAACTTTCGCGGGGACATCGACGAGGGGAAGCGATCCCTCCTCTAAAGCCCGCCTCGCCAACGCTAAAAAAACGCGCGGCCGACGCTCGCGGGAGGGAGGTTTGAGAGCGGTGGAGCAAAGCGCAAAGGAACAGGTAGAACGGTCGAGGGGGAGGAAAGGGTATCTGCAAGCTCCTCACCAAGAACACAAAAACTAGACTGAAGAGTTCCCTAGAGAGAGTGCTGAAGATAAAAGCTACGCCAGTCAAGAAAACTGGAGGGAACGCCTATCCCGCTCAGATTGCTCCACATAAAACATCTCCCGAAGCCGTAGTCAACGAGGGGGAAAAGAGGGAGAAAAAGCTTGTCAGTGTACTCTCAAGGAAGAGTCTGGTACAACTGCTGCAGGCTATGCGCCCGCGCACGAGAAGACTTACTTCGGGAGAGGATAAAACGCGTACGATCTCCGAGACGTGCCGGATTCGGGAGTACCGACACCCTTAAAAAGTGGTCAAGAGGGGAAGCGTCCCTAGGGAGACTTCATAACCAGTGAAGCGGAAGTGGGGGGGGTCGTGAACAAGCTTCTCATTGATTTCGCTAAGGAAGAAAAGGGTTGCAGTACGGTAGGGGGAAACGGTTAGGGCACGCTCAATTGGAGTCTGAGGAGACTCGCCAATTTCCTAAACGGGGTCTAACTATTGAGTTTCTTCTCTACCTGTACGTGTGCAAGCGAAGTTTGTTCCTCGCCTCTCTTGTCTAATAGAGCTACATGCTGTTCTTAAGACCGAGTATAAAGGACATGTCGACCATTCAGTGAGATAGAAAAGCGCTGCGCTACTTAACAGGAATAGACGTAAAAGAATAAGATGGCCAGGCTTCTTAATAAGGGAAGGATTTTAAAAGGGTGGTCCTCCTACAAGGAAGCCATGTTCGCGCGACTTGGAACTCCTCCCTAATTTGGTGCAAAAAAATTAGAACGATGAGAAGGGGGAAAACCTAGTCCAAGCGGTACTCCTCAGGGAGGGAAAGTGCGATGGGTCACTCAAGGAAAAAAGACTTGATAGATTTAACACGCGCTGCCGAAAAATCGTGGGCCTCTGGCAGGGGGGGGGGGGGGGGACGCGCGAGGGGGTCGTGGCGGTTGTTGCCACGGGGGAAAGTTGGCGCCAGGTCCATGGCAGGGAGGATTTAGGGGATTAAAAAAAGAGAGCAGTGAGATTAAGTACTCATGGTTAAGGGAGGAAAACAAACCGAAGGCCACGAACAATCGCAATTCAGGGGGCAATCAGAGAATCGAAAGGGAGGAGCCAAAAACAAAAGGCCACCCAGGCTCAGCGCGAATCCTCGAGGCTCTTTCCGCGCAAAAAAGGAAAAAGTTCCTCTCCAGGACACCTTCCAAAAACTGTCCAGTGGAAAAAAAAACATAGAACGTCCGCCATCGCAATGTCGGGGGGAAAGAAAGTCTCTAAGTCTCTAATAACCTGAGAAAACGATGTACTCGAAAACTTCATTCTTCTCAACGTGGGGGTCAACGAAGGGGGGAAAGAAGCGGGCATTTTAAAGTGAATAAAAGGAAGCGGAGAAACTTTAATGGATCAAAACTGAACCTATGCTGTACGCCCGACCTCTGGCACAGGGGGGGGGGGGGGAGTCAGATAGACCGTTCTGGAGGGCTAAAGGCACAGGCAGCAAAACTGACTTTGCGTCAGGCGTTCATTGCACTGGGGACCGAGGGGGATGGGAAAGACTCGGCCGACAGGACGACCAGAAAGGCAATTGAGGGTGAAGAAGCTCGATTAGTCCTGTTTCGGCTGCTTCTGTATAGATTGGAGATCAATCGACTGAAATGGTAAGGGGGTGAGGATTGATAGTTCGTGTTACGCCTGTGCTCTTTACACGTCTTTTCGGTGGGGACACATCGTAGGGGAGGTTGTTAATTTTACCTATTTCCAGGAAACTAAGTGTTAATTTTGAAAGTAAAATGGAAAATTTTTAAAAACTCTGCTGTTGGGGGGGCCTGGTTGGATAAACCCCTTTCTGCTGGCAAGGCGGGGGGCTCAGTTGACAAAACGCCCATTTGAAATATCTTCGGTTCCAGTACTACTCTCCTAAGTCCTTTGTGACTGAAGGTAGGAGCAAGGAGAAGTTTCTGAGGTGTGACATTGGGTGGGGGGGGAGCAGAATTCTTGGAAGAGGTGTTCTTCTACAGGTTGATGGATGGGGGGGGTCGAGTGTCAGTGGTGACAAAAAGGAGCGCTGAGCAAAAAAGGAGATAGTCTGATTATTACCGGATACAAAAGCAAAGAGATAGGGGGCTTGTGCATAAGTCACAGGTCTCACGAGGCCGACGGGGGACGAGGCCAAATTCTGTATAGAGGTTCAGTGTGGGGGAAAAGATGAAAGCTCGATACTTGGAACAGAGGAAAAGAAGATAGCAATGAGATTGCTTACAAATTTCGCCATACGATTCAGGTCGATCAGACTATTAAAAAAAATGGGGTATCGCTTAGCAATTTGTGCAAAAAAGAGTAGGCGCGCTTGATCCAAGGGTGATATCGATGTTGAAAGGAAAAAGGAAGATAAAAAGCCATTCCAGAGGGAAAGGGCGGGAGATGGCATCGGGTGTGGGGAAAAAAACATCTCGACTGGGATTCAGGTACTTTTTCTTAAGGAGGTGACTAAACTCAATTAAGAAAAAAACAGGTCAGGGTAAGGAAGACTCACCTAGTCATCTGGAGGACGTGCCTCAAAATGACTCCTTATCGAAAGGCTCTAGCAAAGTTTCTCTCCGGAGGGGCAGGGCGAAAGGGGCCCGACCTTTCCGAACGAGGGGGGGGGGGGGGGGGGACCCGTTGAACTATGTCTGTTTCCAACGAAAAAGTCGGGTCTTCAGAGAGACCTGGAAAAGAACTGCCGAGACTCGGTTGCGAAGTGGAGCTGGAACTTGACAGTTGCAGACTATTCTCTTCCAATCTTCACGTTATGGGGTCGTAGCTGCCTACACGCTGCCTGTCCTGAGGTACCTCTCTGTTGCGTGCCGCCTCTCCTATCTTTCTCAAAAAAGGTCGTGAACCCACTTCTATCTAACCTGGTTTACTGTGCCTCTTCTTGCTCGAGGTGACCTGAGACCGATAGGTCGGGGCCTAATTTTCGGGTGTACGCGTCTTTGCGGATAGGCCTCCCGGCTCTTCGACGGAAGGATGTCTCTCATCCATCCTTCCTCCCGCATGGACGTTGCTCAGCTCCCCGGTCGTCATGCAGTACTGGTGCTATAACATTCACTAAACCTCCGGACACATAGGGGCAGGCACTGCGATTTTTTTGGCGGAAAAAGGGGAACAAAAGGTGCCCTCCCTGGGCGCCTCATAATGGGAAAGGGTTTCGCTTCCGGATGAATATTAAAGGGGGGGTAAAAACACTATCCCCCCCCAAAAAAAAGAGCGGGGGAGAAGGAAACCTAAGTCAGTCGGAGGCAAACAAACCACACCTCCAAAAAAAAAAAAAATGACGCCCCTTTCAGATCCAAACCAAGCAAGAACCCGAACAAGACTCACTTGGACAGGACAAACCTCCCCGCTCTAAGGGGGGGGGTTTCACAGGACACCTTACGCCACCCTCCACGGGGTACCAACAAAAGTGACTGAAGGACTGGGAGTCACCCATCCAAAGGGGAAAGCATTCTAATTACCCACGCAACAAAGTAAAAATGCAATCTTTAATTAGGAAAAAAAAACATCCAAACAGTCTGTACCCCCCACACAGAAAAGCAGAACTCTGGAGTATCGGGGTCTGCCTTGAGGCAGGAAAAAGTTTTCTATATTCCCGGTACCCGATAATAGTCATCAAGAAACCATCTTGAAAAGCAGGGTCAGGTCTTCTCTTGTTAATTGAGAGTCCTACTGTGATCCTTTTTGGGGAACGAGGTCGCTAAGATGGGACTCTAGGGTAAGGGACGCGCTGAATTACAGCCCCAATCATTTGGACGGGAAAGGCTCGCTCTTCAATCCCGGCCATCTGTTTTCACTTAAGGGGCAGGCCTCTCCTCCGGGGCCCGAACCTCCCCTCTAACATCTCTTTGAATATTGTGAAATGTCGCTAAGCGTGCACCCTGTGGCACTTCAAAGAAATGGGGGCGGGGGGGTAGACTTCCATTCTCTAATCAGACTAAAAAAATAGAAATTTGGGGGTTCGTCAAAGGCCCAAAAACGGTTACGCGTCATATATCTCTCTAAGATAGGTGTAGAGCTTGCCAGAGGACAACGGAAATACCTCTCCTTCTTGACAACACAACACACCCCACCCCCCCACCCACAAAGCCCCTGCGAGAGCCTTTCTCGGTTTCGGCAGTTCCTTTCTTTAATTGCAGAGGAGCGGGGGGGGGGAGACCTTTTCGAAACTCAAATCCTAGAAGGGGGCGGCTTGGAAAAAAGAGCCTCGCCTCATGAGCTTCGAAAAAGTGAAGGTCAATCACTGAAAGTGGACTCTAACTCGTAGGGAACAAAAAAGCCCAAAGCAAGGGCTCGCTTAACTTCTTCTATAGCCGGGGCAGGCTTCAAAAGGAGACAAAAAGAGCGCGACTCGCAGTCGGGGTAAAAAGCTCCGTCTCTTGTGATTAAAAATACTGTGTGTGGGTTACAAAGGTTTG
>Ga0179593_1244306_pt1 | contig 10038 bp, 9 predicted proteins | sample CZODoug2_1_08_16_FD_185931 | JGI IMG/M metagenome (GOLD analysis project Ga0179593, IMG submission 185931) | Vadose zone soil fungal communities from Angelo Coast Range Reserve, California, USA - CZODoug2_1_08_16fungal (PacBio error correction) | ecosystem: Environmental > Terrestrial > Soil >...
ATATGGTAAAAATGAGATGTTGCTCAAGAAGAAAGGCCGCACCATTCACACAAAAAGACGTGACATAGTGATCGATATATGACAGGAAGTGAACAAGTGAAAAGACTTCCGTAACTCTCGTATATAAGTCATCAAAAAACCCTACTCGGCAGGGAAAAACGGGACTGAGTTAGTGAAAGAATCTGGAGGAGAAGCCTGGCCTTCAAAACTAACCATGTAACCAGTCAAACACACGCGCAAAAAACGTGTAACAAGCAGAGAAAATATTCTCGATACACTAAAAAAGGCCGGGGGGTAGTCAGGTGAGCTCAGCCAATAAACGGATAGAAAAAAATGCCGTAGCCTTGTGTGCTCACAAAGCATCTTTATGGAGGATATGACGGCATGAAAAGTTTGATAAGGGGCCACGATGGAAATAACGTACGCCGGGCAGTGGCCTCAGTTACGGGGAAGCCGGTAGCCCCTAATGTCAAAGCACTAAAAAAAAAAGTTGATCACCAGGGAACCGCAATCAGGGTCTAACAGTGCAAAAGGATTACAGAGCTATCGGAATACATCCTGTGCTACATACACTATGATGGACGGGGACATGTTTCGCACGGAGAAGACGCGGAGCCATGTACTCGAAAAAGCAGGGGACCCTGAGAACAAAAGGCACTAACACACGACACTTTACCCCGCGATGGGGAAAGAACATGTGTAAGCTGCGCGGGTCACGGAAAGGGGAGAAACTGATCCTCGCAAGGGAAAAGGCTAGCGCAAACCTTGGTGCAATCGTTCACGGCGAAACTCGTCAGAGGAACGGTGAAGTCAAAATACACGACAGGGCCACCGATGAGGCGCAGGTTGACTGGATGCAACCTGATCCGTCGGGAACAGTTCATTCAGGGGGGAGAAGGTCTTGTTCGCGGGCTTATGCGGTGCTTCTTCTCCTCCAATGGAAAGATCGAGGACACTACATAGTTAGGGGCATAAAGCCATACCGAGGGGGAGGCCGCCGCGGCGAATACAGAAAATAACGGTATGGGGGATGGACGCGATCGTCGTGATGGAAGCTCGAAAAAAGCACCGGATGAGAGCGGCGACAGGTAAGACTCTGTACCTCTCGATGGGGTCGAGACACAGTGGAATTCAGCGACTTACGCCATAATAACCTGGTCGCCCGCCGAGAAGCGAGACGGAGCTTTATTGGTACATAGATGACAGCAAGAGTCAGTCGATCGCTATCCTCGCAATGCTCCAAATACCCTTTTTGAGCCCGGAGAGACCTATCTCAAAGGCTTACGACATAGATAAGGGAGAAAGAGAGAACGCGTCAACCTGTAGATGCAAAGACAGCTCATCGGGGAGAGATTCGAGAAAACAAATAAGAAAAACACCGACCAAACATGCTTCACAACCGTAGATGGGGGAACCTCGACAGAATCCGTTGACACCATAACGGGAAAATAACCTTGAAGCATGGGTACGGAGAGGGCGCAGACGAGGACCGAGAGCATCCAGTAGAGGTCTGAAAGCCTGGATGGTGAGGGCAAAGATAACAACACGAGGTCAGAGCGCGGATGGAGGAAGCGGAAAAAATTCTATGGGAAAGTGGCCAATAACCCGGTTCCTACTCAAAATCGAGGGGGGGCAGTCAAGAGGAATTGGGGAGAAGGAAAAAAAAAAAGAAAAAAAAGAGAAGAGAGAAGAGAAAAAAAACTCGGCTCAAGAACTAAAAGAAATCATCTGAACATCATAGCGCCAAGCCACACGACGAGTGGGGCGGTGACTGGTGACGAGAGTCCAAAAGGCAGCTGTTCACGTCCATATAAAATAAGAATTCTTACAGGGGGGGGTGTAGCAAAATGGGGTGCGAATAACATACAAGGGTGGCAACCTTCGGAAAAACGAGACCGCGTGATCTGAATAACCAGAGGCGAGACACGGCGAGATACGTCATGTAGACTAAAGAATTAATGCGTAAGGTCCGGGTCTATCTAACCTGAAACAAGCAGACTCTCGGAAATCTCACGTCGTGGGGAATTGGTTGAAGGCGTAGGACAAAAAAAGGAAAGACGAAGCACAAAGAGACGCAAAGATTAGGCAGCTGGGTTAACGATAACAAATAGTACCTTAGGGGGGGTACGACCACTCGTATTACCCATAATTGCAGCCGCGTGAAGGGTCGGGGGTAGAACAGGTTCCGAAGCTTAGAAAGCCGATTCAACGCATGAAAAAATTGTTGGGTGCTATCGGAACCACGGCTTAATATCACATCTGTGGGTCCAATAAAAAACAAAGATTGAAAGAATAATCCGAGTGCAATGGATCTCCAAGGGCGATGGAACCGATAGAATACTCAGGCCAGGGCAGGCGCGTTTTCCTTGTATCCGAAAAACTGTGTCATAGGTAAATAGCGAAGCATTGAAAAAGTTCGGAAGAAACAAGGAGCACTTACAACACGTGGAGCTGGGAACATCACATCGAAACAAGGGAATAGGTTGGACGCTGCAGAATATAAAGAAAAAAGCGCGGTCAAACCGTCTTCAGCGGTCGAGCCCCGGGGGGCGCGGACGAACCGATAGTCAATGGCAGAATCAGAAAAAACCACAAATTGGGGTCTCCTCAGTAAGGCCATCCACGAGGAAATAAAGACGCGCAAAGAGGGTCGATGGGTAAAAACAAAAGGATGGTGTCGGCAAACGGGGAAGTCGAAAAAAAGATAGTGGGAACCAACTTAATTGGGCACTCAGCGGGGGGTGGTGCACAACAAGCAATGGACAGGCGGAAATTCCTCCACTTTTTAAAGAAAAGAAACGTACACATTCCCTCGCTCAGCATGTATCTCAGAGAATAAAAAAACAGCAGAGACGCGAGGGCTCTTAGGGTAGCGGGCGCAGCTCAGGGCTATTACAGATCGGTAATCGCGCCTCAGGGACCCGAACACGATCTAACCTCAACGAATGCTAATGGCAAAACAACGACGAATGCGGGCGAAAGCACGGGGCTGTCCGATAAGACCGCTCCCGCGCTACCCAACAGGTCCTAAAGTTCTCGTCACGAAAAGAAAAGAACAAAAGAAAGATGGAAGGGAACGCGACCACATAGATGCCGTGTCGTCTTTAACTCAAGTAGTTGCAAATTAAAACATCACAGCAAAAAACGATCCCATCCAAAAGTATTGCCGAAGTTGCAGAGGTGAAGGAACCGAACCCGAAACCAGACAAGGAGAAATTGACTCTCATACAACAACCTCTCATCGATTGACTGATGGAATTTTGATAAGGGGCCGGAAAGGGATTTTAGAGGGCTTGCCAATAAGAAGCACACCCTAAAGGCACTTCGCCATAACTGAATGGGGAAAACGGATGACCACAGGGGTCTGATTTCAAGATCACTCTCCCAGGAGGAAGCCAGAAGTGGGCGAGCGCGATGTTGCTCGGGGTTTTAGCACCGCGTAAAGCCTAGCCAGAGGAAAGGGGAGCCGCGGGAGCGGTCCGGCTGCATACAACTGCCACCTTTCCTGAGTAAAGGGGGATAAGAAATTCGTTGTAGTTTGGCTGAACGGAATCCGCAAGGCGCTTCCGAAAGGGGAATAGAAATGGATCTGCGCAAAAAGCCTAAATGAAAGAGAACTCGCGCTGATTTTTATAGCGAGATGCAATGGCTGAATGAGGATGTGACGTGCGCCGAGCTTGCTAAGGGGAAAAACATTCAATCAGGGGGGGGGCAAAAAGCACGCTCCAAAAACAGCCGAAAAGTATTGGTCCCAACGATAGGGTGGAAACAGAATGAGGTGGTGCCGGCAAACCGCAGTGCATGGTGTTCTATCAAAGAGAAAAGCTGAGAGAACGGGATGTCTCACGTTGAGAAATTACGACGTGACATGATTTCATCGGGAAGAAATATGGGGGTAAATGAGTCTCAACAGAGAGATGCGGAAAGAGGAGATCTAAAGCTGAAAGGGAACGGTTTGGACCCGCAAATTTTGGGACTGGGAGTTGCGCAGCTGCACAGTCAGTTGGGGGGAAAGCTGGGTGGACAAAAAAGGGGAAAAAAGCTCTGCAGGAGGGCGAGGACGGATCTCGATGCGAGAGAGAGATGGCCGAAACACTCCGGTGATCGATCCTGAACGCGAAACGCAACTTGCCGGAGGGAGAGGACAACTCAAAAGAAAAAAACTCTGAAATGGGGGACAGGGAGTGAAAAGCGCATTTTTATGTAACAAAAAAAGTACAGGGGGAAGGGCTGACCTGGCGATCGCCCTAATCAAGTCGGGAGCCTGGCAAAAAATGACGGAAACGAACAAAACCCCCCGCAGGACTCAAGTAAAAAATGAAAAAAAAGGGATGTCAAGACCGAATAGCGTGACCAAGAGGAGAAGATGGAGCGAGTGTCTCGTCTGAGAAGACTAGCTTGAAAAATTGATACCGGAAACAATGAAAAAACAGAAGGAGAATGGGGAGAGGGGGATTCTTGCACAGAATGACGCAGGAAGACTGGACGGTAGAGCGTCCGTTATCATAATGCAAGGAACTGAACGCAGGAAGACCGGGGAGCGGTGGGGAAAAGTTTGTTCCGTACGGAACGAGGCATGGGAATGAGCACCCAGTGGGTGCACCACGTCGGAAGCATGCTGACGGAATATGAGGGGACAAACAGCTCAATGGCTTTGCAAATCTACCATTAGTCAAAAGAAAAACCAGGTTGGGCATTGGAGCTCGGCCGGGAAGAAAAAAGAGGATGGACAAGAGGACAGGTCACAGACTGAAAAAAGGTGGTCAGAGTCCGAGGCTCACCCCGTCTTCCCGCGTACTTCTAAAGGAGTGAGACCGGGCAAAAAACTGGAAAGTAGGAAAAAAAGAAACGGTCCCAACCTCTCGTACCAGAGGAGGGGTTAGGAGGACGAAAAGAATAACCAAAAAAGCCTTTCAGAAAAGACTGGAGGGTCTCATCGCCCAAATTGGGAATATGGAAGGACCCATAGAAGGAAGGTTGAAGGAAACGTACTGGTAGATGAAGTGAGAGCGATCCGCTTACGACGAGTTGGCAAAGTCCGGAGACTCGGAAAGGAGTGCGGGGAACCTGCAAGTCAGGAACTCTTTATCAGGGCTGGAATAGAAAAGGGGGGGTTTGACGCGGCGGCGAGGGATAAGATCGAGGCTAAGGACAATGGGAGAGCCCCGAAGGAAAAAAAGAGGGTTGAGTTAATGTACGGGACGTCATGAATTAGAACAGAAAGGGACGACGTACGGAACGAGATGAGGGATCGCGGATCGAGCAGGGGCTACGAAGTACGAGGGGGGGGTAATAGGGCCATGGAGAAAAGAGAACATCATCTCGCTGAGGAGGAGAGACTGATCTAACGTCAAAAGAAAAAGTGGAAATCGCACATCCAAGATCGAAGAATAAAGAAGGACTCGGACGTACGGCGCGAGACGAATCCAACATCCTCTGTATATATCGCAAGCGAATAAGCGTTGAGAAGAAATGTAAGGTACTCACGTAAGAAGTCGAAAACCAAGAGAACTCGGGAGAAACTGATCCACGAGCGGTTCAGACGACGTTTAAAAGTCTGAACCGCCTCATGCGGGCGTCGTTGATGAGCAAAAGTTACCTATTGAGATTGACCGAACGGGCAAAAGCCTACGGAAACTAACCCGAGTTGACGAAAAAGCCAGGGGAAGACGTCCGGTGATTTGCCCAGAAAAAAGGTTGATCGCGGCAGCGTGCGGGTGAGAAAGGGGGTGGGGGTGGGATGTGCCGGGGGTGAAGTCCGGGACTAAAAAGCGACACGGTCAAAAAGCCTAAATAGAAAAGACGTCGGAAACATGCCCCCCACTAGGTTCAAGTCCCATGTACAACAGGATGAAGAGAGCGAGCGGGAATACCGTCACTTGATCGGGGAGGGGTGGGAGCTTACTTGGAAACTGAGCTGCAAACTTCGGAATCGCGCAGGTGCCCGAAAACCCCCGGCGGACGTTATGGACAAAATAGGGGGGAAAATGGAATTACAAAAGGGGTAAGTCCGAATCACGCAGTGCAAATTCTGGGTAAGAAAGCTGACGAGCAGGGGGAGCGAAAGAAGGGGGAGCGCTAAGGAAATCAAAACCCGGCTTTTTGAAGGCATCTACTTAGTAAGAATAGGAGCAGGGTTGAACGGGCGCGTGTGTTGAGTGTTGCAAGACCCGCGGTGGGGGGAAGGCTTCGCGGCGAAGGGAGGTCACAGAGCAGGGACGAAAGGAGGGGGGGGCTGAGAAAGGAGAATACAAACGTTAGGATATGAGGAGTAACGGAGCTAGTTATTCAAAAGGGGGAGACGTCGTGGATGGGGGAAATGGTGGGCGGGTGCGGACCGGCACCACCGGGCGAAAGCACTCATCTCGACGCAACAAACAACACCGTATGATGAAATAGGGTGGCAGTGTAACGGGGGTTTGCAGTAAACCGCCGAAACCAGCAAAAGAAAAGAACGATCCACCGGGGAGCAAAATACGGCAAGAGGGGGACGCATCTTACACGTAACTCTTCCTTATAGAGAGCAGCAACACAGAAAAAAAAATAAGACTACTGCAGTGAAACAAAAATACACACAAACACCCCCACAACACCACCACAACACAACCACCCAACACCCCCAAACCCCCAACCAAAACCAAACAAAAAAAAAAAAAAAAAAAAACCCCCCAAAAACACACGAAAGGCTCTAAAAGTTCCAACCAAAAACCGGGGGGAGGAAGCACATCAAACACCGCCCCTGTGACCAACAGCATCCACAGAAAGGAGAAGTGAGAGAATCAAAAATTCTGGGGGAGGGGGCTAAGCAAGAGAAGACCCAAAAGATTCTAGCGTTTGGTGGTGTTATAGAAAAGAAGGGGGGACTTGCGATGGCAGAATGACTCCCCCGGGGGAATCACAGGGTGACCCCAGGGGGATCAAAAAAAAAACGTGAGGGGATCAGGTGAAGGGAAAACCTAGAAAGAGGGAATCATGATCCAGTGTATCATACTGAGCCACACTAGCTCCCGTGCATTGTGGGATCAAAAGCTCATCATGAGAGCCATGGGCGAAACGGTTGAAAGGTGAAGACGCCAGAGCATCGAGGAGCATGATTCAATGTCGCGCAAAACCTGCAGGAAACGTAGAAAAAAGATAGATAACACCACCACACTTGAGAACCAAGTCGATGGTGCTCTAGTGACACGAAATGGATCGCGGCAGAAAAAAAAAAGGGTATACCCAAAAGAAGCACTGAAAAAGCGTAGAGGGGGAGAAGCTGGGGGACCGTTATTCCGAGCAAAATGGTCAAACGTGCCTTCATACACACCGAACACCGGCATATTAGGAGAGTCAACCGTCTCCTAACTCGTGATCAGGGGGGAGGTCGAGAAGTTGGGAACAAGCGACATATCAGATCGGACGAAGGTCTTTTAAAAGGACATAAAGGAGCTGGGTGGATTCTAGAACGCGCGCGACAGCGAATTAAGGAAGTGATGCGTTCGTAGGGGGGGGGCGTGTATCTGGGCCCGAGGGGTAAGCAAAGTGGGGGCGAAGAGACGGTAAGACATAGAAAGAGCGGGAGAGTAGATGTCGCTCATCATGGAAAAATACGCAAATCAATACTTTCTTACTCAACCGGTCTCGATCCGCGCCTCGTCGAGCTTGTAGGAGGACAGAAAAGAATGAAGCGGATCATGACGGCTTAAAAGCCGCTAAAAAGAATGGGGGGGCCGTGAGGAAAAAAAGAGAAAAAAGGACTTAAATCGGGGGGGGATAACCACTGAGGCCCTCAGCGCGCGGGACACCTTTAATTTCCGCCATGAACGGAAGAATGCAGGAACAAACACTCAGGAAACCGGAGAAGCAATTAGAAAAGTCCAATCTGGATCGCTCAAACAAATACAGGGGAACTGGCGGGGTCCGCAAGGAGTGGCATCATGGGGATCATGCACAGCCGAGGCGAACAAACGCATCCATGGGAAGATGGAATCTGGGGCAAGGTGGTGATAGCAGGAAAAGAAAAATGACCGGGTGTCCAGACTGGGTAAAAACACCATCAAAGACGCATTCGAATGGAATTGAATGAAACGTGGGCCAGTTGCCAACGTTCCAATCAATAGCAGTACCAAGAGGACACCGGTTTTAACGGAACAAAGAGAAAGACCTGAAAAAAAGTCATCATCCGTGAAATCGGACACTCAAGGCCAAACAAGGGGCTAGACGACATTTTGGAAGGGGGCGGGAAGGAAAAAAATTGAGCATGTTGAACGGATGCCCACCGTAAGACCAGGCGGGCCTAAAGGGGTCAGCAAACAATTGGGTGGCGACATCAAATGACGGGGCACAAGTACAGGGACCCAAATTGAACCTATGCAAGGGGGTGACTTAATTGCGCCGAGGGGTGGGAAGAAAGGATGCGCTTCGGAAGAACGTTACGGGATACCGGGGTGAAATAGAAAAGCGGATTGACAGTCCTGTGGTCAAGCGACACCGAACAAAACAAGTTCGCCTGGACGTCGGGTGAAAAGGGGGGGAAACGGGGATTCATAAAGTATCTCAGCGCAGACAATAAACACAGATGCGTAAGCTTTACGTAGATCCTGTCATTGAGGACAGCGAAAGGAGGCCAATGAAAAAATATGTCAGGAGAAAGGGGGGTGGGAGTCCTATATCCTCAATCACATAGGAGGAGAAAAAACATTGATTAGTGCGGAATCCAAGTAAGGGGAAAAAAAATCATCAGCTGTTAGAAAAAAAGGAAGTCATGAATTAAATCCTCAGAAAGGGGCCGGTGATCGCCCGTCGGAGACACTAGAGACCGCCCCTTCAGGTCGCACGTTGCCTTAGGAATAGAAAAAGAGTGCAAAAAAGAGAGAAGCGCAAAGCAGCCGGATCCGCGACTGAATCCTTCTGAAATAGGAAGCACGTATTAAAAGAAAACCAGGTAGCTGGTTAGAACAAAGAATGAAAAAAACAAAAGCGCGGTTCCACCGAAGGTAAGGAGTTGATGAGCTCCAGCAGGAACCTATCTTCCTGCAGGGACTATGGACCAAATAGACCAGACCACACAAATGGAACTAATTCAAAAGAATCAACCGCGGAAGAGAGAACATATTGGGGCGGAAGGGAAAGAAAGAACTTGCGGGGCCGAAAGCGCACGTCGAAAACCCATCTTGGGAACCAGAGAAGGGGGGAAGGCTTGTATCACACACGTCCAAGAGCAAGGGGGAGAAAAGTTCATTAAATGCCGCCTCTTTGCGAGAAGTCGGCGGCAGTGAAAAGAGCGCTCAGATTCAGCGAGAGAGCACACAGCACGAAGCAGCTGGCGCTTGGCGAGCGGCGAAAGAGAAAACGACCAGAGAGAAGAGAGCCAGGACCCAGACAGATTGAGGAAATAACCACCGGAAAGAAGTGATACTAGCCCAACGGCCCGAGAAAATGGGGGACAGCGTTTGGGGGGGACGCCAGGAAGAAAACCGAAAAAGTCCGCCAGGCTCGGAGCCAAGGGAGGGAGGACCCCATCCTAACATGGCAAAGGGACTCCAAAGGCAACGTTGTTAGGATGCATCGGATAGGGGAAGCTGAGGGAAAAAGAAAAAAAACCAATGGGACAATAAAAGAAAACCAAGGCAGGGGATGGGAGAAGTGCAGGCAGAGGTTTGGCTCACTTCAGAACCCCCGAATAAAACACCAGAACCGGTCTGTCACCAAAAAAAAAGAAGAGGAAAAAAAGAAGAGCTATGTCACCGGAAAACGGGTGGCTTCGGGCATGGATAGAAACACCTCGAATCCCTAGCCATCACTGCGGGGGGGCAGGGGGGGGTAAACATGGCTGATTTTCAAAGAAGAAAATCGACCCTATAAGCGAAAATCGCAGATCAGGTGGTCTGCGGCGCCCGAGGGGGCTCAAGGAGCAAAAGCGCAAAGGAGGAACTGGGGGTAAAAGCATCAGGGAACAAAAACGAGACAACAGAGGCCGCCTTTGTACGTTTGGCATATAAGCAGGTGGGGGCACGTATCCGTCGTCTGGGGAACCGAGGCGAGATGTAAAAAAAA
>Ga0179593_1260117_pt1 | contig 10038 bp, 8 predicted proteins | sample CZODoug2_1_08_16_FD_185931 | JGI IMG/M metagenome (GOLD analysis project Ga0179593, IMG submission 185931) | Vadose zone soil fungal communities from Angelo Coast Range Reserve, California, USA - CZODoug2_1_08_16fungal (PacBio error correction) | ecosystem: Environmental > Terrestrial > Soil >...
GACCAACACACGCGCACCAGAGTCGGAAAAGTGACGCAGCATTCAGTAAAGCAGAAAAACGATAAAGCTAAAGAAGGTCTGGAGGAAAAAAAAAAAAATGCGGGTTAGCAATAAACCACAAAATAAGCTTGGCCGAGACGTCGCCAGAAGGGGGAAACAAGGGGGATAAAAATTCGCTATAACGACCGGACGAGGAAAAAAGGATAAAGGGAAAAAGCCAACGTTCTGGCGCCATGTTCGCCAGCCCGCCGTCAGGAACAATAGGATCCAAACTCAGGAGGGAGAATAGTGGAAAAACGTATGGAGGTCATCGGTTAGGGGGAGACGGCACAGGAAAATCCAAGTCAGGGCGGGGGGGTCTGCATCATTAGGCAGTACCGCGACCGACCGGAACGATTTAACGACGAATAAAAATGCAGGGAATATTACTAGAGGTCAAACGAGTCCCACCTCACCCCAAGAAAGGGGGCAAATACAGAAAGATGCAAGACGAGGGTGGGAAAAGGCCAGCACAGATGGCGTACATGCAACAGGGAGAGGAGACCATGCAAGCGGAAAAAAAAAAGAGAGACAGGACTTAAATCCTAAAAGAGAAAAATAGTAACATTCACAGCCATCTCCACCTTTGCGTGGGATATAGACAATATGACCCCATAATGTTAACGAGCGCACGCATGCGGAACTAAGGAGGCAGTCCAAAGGGAGGTCGCAGTATGGGCAAACACCAACTCATCAGGAATAGGACAAAACAAACCCAGCCACGGCACCATATACCGATATTACTGGCAAGTTCAGCGATGGGGAAGAACTGAGAAGGGTGACTTAGAAAGGGTAAGACAAAGACCACTTCAAAAACGACCAAGAAAGAAAAGAACCAAGCCATACAAGAATCCTTTCGGATCGAATTAAGAAAAAAAGCCTACTCAAGATCTGGGGGGGACTCTAGTCCTGGTTTGGTTTCTATTTTGAAGAGTCGTGACGGGAAAAGGGGGTGACAACCTAGCCTGCCTTGGGGTACCATGACGGCGGAATTATCAATATGTTCGATAGCTCAACATATATGTGAAATTAAGACACAGACAATGGGAGAAGGTGTGCCAAAGCTCAAAGTTGGACGCCGATAAGGAGGATGGTTCTGAAAAGAGGCGAAAAAATGCCAGCCAATACCAAGACTAGAAGTACGCGTCCTGCAGAAAATCTAGAACGGGGTCGAAAAAAATTCCTGGCCCCGCCAAAAGGAAACTGACGCAGGGGGGGTAGAGGGGAAGGAGAGATGTGGGGTGAGACAGGACTAAAAAGGGGTTGTTATATTGGGGGCAGGTAATGCCGGGGGGACAGCAGCTCTACTATAGGGACCGACAATATCCCTTCATACTGCGTCAGACAATAAAACTACAAGGATGGTTAGCCTAATGGGGAAGACCACACAATTGGAAGAAATTCCCCGGAGGAAAAAAACGATCGGGTTCCCTGCCATTGGAGCCTGGACCCGGGTGGCATTGAAAAGCGGGACAGCGTTTTGGGATTTGCTGGAGCGAGTACATCTGGCAGGAAGAAAGGTTGGAGGTTGCCTACAATCAGCGGAAGTCTTTTCAAAGGCATTGGAGAACTTGAGAGAGAAGAGGATGAGTAAGCGCACAATTAGGAATGGGGCGAAGTATAACGGGGGTACGCAAGAGGGGATACGAGACAAGGGGGGGGGGTTAAAAGAAGAATACATATTGAGGATGCAAATCGTGCAAAGTGGGCAATCCCAAGAGCGGCCGGAACGGGACGAAAAATAGGAGCTCAAGCGAGGATGTCCGCTAATCGACGGGGTCCTGGGGGGAAGCAGGAATACATCAGGGAAGAAGGTAAACGGAAAACTTGATGAAAACATTGCGCGACTACATTTACTGACAAAAGAAAATACTAGGGTACCTCGTAAAAACTATAGAGCGTAAGGGGCAGTCATCATGTAACCAGACCAGGAACGTGGAAGAAGGAAAGTAACACGCCTAAATAAGGGGGACGGCATTTCAGCGGCGTCGGGAATCATGGTCGATGTGCACTTCTGAAAGGAACGCAATCGATAGGCTCAGAAAGGGTAAATTCCCTAGGCATTGGAAGTGGGAGAAAATAAGCGCATATCCAGGGGAAAGGGGGTGAACTAACAGTTAGTTTGAAAGGCATAGCCGTGCGAAACCATGTCGAACGGAGATATGTGAGAACGATTAGACGTACACAAAACGTGGTCCTTCAAGAGTAATAGGGGAGCACTACGGTCTTAAAGGGAGGAGGGCCGGGACTGGGACTGGACCGACTATTGTGATACCGGGCGACCGAATCGTGACCTACCAAAATTTGCAAAGGATATAAAGGTACGGACACGGCGGCAGCAAGACAGCAAAAGTTGGAGAAGAGAATAAGAAAAAAACCCCAACGAAAGTATTATGGAGAAAAAGAGGAGACTGAGCGGGCGAACGCTTGGCAGGCCGAAGTGGTGACTGATAAAAAGGGCCTCTTAAAGAGGGCAGAGTCCAGGAAGTCGGGCGGGAAGGTAATACCAATAAAGGGAAGGCGCCCATGCCACTAGAAATAAGAATCAGACAAAGGAAGAATATCGCAGGGACTCAACGGAGGGTGAACCGTCTCAGAGTTAGACAAATAGACAAAAACGTCGAAGAGGGAGGCGTTCGAAAGCCGACAAAACTTCAACAGGGTGATATCTCAGAAGGTCAATCAATATGACTAACTGGCTCGGTATACAACTACAGAGTCGCCATCAGGAGAGTGCCCGTGAGCGACGCAGTGAAAAGAGGAACATGAGACGAAGTCACCTGCCCGCACTAGACCGGCGGCGACGCTTGTTGATTCCCGGTTACAGGGCTTTGGAAACACGATAGGCAAATGGATCCGCTTAGGCAAGGGGGTAGGTGACTAAAGGAGAAAGTGGGTGGTATGTGCTGGGGGGTGAAAGTTAAAATGCATCGTCGCATAAATCACGTTGGTGGGGCCCGGGGACCCGAGAAATTATTTTTACGGCGGCACAGAATCAGCGAGCGTCGCGGACAAGACCGTTGAGAATTACTGGCGGTTCCCGCAAAAGACAACGCGCTGAGGGGTGGGAAAAGGGGGGCATAAAGTGCCTGAACCTTTGAATTAGGTAGGAGAGAGTCGGGGACAAATCCCTCGCCGTATTCCGTTGCGATGTGAATTCGTAAGACCAAAATTGCGCTATCTCGGAGGAGCTTCACATCCATCTTCAGGAAAAGGCCTTGGAAAGGTTGAGAGGGAAACGTTCTTTAGGCAAAACGTCGAAAAAAACTGGTCGGAACGGACAGAGACGACTCTCCGAAAATGATGTTCCCGGAGGCAGTTAACAAGGATGTCCTTCAAGTATGGGCCCAGCAGGTCAACGCTCGGGGATAACTGACCGGGGGAAGGGGGGAAAAATGAGGCAATGGGATTTACACATCGGGGGAAACAAAAAATTTTATGTCGTGATAAGGATGATCTCGTTCACTCGGGAGATCGTCAGCGAAAAGGGCTCGAAACCCCAAAAAACCTTTAATCCCAATAGCCGGTCCCTGAGACCCAATGGGTTTGTCGCTTGGTATCCAAGAGGCCAGAAGGGGGGATGGTCCGTGACTAGGTAGAGGCTCGTCCGTTCAATGGAGTTTTAGTTAACAAACTAACATGGGAACAGGGTCGCAAAATAACCTAAGTCTCAGAGGGACTGCACCTGAGCGGCAACGGTTAGACAAAGGGGTATGGTGAATTGACATAGATTTGCTCTGGCGGAACAGGTGGTCCCAGCGGCCTGACCAAAGAGTAAGGGTCAGGCAAGTAAGAGGCTGAAAACGCAATCAGAGCATTATAATCGTTCAAACTAGAACCAAAAATAGGCGCACCCAAAAGGATAGGGCGGGCAGGGGGGGAGGGGAGAAGTTTGGGGAATCTATTCAAAACGCATGTGGATGCTACTTTCTCTGGTTGCGTGGAAGGTTTTTGCAGTGGTCAAAGGTTGTAGTGATTTAATTGGTAGGCGCACTTACAATGGCGCAGGCAGGAGTGAAAAAACCAACAAAGCGGGGGGCGGGAAAAAGAGCATTAAAGAGAGGTATTCATTGACTGTGCATTCCTGGTGGCCGGAAAGGAGAGGAGTCGCTAAAGAAAATTGTCCTGTTAAGTAACAGCAATAGGGAGACCTGAAGCATGAAGGCGCTAAAGAGGGCGTTTTAGGTCTCGTGCCGCTATTACCGGGTAGGGGGGTCATCGCATGCTGACCCTCGAACGCCACGGTGGCGATCTTGATGGGAGGTCTCAGAAGGAGGGTCATGTGGGTGGCTGCGTTGAAAGGAGTAAATCCGCGCTTTCTTCCGCGGCACGAAGACCCGTTTTTCTGAGCCATCCGTTTCAATGCAGGCGAAGACAACTAGCGGAGGTCAATTTCTTGGGGGAAAAAAAAAAAAAAAAGGGGAGGTGGCGGGTGGGGGGGGGGGGCTGCTAAGGGGAGGCCCTCTAATGTCAAGCTACTTTACTGAGGGACTGAGAGGAGGCGGGTACCTGAATTCAAACTAGAGAAGAGCCGCGAGCAGTAAATGACTTCTCTAAGAACCCGAGAGTCATGAAACAGAACATCGTTGCTCGAAGGAGCCGAATCGTGGGTGATCCTATTGTTCGAAGGTGTGAGAAAAGGGGCAAGAAGTTAATGAAAAGGGTATTCGAATCTTGCAAAATCTCCCGGTCGGGGGAGGCTGCGGAATGATCCTTGGTCCGGATACCGACTTGCGACGACCTGGAGAGAATTTATCTCTGTATCATACAAACGCAAAAGAAATCCCTTGACAGGAGTTCGCCGCGGTTTTTGTTTTCGGGGGGTAACCTTGTTTGAAAATTGAGTGAAAAGAAAAAAGTAGCGGGAAGATCATAGTGTGTGCTCAGGTGTGTGTCGGCGTCATCAACACGAAGGGGCAATCAAAAAAAAAAAAAGGGAGGTAGGGAAATATAGAAAAAGTGAAAGACCGAAAACAAAACCGGCGAACATCGGGCAACCGTAGAGTAGGAAGTCAAAATTTTCATAAAGAACTAGAAAAAACAAAGAGAAATCCAGGTAGGAGTTCAGGGAGGAGCCCCTTACTCCACAAGCGAGGAAAAAGCTTGTCGTCGCCAGAAGGTATGATACGATCGGGAAAATGGGAAAAAGGGGTAGGGGGGGGTGGGGGGGGGGGGGGGTGGGGTCCAAAAAACAATAAACGACCGGGGGCATCTTCGCTTTCAGAGGCTCAGCAATACTTTCTTAGCAAAATGGTCGCAATCAATCCGGTCTTTGAAAGTCAGACTCTTCTTCGGGCACATCCGGTGCAAAACTTTTCTGTTTCCGCAACAAACGGTTGAAATGGTGAATAATTCAAGGAAGGGGAGGAAGCGTGAAGTCTAGGCAAGTGGCATTCCTGTAGAAGAAAAGGCTAAAGTAACAACTGAACTTTCTGATGAACATGAGAATTACCTCCGCCAAAGAACCCAACATGGGACACTACAAGAGTGAAACTGGGAAAGGGTTGGGGCCGAGCATTGACATCCGGGCTACGGAAAGGATCGGGGTAAAAAAGGTTCAATAACCAACTTATCATCTTCCCCGCAGAGAAAAGTGAGAGATTAACTCCCTAGAATCGCACCAATGGTCCAAGGGAGAGGAAAAACAGTTTCTAGCTTCACACTACTACTAGGAAGACAGATCAGCAGATGAGAAGAAACTATAGGCGAGAAAAGGAGGGAATTCAAGAATAAAACGGAAGACTCAGCACAGGGAAGAAAAAAATTAACGAAATAAACGAGAGTAAGGTCGAGTCATCTCACGAAGATTCGCATTTTAACATAAGGAATCCATTAAACTCATCCCACACAAAAAGAACACGAGAAAAGAGGAACAACCATCAAAAGTGAGTAATCGAATTGGGGAAAAAAAAAGGGGAGACTCACCAACCTCAAAAAAAGGGGGTATTCCTAGAAGAGTTGGTGGGGATATTTTTGAAATTTAGACTTTTGTTGTTTTTTTGTGTGGGGTGGTTTTTTTTTTTGGTTTTGGTTTTGTGTTGGGGGGGTTGTTTTTAGGAAAAACTAGGTCCAAACCTCTGTAGTGCCTGACCCGGAAAATTCCTACGAGGAATTGCCTTGGGCATATCAAGTAGTGTACAGGCCATACACTGGAATTTGCCGGTCACAAGGTGGACAACCATAGACTTAGGGGGTGGGATGGAAGAAGGAAAGTGGGCACGTAATGCAAGAAAAGGACCACGAAATACGAAAGGAGAGAGGTTAAAAAAAAAATCGATTAACGGGAACCGCGCAACCCATAAGGGAGCAGCGTTAAAATATTTGGAGTACAGGGGGGAAGGATTGGGGTGGTAGAGAAAGGGGAAAACGCTCGAAGAAGGCAAGGGGCGGCAAGGCTATCCTCGTCGCCAAAATCAACTGCAACAATTAGCCGCGATGTGAAGCCTCAAACTGTCATCACATTCCAAAAACGCATTACCTCAACGATGGGCAAATTTCAGGTGGCCATCATTGAACCTGTGGAAATGGGGAAGCCGGTACAGGGGAAAGTAGTAAGCGAGTCCAGAGGGCAAAAAAAAATTTTCGCGGGGGGGGGACTGAACGCGGAGGCTCCCTACACAAAACCAAAGCCCGTTTAATCGGTGAATTGGAATCCTCGATGAGATTCGCGCACAATGAAGGAGTGAGAATTATCCACTCTGAAGGAATACGAGACTCTGGATTTGGGGGGTCGGAAAGGACGTCCGATACATTCCTGGGAGCGAGACAAGAGGCAAAACTGTTGCGACCTCGGGATCCAGGGCGGGGGAGAGCAAGCCGCGGCTGTCACGAGAAAGCAACGAGGGTACTTATGGTACGGAAGCATCATTAAAAATAGTCACGAAAAAAAAAAAAGAAAAAAACATCTAAGTAAACGTAGCGCGGATGCTCCTTAGCCCAATACACTCGAGGTGAAAGAATTCCCCGAGGGAAAAAGCGGAACCTTGTCAAAACTAAAAAAGACCTTGACCCAAGACACGGACCGGGTAATCGGGGCAAATGACCCGCCGGAATGGGACTCTTGCGGCAGGGGCCTCGGGAAACGGGAGGGTGCACTCAGGTCGGTTGAAAAAAAGAGAAGCACGATCGGATGGATCTCAGTCTGGGGGTATCCCGAGCAGTGAGAATTCTGTCTATGAAAACGCACAAAAAGAAGAGAAAAGGGTGGATTACGAGGGGGTAAGGCCTATAAAGAGAAGAAGTCCAAGTTTCGAACTTTCTTATGGGCGAACCTGAAGACACCAAAATCCGCGACTAGGTGGCGTAATTTCATGAAAAGGAGGGCGGGAAAGGTGTGTCTCTTTTATGGGCGCCGGCGACTTGGGTCTTGTATGAACCGGGAGAAAGAACTAGGAAATCTTTACCGCGAAAAGGACGATAACAAAACGGCGTCAGCAATACACTTGGATCTCGCAGTTCCGATCTCGATGAACAAAGAGGAGTGATGAAAATATATGGGGATCGGAAAGGGGCGCAAGATCGATACTGGGGACTTGGGAGGAGGGGGGGGGGGGGAAGAAGAGGGAGAGGAAAGACCGCTTCGAAAGTTGGCAAAGAGCCGTAATGCCATGAGCGCCGCGCAAAATTGTGAAAGATAAATATAGAAGTTTGAAAAAAAAAACAAGAGGAAAGTCATCGGGGACAAGGGGAGGGTTGGTACAGTCTGAAAATAGACGGAGAAATAACGTTTAAAGAGGGAAAGTTTAAACAAATCTCGCGGTGGCAAAAGGAACTTTAAAAAAAGGTGAGAAAGTTGGGGGTTACTTGAAAAAAATAAGTCTGTTCGGAGAAAAAGGAGCGGTGAAAAAAGAAAAGTAGAGACCATCAAAGAGTGCGTTATCGGGTCTACGCATCACAAGGAGGACATCCCGAAGGAACTGCCGCACTACATCTTCACTTGTGCCGAGTGTCCCATGGGGAGATTCATTGGGGGGAAGATGATCGAAAAATCTTCTGCCGGCGGGGGGGGGTAATGCTCATGAGGTAGGGCGGGGGGTTTCTAAGGGGACAGAAAAAGACCCTCAGAAGATAATAAATTGTAGGGTTCCCTCGAGAAGGAGGGAGTACCGGGGAGTCGAGGCGTCGCGGGCGAGCCCTCGCATCTGGGCTTTTTCGCCGACCAATTAAGTAGGAAAATTTTGGGAATATTCGGCAACAGTTGAGGAAAGGGGTTCTGGGAGAAGGAGCAAAATCCGAGGGAAAAACTGCGGGTTAGAATTAGCAGTCCGAAAGGGTAAAATCAGGCGAGGATCCTTTATCCCTCCAGGCCTGGAAAGGGTGGGGGAGAATCAAAAGGCTGTTGGGCCCACGACCGCAAAAAAAGGGGCTCCTGAAAGATTGACTCGAATCCGCCACTGCAAGCAGGTTAAATGGCTTTCAATGCCACAGGGTCCACAGTGGCCAGTCCCCTTCGTTGGGATCATGAAGGGTTTGAAGGGGAAAACAGTGGGTTCGAAATCGCACCATAGTGTAAGGTTGGGGGGGGAAAAGGGGGGAAAAAAGTACTCGTGGCATCCTTTCAAATCGGCAGAGCGGGAGAAAGGAGAAACAAAAAAAAGAGATTACTAAGGGAATCGTCCTGCTGCTCCCCGGGCATGTGAGAGTAGCCCAGACTCGAAGGGTTTCTTAAGACCTATAAAATAAAAAGGACGGGAGCGTCCAGGGATTAAAGGCGACTAACATGGAACAGGGGCTCCAGAGAAAAAAGAGCCCAGGGGGGGGGGGGTTGGGGGGGGGGGGGGAAAGTTGGACAAGCATCACTTTAGACGTCAAAACTTCTCCAGGGGGGATTTTGAAGTGTGACACTAAGGAAATAAAAGGGGTGTATAAGGGAACGACCGGCAAATCTTATGCAGGCAATTACTAGGTGGGAAAAAGTAAGAGTCACTAGAAAGCTTTCAAAACAAACAAAATTAATATGCCTATAAAAACCCCGGGAGTCGGAAGTAGCAGGGGGGGAAAGGAGGGATAGACATACGGGGATGGCTTTGTCGTTAATTGTTCATGTCGTGTTCCGTTTTTGTGGTTTCAATGGTAGGGGGGTGAATTGTAATGGTCTTAGCCTGGTAAAGGAGAAGTGTACGCACCAAACACGCTGACGCTCGTACTCTCTTTTCATGGATGTCGGGGGTGTTCCTGTGGGGGGTGGGGCGGAACGTAAGGATGCAAGCGCTACGGGGGTGTGAGGGGGCTGGGGGATCCTCGAAATACAGACCGGCTGGAACGCAGGATCGCGTTTCTCGGTCCGTCGTGCCAGAAGGGGGTCTTGGGAAATCCCGGGGCAGTCTAACAGGCCACTGTGGACTATTGGTAAATGTTCGATAGAGGGGTGGAAGGGGGAAAGTGGGGGAAGTATACAGGGGGACGCGGGCATGGGCCACGGGATCCCGTTGCCAGGACGACAATGCAATTCCCGCCGATCACACGAATAGTTCAGTGCATAGGTTCGGGGAAGTGGAAAATGTATTTGGGGGATGGGCGAAGGCTCTTTACATCTGCCTCTACTGGGTTATAACTGTACGGTGGAAAACTGTGTACAATAGAAGGGACGCGGGGAATGAAGGAAATATAGAACGTAACGAAATCAAATGGGAATTGACGTCTTGCCAAGCAAAAACGACGGGGGTGAAACAGAAATCGTGCTTAAAGGGGAGGCATCAGCCGCTTTTCTTATCCATTGTTAAAAAAAAGAAGGGTAGGGGAGACAGAACTGTTAGGGGATGAAAAAGGCCTCTTGCAAGAATGATATCGGCCCGGGATTTATTCCGTGTCAGGAAGGAAGGGTTCGAATAAAAAGGATTCTGAAGAAGGCAAAACACTCGGCGGCTGGTGGGAGGTCAGGCCACAGGAAAGGAAAGAACGGGGAGTATTTCTCTAGAGTTTGAGGAAAGTATGCCTGACGGGAGAAGGTGCGATCCATCTGGTTGGGGGGGCAGGAGTGTTTGGTCGGCGTCATGCCGA
>Ga0179593_1272096_pt1 | contig 10038 bp, 7 predicted proteins | sample CZODoug2_1_08_16_FD_185931 | JGI IMG/M metagenome (GOLD analysis project Ga0179593, IMG submission 185931) | Vadose zone soil fungal communities from Angelo Coast Range Reserve, California, USA - CZODoug2_1_08_16fungal (PacBio error correction) | ecosystem: Environmental > Terrestrial > Soil >...
CGGGAGACGAACATCCGATGAAATAGCGGTTCGGGCAAAATCAGGGATCGGCACCTTCAGGAGCGGGGGGGGACAGGGCGCTAAGAGAAAAGAAGCAGAGGGGGGGGAGAAGTAGTCTCGATCCTTTTGATTGATCGTGAGAAACGCGATTGGAAAAGGAGAATCACCCGGCAATCGAAAACGAGGATTAGAAAAAAGGAAGCGTCCGGCTTGCTGACTAAAAGCTCCAGATGGTGAGCCAAAATTACACGTTGCAACAACGTACCTTGGGGAGGAGGGAGACAAAAGGGGGAAAGTTTCAAGAGAGATATGAAAACACACTGCGGAGTGGTCTCAAAAGTAGAAGCAACTGCAGCAGATACGAATCTGCAAAGGGGAAAAAAGGAGGTTTATCGGGTTGGCTGGCGACAAGGGAGAACCATCATTCAAAACGAGAAAAGGGGCCCCCGAGGAATCTGTGGAGTGCCGCTCCAGCCCTGCCGGTAGGGGGAGTTGGTCTCGGCGTGCTGGACGGAGTATCGCGCGAATTATGCGATAGGAGAAAATCTCTCCTACGATTTCCCGGGGGAAGGAGGGTAATTCCCTTCATGACGGGTGAAGGAAATGAAACGAAAGTAAAGGCAAGACAAGGGGAAGGAGGGGGAGGACAGACTAAAGTAGAGAGCGATTTCTTCGTCCGGGGGTGAAAAGAGCTTCATGCGCGCAATAGAAGTATCTGGAGGAGGCATAGGGGGAAAACGCCAACTAAAGCACTGAATATCGAGACGAGGGACGTTAGGGGAGAGAGCGGGTTACTTCACCTCTCGAAGGAGAGGGAGACATGCAGGCAAGGGGGGGCGTATCGCGATCAAGAGGGGGGTAGGCTAGCTGTCCGGAAGGTGGATTTTTCAGGAGGAGGATATAGGATGGTCTTTTCACGTGACTTCAACATGCATAAAGTTATTGGCGTGGTCGTTCTATGGATTTCGACTTACATTCAACGGAGAAAAGTCGGGGGGGGGCGCAAGCAGGTATTTTCCCAAACGGTTAGTGTAGTTTGGAGTGAAAAATTCTAATAAGTAGGGGATGGGGTAAAAAGCACGAATATGGAATGAGGAAGATTTTAGTTCCTTCACTGAAAAAGTAGGAGAGGAAGGGTTAGCACGGGCCCCACCCCGCCAGCAAGAAAAAGGAGAAAGGTAGGCGCTCTGCATTTCGCGTTGGGATGTTTCGAATTTTCTTGTGTAGGAAGTATTAGTGGATTTGAGAAGAGGGGGGGGTCGATAAGGGAACATCATCCAGCACCTAGTTTGATCTGATGTTTAACAAAGGGACAACGTTGATACAGAGAGGTGACCACTCTGACCATGATCCTTCCTCTTGCGCATGCGGAAGCCAGCGAGCGCGGTGTCCTGGTTGTTTGGGATTTGGAAAAAAAACAATCTCATGTAAGAGAACGGACAAAATTAGCACGTCATTCTCGTCCATGGCGCGAGGTTGGGGGGGGCTGGCAATAAGAGGGGAAGGTGTGGTCGGGGTCAGAAGGGCTGGGCATGCTGCCAGGTCAAAGGGAAACGCTGGTGCTGTTCGGGAAGAAGCAAAGACATGGGGTTCACACTTAATTGCAGTAAGAGGGGAGGGGGGATTAAGGGACTGGCAATTCATACGCCCACAGGGATCGTGAAGAGGGAACGAAATTAGTAGTAAGCTCATCAAAATATAACAATATTGTAGGGAGTAGATGGTGTGTGAGTAGAGGGATGGGAATTACCAGCACGGGAGAGAGCAGGGCAGATTTGTTCTTCTCAGTTATGACCTTTTGCTCGAGCTTACAAAGAAAACCATTGGGATGAAGTCCTCCGTAAAGTGAAAGGGGATAAGGAAGGGTCGAACGCTCGACAGACGGATTCGGCAGGAAGCGCACTGTCGCCGGCTTGATCCGCCAAAAACAAAAAGGGAGAACCTTCGGCGAAGGGAGAAGAGTTCCTTGCTCTAGATTATTCTGCTGTCCCCCAAAGTAGACCGGAGAGAGAAGAATGGGTTCCCGTTCCCGCCATGGGAGAACTTGAAATCCTAGTACTCAATCAATATAAGCGCCGTATAGCAGTAGAAATGATGTCGCTTACTCGTCCGAAACAGTCGGGCGGATTCTTCAGGGATAAACAGGCGTAAAAGAGGAACTGGGCAGTCTCTTTACGACCTTCGAAGAACGAAGGGCAGGGGATTTGGAAGAGAACCATGATCGCGTCGAGGTCTCGAGTTCGGGCGACGGAAGGAATCTCCTGATGGTCAAGAAAAAATCATCGGCAACTGAAGAGAATTTGGTTCGTTTGGGGACGAACCTCATTCGCGGGCTAGAGAGAAGAAATATCGTGTAGGGGGCGACTCGCAGGGGGGGAAAAGTACAGATCTAGGCAGGGGATTGGCTAATTAGACCGAAGGATGGGGAGGGGACCGTATGGTGGTCGGGGGAGGGGGAAAAACATCAATGCCTGATCTCATAGGATCAACTAAAAAAAAAGGTAGTGGGAAGAAAGTCATATAGCGTTGAATAACCCACCAAACGAATAAAGGGAAAAGAGGGGGAAGAGGCACATTCAATTCAATTCCTCACCAAGGGCAATCGAGTACCCTCTGAGTCCACCCTCTAACCTTGATCAAGAAGGGGATACTCTCCTAGGAACTAGGGGGGGGGGGGAGAATTCTGCCTGTCCAATATAATGGTCAGTCACCAGAGAAGGAGTAGAAGTACACTACTTCGAAGCTGCTATGAAGAAGGGTCCGGGAGAGAGACACGCACGTCGCATGGAAGGTTTTGGTCGGCAAGGAGAACAGGGTCGCGTAAACACTCAGGGGGAGATTGCTGTAGGTGAAGGCACTGGACTTGAAATGTCACCGACCTCGGGGAGATATAGGGCAGAGCGTCGACTCTCATAATATCCGGGTCGGCGTATCTTGTCTAAAACTAGGAGTTTAAGCGATGGGGTGTCCATGAGCTTAAAAGAGGGCATCACATGGTACGGGAGAAAGCGATGTCACACATTACACAATGCTGCCGTGGCTCGGGCTGTGGTGCCGGGCACTGCTCCTCAGGGTGGATTTCTTAGCATGAGTAGCACTAGAGGTCAACTGCTTACAGCTCCCACACCCTAAGCACAAATCCCAGGCGGAACTGATCGCTAGTTCTGCAAGGGCGTAGGTCTTTGGGGGGGGTATAAAAGACTTCTAAGTGCCGAGTACATGCTATAGAAAAAGGCAACAAGAAGAACGGAGGTCGCACATTGACTAAGTACGAAACTTGAAAGGGGGGAATCTGGCGAAGGGAGATTGGGGGGGGGGGGGTCCCTGAGAAGGGAATGTCTGTAAAGTCAAACATTGCTCTCCAAGATAGAAGCGAAAGAATTTGATGGAGAGGGACGAGCCTATTTCAAAAAAGTCTGCAAACTCGCTGGATATTCCTCTTATCTTAGAAAGAGGGGGGTACAGTCGGAACGCTAAGGGAAGGGAAAACGCAAGTAGGGGACAGCCGTAAGACTGGCCACTTCTTCGGGGGAACAAGCGCGAAACCCCCTAAAAAAAAACACGGGGGACCCAAACACGAGAAACCACACCACCACCAAAAAAACCAAATTAAAGGAAAAACTCAAATTCAACGATCCAAGCACACAAACAAAAAAAAAGAAGAAAGGGGAAATGCACACAAAAAAACAAGAGCAATCAAAACGACAAACAAAAAACAAAAACAAAAAAAAAACACACACACACCCACACACGCATAGGAGGAGAAGGAGGATTAGAGATACATTTGGGGGTGGGCCCAGCGTCCGAAAACAGCACTACCACGAAAACCGAGGTCTCAGTGAGCGGACCGTATGGCGGGGGGGAAAGCGGCCTGAAGGGGGGCGGGGTTCAAATAGACAAGCAGGGCGGAGGATTTTGAGAAAATTCCCTAACGCCAATTCCTCAAGCAAAAAGCGCCGGGAATCCACGCGAACAAGAATAAAAGACAAGGAATCAAAAACTCCAGTCAAGGGGAGGATTGGGACATGGGGAACTAACGCGACAAATAAAAGGCTAACGGAGGACGCGGCGTGAACTGTGGAAAAAAAAAAAAAGGAAAACAGAAATCGGGCACGTGGACTCGAACCGAGTGGGAAAAATCGTGTAGAGACTCAGAAGAGTAGAGTCTGAACAAAAAAAGGCTGGAGAAGCAAAGGGAAAGGGCACAGAAGTCGGGAGTCGGGGGGGGAGTAAAAGAAAAAGAAGAATATAGCTCGGTTCCGATAGAAGAAAAATACTGGACGCGAGAAACACAAAAAAGGGGGTCGAGAAAGGAAAAGCGCAATTAGGCGCAAAAATGAAGAGGGTGAATGGGGAAGGCTAGGTCAGTCCAGTCGAAATACTTAAATGCACGCTGGCGGAATCAAGAGGAATCGAGGAAAGAGCTCAGGGGGCAGAGGAATACGATGGCTACAAACACTACAGGAGAACAGCGATCTAATCGACGGTGGGGAAGACACTACCGGACGATGCATAAAATGGGCATGCGCATCTTAATGGAAGGGGGGGAGAGAAAGGCAGAGTGTAACGCATCAGGACGAATAGGGCGGGAGGCACGTAGAGAACCTTCCAAATTACGACTCAGAAACTCAGAGCAAACTACCGAAGAAACGGCCGAGGGCAAATTAACAGAAACTCTGGTGACCCTGTCCAAGGGTAAGCTAGTGAATGGATGTGTTGAGAAATGGGGAACAATATAACTAAAAAACAGGGCAACTGGTGCTCCAGGGGGGGGAAGAAGACAATCAAAGAAGAGGTTCGGGGTCCGTGACTGGTGGAGAACACCGCCGGGTTGATAAGCGAGTCTGGAAACAAAATTGAAACTGGAGTTTCGCGCAAGGGGGGTGTTGGGGGGGTTGGGGAAAGGGAAACGTGGGGCCGAAAATTAAGCTTTTGTAAGTCACAAGGCGTAAAGCGTACTGAGTTACGAATAAAAGGGTATGAGTACAGGGGGGGTATTTCATGAATAAGGGGGCAGTATGGAAAACTAGAAAAAAAAGTTTGGTCTCGAGAGCCAGAAGAACAAAAAAAATCGGGAGACCTTGGGGGATAGCTGCGCCTTACGCCACCGCTGAGGGGACAAAGAGGGAGTGGTGCAGAAACAAGAGATGGGCATAAGAGTTCAATACTCAGATCAAAAAGGGGAGGGGAAAAGATCGGAAGAGGAACGTTAGAGGAAAAACAGCTATTGGGTTCGTCCAAAGGAGATCGAACATCAGAATAGGAGCAGAAAATCTCAAGAAAAAGCATGGAATCTAGGGGGGAGGGTTGGGTAAAGGTGACAGAATTTGGATCAGTGTTCCATACGACCCATTATTCACCATGAAGACCCAAGGTGGTAAAAATCGACAACTGGTAGGAAGAAATACGCCAAGGGGAAAGCGTGGGGAAACCATAGGAAATTCGAAAAAAAGTTTACACGTGGAAAACACGGTTTGGACGCAGAACAGACCAGGGAAAGTGGTTTCCAGGCGCGTATCGAACTTCGCTTGATCACGGGACACAAAATCGAGTTGATTCAAATCTGAAAACGTGAGCAAGAGGGGGGGGAGGGGGTTTACACCATAGGGTCAAAAAGCATTCAAAACGATGAACCTTGGGAAGGTTTAACACATAATACAGGGACATGGGGAATCGGCACGAAAGATGCCGTAGGGTGGATCGGCCTGAGATCGGGCGCAAATGGTCAGGAAAAATATCGCGCAAAAGACAAAAATGATTCGCCGGAAGACGTACAACTCTCTGGGTTGAGTAAAATTGAGAATACGGGGGAGTCTGTCCGCTTCTCGGTAGGGGGTGGCGGGCCGACGCGAAGTAGAAGATGTCGGGTTCGGCTTCTTTTTTAGGTCAACAAGGGGCTTCAGGCGCGGCTAAAGGATATATAATCAACATCAGTGAAGGACTAAGTCCTCGAAAAGAGGACGAGAAATTCGGGGCTATCGAAGGTCTATTCCACAGCAGAAAGGGGTAAAGATTGCTATAGAGACCGGGGGGACTAGAGGCACGGGGGGGGGGAACTGGGAAACTTGATTCCGGACCGAGAGAAGGGGGGCGTGTATCTCCTCGAGCAGCAGGGCGAGGGGCGTTGGAGGGATCCCCGGGGGCAGAGTTCGACCTATGCGAGGCGAAGGGAGAACAAATGGGGAAAAAATAGGGGGAGGGAGTCCAACACTGAAAAGAGTCTGTTTTCGGGGTTAAAAAAGACACACGAGAATTTACGCATCGGCAGCGGGAGGAGTCGTCAGGAAGAGAGCGGAGGGAAAATAATCACCATGACAAGGTCCAGCATCTGCGAAATTGCTGGGTAGGAAAACTGTGTTACTCGGAGCTGCGGGGGGGACGAAAGTAGAAAAATACATCGCAAAGGCTTGAAATCGATTTAAAAGAACCCGCAACCATTAAGGGACCTCACCTCAGCCAACGAAAATTCGAAGGGCCAGGAGCGGGAGGGAGAAGGAGTTCGACCCGTGTAGTGAGTTTGGGGGAGACGAACGGACACAAGTACAGCAGTAAGAAACCTGAAGAGGGACACTCCTTCTCGAGAACAACGAGCCATTGGGGGGCGGAGGACAGCTCACTTGGGGGAAATCTTCTTGCGGGGGGGTTGGCTTGTAACGTGGCCGCAAGGAGTGAAAAGGGGAAGGGTTAGGGAAGAAGCACCTCCGAAATTGAAACGGGGGGTCGCTGGACCTTTCCTTGGGAAGATCCAGTAAGCGTTCACGAAAAAAAAGCTTCCGTAGGTGTAACGCGCAGAAAAATACAGTGAGGGGGCTTGAGGGAGGGGGGAATAGCTAACTGGAAACCAACGGGATGAGAGGGACCAAGTAAGGGCGATGCGCGGGGAAGGGAGAGGACAGCAAGAGGGGACACAAACCAAAAGAGGGACCGATCAAGATGTAGGGGGAAGGGAGAGGGAATACGGGCGAACGGTAAACTGAAGAACGGGGGAAGAGGAGGATGGAGCCACTTCGCAGGGTCACCTTTTCTAACAAAAAGACAGCGACGGGAAGAAAAACATCTTCTTCATTGTAACCTCGGAAAGGAGTGGGAGATGTCCACACGAAAAGGACGGCTCAGAAGAATGTGCAAGGGGTCACTCTTCGTCCATGAGTGAAAGTTATCCTATTGAAAAGAGCGAAGAGGTTAAAAAGCGAATGATAAAAGGAGGACCGAGCTATCCGAACTACAAAACAAGGCAAAAAAGAGGAAAAAGACTATCAACCGTCGGAAGGGTTGCGCGGGGGAGGGCTACACGGGAGAAGGTCGAGAAGGGGGGGAAAAATGCCGGCGGGGCAGAGAGCCGAAAAAAGCTGGAAGTAGCGAAAAACGGTCGGCAAGAAGCCGGAGGCCGGACACGCCCAGGAGGAGGGGTCAAAAGAAGGGGAATACCTGGGTCCAGTGGACCAAAGTATTTAAACTTACACAGAACGCTACTTTGGAGACAGGGCGGGCGGGGGGAAAGAGGGGGATGGATCAGGGGGAGGACTGGACGGGGAAGAAGGCGGTGGAGTGGCGTAGGGGGGGGGGAGGGAAATGGGAAAGATAAGTAAGGATCCGGAGAAAAAATAGGAGAGTGGAAAAGAGAGAAAGAAGGACAGGATCTGGCCATAACGCCCCCAGCTCAAAAGCAAACGCCGTCGGTTAAAATGAGGAAAGGAAACACTCCCGGCTCAAGTCTATTGACAAACAAGTCGAAAAAAAAAGGCGCACCGTAGGTTTATCAGGAAATCGGGGGGCAAAGGAAAATCGTCATGAAAAGAGAGGTAGTGTCCGTCTCGGATTCGAAAACGGGGGGTTCCGGTCAGCAAGCATGAAATCTGTTAAAAAAAAAACTCAGTCACGAAGAATAGGGGGATAAGGAGACCGGGGCGCTCAAAAAAGGGGAGGGGGGAATGTACGCAGGTGGGAAAAGCAAGCATCACCGACACGATGGTTAGGAGAGCGGAACGGCCATCAAACTATTAAAAGGCACTGTGTTAACTATAGGGGATTGTGGTACGCAGGAGAAAAGGGGAATTGTCCTGGAAACCTGCAGTCGGCTCTACGGGGGGGTTTGGGGAATAGCCCTAAGAGCACTCGGAGGGAAATGAGCCGGGGGATAAAGGGAAGGTGGGTTTGGGGGGAGAAAAGGGAGGGGGCCAGGTCGAAACTGAAACAAGACGAATCTCCGTCGTCAAACACCTAGAAGGTCTGTCAGTAGAAGTCAACTGAAAGGGGGATCGGTACGAAAAGGTCTTGTTGGTGTTGGGTCACCGATTAGTGAAGTGTTAGCCCTTCCCAATCGCAGGCAGGTGGAGATGGAAGTGGTGGGGAGGACTGCAATCTGAAAGGCGAGGGGGGCAGAGAGATATACAAGTGTATAGCAGAGGAGTACAACGCTTGACAGTGAATGAGAAGCTGAAGAGAAAGGGGACCAATTGAAGGATCCTTAATCAAAAAACTTATGAAGAACCGGTTGAGGGCCGGTGGACGGGGCCCCTCACTACCGGTTTCCAGGGAATGGTCCAAGGGCAAAAGCCAACCAAGCAAGGTGACCAAAGGAAATCATAAAAAAACCACGAAATGGGCGTCTCCTGGGCTGGAGGGCAGTGCTGCATGGGAGAAATGTGGTAAGTGGGTAGGGGAAGGGCTCACACACTAAAAAACCCTGGCATAAAGCGAAGGGTCCATGAGCAGGCAAGGGTATGGGAGGGGGGGGGAAAAAGTGGGGAGAAACGTGTAAGCTTTGTTACAAAAGAGTCGACGTGAAGGAGGCAAATGGGTTATTCTCGCTGAAACCCAGCTCTCGAAGAAAGACAAAGCGACTACCAGACGCAAAATCGAAAAAGACCACGATTCAGCCTACCGTAGGTCGCTGGCAGGAATCTAGCTGACGGTCGAAACGAAGAGCTTCAAATATCGTGCCTGGGGGGAAACCACGAAAAAAACGACCCTGGCACCAGTGTATAAGGGAACAAACAAGTGGGGGGAAAAAAATGGGCGCTACCCTCAGCCTTGCAGATAGGAACTCTACGGCAAAAAGAAACGCCTCGCATTCGAAATGGGAAGAAAAAGAAATCCTCTCGACTGGTACGATCTCGAAAAATCTGGTGGGAAAGGGACAGAACCCAAGGGAGGAGGAGGACTCGCAAAGGGAAAGACGGCTGCAGCAACTACTAGGGAAGAGTGAAATGTAAAAAGCAGGTCGCCAAACTCGATCATCGACTTCTCTGGGAGGCTTGAACTAGGAAATAATGGGAACTGAGGGGGGGGGGACTCATGAAATGCGGTTAAGACACCAGAAGAAGAAAAAAGATCTCTTCACATTTACTCGGACTTAGGAAACCCAAATAACGAAGAGGAAATATCCAAGGTCAAAAAAAAAATCGTCAGGGAACAGGGAAAACAGCAAGCTGTTAACGCTTGTCACGGGAGGGAAGAAGGGGGGAATGCTTGGCATAAAGACCATTCCGCGCTAAAAACAGCAAAAAGAGCAGCCACCTGACCTTCAAGGGACTGGAAGAAGGAGTCGCCAGGACAGCAAGATAATAGGGGAAACAAAGTCAAGGGGGAAGACTGTGGCTGAATTATTTGTTCAAGAGCTGGGGAGAAAGAATCTTTTGGTGCCAGTGTTCACAAAAGGAGGGCAAAAACGGATTAGTTGCTTTCACGGTTGCGGGAGAAACGCAACGCAAGTTTATCTTAGGATTGCTTGAAACATGGAAAGGGTCGGGACTGAGGGCTCAAAAGTTTCAAAAAACAAACGTTTAACGTGGTCGACAGGGGAAAGCGGTGTTCGTGCAAACAGAGGGACGAGTAAGTGGGAGTGCGAGCAAATGTAGAAGACCCACTGGTTTATTTCATAGGACGGGAAGGACGGAATCAAAAAAATGGATCAGGGGGATCCAGATCAACCAACCAACAAATCTGTATCCTGCAGTGGATATGTCGAAATCCAAAGGAAGAGGGGAATCGCCTTGGAGGGAAAAGAAAAGTGTGTTCAGAGAACTTGAAGTCGGA
>Ga0179593_1292248_pt1 | contig 10038 bp, 22 predicted proteins | sample CZODoug2_1_08_16_FD_185931 | JGI IMG/M metagenome (GOLD analysis project Ga0179593, IMG submission 185931) | Vadose zone soil fungal communities from Angelo Coast Range Reserve, California, USA - CZODoug2_1_08_16fungal (PacBio error correction) | ecosystem: Environmental > Terrestrial > Soil >...
TAAAAGGTGGCCGGGAGAAAGGAAAAGAGGCGTGACAGAGATGGGATCTTGGAATGGGGTGACAACTTTGAAGAAAAAACTAAGGAGATAGGAGTAATCCCAGTTGGGCCGGAAAGAACAGAGTTGAAGGGGGTTCGGTGGGAGAAAGGGAGCCTGAAAAGAGGGAAAAGATGGGTGCAAAACGAAATCGGAAGATGAAGTAGGGTTTGTCTAAGGGGGAGGTAGGGAGGTGGGGGCGTCGGCATCGGGGGGGGAGGGACAGCTGGGGGGGAGGTCTGGAATAGGGAACTGAGGGAGGAAACATCTCCAGAAAGCAAAACGGGGACAAACAGTAGGATTAAAATTAACATAGGGAAGATAGTGAAAAGGACTCAGAGCGGGGGGAAACGGGAAGCGAAAGCCACAGGGAGGGAGGAAAAAATCCGGGTCAAGCAAAATAATGCGAAACTAACCAGGGGGGGGAGGCGAACATAAGTCCAAATTGGATGAAAGAAACGAGTCGGAGGAAAAAGGGGTGGGGTAATAAAAAGGGGAGGAGGAGGGGCAAGGAGCAAAAAAGGGCGAACGAAGATACAAACCGGGATGAGGATAATGGGGGAGGGGGGAGATGCCAGTGGGGAAAGGAATCTCACGAGCTTCTGATCGGAAAGGGGACAAAAAAAAAAAAAAAAAAAAAAGGGGTAACGAAACAAAGGGGAAAGAGTAACTAACCGGAACCGGGGTGAGTAGGGACGAAAAAGGACAGGCGGTCGACCAGAGGGAGTAAGATTGGGGAAATTAAGAAAAAAGGGAAGCGTCACTAGGGAGCCCTCTGAAAGGAGAAAAAAAAGCTGCGGGCGTTAGGGGGGGGGGCCATAGAAGGGAAACGGATTTGGAATTTTAAATCTAAGGGGAGGGAAAAAGGGGGACGGAGGGGGGGGCATGGTAGTCGGACAGATATGAGAGGGGGGGCATTACGGGCATTGTATTCGAGGGAGTCGTCTCAGCAATACACGAGGATGATAATTAAGGGGATGCTAAAGTTTGGGTCCGAGATTGTCAAAGAAGATCCCGAGGGAAAAATGAAGAGGTGGAGGGAGAGAGGACAGGAGGAAGAGGAAGGAGGGTGGGGGGGTCTGGGCGTCAAACCTATGTTCACGAACGGGAAAGGTCAAATCATGAGCAAATAACTGCAAGTGGAATCAGGAAAGAAATGCCGGAGGGAAAAGGAGGAGAGTGTGGCCAACGAGGAATAGATAAGGTCAACAAGGAATCGACCAAAGGCGCAGGGCAAGGGGGGAAAAGGGGGGGAAGGGGCAGAAAGGAGGGGGGGGGAAAAGGGGGAAGGGGAAAAAGGAGAGGAGGCCGGGGGAAGGTGCAGGGGGAGAAAGGAGGAAGGATGTTCTGTGAGGGAGGCAGGGGGATTCTTCGGAGGCTTCCCGGGGAGGCAAGGAGGAAAAAGTAATCGGCGGTACTGGGGAATAGAGCATAGAAGATAAAGGAAAAAGGTCTAAACCAGGGGGAGGGGTAAGAAGATTAGTGTGGGGAAGGGTGGATCGGTAGCATAAGGAGTGAAAGGGGAAAAGACGACCTGGTCGAAAGGGGGGGGGAAGGCCGAAATGTTGCGGTTGGAAAGAGGGAGCAGGCGTGAAGACTGGAGGTAGAAGAGGTAGTATAAAAGAAAGCGGCCAATGGATGGGAGGAACAGAGTCATGGGGGAGTGCGGGGCAAGGGGAGGAGGGAGGAGCTGGAGGGGGCAAATGAGGCATTCGAGGGAGAATCAGTGCCGAGAGGTCTTCGCGAACTACTGCTCCAAAGAGAGAGAAAGGTTATAGGGACTTAGAAAAAAGGGGATAAGAGGGGGGACCGGCCGGTGGAGGGGGGGGGGGATGGAAGGGACAAGGGGCGAAGACCGGGAGAAGGCGAGGGAAGGAGGGAGATGAGAAGAGGGAAGGGGTCAGAAGGGAAAGAAAAAACGAGGGCGCTCGGAATCGTGGAAAACCTTGATGATTAGCCTGTCGCTGAAGGAGAAAGTCATCACAAGCCGAGAGGTAATAGATTTTTGGACCGGTACGTAGGGGGGAAGAAGGCGGGATAAACCACCGGGTAGGGCGAAAGATGAAAACCTCAATTTCCGGAGAGGGGGGAAAAGTGAATGGGAGGAAAAAAAAAAGAATAGGAAAGGAGAGAAAGGGTGGACGAGGAGGGGGGAACAAGAAGAGAAGAAGCTAGCTTTCTTCGGAAAATGCAAACTTGCGGAATTAACAATTGAGGTATTTGGGGGAAAAGAGGGTGTTGGGAAAGGGGGAACAGGGCGGAGAGTGACCTGTAAAAAGGGCCAAAAGTCGAGGGCCAGAGGGAAAGAAAGACTTCTTGGGAGGGGGGGACAAAAAAGGGGGAAGAAAAACTTAGGGAAACAAAGGCGCAGAGAAGGGGAACTTAAAAGGGGAACCATCGGGAGGGGGAGATAAAGGGGGATGGGGTTCTTGAATCAAAGAGGAATACGGATAACCGGGGCCCTTGGGAAAAGGGGGAGAAGAGGGAAATGGCACGGAATGAAAGAAAATTAAGAGTAAGGGGGGAGAAATGGGGAAGAAGCATACTAAAGGACTTAATACGTTTTAGGACTTGGCGGTGGTAATCTAGGGGGGTAAATTCACGAGCAGTTAAGAGGGGATAGCGGTAAAGAAAGGGAGGGGAGGAGGAGTGAGACTACCTATCGGAGGATACTAGTGGCTGGATCTCGTAATGGGTATTATAAAAAAAGGGGTAAGGGTGTCAAAAGGGAAGTTAAAAGTATGAGAATATATTCGCTCTAGGGGCGGGAGGGGTTTTCTGGGCAAAAGGGGGGATAGTGGCGGAGGGGAAAGGGGGGGGGAGGACGGGGCGGGAGGCGGAGTGTACGACACAGGGAATAGGTGGTAAGAAGGGACGGCAGAGGGGAAAAAAAGAACGGGATCGCGAAGAAGAGATTTTGTTGAGGATTGGGACAAACAGGAGGGTGGTCTAGATAGACCAAAAGGTACTTAAGAGGGAACTAAAGGACTGCGAGAGTTAGAGCTGTGGTGGGAAAGGACACCCCAGGGGGGAGGAAGAGTAGAGATGAGAAAGGAGGGACCTCAGGCTGGACAACGGAGAGGGAGGGGAGAAAAGTTTAAATGCGGTGGTGTCGAAAAGGGGGGGATAATTGTCGTCGGTAATCTTCATCGTCAAAAAAAACATGATCACCTCTTAATTAAAAAAAAAAAAAAAACATTGAAAGGAAAAAATCGATAAAAACACTAAAAGAAAAACAGGGCCGGATTTTGGTACTAGACGGCGTAAGAGGGGGGTGCCCTTTAATACGGGGAGGGAAAGGTGCGTCAAGTCCTGGGCAATTTTAAGGGAGGAGAGATACAAACGAGGTGGGGAAGGGGAGGGGAAGAGAGGAAAAGGGAAGAGGTAAGGAGGAAAGAGGAAAGAGAGAAGGAAAAGAGAGAGATGGGGGAAGGGAGGCTACCAAATGGGGATCACGGAACGAATAGAAAAGGGGACCCAAAAAAAAAACATGCCGTATCTGGAACATCAGGTCGTGAGGAAAGGAGAATAGCACACAAGGGATAGGGGTGGGATCCGCCTTCCTGCTCATCGTTAACGAAGGAGATTGAGGAAGGGGAGTAAAAGAGGTCTAAAAAGGGTTGAAAGATGGGAGGTGAAGGGGGGGGGGGGGCGTGAGGCAGTAGAAGGGGGGAAAGAAGGGGACAAATATCTCAGGAGGGACGCGTGCAGTAACCATTGCTTACCGTGGTAAAACCCGAGAGGGGGGGGGAAGATAAGAAGTCAGGTGAAAATGTACCCCGGGAAAGGAAATGAAACGGAGGAGTAGAAACAAAAAAAGGGGGAATGAGGTTGAGTGGCGAAAGGGAACGGGCTAAACAAACTAAGGGGGTACCTAAGGTTTAAGTAAAGAAGAAAGAAAGGCTGGACAAAAAAGAAACGGGGAGGGTTAGACAAAGGGAAAAGAAGATGACACCAATCTGAAGAGTGTGCCTTGGAAAATGACAAATTAAAATTTAATTCATAAGGGGAGGTTGAAACGGCAGGGGAGCAAGGGTAAAAACGGGAAGTCCAGGGGGAAGAATGGGGCCTAGGAAGAATGAAATAAGGTCAAAGTAGGGAGAAGGTATTTGGGGCTCAGGGGGGTAAGGGGGGGTGGGGGGGGGGGGGTTAGTCTAGGAAGAACAGGGGAAGGGGGGAAAAAAAAAAAGGAAAAATCAGGACGAGCAAAGGGGGGGGGGGGGGGGGATAAATAAATCCGGAAAAGGAAACGGGGTGTGTCAAGGTTGGAGAAGAAGGTGGAAAGGGTAAAAACGGGGGGACAGAAGGGAATTGAACCGACGTTGAAAGGGGTTGAAAAAACGTGGAGGGTTGAAAAAGTAAGAAGGTCTAATATCCTTATGAAAAAATGGACGGGCACGTATGGGGTCCGTAGGGGAGGCGAGTAGAATGGGGGAGGATAAAAAAAAAAGAGAAAAAAAATAGAAACCCTGTCTTATTTCTGGTCGGGAGATAAGGAACAAATGTGAAAGGGAGGGGGGGTCCGAGGGCATGGGGGGGGGGGATTAAACTGGACCAAGGGCTGAATCTTGGGAAAAAAAGGGGAGAACAAAAGGGAGACTCAAAGGGAAGGGAAACTCGTCTCAAATTGTTAGAAAGGAAAAAGGAAAAAAAAAGGGGGGGGTAGGAAGTCTCTCCAAAGCCTGCCCCCTGAGAGTTTGGGAAGAAAGATATAAAAAGAGAGATCTAAGTTCGGGAGAGGGGGCTGCAGGTAGGGAAGGGTATGTAGAGTTCATGAGGGAGGGGCGATTTGGGGGGGGGGGTGTACAACCTCATCCGAGGGGGGGGGGGGGGGGGAGAAAAAGAGAGGGAAGATGTAGAGGAAACGAAAGAAATGGATTAAGGGGGGCCGTGGCACAGTATGGTCACTACAAAAAGGCCTGGAAAGAGGGCCAGTGGAAATGTGCATTCAATTAAAGGAAAGCGAGATGAAAAAAATAGTTGACAGAGGGACGACACAGTGGAAGTAAGTAAAATGGTGGGGAAAAATGCGGGCTAAAGGTCACAAAAGAGTAAAGAGGACCAAAAAAGGCGAACAGAAGAGAGGGGGGAAAAAAAAAAAACGAAATTCGGGGAGGAATCAGGGAGAAAAAAAAAAAAGAACAATAAAAAACACAACCCAGGAACCAAACACGGGGAAAGGAAGTACGCACGCCACAAAGGGGAGGCAAAAATACGGACTTGTGAAAATGAAGAAAGTGAGACGATGTTGCAGCAAGAGAAAGACAAAAAAAAGCTCCAAGTCATCAGATAGGCGGAGGGGAGGTCGAGGCTTGGAGGGAAAAGGAAGGGGGAACCAATTGAAGGAGGGAAACATGGTACTGGCGGAAAAAATGATGAAAAGGGCGAGAGGGGCAGATACTTGGCACAGGAAAACAATGCGGAAAGAGTTTCTAAGGAGATGGGGGAGGAGAATGTCAGGAAGGGGAGGGAATTGAAAGAGAAAAGAAGGACAGACGGGAAAAAGAAAAGGTTCGAACGGGACTAACCCCAAAGAATTCTATTCCGTGTTAAATCACGTTAGCACCTTCAAACACATTCGGGAGGATACAAAAGGAGAGGGAGAAAGTGATGAAGTTGGCCGGATTCTGGAATGGCGGGGGGGGATAGAAGAGAGTGAAGAAGCGGGGGATGAGAGGAGGGGCTAATAGGGAAGAATCAGAAGATCCAAGTACTAAAAGTAAAGAGGGAGAAATGGTCCAGGGGTCTGCAGAGGAAAAGGGGTCGGAAACTCCCAATACGGAAAGGGAGGGGGGCTGGCTGGAATGAGAAGTGGTAGGGGATTGGGGCTCGAAGTCAAAAAAGGGTCTTTCTAGAGTTTATAAAATTCGGGGGGCCAATAGGAAGGAATAGGAGGAAGTCGGAAAAAAAAGACGACTGAAAACTGGAGGTAGGGAAAGGGGGGCGCCTATTGATAAAAAGATAGGACGGTATCAAAAAGGGAAAGGGTAGTAAGGGAAAAAAGGGGGAACTGGGGGGGGAGAGACGGGACTCAAAAACAAGAGATAGGGTCCAAATAACGTCAAGAAGAGGTGAACAACATTTTCGGATGGTTTGAAAACGGCGGGGGGACCGGGGGGGGAAGGAGAGAAAGAGGAAAGGGAGAGAATACAAGGAAAGGGGGAGTGGTGAGGCAGAAGTTGGCACAAGGGAAGAACGGGGAGGCGAGAGAGGGGGACAGGGGGGGGCCGGGCTTTTTGTAACAAATCCAAGCACCGTGGCAGTATTCAGAAATTCCTAGAAAGGGGGTTGAAGGTAAAGGGGAGGAACCCCGAATGAAAGAAAAACAACACCAAGCGGGGATGGGTTGAAAGTCGGATAAGGCAGCAGGAGTGTAACGGGCCCAGGGCTTCGCAAAAGAAAAATGTAGAGAAAAAAAGGAATAACGGAGGGGGGCACAAAGACCAAGACGACGGGGGGAAGGGGGAGGGGGAGAAAAGGATAATACGATCCCAGCCAGAGTTGGGGCCCAAAAAAAACAGACGGGGGGACGGACTATCCATAAAAAGTCGGGAGAAGAAGGGGGACGCGGGAGAGGTAATGAACAGACGAAAGAGGGAGGGGGAAAGAAAGAATTCGAAGGTGAGGGAGAGGTCAAAGAGGGGTTCCAGTTATGAAGAAATTCCCGAAGTAGGGGGGGAACCTTACCGTGCCCTCGATTCCTCCTAGGGGAAAGAGGGAAGGGTGTCAAGTAAAAGTGATGAGGAGACGGGGGAGGAAGGGTTAAAAGTGAAACAGGGGAGCTGTGGAGGAGGGGAGAGTAAGGGGTGAAGAAAAAAGAGAGCAATCAAAAGACGGAGGAAAATTATGGGGAGGGGGATGACAAGAGGGGGTAACGGGATGTGGGCCGAAAACCAAAAACTGCACGTCGGGGGGGATTCAAGCGGGAATAGAACAAGGAGAAAAAGGCGTCGGCGAAGCTCAGTCTGGGAGCGAATTGCAAAAGTTCGACGAGAAGTTCGGTGGGCTGAAAGAGAAAAAAAGAAAAAGGGGAAGGGAAGAACGGGGAGGAAAAGGGAAAAGTGCAATGAGAAGGAGAAGAAGATTAGACGAAAAAAAGAAAGGAATGAAGAAAGGGTTCTCGGGGATAAGTAGATTAGTAAAAAAATGGAGAAAGGAAAAAGAGATAGGGAGAAGAGGAAGAGAAAAAAACCCCCAAAGTAAAGCATACTTCAATCATCCCTTTTTGAATACCCTGCGGGGTGGGGAAGGAAATTGATATCAGAAGAGAGGTCACAAGGTGGCGGAGGGGGTAACAACAAAAAAACGTAAAGTAACAGGGAAGGAAAGGAAAAGTAGAGGTGAGGAAAAGATCGTAAGGGGAAGGGAAGCGAGTCATTCTAAAAGGAACAGGAGCGGGGGCGCCCAAGGTGGGTGAGAAGAGAGAAGGAAGGGAAGGGGGGGCGACATGAGAGGAGAGGGGGGGGAAAGTAGGAAATCTTGACACCGCGAGGGTCATGTGAGGGGGCAGGAACGGATTCTAAAAAGGCGAAAGGGGGTATGTGAGAAGAACAGAGAAGGTGGGCGAAAGAGTTTCTACACGGCTGGGGCAGAAGATATTGGGGTACGGGGGTGGGCCTCTAAGAAAACGAATTAACTGGGGTGGATTGGATTCGTGGAAAGGAACAATGGATCAGAAGATTGGACCCGACGGATGGGGGGATAAGGGGGACAGTTGTGGAAGGAAGTCCGGCCAGGGAAAAGCGCAGCTCATAGGAATCGGGTGGCCGAAACGCTGGTTAGGGGGGGAAGAGGTAGAAAGGGGGTGAGGAAGATCAACCGGGAACAGAACGGAAAGGGAGGATGTATGGAGAAAACCAGTCTGTAAGGCAATGGGGAAAAAGCAGAAAATGGAGGGGGGGGAAACAACGAGGATTGGGGAATAAAGGCAGGGGGAGGCAGATGGTTTTCTGGAGACGAAGGGGGTCAGAGAGCTTTTAGAAAAGAATGGGTGAGGGGGTGAACAGAAAGGGGTGGAAGGGGAGACCGAACGGTATGGGGGGCGGGGGGGGGGGGGACAATCCTTAGGGTAGACTATTTGGTTGAGAATGGAAGAAATGCTCTCATACCAAGCAAAAATAAAAAGTGGAAGCATAATAGTGAAGCGAAGGGGGTCCCAACAGGCTAGGCGGAGGGAGAGGGATAAGGGAAGTGATGAAGGGAAGAAGGAAATGACCTGAAATAGAAGAGGTACAAGGAAGAAGCTAACGCGAGAGGGAACCGTATAGAGTAGTGATTTGAAGGCCACTCCTGGGGGGGATTATGAGGGGGAAGTTTTTTAACCTGAATTACCTAGCTGGGTGGAATACAAGGTGGTCGGGGGGGAAGGAGGAAGGGCAGGAGGCGGTGAACATGAATTACTGATCGGGGGGAAATAAAAATGTTCGGGGGGGAACGTGTAGAAAAAAGGTCTGGGGAGGCAGAAAAAAGGGGTGGGGTGGAAAAGAGCAAGAATGGGGGGAAGGAGGGGGCGGGTCGGCTTTACTGAGGTATCGGGGAAGGGGAAGGGAGGGAAGCCGAGGGGGAAAAAACAGAAGGGGGAGATAGTAATGGATGGAAAAGTAAAAAAAGGGGAGTAGTGGTGGCGGAGGTGAGACAACGTAACTGGGAAGAAAGAAGGCAGTGAAAAGGCCCTCGGAGATGAACCTAAAGAAAAAGAAGAAGGAAGGCATATAGGGAGGCGAGACAAAGGAAAGAAGAAGGCGAAAAAATTGGAGAAAACGTGCGACTTGAGGCCTCTGAAAGGAAGACGTGAACGGGGAAAGGGGAATCAAAGGGAAAGGGAAAGAGTAAGAAGAGGGAGAGAGAAAGGGGGGGTCAGGGTGGGGGGAAGGCTATGTACATGTGGATACGCAGAGAATGGGAAGATCCCGTAAGGCGAGTGGAGAAAAGGCCACCCGAAATAAGTAGGGGGGGGGGGGGTCGGTACCCCCAATCTGAAGGGAAGGCAAGTGAGGAAAATAGGGGGTCCGAAAGATAAAAAACAAAGGACTAAGGACACAAAATTGGGGAGAGAATGGGGGGAAGAGAAAGGGAAAGGAACGCGGAAACAAGGAAAGAGGAAAAAAAAAGAAAGAAGAAAGGAGACGGGAGAAGGGCGGCGGAGTTAGTAGAATGGCAAAAGGAAAAGAAGGGACCTGGCGTCAGTGCCAAAAGAGAGCTCGTGTTAACTGGGAAAAAGAGGGTCACGCGGGGGAGGGAAGAAGTGGATGGAAAATAAAGAGGGAATCGGGGGAAGAGAGAAGAATAACGACGGGGAAAAGGGAAGGAAAAAAAAGAGGGTAAACGGAGATATAAGAAGAGGGGCTGGTGGAAAAAGGATTGGAGTGAAATGTGAGAAAAGCGAATAAAGATATAGGGAAGAGTGAGGAGGTCAGTAGAGAGAGAAAGAGGAGGGAGAGGAGGGTGAGAAACATTTCAAATCGAAGGGAAAAAGGGTATAAAATGTGGCCATGAGTAAGAGAGATGGGGAAGGGAGGGGGGATGATGAAGGGGGGAAAAAAGCAGGGGATAGGAAAAAAGAGAATGAAGTCTGAAAAAGTAAGAGGAGTGTTTGAGTCTGTGAAGGATTCTGACAGTCAAGTAAAGAGGGGAAGAAGGGCGAGGGGATTCATAAAACGACTAATGAATGGGAATTACCCAACTAAGGATGAGAGGGGGAAAACAGGGGGGGGGGGAAAAAGGGCCAAGCTGGGAAATAAAATTTGGCGCGGGTGGGAGAAGGAGAAGGAGGTAGAAGGTTCCCCAGGATGAGGAAGAGGGGAGAAAGAAAAAAAAACAAAGGGGTAGTCCAACGGGTCGAGAAAAGGTCTCTGGGGTCTCACGGGAGGGGGGGTGGGTAGCCTCGGAAGGGAAAGGGAGAAAGGGAGATCAAAGGGGGGGGAAAAGTGGGGGCAAAAAGGTAGTGTGGCGGTGGTGGGGAGGGTACGCAACAGAGTAGACAGGGTAAAAAAGGGCGTAAAT
>Ga0179593_1303024_pt1 | contig 10038 bp, 8 predicted proteins | sample CZODoug2_1_08_16_FD_185931 | JGI IMG/M metagenome (GOLD analysis project Ga0179593, IMG submission 185931) | Vadose zone soil fungal communities from Angelo Coast Range Reserve, California, USA - CZODoug2_1_08_16fungal (PacBio error correction) | ecosystem: Environmental > Terrestrial > Soil >...
CTGCGTAAGACGTTGAAGGGAAAGACCACTCAGATATACATGTCCAGAGTCGCGAACACCGGACACATAGCGAGAAGAGCTTTTTGGAGGGTCATCCGGAAAGTTGACGCCGACTGCTTGCCTGGAGGCACGGAGCCCTCGTCGGCATGTGTGGAAGGGGGCGAAGGGACCGCGACTTCGCAGGCCTCTTATAGCCCTGCGTAAAAAGTGGATCTCCGGGAACACCAATTTCCGGGGGGCTGGCAGACGAATGCAGGTAGGCAAAGGAAAGGACTGCGGAAAGAAGAATAATAGGCATCTTTGACAAGGCCTACTATTATAACAGTTCCCGAGGGAGTATTCCCAGCACATAGCTGAAAAACGTTCGGGGTCCCGACCACGTTTGCGGGCAACGAGAGTTTTACTAACGCAAAGGGGGGACAAACGGCGGCGAAAGCACAAGTCGGGGTCTAGTCCGTAAGGGCTGGCCTGCGAGCAGAAATGGGGCAGTTGGGAAGAAAGACCGGTTAGGGCAAATAGCGAGTTACGGCTCATAAAAGACGGAAACATGGCATCTGGGCGCCGACTCCGGCCGAGGATTACCCAAAAGGAAAAATTCCACAAGGAGCAAGCGCCTTAAGCGGAGATCGAGATGGTGGAAGGCGAATCCTGAGAGACAGAGAAAAGCTTGGACTCAATATCGGAGTAAACAAGAGAAGTTCGGTCGTATGGAACCGCCTGATTCATAGGGACCCCAGATTTGAGCGATAAAACCCCGGAAGCGACTGCAATTCGAAAGGTGGAAAGTAAAACAACAAGAATGAGCCTACCAGCAGGCAGTGGAATATCCCACATTGGATCAACCAACAAGATACGTCTCAAATGAAGAGAAGACCGAAGAAAAGGGGAAGTGGCGAGCCCGCTTCTTCTCAACGGTGTAGCACCTGATCAGAAGAAGGTGAGGAAATATCGGCCGCCATGAAGAAAAACAAAATCGGATGATTTTAAGCAAATAAGCGGAAAAACATCAGCGGATGGTTTAAAACTCCTTCTTGCATAGGGGTTTCGCCATCAGCTACGGACAGACTGATCCATAAAGGGGGGGACCAAGAGAAAACAGGGTTAAAAAAGAACGCCAGCCGCCAATCAACCTAGCGAGGTAAGCTCTAAGTTAGTGCCTTAAAAAAGGCCATCCGTCAAAGACCATAAAGAGGCGGAGGGGGGACAATCTCGCGCACAAGCCGTTGAATTCTATAAGGAAGATGAGCGATGTTTTGGCAAGCAGGGCCAGGAGACACACCCATCCAGAAGATGTACAGCGCTGTATACCGAGGCAAGGTGAGCGAGGCAAAAAGAAACAGGATAGGAATTTACCGAATAGCTTTCTCTCCGTTTCGTTTCGTGGGGAACCAAAGGGAGAAAAACGGGACAAAAAACGACCTAGCAGTCGCCAGGGGACGCCGGGCCCGCGTAAAGCTGCCATCAGACGCAGTCCTGATTTGTCCGTCAAGAGAGCCATTTGGGGCAACGGCCAGCGCAGGGGATAGGGAGGGAGTCCGGCTTGGCGGAAGAGAGTTCCGGAAGGTGGCTGGGAGACACCTAAGAAGACTGTTGGCGGGGAATCCATCTCTTGGAAAAGAACATCAGCACCTAGGCCCCAGGTCGCTCTGCTGCTTGACCCGATCGCAAGGGAGACTGCTGACAAGGGGAGAACCAAAGGAGCTCCATCGCGCTGCATCGGAAAAGGATGAGATCGCCTAACAGAGACTCAATAAGAAAAGGTGAATTAAAAAGTAATCTCAGGAACGTAAATCGGATGACAGAATCACGTTCACAGGTCAGGGCTGGGCGATACTCTGAACTATGGGAAGTCACGGAAGCATAGGCATTATTCTCTACGAGGGTAAGTAATCGGCGATTCGCCGTCCTACGGGACTCAGTAATATCTGTCCTGGAAAGTGGTGCACAAAAGATTCTCACCACTTCGACCAGGGTCTTATTGCATCGAACCCAACAAATCAGCGTAGCCGACAACCTGCTAGGGAAGACAGAGCAGGCGAAATGACTCTGTGAATAGACAAAGGTAAAAAATCCCATAAGGCCCGCGATAGGACTCAAAAGGAAACGCCTGTATGTCATACGGGTGGCGGGCGGAAATAGACTCATTCGCTAATCAAATTGGAGAGAAGAAAAAACTACAACTGCGTCGGAGTGGTAAAGTCAAAGAAAAGAGAAAGATTTCCAATTTCGCTACGTCGCATTGCGCAACATCCTCTTGGACCGGAGGTTATCTCTCTTACGAGGAATTAAGGGGAATCGCAATTCAGCAGAAGGAAGGGGATGACAAGTCTCGGCGCAGAGGAAAAAACAGCGCGAAATAACGAGTGCATTGCGCCCGAGATCGAAAACTTTTATAAGAAGCAGGAAAGGGGGAACGGAAAAGGGAAAAAGTGATGGTTCAGAGGCGGCTTCGCAAGCGCGGCGGGAATGAGTCGACTCGCTTGGGACTTTGCTGACAACGTCAAACAACGCGCGTAAAGCAGACGCGAAAGCCTTGGGGAGCGCTACAAAAAAGTCTCCACCTGAGCAGTCGTCCGATTGGTCAGGGTGTGGGGGAGGCGTGGCCGTGGCGGGCATTCATTTGGGGCTGGAAGGGAAGAGGCGAGTGGTTTTCTCCTCTGGAGGGGCTTGGGGGGACGGTCATTTGGGGAGGGTTTTAAGTGTTTGGGGGTGTTGTAGCAGGTTGGTAAAGAAAAGGGGGGATTATAAGGCTTAAAGGATGACGATAGAACTAGGGACACAGACATTCTAATACGAGCGATCGGGGTATGGTCGCGAAAATTTGAAAGCTAAAAAAAAAAACGGAACTTTTTGGATAACAGTTTGTCCTGCTTAAAGAAAGTAAGCTAGGAGGGAAAGGTTGGCTCGGTAGTGGATAGAGGCCTAGGAACGTAATTCTTGTACTAGAAAGGGATTACTTCGGCTGACAGCCGGACTTGTTTCACTTTTAAAAAATCAAAGAGGGCAAACGCTGATGAAAACGAATACGCCGAACCTGAGAGTGTATATTTCAAACAGGAGGTTAGCTTTGCCAATAGAGAAGGGAGGTCCGAACGTCTATCTCGAGTCTGGTATTCGGAGGTCGCCTGTCTGAAAAAGGGAGGAATGTTCGTCTACTTGGACAAAACGGATCAGAAAAGGGTCTCGAGCAGGTACACGCAACTACCTGGATCTTCAAAGGAATTAGGATTATAGGAACAAAAGGGTATCCACCGATTTGGGGGAGGAGGGCCAAAGGGATCCCTCTCCAACAACAAAAAAAAACGTAGATAAAGAAGAGATTGACAAAGGTCAAAAAAAGCCTCCTCGGCTGGAGCACTGGTTCGAACTATCAGCATATAGCCGGAATGAAAAATCGGGGGCGGATGTAACCGCTGAGTACACAGGAGTACGTGATGGGAAAAGGAAGAAAGCTTTCTCCCTGGAGGAGCAAGCCCGTCGAGAAAAGAACTCGAGACGCGCGAGACGCTTCCACGCATCGTCTCGGGAGGGGGGGGGGAAAAGAAAAAATGGGTAATCAGCAAAGAGAAGGAGGGCGGCGTCAGGTCAATCAAGAGGGAGTAAAAGTAGGTATTCCTTGTTAGGTATACGGAAACAAGGTAAAGGCTAAAGCAGGTACGCAGTCCACCCCCGAAAGGTCATACCAGAGGTAAGAGGGACCCCGGCCCACGTAGAAAAAAACTCGCCGATCTTGGCTTCAGCGTCAAAAAAGGGGAAAAAAAAAGGGGTACTGGCTGGGAGCCCGGGCCAAAGGAAATCTAATACGAGAAAAATGAGCTTGCTGTGTCCAAGTTATATCAGGAAGAAGACAGAAGGGAGAGAATCTCCCTCTTCGTGACACACGGGGAACAAATCTACAAAACATCTGAGACACATGGGAACTCAAGCACCCCCGAAGAGGATCAGGAAAGGCAATCCTGAAAGAAACCGGAAGCTTCCAGGCCAAAGCCACGGCAACGAACGAAAAAGCACAAGTACCTCGAGAACGGGGCGCCATTGACCTTTCATGGGGAAACGCGCACCAGGGGATTCAGAAAGTTATGAACGCGTAGTGGCAGGGGTCAAAAAAGCAAAGACCAGCTAAAGCGCCTAACGCCGCGCGGGACAGAAAAAGACGGCGAACAATCCCAATTGGGGAAAGAGGTAACAAGCAATGGACTATCTTTACCCGTCGAGAAAAAGGATCCTCAATGAACTAGAGGGAGGGGGTGGGCTCAAAAAGCAAGAAAAGGGAAAACAGATCACTTGGAATTTGTCGATTGACCATCATGGAAAAAGAGCAAAACAAGAAGGCATGGCAACTGGAAGAGGCGCACAGTTTCATCAGGTCAACGAAATGGGAAAAGCTGAAAAAAGGGCGGGGACAACTCTACTCGGGATTGGACGAAGGAAGAGGAAAGGTGACTGACCTTCTAGAGGCGGCCAAACGAGAAAGCCGGAGGGGCGATGCTGGCGTCAGAGAGCGGTGATTGGGGGGAGTTGGGGAGAGGGGAAAAAAAATCGATCAGAAGGGCATGGAAAAACTGATGATGCGCTCAGACGTGATCCTTGGGCGGAGGTGGGTACGCGCTGGCACGCGCCGCCGTGAAAAAGGGAAACAGGGGGTGGCAACACTTCAGAGGAAAAAGAATAGGGAAAAGAAAGAATACAAGGCTCGAACAGAGAAGAGGGTTTCCGCTTGTCTCGCAGAAGGAGAACAAGAGAGGCGACGAGGCATCTTATTTTCATATCGCCAGAAAGAAATTAACGGGGGAGAAAGGGTCATCCGAGTTAATGGAGAGTAAAAGTTGCCGGAGACTATTTGCTTGCTCTCAGGACCGAGGCGGACAATGCCCGATGACGACCCAGCGGAATCTCCGTGTCTCGTAGGTGCAGAAAGTACGAATTAGAAAGAGGCGATGCGGGGAATAGCAAAAGGAGGAGGGCGGCTGGGGATCGCCCCTATTCCATCAACGCGATCGCGTGACGAAAGGGTGCTTCGTGTAAAAAAGCCCAGGACGAGCCGACGTATATCTTCAAGCGCAAAAAAAGAGATGCCGATCCAGAGGAGGGCCCCACAACACAGTCAAACATCGTGAACTACAGGAGGAAGGAAGGAGATGAGGGGGATGCGGACAGGAAACAGGGCAGGCTCGGGCGGGTGGGGAGACTGTTACTAACTCTTTGGGGACCAAAAGTCTTCCACGAAAAGGGGCGCAAGGGGGGAAAAAACGTTCCGGGTAAAAAAAAAAAAAAATGAAGGGCGCCGGTGCCTAGGAAAAGGGAGAGACCGTATTCCATCCTCTGTAAAGCTTTAGGGTTAAGGAATTATGGAACATAGAGTAGCCAAAAAGAGAGTCCTTCTCAAAAGACTCGCCGGGAGGGGAGTAGTCTGTATATTGAAAGCAAGAATAATCATGGAGAAGTGGAGCTGGGGGAAGGAAAACGGGAGACTTAGGCTTTTTTCGCGCAGACATCAAAGAGAAAAAGGTGGCGCGGGTTGGCCGGGGGGTCATGTTAAAGGATTCTGGCGCCGGAAGCGAGAGACACCGAAGGAAAAAAACGAGGGAGGGAGGAAAGTTACTTTTTCTTGACAAAGGGACTGCAAGGTTGTTTAACTGGAAAAACTCTCTGAAAGACCTCATGGGGGAGACGAGGCGTTGAAGGATAGGCCGACAGAGGGCTAAAGGGCTACGGGCGCGGCGGGAGAGGGACAGATGCGGGGGGGGTTCGCAAGGGGGCGAGCGCCCTGTGGTTTCTAAAGGGTTGTGTTTAAACAATTGGAGGAAGTTGCAGTCAGATGATCGTGGATAGTCGGGGCGAAACTGTGCGGGACAAAAATGAAAAAACAGCGGGCCACGCAGAGACGGAAATTGGCGGGGTTTGGACGAAGGGTCTGGGAGAATAGCTTCTGATAAAGGGGGGCTCGGACGCGCCAGGACACTTCGCCGCTTACTTCAGAAGGGGAGAGTTTTCCAGTTACACCGGGGATTCCAAAAAGCCGGAGAGGAGACAAGCCTTAAATTTAGACCGATGGGGGGGGGAAAATAAGCCACTACCATAGCGGAACTGTAAATCCTTAATCCCCAAGATTCAACAATGTAAAGAGAGCGCGGACGCGAGGGGGGTAAGCCTGACATGCCTTGGACACAAACCAAAGGGGTCCATGCTTGAACGAGGCGGGTAGAAGAGGAAGATAGGGGGGCCCTCAATCAAGGTGGGAAGAACGTATTCATTTAAGGGGGTTAATCAAAGCGGGAAAGTTAGATCTTTTATTAACGGGCCAAGAACGCGAGGATGACGAGGGTGAACCGTAAACAGGGGACATCCAGTCGCTACCATCGAACATAAAAAGGGCCTTTCTCGGGAGAATAAATTGATGGGAGGTCAAGCTGTCAGATCCGGGACTATAAACTAGAGCGTATGGCAACGAAATCGTACAAAGACAGAAAGAGCTCGCTGACAAAGAGCGGGCGAAAAGGATTCTCTATGACACGAACGAATGTGTTGCGAGACTGTGTACGGTTTTTCGCGAAAAAATCCGGTGGAACTTGGAGGCATGTTAGTTGATTGGTGACTTCACAAGATACTCAGGATAGATGAAACAACAAAGAAGGAGATGAATATATAGATAATAGTAAAACGTGGGAATAAAAATCCACGGCAATCGTACGAACAGGTCCAGTAGCGGAAATAAAGGCGCGCGAAGAGCGGTTTGGGCAATCTAGGGAGAGAGGGGGGTCGCGTACTGAGGACGAGAAATAATGTTTGTTGGGGGGGTGGGGGGGGTGTGGAGGTCGGAGTAGGAATTTACTATTGGAGCGGACCGCGATAGAAGGTGGCAAAGGTGAGCAGAAGAAAACACAACAAGGGGGAAAAACCAAAAACAAAAAAAAAAAAAAAAATAACCGATGGATCTGAAAAACGTTCCAGGGTTAATGGGGATCGAAGGGGATTTAGGACCGGAAAACTTTAAAGGGAAAGTAATCATACTCGCCGGTCTGTCGCCAGGCCACTACAAAAAGGGACAATGAGGAGGAACCCAGAACGATTCTTACTACGTGGCTTGTCCCACGTAGGGGGGGGGCAACCAAGATGGAGCTTCGCACCTACGAGGGAATATTAAACCGTGAGTCGATCCAAAAAAGGAGGGTCCGCGACCGTCAAACTCAGGGTGAGTCATCTAAAAAGAGGGAAAAAGGGGCAATGGTTTACTAATCCTTCAAAAGTCCGACAGAAAAAGCCGGGCTGTAGAAAGAAAAATTAACAGAGGGGCGCCTGTCCTCCGGAACTGGCCAAAAAGGAATAAAAGGGGCCAGCCGCTCCATCGCAATCAGCGCGGGTGGAGGCGGCCTCTCCAGCCGGGGATAGGGACGCCAGGCTAATGAAGTGGAAAAGAAAAAGAAAACCAAAAAATTGGCCGGGATAGCATGTGCCCGGACTGCCTGCAAAGTAAAAGAAGTTGGTGGAGAGCAGACGAAACCACTTCCAGCGGAAAGGCGAAAAAAGGTTTCCAAAAGAAGGCAGAAGAAAAGAGAACAGATAGGCCCATGGGACATAAACCACCATAACGTAACCAAACGGGAAAAGAGATACGGGGAGCGAAAAAAGGGTGGGAGAGGGTCCACATCTGCTACAAGGGGACAAACGAAGATCCCTCTAGGAAGGAAGAGGCCGGCGCCAGGGTCAGAAAAACAGGGAAAGGAATGAAATGGACAGCAACTACTAGACCCAGCTTACTGTTAACTCCGCAGTGCAGGTTACGCCTCCGCCGGCTCCGAGAAGGGGGAAAAAACCGGGAAAAACCCAAACGCGAAAAGAATCCGGCCGCCACAGATCGCGAGAAAAACAAAAAAAGGCCAGGAAGAAGGCATTATCGAATACAAGAGCAAGGCTGAGGATATTGAAAACCGCGAGGAAAGCGAGGAGAGTCGTCGCGATACAAGAAAAAAAAAAAAAAAGTAATCTATAGAAAAAAAATAGGGGGGGGAAAGGGGATCAGTCCCACCATCAAAGCATTTACAGAGGAGGGGGGAATAACGTCGGAGCAAGGAGCGAGGCGACGGGGCCTTAAGGGACAGGAAATACTTCATGGACGTGGGGGGGAAAAGACCTTTCGTGAGGGCGTGGGGAAAAGCAGAGGTCAAAAATACCAAGCCCTAGCGAAAACTTTACACGGGGCCGGGAATGATAACAAGATCCTTCCCGCAGTCTGACCAAAAAAGAAGGGTCCGCGGCCCGAGGAGATGGGGATCGATCTGGAGATACGGAGTGAGAGGATATATACTTTAGCAAATGGCTTTAAAAACCGAAAACCGTTGGAGTAGACTATCGGTCGGTGAACGAAGAAATGTAGATCAGCAGGCCAAAAAAAAATACGACAAAACGCCTCTGCGCGAAGATACTGAATAAAAGACAGAAAAAACGGAACTCTTGATCCATACGGGAATATAAAAAATGCCCCTAACAAGGGGCAAAAAGAACCAAAAATGGTAACGGGGTAACCTTTACTCGCCGCCAGGGGACCGCGCTTACCCGAATAAACGTGAGCTTTCGAGGGGGGGCGATACGCAGAATACGATGTCAACGTCTCAAGAGGGGGCGAAGGGAGCGAAAAACGCGGGGGAAAATCTTCTAGGTCGAAGAGGGACTTGAGCGTTAATAAGGCCAACGGAAACCTGAAGGAGTCACCCTGCTTCCCGTAGGAAAGAGAAGTCACCATCGACACTGAGAAAGGGTCAAAAGGAAACATAAAAAAGACTAGCATTGGCTTCAATGAAAGAGAAGAAAGGGGGAGATCCACTTAAGAAAAGCAGGGATAGAAAAAAAGGAAAAAAGAAAAAAATAAACCAAAGCATAAAAGATCTCAAATTGTGCGGGCCTCGCAAACGGCATTGGCAGAGATGATGCGGTCAAATCAAAAGAGGACTATGTCTCCCTAAACGCGCAGAGATTCAGGGAGAGGACCGCCGAAAAAAGTGAGACGCCACCTCGCAGGCAATGCGGTTTAGGTCAAAAAAAAAGGAAAAGATTCGGGACCAGATGGAATAGGGCCTCAGGGAGAGGGGGGAGCAAAGGGGACACGCCTCTGGAGAAAACCAAACTTTAGAGAATTTTATGGGGGAGGGAATACTGAGGACGTGGTCTCAGATCCCATTGCGCGGTAGAAGCTTCAACTTTGTGTAGGAGGCGAAGAGGGTGCGTGAACGAGGGAGGATCGAGTAGGTCTCGCTTGCAAGGGGGTCGGGACAAAAGTAAACCTGCGAAACCCTCACACATCCGGTAGCGAGGGGGAGAAACGGTCACTCCAAAGGAGATCTCAAACTGGGGAATGAATGTGTGTGAGAGGGGGCGTTGGCCGTGGCGGCATTGAGGGAAGTGGGGAGTATACTCTATGGGGAAAAGGGCAGAGTCTAAAAGGGCTGGGATTTCAGGGGAGGGTATGACTACGGTTGTTTAGATTTCAGAGAGGTGGGGGGGAAAACGGAGGCAGCTGCCAAACGTCGGCTGACCGAGAACGATTGAAAAAGAAAAGGAAAGAAGACGGTCGTATGGTCACGGTGATTGCAAATAAACAACGGTTAGTGAAATAACAGTTTTAACGGAGGTTAAACGAAATAAGCTCTTCCTCTGGAACGAAGGGGGGGTGGGGAGAAGAAAGAAATCTGGGAATTACTTTATCAAAAGGGAGGAATGCATCCGGACGGTGGTCGATAAGAAAAACAAGGAAGAAAAGTACTGGGAAAAGAAAAGATGATGAAGAAAGGAAGCCGCAATTGATAGGGGAGAAATTTCGCACTAAACGTAAACCATCCTCAGAAAAGGGTCGGAAGAGGGAGCGAAGTCTTCGTCTGTCGCGAACGGGCGGCAAAGAATCAAGGGGTAACGCGGTTCGTAGAATTGGATGAAGAAGTATCATATTGCAGACGGGGGGGGGAAGGGTAATCCAAAAAGGCCAGTAATTCTCTCGGGATAGTAGCACAAGTTATCTCCAGTGGGGGGGAAGGGTTGACGGTATCA
>Ga0179593_1310217_pt1 | contig 10038 bp, 13 predicted proteins | sample CZODoug2_1_08_16_FD_185931 | JGI IMG/M metagenome (GOLD analysis project Ga0179593, IMG submission 185931) | Vadose zone soil fungal communities from Angelo Coast Range Reserve, California, USA - CZODoug2_1_08_16fungal (PacBio error correction) | ecosystem: Environmental > Terrestrial > Soil >...
CGAGGTTAAAAAAAAACGGCAGGGAGAACGGTTTACGGAGGACCGAATCCAAGTAACAAAGAAAAGAAAGTGACCAGAATGACAGTGGATAGTAACTGAAGGGGCAGAAGAGGACCACTAAAAAAGAAGCGGCCCGGGATGAGACAAGTAACAGAAACACCGGTTTAATCCAGGCACAAAAAAAGGGAAGAAAAACAGGGGGAACACGGGGGAACGTGCGTAAAGGTGGTGAACGGACAATACAAACTCAGGTACAAACAAAAAATAGAGAGGAGAAGAAGGGGCTGGAAATTTATCAATCAAAGGATGAAAAAAAAAACGGCGCGTAGTTGAGCAGAAGGGATCAGAAAACAAACGGACACTAAAAACTACGAAGGAGGCACAGACCCGGAGAAGTTGACGGGGGGGGATAAAACCGGGTGAATTCGTATCAATCTAACGGATAGAAATCTTAAAAGCTGGGGCACGGGCCAAGACAAGGGGTGACGGGACCAAGGGTAAAATCGGAAAGTCGCACTGCCATGGGAGACTACGAGGGACATACATTGCCTGTATTTGGTGGAAACTGTGGTGAGAGAAAAACACAGGCATAACAACAAAAAGAAAGGCCGGGGGGATTAGGCCACAAAACATAAGAAACACCTCGTCACCCTAAAAAGAGAAAGCACATCAGAAATGGTAAATGGGGGGATGGGAAAATACAAACAAGAGAACAATCTGTGAAAAAAAGGAGGGACTGACGTAGGATGTCCGGGTAGGGACTACAAAATTGAGGGGCAAAGAGGTACCAACCACAAGGTGTCAGTGGAGGGACAGGAAGGAGCGGTGGGGGTGGGGAAAGTTGGTAGTGAACAGTGACACCACCGTTTATTGTCGGGGGTGGGAGGCGGAAACTTACCCAGGGATCTGAAAGTCCCGGGGTCCAAATGAAAAAAAGGGGGGGACGTCCCAGAAAAGAAAAAACCATCCCCTCATCAAAAATTTTGGGGTCGTGGGTTTTGTTCCTCTAGGGAATCCGGCAGCAAAGCCCATCCCACTGACAGAGGTTCCGAACAAAACGAAAAAAAGGACCTCCCGCCCGGCAGGTCGGTTCACCTTGTTTCCATCCGGCAAAGACCAAAGTCGCTCAAACGTTCTGCGGGTGGGGTGCAGAGTAAGAGAAAGGAAACGCTGGTCCCGTACTAAAGAAACCGCTGGGAGTAACAGCTCACCGACTTCCGAAAGAGGGGAAAAGGTCCCCGACCGAGCAACGTCGTCAAAACACTGTGTGAGGGTTGTGACCTGCATGTTGTGGATCATTCCCCTCATAATGCTGGGGCATCAAGAACTATCAAAAGAAAAAAAGCAAGACCAGGTGCAAACAGTCAAGCCTGCAAAGCCGAGTTCAGTGGGCCAACCACAAAAACTATTCAACTGGCAAAAAAACCGGAAAAAAAAAAAAAAAAACCCCTAACCTCCTATGGTGGGAAAAAAGGCACCGATGGCAATTTTTTTGGGGACAGGGCAAAGAAGGTTCGAAAAAAGTCCAAAGGGGGGAAAAAAACCTTTTTGGGGATTCTATGTCATCCGGTCGGGGGGAAAAAAAACGCAATCGAAGGGAGAAAATGGCATACAACGAAGAATTTTAAAAACTGCCGAAAAAGGGGGTTAAGGAAACAAAAGTGAAAAAGACGGACCAACCAGGGACCCAAGACGATTTCAAAAAAAGAAAGTTTGAACAACAAAGCCCTCACCCAAAACGAACGCCAATCGCCGCGGAAAAGCGGAGCCTCCAGGGGGGACAAAAGGCCGGGGACTGGTGGGTGCAAACGGGAGGGACGACACAGTAAAAAAAACACTTGGGGTCCCAACTGGGTGCGGAAACTGTGCAAAATAATTTCGGTCCCAAAAAAAACAAAAGTGAACCCGCAGAAAAAGGTAATGACTTAAATTAATCTCAACAGCGGCAAAAGGTGAGCAAGAGATTTCCCTCTCCGAGCAGGGGTCATACAACTCCCAACTCACAAAGTCCTAAACCGATGAAAGACTGGGGGGAAGGGAACAAACAACAAAAAAACCCAGGCGCTTCTTTGCATCAAGAAAGACGCAAGAACACCTTGGGCCAGGATAAAACTGCTGGTTATCGCAGAACCGGGGCGGGGGAAAAAAAGGACCAAAAACCGCTCCAGCCGCAGAGGGTGGAAGAGGCACAACCGCGGACGGGAGCAAACTTGGGGGAGTAGGTGGTGGAACAGGTGGAAAAGGGTATAGAATATCAGCATCAAGAAACTGCCCGGACGAAGGTCGAGGAACAGATTGGCGGACCAAATGACCCGGGAAACGAACTATTTTCGTCCGACGCACGGACCGCCCCCCACGCAACGTACATCAAAAACGCCGGAAATCACGTCTTTGAAAAAAGCAATTCCCACAAATTAAAAAGTAAAGGGACGAGCCAACACGGGGTGGCAAATGGGACATCAAAAAAGTCAAAAACACCATAACTGTAAGGTAAGACGATGGACAAAAGGTACACCTGTTCTTAGGTCCAAAAAAAATTAAACGCACCTGTCCCCGGAATCGAAGGAATTCACAGCATTTGTCCAATCCAGTTCCTTAAAACCGATGTCAAAAACCAAAGTCATCACTTCATTGCACTATTGGTAAACTGGAAGACGGCGGGGGATCCCCCCCGGGAGGCAATCCAAATAAACAAGGCGGTGATGAAACCAAAAAAGTGTCCACCAAGGGGTGTTCAAAGTTGTGACAGAGAAGAATTAGGGACAACAGCAACGCCAACGAGGGAGGGAAAGTCCGCAAACCCCCCACCAACTCTATTAAAGAAAAACGCAAAAAGGGGGCACACTCAGGTCCCCCCAAGGGCGAAAAACCCAGACAGTTGGGGCCCGTGAACCGGCGTCCTGCAGGTGTGTGCAGTGGGACACGGAAAAGTAGAAGACAGGGGGGAAACGTGGCAAGCTCCTTCAAGTCTAAAAGAAAAACAAAAAGTCGCCGTACTTCAAGGCAAGGGGCAAGCCGCCGACCGTTCGAAGGTCCCACCGAGAGGGGGGCCCGAGTGGTGTTGCACATAACCTCGTGAAAGTGGAAAGTGGGGTTCTGAACACCGGGCGATCTGAAAGGGGGCAAAAAGAACTAAGAGTGGGTTTGTATCAAACTGGTTAACGAAATAAAGTTCCGAAACTCCAGGGGACCAAAGGGTTCCCATAACAGAGAAAAAAGGTGCAAAAACTTAACTTTTGAAAAAGAGCCAGGGGGGGTGAAAGAAAATATTAAAGTTAAAATCAGAGAGAAGTTCCGTAGGAGAACCATCACACCAAACAAACGTCACGTAAAAAAAGGATGTCAACTCTAACGAAATGGGGGGGGGTCACAGATCCACGCAGGGGGCCCCAAAAAAAAAGGAACTCTCAACAACACAAAGGGAGGAAAAAAAAAAAAAGGAAGATATGTCAAAACGGTTGCCGCGATAGGGCACCCAGGGAAAAACCGACCCGTTCTAAAAGTGGACTGAATGTGGAAGGGCCGGAACCACAGGCAACCTCGGCGAGACCGGGGAGGCCACCAGGAGCCGCATTTTCAAGAACAATTGCAGGCCAAAGGAAAAAAAAATACTAGTCTAAAGGGGGGCCTTCTTGGGAAACCTTAAAGAGGGCCGAAACGCAACGTGATTTACCGACGGGAAGCCAATACTTCTCACTAAAGTCCAGCCGTTGGAGAAATGGAAACGTAAAGCCAGGGTGGGCTCGTCCACCTCACACCCCGCAAGAGTAAAAAAGGTGGAAAAGAAAGCGGCCGGGTGTACCAGCAAAACTGCGGAAGCGGAAAAGCATTTTGTCCAAAAAAGTGCGAGGGGGCAAACCAGGACAAAAATTCACGAAAAAGGGAAACGACCAGAAGAAAAAAGGCAGAAATAACCAGGGGGGCAATGACGAAACTGGGAACAAGCACAACAGGGTTGGCTTTCCTGAAAAAAGGTTGGAAAATTCAGAAGCGGTGGGGCCTGAACCTAAGTAACGTCGGACTCACCAAGGGTACCGGGGGGACCAGGAAAAGCGGGTACAAAAAGTCACAGGAGAAAAAAGCGTAGCACCGGCCAAGAAATGGAAAAAGACAGGAGGTGAATGCTGGGGGCTTACAATCAGGCCAATCTAAACGGCGAAAATTCGTGGAGGGAGAAATAAAAAAAGCAGAAAGCAAAGTGAATCCCGAAAAACGGTTGGGTGGGAACCCCAAAGAAGGGAAGGGTCTTTTGCGTAAGACCCCAAGGTGGGGCGTTATGCATGGTGATTGGGGTTCAAACGCAATGGCTGAAGGGAAGAAGGCGAAAGCCTAAAACAACAGCTTCGGAAAAAGAAAAGGCATGGGGAACCGCCCCCCCTCATAATTGGCCTCCGAGCAACTGGACCGGCCGAAAAACTTGGGAGCAAAAACAGTTCTAAGGGAACAAACGAACTCCAGCCGAAACAAAAGGGTGGCCCAGCCGCAGCAAGCAAAAGGCGAGGGGATACAAGGGCACTGGAAAAAAAAAGAACCGTTGGCGTGCGGTCAAAAAGAGGGGAAGCGGGAACAAGTGGGTCGTGATTCGAGAGACGCATCCCCGCAGGTTATGTGGCATACAAAAGGAAAAATCTGATGTAAAGAACGACTGGCTGTTCTTACCGGCTGACCGCCAAAAGGGGGCAGAGAAAAACCGGTGAGCAGAAACTTGAGATGGATATAGTCACTGGACACATAAATAAGCGGGAAGAGGGGCGGCCAGCCAATGTCAAGTCGAAAATGGGGGCAACCCTGCCTTGGGGAAAGTCCCGGTTGAAGACGCCAACGGAAAAAGTCAAAAGAAACCGTTGTCCTTCGCAGAAAAGTCGGGAACTGAAGCACGGTGCCTTGGGGGGCGGCGGCACCAACTGAAATACATGAAGGCAAGCCGGCCTGTGGAACCGCAGGGGGCGGGTGCTAAAAAACTGGGACGGGCCCATCCTGGAAAAAACACGGGAACAGAAGAAACACTATCTTTGTAAAGAAGGAATCAAAAAGACCCACAATTGGTCACCAAAACGGGTGACCTGGGTGTCCTAACACGGAAAGGGAACACACCAAAAAAGGTGATTCCATCGTAATAGCGGGAAGTGGCAGGGAAATCAATATGGACGGGCGGGGGAAGTCCCCATGGATGGTGTCCGATGGGTTCAAAAAAACAACGGCGCACATTGTAGTCCTCTTCGAAATGAATGAAAAAGGAGGGAAAACTGACCGGAGAAAAGAAAAGGGTCAAAACAAAACGGGAAAGACACCCTCTGACTGGCATCTTGGGGCAAGAGTGAAAACCTGGGAAAACTCTTGGCAAGTTTCCGGGGAGGGGGTCACCTGGTCCTCTAAGTTGAATAAAAACGGGAACAGCGTCATTCAAAAAACGCACTAAGGTCTTGCAGGGAAGAAAAAGGTTTTGCAAGTGCTGGGAACAAAGGTGGGGCCGCCTGGCAAAGGGAGCAAAAGGGGGAAGGGAAGGGGGGGGGACGAGGATCCAAGAAAAAGAAAGCTAACAAGGTCTCATGTTGAGCACCGCCAGGACCACTCACACGGCGAAAAGGAAAAAACTTGGTGATACAGGGGGGGAGAGGAGGCCAGGCAAGCTGGGTACACAGGGTTCAAGGAAGAACTGGGTTTCACTAAGGTCCGACCGACCGAAAACAGCGTTTTCAGTCAAAAGAACCCCTATCCAACCAGGCCGGAAGGACCGGGAAAGAGGCAATGGGTGAGGTTTAACGCCAACGAACCAAAGCTAAAACCGGCGCTCAGTATTCCACAAAAAAAGCCTGGAACTGCTGTCCGAGGGGAAAAGGCAGGGAGCCGGAATATTGTCGGAGGGGTGGCAGACCAAAGAAAACAGGATGGTGGGGGAGTCACAAAAACAAAACTGGGGAAACTGGGGCATGGATCGGAACCTCAAACCGGCGGAAAAAGGGTCCAAATCAAAGGCGAGAAAAAAAAATGCGGGGCAGGGAAAAAAAGGAAAAAAAACCGGAATCGAACTAATCTTTTATCCAAAAACACGAAAAAGGGGGAACTGACAGCGAAAACGAACAAGGTTTGAAAGAAAAAAAATCAGCTATGAAACGAAACAAAAAAAGGGAAGAGGGAAAGATCCCCGGAAGGCGGGTGACGGGGGAAGCTCATGAGGAGTCAAAAGGCCGCGATCCAGAAACCTTTTCCGAGCTCAGAGAAAAGAAAGAAGTTAAAAATGAAAAACTAATCAAGGGCGGGTCCCTTGCCAAGCCCTCCCTCCCGGGAACCTACCAGCCAGAGAATACAGGGACTCCCAAGATTACAACGAAAAAAATTCCGTGCTCTCAGAAACCAGGAGCACACATAGGTGGGTTGCGCTGGGGGGGATTGGGAACGTACGAAACACCCCGACCAGGAAAGGGAAAACAAGAACGGCCCCGGGGGCTGGCCGATCAAGGGGAACCCTATTTGGCTACGTGGGGAAGGAGCCAACAAGACAGGTGGCCGTGAGAAATCATGTCCTACCATTCGGGGGCAGATGACGCGGGAACCCAACCTGGTAAGGGGCAAGAAAATAGAGACAAACGGGGGGAGAGTAAGAAAAAAAGGAATATATTTTGCTTACCAGGAAAAAATGGAATGTCCAGCGGAGAAGGGGGGTTCAACGTGAGGAACGGACTGTGACATAAACCCAAGGGCTGAGCAAATCACCCTGGAAAGAAAAACCACGCAAAGAGGGCAGCTTTAGAACAAGCCCGGGTGGGGGCGAAGAATGGGTGGAAGGGCTACCAACTGTTCCGCTGATGGGTGGGTCCAGCACGGGATACCGTAATAAAACACATCGGGGGGTGGAAACAAACTAAAAAAAAAAAATCCAGCAGCTTGGGGCTAACAACTGGGACCTGATACTGTAATCTTGGTTCGCAGGGGAAAAGGATGGATCAAGGGGGCTTGGGAAAGGCCGAGGCCAACCACCAGAGGGGGTCTGGGGTCATTAGCTTCTTTTAAGGTGTCAAGAAGAAATTGCAGGAAAAACAAAAAAGGGTTGAGAAATCTCAAGGGAAAAAAACCCATTCGGGTGTAAGCGAAAAAGGCCGCGGGGGGGGGTCCCTAAGCGCCAGATGAGTTTGAGAAAACCCCAAGGTCCAAGGGCGAGGGTTGAAAGACAAGGAGGGGTATCCAACCAGAATGTCGGGTCAACCTAGTCGTAGAGCGAAAGTTATAGCCAGAAAAGTTGTACACGGAGGGCGGAATCGGCAGGGGGGAAGGCCCGTGGAAAACGCAACCAGAAGCCAAAACAGACCTTGTTTTTAGGGGTTCCAACGAAAGAAACAAAGAATGTAGGGGGGGGGTGGACAAAAACGACAAACTAGGAACCAGGGGATCAGACCGCTCCATGTAACAAAAAAAAAACACACCAGACTGGAACAAAAACTTGTCATGGAGTGGAAGGGGGGGATAGACCGGGAAGAGGGAAGGGGAACAGGGGAAAGAAAACGTACAACTCATCGTCAAAGGGACAATGGCTCAGGGGGGTGGTTTTTGGATAGGGGTAGGGGGGCCATCCAAACGGGTGTTAGTCGACCTTCCCAGGGGAAGGGGTCCCAGGGATCAGGGGGAACACGCCCTTTACCATGGAAGAAAAAAAACGCCGCCCAAACCAAGTTTCAGCCGGGTCCTTTGTCGAGGGGCTCACAAACTGGGGCCAATCCCCGAGCAAAGAGGGACTAAAGGATCACAAAACCACCACGAAAAAAAACCGAACTTCCTGATCCTGACCCCGAAAGTACACAAGTGGACATTTCATAAGGGCCCCCAGGGTAGCAGAACAACGTCGCTGTGGTGTGGGGGAAAAGAAAAAAAAAAATCCCAGCGGGCCCTTCGGAGCAAAGCAAGGGGACAGGGCAACGTCTGCAGAAAAAGAGGTGAAAGGGGTCAGGCAAGACCAGCTCACAAAGGGGAGGTAAAAAAATGTCGGGCAATGGGTGAAAAAACGGCGGCCCCTTACTCCCCAGGAAAAGAAGGCATCATTAACGATCCCGCAAAAAGCGAAGGCCCCGGCCAAGAACCAACGGCCTCGGCAATGAAGGACCCACTTCTGAGGGGCTGAATCCCAAAAAAGGACAGAGGAAAACTGGTAACAGCGTCAAAAAGTACTGAAAGTGGGACAGGCAGAAGTGGGGACCACCCAGACAAAAAAACGGTTACCAGGGGGGAGTCAGGAGGCGGGGCCCTATCTGGCCTCGTGCGGTGAAAAAAGGGACCAGGAAAATGGGCCCAACAGAAAAGGGTGTCAGACCAAAAAAATTGAACCCGTCGGAGGCCAAACAGCAAAACCGGGAGGTAAAGGGGGTGCAAAATACAAAACGTTGGTAACCGACAACAACCAAAAAAAAAAAACCGCAAAAAACGGGGGGGAAAACTAAAGACGAAAAAAAGGGGAGGGGAAAAAAAAACAAAATTCTCATTCCCACGTTGGAACCCTAACTGGGTTTTCCAAACGTAAGGACACCGGGCCCTCCAAACAAAAAAGGGTGAAAAAACCTTGGGAAACCCTGAAAAATTGGCCGAACCACTCATACAAAAGCATTGGGAGTACACAGGGCTATAAAGAAAAGGAACTTCAAGCAACTAGAAAACCAAAAGGTTGGAACGACCCAAAACAACGGGGGGGCAGAAGGACACGAAAGAAGAAAAAAGCGTGTACAACAGAGGTGGACTCTAATGCACACAAAAAAAAAGCAACAAAGTCTTTGGGCAATGTTCAATGATATTCAATAACCCTCAACGGGGGAACAAGAGACTGATGGGTGATCGAAGAACCTTGCTTTGGAAAAAAAACAGCAAAACGACGCGCCGGCCAGCGCAGGTTGCCGCAGTTACTCGGAAAAAAGAACGGAGCCCAGTCGTGGAAGCGTGGGGTCCGACTCAAGCGTGGACCGGGCCGCCCCGGAAAAGGCAGATAGGGAAAGGGGCAGCAAACATGAAACCGGAAAAAGCACAGGTGGTTAACTGTGGGTCACACGTGCCCAGAACCGACAACCAAAAAAAAATCACTTAGTAAAAAAAATTGGAAACATTGAAATTAAACACTCCACCACTTGTCCAGGGGGGAAGGAATCCACTCAAACCAGGACCTGCGGGGATTGGAAACTGTCCACCAAAAATGGGAAAAGTCCCTTAGGATGAAGAAAACCCGAAAAGTCTCCGATCACTCAATTTGGTCAAAAAACAAAGGGGACGTAAGGGGAAGAAATTGGAACACACCAGAAGACACAGAAAATGCTCTCCAGGGCCTTAATCTGGAAAAACTTACGCGCAAAAGGTGTGACAAGGAACCCGCTTGGAACCTCCAACGTGGGTTCGAAAGGGGTTCAAACAGGGGGACGGAAGACCTTCAAGGGAGGTTAAAAAGGACCAAAGAAAGGGATGACAAAGACAATAACGTAAAGACCCACATTTGAAAAAATAAAAAACGTTGCAAAAGGGGTTCTCACAGCACGGGGGTGAAAAAAAAGGAAGAAGGAGGGAAAAAAAAGGGGAGGGAAACACGGAATTTCTGCCGGTAATCAAAAGTGTGCACGTTGCCGGGGAGAGAGTGTCCATGCTTACCAAAAAGACACAAATACTCTTAAAAATCACAGGCTGGGGAAGGCCAAAAATGACATGTGGGAACCAAAGGGATGGAAAAAAACGGCGGGCCGAGGGGGTTACAGGGGGAACTCTGTCACTGGGTTAAAAATGCAACGGTCAAAAGCTCGGTTGGCTCCAAGGGAGTTGCGCATTGAAACGCCATCAAGAAAGTTTCGCGCCCTCTGGGGAAAGGGGCAAAAGAAAAAAGAACAGGACGTGGACATAGATAAGGGACAGGGGACTCAACTAGCTTGAAGTAAACTAGGGCTCCTTGTGTGAAGTCCGCGACCTCCGGGGAATTCGTACAACAGGAAGACCCACTAGGATCCCAACCTCAAGAAAAAAAAAAAACCGGTGACCTTGGTGGGGGCAGAGGTAAGGGCCTAAAAAGTGGACATAGGG
>Ga0179593_1342807_pt1 | contig 10038 bp, 13 predicted proteins | sample CZODoug2_1_08_16_FD_185931 | JGI IMG/M metagenome (GOLD analysis project Ga0179593, IMG submission 185931) | Vadose zone soil fungal communities from Angelo Coast Range Reserve, California, USA - CZODoug2_1_08_16fungal (PacBio error correction) | ecosystem: Environmental > Terrestrial > Soil >...
ACTCGGACTTTGTTGAAAGAACGTGGCCCATAATCCTTCAAGGGCCTCGTTGTTTATGAACAACGGGAAAGCAGGGGGGGGAAAGATGTGACTTACTAAGGGTTGCTTTAAAGACTGGAAGGATTGGAATTGACCTTGCCGGGGGTTTGTAATGCGGGGGGGGGGGACTTCGAATGACGGAAACGACGGCTGGGAAGAGGAACCCTGTACGAAATTGGTGGCTCAATATTCAAATGTCGCGGAACCAAAAGCGTTGTTAGGTGAGCACACCACACGAATTTTGCGAAAGAGCATTCGCATCAGAAAGCCCGAATGCGAAAAAAGGGCGCAGGGGAAGATCCCCGGGGGGGCCCGCAACAAGAGAAGGAAAGTCTGGGGGGGACTAAATTTAATCCTACTTCGGTCACATAGAAGATGGGTGGGACCTCTCTCAAGAGGCTGGGGATACATCAAAATTTACCGCCAGGGGCTTTAGAACGGGAAAATCAAAGGCATCACGCACTGTCCGGGGAGGGGCTGGGCGGTGGGATACTTTCCGCATTACCGAAGCCTGAAATGACCACAAATCTTCGCGGTGCTACAAACAAATCCTGTGTAAAAAAGCCCAGTAAATCAGAAGAAAAAACACTCACAAAAAATGGGGCGACCAGGCATGTCTTTAACGAAGTTCAGGAAGCGAAAAGTTAGACGGCCGACGGAAAAAATGTACGCTATACCTACCCTAGACGTTCGGGGGGGGGGCGCGTGTTGAAGGTTTTGGGGGGGACAGGTGTTGAAAAACCTGGCTGCTGAAGAAGGAAAGTTGAGGAAATCGGGCGGGTCCCCTATAAGTGTGATAAGACTCTGATGGCACACGTTGAGGTGGGGAAAGCGCCTACCTCTTTCAGCCAATGAAAAGGAGGGGGGATAGGGCTAATTTACGAAAAATGTAAGGGGAAGAACCAGGACGTCCGCGCGACCTAAAACTAAGGGCGAAGAAACAAAACGTAAGGGGCGCTACCCTGGCAAACTTAACGCGGTAATATTTAACGGGATAGGCATTGGGAAGAGTCTCCATCAAAACATCAAAAAAATCATTATTAAGGCCTGGAACTGAAAAACGAGGGGGGGAAAAAATAAAACATCGTGTGAGGCGGCCCGGGTGGCCCCAAAGGGGGAGGACGAATTGGCAACGTGGGGGTTAAAAAAAAAACGGGGTGCACGGCACGGGAAAATCGGTGAGTTGGGTTCCGCTGAAAAAGCTCCAATGGTAAAACAAATTGAAAGGCACTCGGTGATTATAAAAAGGAACACAAAAACAGTGATCGACAGCCTTGAAAAAGAAAACGGGAGGGGAAAGGGGGGGAGGTTGGAAAAAGCCGTTGCACGGGGGGGCAGGGGGAACGCCTACAATCTGGGGTGCAAGGGGGAAAGTAAACTTGAAGCCACGACGAACAGGGGGGGGAAAAAAAAAAAAACCTCAAACAAAAGTATTGCAGGGTGGGTGGAGGGGGTCCGTGTGGTTGGGGGAGGAGGGTCAAAAACGAAGCAGGGAAAGTTGAGAGGAGTGTTAAAACCATTATTCCTTCTAATGACCAAAGGCACGGGAGCGGTGAGTAATTCGGACTGGGAAGTTCCAGGAAACTCGAACACCCTGAAAAGCGACAGCAATGGTGGGGGGGGGGGAACAAAACAAGTAGGGGGGGGGGACCGTTCGTTTGTGCAAAGGAACCGGGGGGGGGGATACAGGCCAGGCACGGTCGGGTTTTCGGGGGGGGGGGTTTTAAACAGTGGTTAAAACACCATGCGAGAAAGGGTCGGAATTGGCCCAGAAAAGTAACCCAGAAAAAAAGGTTACGAAATGCATTCACTCGACGCAACCGGTCTGGATTAGGTTGCTCCAAAGAATGAGAAGTGTCCTGAAAAAAAAAAGAGGAAAGGAGTCCATGAATCGGGGGGGGGGGGGGGGGGGGGGGGGGGGGTGGGGGGGGGGGGGGTGGGGTGGGTGGTGGGGGGACCACGAGGAAGGAAAAGGTCGTGGGACGAGAAACGAAGAGGGGAAATGCGAGGTGCCGCCGACCGTGACCAACTTTGTTTTCCCGCCCAAAAAAACTGTCGGATAGACGGGGACATCCAAAAGGTCCCCTTGGGGGTGGGAAAATGAACGAAAAATGGACCGGCGTGGGGACCAGAAACCGTACGCGGGTTGGGAGTTGGGGGTGTCAACGTTTCCCGAGAGGAGGAGCATGTCCAACTGGTCAGAAAACACCGAAGGGGGATCCAAATGCTGGACGTGGGGAACTGCCCCAAACTTCGGCAAAAGAAGTCAAATTTTTAAGGGCCATTGCGCCGAGGCCAGCGGCCAAACCTCCGTTTGGGGGGGGAAAGCAAAAAATGGCGAAGCTAAAAAAAAAGTATTCGGTGTGAACCAATGCCGAAAACCCCCCCAGAGGCAAGCGGCGACGAGACAACGCCGCACAGGCGCGGCGCGTACAACTGTTCTCCCAATGGGGGGAGGCCGGACCAGCAAGAAGCAATAAGCGGAAAAAGGGGCTGGAGACGCATGAACATTGGTGCCGGTCCCCAACCCGGCCAAGAGAGGCCCGACCCACAATGAGGGGGTGCCGGGTTTTCGAGGAAAGGGTCCAAATCACATGGTCAAGGGCGTGACGAAAAGGCGCTGTCTTTCAAGGGGAGGTCAAAACCGAATTTCGGAGCGCCGGCTGGGTCAGCGATGGCTGTAGGCTCACAGCTTCAAAGGGTCCAACGGAGAGAAAGCAGGAACGCAGGAGTCGGGGAGAAAGCCAAAAAAGGTGGGTGAAAGACGGCCAGAGCGTCAGGAAAAGAAGGGGGGAAAGCGAAGACGGAGGAAAAAGCGAACTTTAGTGGGAAAAAAAAGACAAACTCGGAATAAAGACTCTCCCGCAGAACCATTCCATCGAAAAAGATAATCTCCTCATGAAGATAAGAAAGAGACACCAAAGCAAAACGCCCGGGAATTGTTGGGTCGCGGGGTTGAGACATTCTTTGCCAATGGAATATGGGGCTCCAAGGCATGTGTAGGGTGCCGGGGGCCAACCAGGAAGAAAAACAACACAACGTAACGGAAAATGCCGGGGTGGAATTCAGTGGGGGTTTTGGGAAGGGGGACAAACCAAGACAAAAAAAAAAAAAAACAAAAACAGGGTTCCCAACAGTGAACCAGCTGTGGCTTGTCAAAAAGAGCCACGGCTCGTAGCCAAAGGGGGGAACCAAAAACACATGTCAAACACGTGACACAAAAAATCGAAGAAAGAAAAGGCACCTTGGTGGAAAAGGCCCTGTACAAGAGAAAAATCGCTAAAGGGATGATCCAAAAAAAAAGATAGTGTAAAAAAAAGCTAAAACGCGGAGAAAGATACTGTGGCAAGAAATAAAATAAATACGGACATAAAAATACACAGGACACCACACACTGAAAAAAAAACTATGTGTGGAAAACCCGGTTGGGAAACCCTAAAGGAAGTGGGCCATGAACCGCAAACGATACGAGAGAACCACAAAAAATTCACCACCACCCTCCCAGAGCAATATTTCGAGGATGGTTTTTTGAGGAAAGCGAAGTGGGCGGAGCGACCCCCACGCTTAAGACCAGATACAGAAAAGCAAAGGATGAACGATTATGGGGTTTCGTCCCTTTGAAGAGGGGGGGTTTGAATTGTGTTGGTGGTATATACAAAAGGATGGCAGCCGATATTTGTCGAGTCCCGGCCCAAAAAACGAACCGGTAACAACCTCGGTGACCGGACGAAACAAAAACGCCGAAAAAAAAGGGGAAACAAACAAACATTAAAAAAAATGGCGGGTGGAAACCCTCACCTGTGGTGGTACGGAAAAAGCAATGAAACGACCGAAACCAAACGCCGACAGTTCCAATCGCCCCCAAAAGAGCACAAGAAAATAAGGGGAGTTGCTAATGGAAGACCGGATGAAGCAAAAAGGGAGGGGAGCAAAGCACCAAGTAGAAGTTCAGTCCGGAGCCGACGCTCGCGGCCAAGCCCAAAAAAAAAACGGTGAGAGAGACGGGAAGGGAAAAAAGCTTTACTGTAAGAACTGTAAAAACCCTCTCCTGCTAGGGAGTTAGAAAAAATCATGGCTGGACCAGCCATAGTGACAAAAAAAAAGACTAAAGAGGGATTCGGTTCAATCGCACAGAATGCCGGAAAAATTATGGTTTGAAACAATAGAGTCTGGGGGGTTTAGGACCAAAGGGGGTGAGAACAAATTACGGAAAAAGGAAACGGCTTGCCAGGACCACAAAAAAACATCCTTTGGAAGGAAGGCCGCCAGAGGGGCATGGAAAAAAAAAGGAAAAGACGAGTTGACGAATCGAAAGACGAAAAAAACTGTGGGAAGAAAAAAAGGCAAGAACGACTGTACGCTATAGACCATGCGGACGTCATCAAAGCGCGAAAAAAAAAAAGGCACGTTGAAAAAACAAGCAGGGAGGTACAAACATGAAACGGGGGCAGAAGGGAACAAAAACTTGCAAAGCGAACGAGTGAAGGAATAGGGACAAAAGCGGAAATGCAAAAATGGGGAAGTGTAGTCTTTGGGAGGTAAAAAGCACGGGGGAAGAGGGTCAAGCTACGAAGGGGGGACCTCGCGGTAGTAAAACTACAGCGACTAAACCACGCCCGAGCCGCTCAACGTCCCCCACTCGCAAAGAACTGGGTAAAAAACTCAAGAAAATGGCAAAAACCGAAGGACGGGTGGGGAACGGTATGAGAGCTGGATAGTAAAAAAAAAAAAAAAAAAAAACACCTTGTGCGTAACAATGAGGAATAATCGGGGAAATCAAAGAGGAAGATCACGGACACCGGGGCCGGGTTCCCATGGGACTCAACTAGTGGGAGACTAGCCTCCTACAGAACGCGCAAGGGAGCAAAAAAACATCGCATACGCAAAAAAGGTCACAAATTGAAGCGGACAAGGGCATGCGCATGCAAAAAAAACCGTGCACAAAAAAGGTTAAAAAAAAAAAAAAGCATGGGACCGAAAGGGCTCCGTGAGAGCGGAGGAAATAAAAAACCAAATGCACTGACAGGGGTTGGTGACGTGTAAGGGGGGGAGGTAGGAAATAAAATAGGAAAGGCCGGGAAAAGGGGTTTCTTCCCACCATACGGGGACCAGGGGATTGGGGGTGTCGTGGTGGTGTTTTGGGGATAAGAGGGTGTCACCGGGAAATGTTATTTGAAGGGCGGGTCCCAATCAGGCCAGTGGGGGTGAAAGAACTCCGGTGTTAAAAAAAAAAACTAAACCCCAAAACGGGAAGGTTCAAAGAAAAAAGAGAGAAAAAAAGGCCGGGAAGGGAAGGGCAAAAATCAACCCTGGAGAAGAAAAAGAGGAGAACCTGGGGCAACAGACCCTGCTAGACCAAAACAAAAAAGAAACAACAGGAGGGGAAAGCCATGAAATATAAAAAAGAGAAAAGGTTGACATCGGGGGAGGGAACGGTTGTTCGGGTGAATATCACCAGGGCCCATTTTTCCACAGATGAGGCACGGTGTCGACTCAGTGGGCACAACTTTAAAAAAAAAAAAAAAAATGAGGAAACAACCAGTGAAATAGGGAGCCTCAGAAAGGGGGTCCAACAGAGATAAACAACAAGGAACAAGATGATGTCACAAGAGGGACGCAAAACACTTAACCGGAAGGAACGATTGGGTAAGACTCCGAAACGGGAAAAGTAGAACGTAAACAAAGAGGACTCGTCCCGTAAAGAACAAATCCGAAGGTAAAGGCAAAAAGGAGTGGAGGGTCCGTTCGGGCTTTCTGGGGGAAGCGGGATGGGGCACACTTGGCGCAATTGAGGGAGCACGCCCGGAGTAGATCTGACGCGTGTGCCGAAAAAACGAATGGGGTGGTGGAACGGGGGGGGAACAAAAAAATATGGGTGCACTGGAGCTTGCCTCAAGTGGGGAAAAAAATCGGCGAAGGAACCTTCCGGGAGGGGGAGGGGGTTCAGAGACGTTCAGAGAAAAATCACGAAATAGGAGGGAAAGAACGGCAGGGGAAAAAATGGAACCGTAAGGAAAAGCAACATCAGACTCAAAAAAGCGGTTACGGGTGATCTCAAAAAGCTATAAAGGGGGGTCGAAATAGCCGGGATAACAAACTCAGGGGGAGGAGTGATGAAAAAAGAGAAGGGCTAGGAACTACCAGGGGACGAAAAATGCCTCTTATCAAAAGACCAGGCAGCCTTGAAGAACACAGAAAAAAAAGACCATTACAGGAAAAAAAAGAATTAGGGGGCAAAGCGGAGAACCCACTTCTTCCCCGGGAGAGAAAGAAGAGCGACTGCAGGGCACCTTTCGAGGGTTAAATAGAAATCATGAAACCGAGAGGGTTAAACGGGCCTGTCTCCAGAATCAATGGGGACTCCTCAGGAAAAAATGCTGGTGATAAAATAAGGGTCAGAATGCGAAGCGTCAGGGAGGAAATGTCTTCGGGAAAGCATAGTATGCAAAGGACTTACGGCAAAAACCGAAAACTAATAAACGAACAAGGAGGTGGTGTGAGGCCAACCGGGACGGATTAAAAGGGTTTGCCCCTGGATAGCAAATCCGAAAACAAAGGACGAAGCCCAATGTGACGAAATCCATTGAAAATTGTTGGGGAAAGGACTAAGCAGGAGGGTCAGGAAAAGAGGGGTAACGTCTGAGAGAAAAAAGGATGAGGGAAAGCAGCGATAGGGAACGGAAAACGGTCAACGTCCCAAAAGACAGGGGAACGGCTTGAGAAGAAAAACAGGGGGAAAAAACCGATAAGGAAGGGCGCTGACCTGGTAATTAAGTGAGGGGGAATACACTGGGGTGATCAAAAAGACTCAGGGGAAGAAGGCTCATGAAGAAAAAAACCAAAGCCCATGGGAAGGGGCCAAAAAAGAATCAGTTGGTCGTAGGCGAGCTACTGAGTCTTTAAGAGGGGGCAGTGGCAGCTGGGGTCCCAGATGCCAATACGAGAAAAAAAAACACGCGACTAAAAAAAAAAATTAAAATTCCTGGGGGGGGGGGCGTGGGGTTTTACCGTCGCGTAAGGGGAAAAAAAAAAAAAAAAAAAAAAAAAAAGACAAACATCCGCAATGCTCGGACGACACAGTGGTTGAGAAAAGAAGGCACCGGCACATAAATTGGAAAAAAAAAAAAGAAAGAAAACAGAGCAAAAAGAAACCTAGGAAACCCGTGGTCGATCTATAAGAGGAGGGAGAAGATCAGAAACAAAAAATATTATACGAAAAAACATAGGCCAAAGCAGCGAGGAATCGAAGGGGGGGAGGGACTTGTGTCAAAATTTGGGCTCGAGCTCGGGGGGGAGAAAGGAACAACACAAGTCGGGAGGGAAACAATGTGGGGGGTGGTGAACAACACAATTTTGTTAGACGAGGGGGGGGAAAAAGGTCATGCAAGGGAGAATGTCCAAAAGAGGGAGACGACTGTTATAATCAACAAAGAGTGGATCAATCCAAGAGGCGGGGAGCTGAAAGCCAAAAGAAAAAACTCAAGTGCGGGAAGAAAAATGACAACGTGAGGGGGGGAGGTTGGGGCACGATAATGATCGTGGGTGTCGAAGAATCGGGGGACGGGGAAAGGTGGGCGTTTTCAAAGGGGAAGACCCCACCAAGTGAAAATAAACCGGCCATTGAAAAGGGTTCGGGTGTGTGATCAGGGCCCACGCCCGACCCTACCAGGGGAAAGCACCGAGCCAAGCGCTGGAAAGAAAAACCTGTTGAAAAGCCGACCTAGTCCTGGAAAGGGGTGGGTTGGGGGGGAGTGGCGCTTACGAGAAATGCTGAAGGGGAACGGAAAAACGTGGGGGAGAAAAAAGGCACAAGGTGACCGAAACACCGCAGGCAACCGATTGCAATTATCGAGGATCAAAAACCATTTCTGACCCGAGGAAGTGAGGGAGGGGAGTGGTCTCGTTGTACAGTGGACTTCGCCCCGCACCATGGCGGCGAAAAATACTTAACCTGGGAAGAAATGGCAAAACCGCATCTTCCAAAAACCGGAAAAAGGGGACGTTCAAACGCAATTTCAAACAAAGATGGAAAGCGGAAACGAAAAAAGGAAAATCGGGGAAAATTCAAGTACGAAAAAGCGGAAGTTCTAAGCACAAGTGAAATTAGAAAGACAAAGCGGAAAAAATCAAGAACTCCCAAAATTTCGGGGGGGGAGGGGGGGGCTGCAAGGGGGGGTACGGCACTGTCCACTTGACGCGGCAAAAAAAGTGGGAGCTCTTGATTTGCATAGGGGAAAAGCTTGACGGCGCCAAAGTTCAGTTGGGGGACCGAATCCTGGGTTCAGGGGTGAAGCAGGGTACCGGAGGAGGGGGAACGGGGGGGGGGGGGGTCGGCTACCTGGCCAGTGGCCGTTAAACCAAAAAAGGAATACGTAAGGCAGGGCAAGGGATTTTCCAACCGGGGGTGGGGGCGGACAGCGAAGGTCGGGGAAAAAATGAAATTGTCTGGGCGCCCCAGGAAAGCTCTGGGGAGCCGTCAGGGCAATAAAACAGCCAGTGGGGAAAAGGCAAAGCCCCCTCGGGTCTAACCTACAAAAAAAACTCCCCACAGATAAAAATATTGTCCTAAAAATAGGGAAAAAAAAGGGTCGGTTTCGGTGGTTAAAAAAACTAAAAGAAGATGGATATAATCGAACCTCAGTGGGGGGGAAAAAAGAAAAGGTAGGGTGCCAGAACCGAAGCGTCGGTTAGGAAAAAAAAACGAACAAAATGGGGGGACCGCTCTGACCCAGAGGGGCATTAACGAAAAGGGCTACAGAATGGGAGAAAGACAAATTGGAAAAAATTCTGTGGTGACTAAAAAAGAAGAGGAATATAACCCAGACTCGGGGGGGCTAGAGAAATGGAAGGCTGGAACTGCCGGTAAAAGGGGGGGGGTCTAAACAAGGGGGGGGGGCCAGGACACAAAGGTAATCAAAAAAAAACTAATGGGGGGGTTTTTTTCGGAGAAGGAGAGACTCCGACCAACTACTGGTCCACGGAAGGGGAAGCCAACAAAAAAAGGAGACACATGTGGTTGTTAAAAAAAAACAAAAAAGAGGTCCTGAAGTGTTTTGGGTATAGGATCGAAAAAAGAAATGAAGAAGTCGGAAACCAAACATCTTCCATCCAAATCCTGTTTTAGGAGAAGTAGGGGGCAGGGAAATCCGCGACTAAAAGTGACGAACAGGGGGACTAGACTAAAAAAAAGAAAAACGGCCGAACCCAAAAAAAAAACACAAAATCAAAGCCGGTGGGGATTGGGTTTAAAAAAAGGTGAAAGGCGAAGTCAGAAGGGTTCACCCTAGCAAAAGGTAGCCGGGGCGGCAAAGCAAACTGCACAACACTCACCAGGAACTCAAGAGAAAAAAAGGATGAAAAGCAAGACCTGTGAAAAAGCCGAAAAGACAAAGGGCGGGCGAAAAGGAAAGGATTAGCGCACTAAACTCAACTTTCCCGCGAAAAACTGGTTTGTGGGGGTTAACAAAAGGGCACCCCAAGAATCAAAAAAACCGCGCAAAAAAGGAATGGGGTGAGACAGGGACGTCGTAAATGAAGGGTTAAAAGAATGGGAACGTCGAAGCCACTAGCAATCAGAAGAGGGGGAATCGACTGTAAAGAGAACTATGCAGAAAGACGGGTTTCTGCGTAGATCTCTGTCTAGCGGAAGGGGTGGGGGACCTGAGTTAATAGCGTAACACTTGTAGAAAAAGAGAACTCGGTATGCAGACGAATTTGAAAGGCAGCGTCGGCAACGCAACGAAAATCCGAGATAAAACACTCAAGAGGGAAACCCGCCGAATACATCCCCTCAATGACAGAGCCGGGTGAAAAAAAGTACACAAAAACTAAAAATAAGCTAAACCAGGAAGCCACCGCGAGAAAAGGGGTGACCGGGGAACACGAGTCAACGTCAAAACAAAAGAGGGAAGGCGACGGAAAACCGGTCAATGACTTTGGGGGGGAAGAAAGGTGACTAAAAAAAAAAGAACGCGGGGGGGGAAGGATATGATGGGGGGA
>Ga0179593_1360879_pt1 | contig 10038 bp, 16 predicted proteins | sample CZODoug2_1_08_16_FD_185931 | JGI IMG/M metagenome (GOLD analysis project Ga0179593, IMG submission 185931) | Vadose zone soil fungal communities from Angelo Coast Range Reserve, California, USA - CZODoug2_1_08_16fungal (PacBio error correction) | ecosystem: Environmental > Terrestrial > Soil >...
TGGGGGAGCCGAAAAGGGAGGGGCAGGGCAGGCAGGAAGAAGAGAAGACAAAAGAAGTGGTGGTGTTTCGGTCCCTTTTGATCAGAACTGAATCTAGACTGGTGGTGCCATATCGAAAAAAAGGAGGGGAGGGGTTTCCGTATTGGGGGGCAGGTGGCAGGAAGGTTGTTTTGGAGAGGGAAAGAACACTCAGGAGGGGGGGGAGGAAGGGGGAAGGAAGGTCATTGCCAGAACATCCCAATTTTTCCGTTAATACATGACTCCTTACCATACCAACAGGGTGTAGGACAGCAGGAAGAACCAACACACCTGTATTCGAGAAACGATGCGCAGAAGGGGAGGCAAATAGGGTCAAAAAGGGAAAACGCGAAGAAAGGGGGAAGTGAAAGTGTCCGATAAGAACAAGTGCCTGATCATGAAATTCCCGTCCATGAGAAGAGTACGACGAACTTCAAGAGAGGGTGTCATTAGAAAACATACTAGGAGGACTTTTCAAGAAAAACCAACCTCGGGGAGCAAAGAGGGAGAGGGAATAGGGGAGGGAGGGGTAGGGGTCTCATGGGACACTATAATCGAAGGGTAATAATCCGGCTGGAGGAACAAAAGAACGGAAGGGATAACCTCACCTTACTGGTGACGAAAGGTGGGGGACCGAAAAGTTCGAGTGCACTTCAAAAGTCGAAAAAGTGGCTCTGAAAGAAAAGGAAAAAAAATGAAAAGGACGCGCTCAAGGGCAAAACTGAAGACTCCTCCGCGGACGGATTATATCTTGCCACTCAAATAAAGGACACATTGAAGCGATAGTGCACGAACTCAGACTTCAATGCCGTGCGTCGCAAAGGGGGACTCGACCGAAAAAAAAAACCAACTAACAACAGAAAAGGGAGGGTCAAAATAAACCATCACGGTCAAAAGCAACAATCTTCTCTCGCTGATCGAGACGAAGAAATCCCAAAACGAAAAGAGAAAGAAAAGTTCTCTGGATAGAGGAATGCGGAAAATGACGCAGGAAAAAACAGGAGGAGAGAAGAAAAAAGGAAGGAAAAATAGACCCAAATGCCGTGAAATCTCAACCCACAACAAAACCACGCCGGCCATAATAAAACAGTGACAACGTAGAACACCTGCAGTCGAGACCAACAACTCGAGGTGGGGGGGATAGATAAATCACAAAGCTAAAAGAAAGAAGAAAGGGCAAAGAAACCAAGAAAAAGAGCAGAGAAACAAACGGAGAGGAAGATGGAGTTGGGAGGGAGAAAGGTATTTTCTTCATGGGAACTTTTAGTTTGACGGACAAGACCCGAGGAAGCCCGACGGTGTGTCCTAGTCAGGTTTTGGAGAGGAAGCAGAATGGGACCGGGAACGTGTTTTTTGGGGGGGGGGGGAAAATTGGAAAAAGCTGGGGGAGAAGGGTGGAGAGGGGGGGATCACCTTCCTGTTGGCCGGTCAGGGGGGCTCTCGAAGAAACTCTATCAAGAGATAACCTGTTTATACTGCTTCTGCTTTGATTGGGAGTTCAGGAAGCGTGCGAAGATTATATTCGAGCAGAATGGGGGAGGCTGGGGCGGAACGAGTTGATGGGGGTCTTTATGTGGAAGAAAAAAAAGAAAAAAAAAAAAAAAAAAAAAAAAAACAAAAAAAAAAAAAAAAAAAAAAAAAAAAAAAAAAAAGAAAAAAAAAAAAACAAAAAAAAGAAAAAAAAAAAAAAAAAAAAAAAAAAAAAAAAAGAAAAAAAAAAAAAAAAAAAAAAAAAAAAAAAAAAAAAACCAAAACCACCCAAGGTTTGGGGCCGGGGAATCTTAGCTGGCCGTTCTGGTCCCTCGGTTAAAAGGAAAGAAAAGGTACGAAGACACAAAGGGGGGAGAACCGGGATCTTACGGGGACCGTATCGCTCTCTCTTGGGGGGGGGGGTGCAGCGCTTCTGGAAGAGCTGCCCGTCATGTGCGGATCTGAAAAAAAGGTCGGACTCGGAGTGAGAGAGCACGGGGAGGGGAAAGAAGGGCACCGAGGCCGGGGGCAGGGGGGGAGAGATTTGTCTGCAGGCTCCGACTTCGAGGACAGGTTTATTCGTTATCTCCTTTCGGATACTACCCCTGCGAAAGGTTAACTCGTCCCATTCGACAAAAGATGCTCTGAGCCTTCGAGAGGAGAGGAGGATGGGGTATCAAGGAGGAAAATCAGTATGTTTCTAGGAAACGAAGAGCAGGAATAGTGGTACGTAATCCCTTGACCACCTGATAAGTTTCATGATCATGAACTCAGCGAAAGAAGACCTCAAAAAAGAATCGTGGTCGCTGGTTACTGTAGGCTATGGCTCAATAGGGGACAAGGAGGACATCAGGTGGGGGGGGGGGGACCTGGATATTCAGAGCAAGAAGGGGGGGGAAAAGGAGCTGTCAAGTATGGCACAGTTTCTGGTAAGGAGAAGCCCCTTCCCTGGGACGCGCAGGGATGAAAAGCTTGGCAACCATCACTTCAAAGGCACACCTGCAAATAAAAAAAAACGCCGCGCTTGTTACGTATCTGCAGAAAAAAAGGTCGAGAAATCAGCTTGTCACTGGAGGCCAATTGGGAAAGAAGGCAAACAACAACTAAAAAAGACGGGGAGAAGGGGGACCGGGGAGGAATGCCAACCTTAAGTCTCTGCGAGGGCTCAAATAGAAGACCAAACCGGCGGAAGGATTCCGAGAAAGAGTTTGGACGGTTGTCGATCACAAGAAGTCGACTCAGGGGGGCAGGCGTTAGGGGGAAAGGGGTCGGGGACAACAGAAGAAAAAAGTTGTGCGCAATGAAGAGAAAAGAGCGCTTTTTGGTTCTTTTTTCCTGGAAGGGGGGGGGGAAGATCTGAAGCAACCCGCGCGAAGCCATTGATTTGCATTAAAGAACATCCCAATGGGGGGGAATTGAATAAGAAGAAAACCTGAACCAAAAAAAAGGGAGGGGTAACGCATAGACAGACCACCTCAGGAATTCCTACCCGGATTGCCTCACCGCAAAAAGTCACCAGCGATGCCCAGCCCGGTGGGGGAAAGAAGTGAATTTCGAGAAAAAGGGGTAGGCAACCAGTCCTGATCAAAATGAAAGATTCCCAGGGGGAAGGGGGGAAAAGGAGACAGCAAGGAAAAAAAAGAAAAAAAGGCCAGATCGGAGTCTATAGAAAGGGGCTATCAAAAAACTCGAGACGAGAGTAATGGGGGCGAATGGTACGCTAACTTTCGAAAGGGGGGGGAGGAAGAAAGTAGATAACCGGGAGATGCGACATCCAGAAAAGGACAGTCCTCGAAGAAAAAGGGGATCAATTTGGTCAAGTTCTGAGCTGCAAAGGGAACAACAGGGTCTCAGAATGGGACGAGGAGAAGAAGGGCAGCAAAATGACGGGAAAGAGACGACAGGAGAAAGAGCTAAGAACTAGCGCTATACGGCTATATCAATTCTTCCCATAAGAGGGGAAAAGCCTAAAGCCTGCTAGCCGCAGGGCAGTCGAAAAAGGTGGTAACACCGGAAAAGAAGCAACAAAAGAAACGAAAACAAAACCTTTGGAGGAAAAAGAAAAAAAGAAAGAAGGCGCAACAACAGACATTGCTGCACTAAAGTCTGAATCTTCAGCCTAATAACTCCCACTAGTAAGGGCAAAAAAACGTATTCCGATAGATTGAAGGAGGAAAAGAAAAAAAGCAAGGACGGGGAGAAAACACAGAAAAACAAATCCAAAATAGGAGGAAGGGGAAGGGATCAAAAAAAAAACCCCTTGACATGCAGGGCAGACCAAACACATTCAGTACACCTGGGGTCGACCTCCCTCTTACCCGAGGGGATAGGTCAAACTCAAACAACGAAGCTAACCCATCATAATACTACCAGGGCCGCCAGCCAAACCCTAGTCAGAGAACAAAACAAAGAGAAGAGGGCGGGGGGGGGGGGAGGGGAAAGAAGTTTTCTTCAGGGAGAGGCTGTGTAAGGGGGGTTACTTCACAACGATTCCGACAAAGTTGTTACTAGGTGTCAGTTGTGACTTAGGAGCGCAACTGGGAGCGTGGGGGGGTGTGTGGGAGGGGGAAAAGGAGCTCTTTGGGGAGGGGGGGGAGAGGGGGTGAAAGACGGAAAGTTGGGTAAGAAGAAGCTGCAAGAGATAACTGGTTCTCTTCTGGGGAAGAGTCTGGTTTCTGAGGAATGGCATTCAGAGCAGATGAAGAGAAGAGGGTTCAGAGGGTTACGTCCACGCGTGTATGGGAGGTTATTGACAAGGGGGGGGGGGGTTCGCTGGTTAGGAATAGAAGGGGAAGGGGAAAAGAGGTCGACGGCACGGCAGGCTAGCAAGAGGTTAGAAAGCAAATGTCCTGGAATGGGAGTGCTCAATGTATAGGATACGAGCCTAATGAGTGCGTTTACGCTTAGGTGGGGAGCGCGGTAAATCGGGGGGGAGAAGGGAAGAGGAAAAAAGGGGACCGTATAACAAGGGAAAGTGAGAGAAAGTAAGTAACAACAAAGGGACGGCACGTCCCGCGGAGGGTCTTATCGACGGGAGGAGCAAGTTTTGGTTGATAGGTGTAGCTACGGAACTGACGAACTTGCAAAGGTCGCGTCCCAGGAGACCAAGGGGGAAAGGGCCTCTTCGAGGAGGAAAAGGGAGGGGGAGGGGGTAGGCGTTATCTACGATGTGTCGATGGGAAACACGCTCTTATTTCGTGGTACGACTCTTGACCGAAAAGGGAGAGGAGAACTGGCCTTCCATCGAAAAATTGAAATCTGACCACCACAGAGGAGTCGGAGGGAAAGAAGGGGGGCGCATCAGGGGAGGAAGGAAAGACCGAGGTTTTGGTCTGTCTAGCTAGCACAAGGTGGGACCATGCGTTAGTATGAATCCAATGGGGAAGACGGGGAGGATTCCAAGTCCCTGACAACGGAGAAGTATGTCACTTACAGAGAGGAAAACCACTTCAGGCACACTGCCAAGAAGACAAAAAAAAAGAAGGGGCAATCTGCAGGAGCAAACAGGGGAGGAGAAATTGTGTTGTCCAAGGTCAACAGTAAAAAACTTCTAACAAGTCCTTATGGAGTCGATATTCGGAGACAAAGACAACCGCTCGCGAGGGAGAAAAATTGCCTCTCACAAACAAAAACGAGGAGAGAAGAGAGTTTTGAACCAGAAATGGGTGTTGTCGGCAGCGGAAGAACTCATCGGGACTCAAAAAGGGGGTTGGGCGACAGGGCGGCGGGACAGGGGGGGAAAACTTATCTACGACGGGGGGAAAGGAGACGAAAAGCGGCAATTTGTCCGGATTGGGCCTGGGGCAAGCCGGAGACTGTAACCCTTCGCGCGTGCAAGGGACAAATTTCTTCGAAAACTCCCCATTTGGGCCAATACATTAAAGGAAGAGCCCAGGGACCAAAGGGGGAGATAGACAGAAACAAAACAGAAAGAGGAGGCAAGGCGGATTGCCCGCCCGCCATGAAATCACCAGGAGCCACTCTATCCCGGGAAGGTCTTAATTTCTAGGTCGAGTCATCCCAAAAAAAGGTTACTGTCATTACAGCGGCCAATGGTTCCGGGTCCAAAAGGAGGGGGGGGGAAGAGTACACTAACTGAAAAGAGAGAAAGGGGAAATAGGACCATCGGTATGGTCGATCAACCCATCCTTGATACGTATCTAATGGTAAATGGTGCTCATTCCTTGTCGGAACTTGAAGCAGAGAACTTAGAAAAGGGGGAAAGAAAGGATAAAAGGAAAGGAGGCACGAGGAAGACTGAAGAAGAAAGTAGACAATCTCCGGCCCTAAGGTTTCCAGACTTTGTGTCTCGTCTACAGGGGGGCAACTGCCAAGGGAAGCTCCTTCTCCTATTCAAAGCAAACTGGGAACGCGCCTCCAAAAAGAGACAAAACGGACAAGGGAAAAAGAAAGAGAGAAGGAAAAGGGAGGAGATATGTCCTTCATTGCCAGGCAAGTTGGATAAAACCTCTCTTATAGCCTCAGATAAAGATTTGACCACCGCCAGAATCAACAGTCCCCGAACACCAAAACTGGGGCTTACACTCAAGAAAGAAAAAAGTTAAAGGGGAAAAAAGAACAGAACAATTGCGGAGAGAAAAAGAGAGAATGCGCGTCCAGGGAAAGTAAACTAAAAAAGAGGCAAGAAGAAAAAGAAATTATCTCTGTATGCTGCCCCTAACAGGAAAAAAGGAAAACACTCTTCCAATTCTGACGTGAAGGAGAAACAAAAACAACCGCTCCAGACCAGAGCAAACAAAAAAAAACACTGACACAGGAAAAAATAGATCCTCAGAGGAGGGGGGGAAAGCAAACTCACCCTCACAGAACTCCATCAATAATACAACAGGGCAAAGCCAATCCAACCGACAACAACCACTGAGATTATGGAGGAAAGGGGGTGGATGGGGAATTTCGGTGTTTGTCTTCTGAGGAAGGATGTTGAGGAGGGGAAATCAAAAAAGAGCCGGTCCGAAAGTAAACGGAAGAGTGTAATTGGGGGGGCCAGGAGAGGAAGTCCGGGAGCGGTGGTTTTTTGTTGTTTGAAAAAACAAGCCTCGGGGGAAGTGTTGCGTGTTCAAAGTGAAGGTTGCCTGTCAGGTCCGCATCCGCTCCGAGACAAGGACCTGGGGACGTTGAGGAGCTGGGGAAGGAGTCAGGCGGGAAAAGGAGATAAAGGCTGAGAAAAAGGAGATGTGGCCGTAACGGAGGTCTTTAGGTTAAAGAGTTTTTTGTTAGGGCTTTTCTGATCTTTCCGGGGGGTACTTTCGACGGTCAGGCAGCGATCAAGCTTGTAGAAGAAGCTAAAATGGGGGGGAGGAGGAAGAGGTCAGACGAAGAAAACGCTATGAAGAGAAGAGGAGGGGTTTTGCTTGCCCGCTGCGAGTTTCCCGTCATTTGAGGACTGCAAGCCAGAGAAACGGGAGTGCAGTCCTACTTTGCGACACGGAAGAACCCAACCGTGCGGAAAGGGGACTATCTAAAAAGGAGGAGAAGATCGAACGGAGAGCAAGGTGGAGGGATCTCTTCTTCCTAAAAGGTCGAAGTTCGAGATTCTACCCCAGAATGAAAAGATAAACTTCTAGAAAAAGCTCTTAATCTTTGTGATCGACAAGTCTAGAGAGGGGGACAAGAATGACCAAGTCCGAGGGGGGAGGAAAAACGTGAAGGCTCCTGGGAAGAAAGGAAAAGGGCAGGATACCAACTGTTAAGAAAAAAAGGCAGACTCGTCCCCCACTGCATGTGATTCATTGGCGGCTATGCTCCATCCGTTAACGGGGAGCAAGACCTGAAAAGGTGGGTTGGGGGTGGGCTATGCTCTAACATCCGGTGGAAAAAAAAGGGCAAGGAAGAGTATTCACGGCAAAAAGGGGGAGGGGGAGGGGGAGAAATTGGGCCAGTCCCTGGCGACGCGAAGGAGGGGGTCAGGAAAGATCTTTACAACTCATCGTGGCAACGTTGCCGGAAAAGGGTGGACTAATCTCATACACAAAGTGAATTAGAGCAGCGTGGGGGAATGATCCCCAGGTCACCGAACGCCAAGCGAAAAAGGTCCAAGGGAGGGGGAAGAGATGAGTACAACGGAGAAGGGGAGGGAGAAAAAGATTCTCTCACCAGGAGGAGAGAGATAATGGGGGGGGGAGCCCTCGCAAGTACTTAAGGGGCGATACGTATCCAGAAGGAATGTTGGACTAAAGTGTAGGGGACATGGGATCAATGAGAGATCTCCAGGGGGAAAGCAAATCGAAAAGAGAGAGGGGTAAAAGGAATTGGGTTGCCTTGAAGATGGGTTTGAAGACTGTTTCGACCCATCCCTCGCGTCCGTCATTCTTGGACACATCAAAATGGCAAGATGACTTGAACTCCTGGAACGGGACAAAAACGGATTGACGCATAGACAAAACAGAACTCAGAGAAGAGAAGGCAGGAAGTGCGGGACAAGAGAAGCAAAAGAAAAGGTCAAGCGATGCCAAGAGAGTCCCGGTGTTCAGAGTAAAATTCTATGCCCATCAGAAACCGTTGGAAGCTTAGGCCCAGGAAAAAAACCAAGATCCAATACCAAAAAGGAGGAGCGGATGTCGTCGCCACATACGCGTTCACAGGGAGGACCCCCAGCCGCTTCGGGGCGATCGCATATGGAGCAGTCCGGTGGAAAAATATTTGACCGATACGGGAGGGGGAAAAGGGGAAAAGGGATACCGACAGAATAGAGGGAAAGGAAGAATAGTAGCGGGAAACAATCAAGCTCACACAGGACTGGGGGGGCACGACTTTTCCTTTCACATGGGAAATCAATCAAACTGATCTCTCAAGATCACAAATGGGAAGGGAAGATAAATAGAAGCGAAAGCAAAACGAATCAAATATCAATGCTCTGAAAAGGAAGGGGAAAGAGAATATCACTCCCTTCCACGGACCTGGGGAGTCGTCTAACCATCGGCACTAGCCTCGCCTGCTCAAAACGCTGGCATACCGCCATACAAGGCCATCAAAACACAACCGGGGCTGTTAGACAAAAAGAAAATGAAAAAGAACGTTACGGCAACATCCGGAAAAAAAGAAGGAGAGAAGAAGGGAGCTGAGGCTATCCCTAGCTCCAAAAAATCAAAATAACATTCTTGATAGTGTGACGAACAATCAAACAGCTGCGAGAAACAAGAGAAACAAGCTACCAAGTCCTGCCGTGAAGGGAACCCCAAAAAAAACCGCTCCAGGAAAAAGGAGAGGAATGAAAAAAGCACCTGCACAAAACACTTCGGTCGAATAAAGGGTTGTTGATACGTCCACCTCACCGACAAAGCTCCTCAGAAAACTACCGAAACGAGAAAAAAGAAAAAAAAAAACAAGAAGAGGAGGAAAATATATAGATCGGGGGGTTGGGGGGGGATTGGTCGTCCCTTTTTTCTGGGAGCTCTTTTGAGGTTAGTGGACGGTATCACAACATCGCCGGGCGAGATAACCTACAGGTGTGAAGAATGTGTCAAAGGTTAGGAGGGCCGGATGGACCCGGAGAGGGGGGGGGGGTGGGAGGGAAAGGAAGCTCGGGGGGAGGGAGAGTGGGGCTTCACTTTGCCTGTTCAGTTGAAAGCGCTCTATCAAGAGTAATTCTCTTTCTGCTGCTGAGACGGGTTATTTCGGGCGCGAAGCTTCAATCAGGACGGAAAAGCTGGGGGTGCGCTGCGTTGAGTCGGAAAGGTGAACAGGGGGGGGAGAATGGTTGCGAAATGGGCAGGGAGAAGAGGAGACGGCAAACGCAGGCTAGCAGAGTTAGACGAAGCATGTAGAGATGAAGGTGAGCAGCATAGGCTCAATACGATATAGCTAGTCCTTAGGACACGTTTTTGGGGCTTTCGTTCTTTGAGCGAGGACCAGAATTTGGCTGGACTGCGAATAGCAGGGAGGAAAGAAGGAAATTCGGGATAAAAAGGGGAGGAAAAAGAGAAACCAGGAAGGTGCTGAAGAGCCAGACTAAAAGGCAGGACTTCGACGGATCGTCAGCGTTAGTTACTCACTAAAACCTGGAAGTGTGCGCTTCCCCTTCGAACCCACGGAAGGCGGACGGGACCTCGTACGGACGAAGAGTGAGGGGGAGAGAACAAAGGGAAGGAGATGGGTGTCGATCACAACTGGGGGAATTACATTCCATCCGTAGAAAAAGGAGAAACAGGACTGGTTCCACAGATGACTAAAGGTCAGACAAGTCAAAAACCCGGGCAGCGGAAAGGGGGTGAAAGGACGGCGGAGAGAAGAAGGTGAGGCATGAAAAAACGAAGGGGGTGTTCTGGCTATGCGCTACTCCGGTACGCTGGTAAGGAGGACATATGTTCACGGCCCAATTTGGCTGGTCTACCTCCAAAGGGATGTCTTACCAGATCTTTCAACTCTTCCACACACCTGCCCCAGACTGACCAAAGAAGACTTGGTCGATCTGCAGGCTCACAGGGAGAGTCAGAGGGAAAGGGGGGGAAAAAGGTCACCGAACGCCGAGAAAAAAAAGAGGGGAAGGTAATGATGCACGTAACCGACAACCGTAATGCTCGGCGAGGGCGC
>Ga0179593_1423585_pt1 | contig 10038 bp, 9 predicted proteins | sample CZODoug2_1_08_16_FD_185931 | JGI IMG/M metagenome (GOLD analysis project Ga0179593, IMG submission 185931) | Vadose zone soil fungal communities from Angelo Coast Range Reserve, California, USA - CZODoug2_1_08_16fungal (PacBio error correction) | ecosystem: Environmental > Terrestrial > Soil >...
AGCAAACGTGAAGGGGGAAAGAGGTTTCCCAAAACCTGTTGACAAGAGGCCGGGTTCGAGGCGGGAAGGGAGGACGGAAGTGGGGGGGAGCCATACCTGCGCAGGGCTCAGGACGTAAACCAGCGTCGGGTCAGCGTCTAACGAAAGACGAGGGGAAATAAAAAAAAAAGGAGGAGGGTACCGGAAAGAAACTCAAAGAAGGGGCAGACCGAGTGGTGCGTAAGGAGGGGCGGGACGAATCACCAACTGGAGGTCGAGGACAGGACACCATGCGCATGCGCGCGTCACGGCAAGCGGGCTAGGGAGCAGAAAAAATTGGATGAACCTTAAGAAGGGAACTCAGACCGGCTCCTGGGGGGGGGGGAAAAAGCAAAAGATAAAGAAGAGGAGCAGCATCATGGTACCACCCATCCTTCTGAGGGGGCTGGCTTGGCTAAAAAACGGATCGTAGGTAAGAAGGCAAGAGCAGGGCCGGGAGGCCGGCTACGTCGCAAGAGAACCTTATACCATCCTTTTCCTTGCCGACATCATTGGTAAAAAGATGCTGTGGATAGGGGGGAATTTCTTAACCGGATCGGGGGAGAAGTGCACGGAGGCGCTGGCCGGATCCCAGGATGAGTTCTCAGGGCTAGTGGCCTGACTATTCCAGCGGGGAGTGAATTACAAAATCACTGGAGGAATCCTCGGACGGGGCTGTACGAAGGGCTCATCTAAAGACTTCCGCGAGGGCTCCCATTGGGGTCAAGCGATGCCTCGCCAGGCGATAAGAGATCAGCGACGATGTTGAACGTCCTGGGGGAAGGGGGGGGGGGGGTGGGGGACGCTGCTAGAGTTCTTGACAGGGAACAGGACAGTATAAAATCCAGAGAGTGGTACGAATCGGGGGCCCAAAAAAACAGAGACCAGAAAGCCACTCTACCAGTAACGTCCGACGATCAAGCTGCGGAGGGGCCTCTACCAACGGAAAAGAATCTATCCAAAACGGGGGGAAAAAGCGAGTTGTTTCCAAAAGGAAAGGCGCTGGTCCGGGAAAGGATTCCCGGTTGGTGCCGGAGTCACTAAAAAAGAAAACCCCCCCTAAGCCGAAAGAAAGCGAAGGTAGTCTCGACGACCATCTCGCCTTCTGAGGAGACAAGCTGTCGACTGAACCATCCCTCGGCCTGCTGGCTAATAACTTAAGGGACACATCAGATTTCTACCAGGGAAAGGGGGTCCTGTCCCAAAAGTGGGCATGAGGTCAGAGAATAACGCCAAAGCTCTCGCGTCTTTGGTTTCCAATTAAAAGACTCAGCAACCGGGGATGAGAGGGGGGTGGAAAAACTCAGAAAGGGAAACCCGCTTAAATCAAAGGTAGTCGAAAGCAAGTCAAACGCAATGAAGCGCTGAGGAACAAATGACCCCCTGCGAAGGTGAACGCCTGAGGAAAAGGAGAACCGGAAAGGGGAAGGGATCAGTCGGCCAGGAGGCTCGGAGACAGGAAAAGAAAGGAGGGGGACACTCAGCGCGACCTGACAGGCCACCGGACGCCGGAAAAATCGAAAACCAGCGTTCAAGAGGACAAGATGCGCCGAAAAGAAAAAAATGGGGGAAGTCATTACTCAACATGCTCCCCCACGCGCAAAAACAAAAAGAAAGAGACTCGAGAGGGCTCAACCGGAAGGGGGACACGAGCCCTCCCCAGCTCCACGGGCTGGACAACCGACTCCAGGCAGTAGTCTTCCAGGTATACGGTCACGGTAAGTTCGCCGCAGATTACACCGGAAGGGACGAGACGCGGCAGAAAAACAGCCGGGGGAGGGAACCCGGCGGAGGGGGGGACGCCAAGCGTGAAAGCCCCACGGAGACCCAACTACCTATCCATTTGGGAAGGATGACTGGGGAGGAGGGGGGAATCCTAAGCAAGAAAGGGAAACGGTACTGCCGGCGACCTCAGTTGACAACTAGCACTATCCAGAAAAGCAAGAGGGATCGGAAAGAAAAAAAAACGTCTGGGAAAGGGTTCTGACAGGACAGGGGGGGGAGGCATAAAAAGAGTGTTACCGGAAGATAAAAAGAATCACTAGCCTATGAAAGGGACTAATCTCTGGGGGACGAAAGAAGACTCCCGAAGGGGAGGCCGAGGGGAGACTTGATCAGGGCGAAACGCTCGGCGGCAGGGTCCACGACCTTTGATTTGAATCCTAAAAACGAGACGAGGGAGTACACCGGGTGGCTTATTTGTCTGAGCAAAAAAAAAAAGCAGACACTTGAAACGATAAAACTACGGGGAAGGAGGGAACCAGTGTTCTCCAGGTCGGGTCAGAACATCTTGTAACACCCGAGTGGAAAGGGGGGGGGGGGGGGAAAGGGTCTGGAAGGGTTGTCCGCTAGTTGGAGGGAGAGTTCCACCGCGAGTGACAGAAGAAACCGAATCCTTCTTGGTGAATGTGTGAAAGGAACCGTCATCAGCCCGAACGACGAGAAAGGAAACACAAAAAAAAACAAAGGGGGGAAAAGTAAAAAGAGATAGCCGGGTCGGATTCGACCGGAGACCCCTACATCTCCGAAAGAACGGGGAGGCCAGGTGGAGAAAAAAAAGGGTGAAAGAGAAAAACAACGGAGGGAAAAAAAACGGAACAAAAACACCAATGTCAGGAAGAAGTGGAATCAGCCCCTTTGTTGGAATGAAACCCGGTTCATAAGACTTAGAAGGGGAAACGAAAGCAACCGGAAGGAAATTGCATAGAAAGGTCAGGGGGGGGATGCTCTATCGAACTCAAAGAGGGGTTCCTCGTCTCCGACGAAAAGGGGGCCGTACATGAAGTGGCAAGTGTCAGAGCGTTCAAGCTTCAGCAGCCTCTCGTTGAAAAGGTCTTCCAGGCTCTTAAAGAAGGGAAAAACAAACGGAAAAAATCAGGGGGAAAAAACTGTTACAGATGAACGAGCCCGACACCAAACGGCATCCTTTGCCAAGCCTTTAAGCCGGCGCGACCGGGTCGTGGGTTGGCGGATGTACGGGTCCACCCAGGAAAAAAGGGTAAAGGGGAAAAGCGAGGGCGGAAACAAAAAAAAGGAAGAAACAGTGGCGGAAAGGGGGGGGGCGGCGACGGCCAAAAGGGCGCCCGCCGGGTGCCTCCAAATGTTCCTGCACTACGCGAAAAGTTACGGGGGGGGGGAGCAGGGAGGGCCGACCAAAAGGAAAAAGGAACGGAGAACCTGGTAGAAAAGGGAGAGGCCTTCAACGGTAAGCTTACTAGGAAACGAGGCATAAAAAACACAGGGTTGAAGGCAGACTGTTCTGGCTCGCCTGGGGGGGGGGGGACGAGGGGAAGCCTCAGCGCGTACGAAAAAAGGGGTCCGTAGAAGGATGCGAACAGAAGGGGCAGCTGAAACTAACGGCTTGAACGTCGGTTGCCACAGTCTATGAAGGCATCATCTGTCGACTTGGCACGGATTGGGAAACGGTCACTTCCAAAACTTCCGGGCTGGCCGACTTTCTTGCAAGACTATTTCCGCAGGTCAGAAGGAAGGAAGGGCCAAGCAGCACGGGGGGGGGAGACCAGAGGCTAGCTGCTGCGCCTTGGATCAGAAATTTAACGGGGAGGGAAGGTAAAAAAAGAGCTACGGGGAGGGAAAGTGGTTCTCCCCCAAAAGCAAAACTCAACCCGTTCGGAGCGCAAAAAAAAACCCGACGCAGTGCACCTGCAGCGCGTAAAAACGGCCCCGTCAAAAACAGGTCAAATCTCGGCGGGCAGGAAATCTGCGGAACCCGGAGGTTAACTGAAAAAAAAAAAGTCACAAAAAAGGTGGGAGTCGACAGGGAAGACGAAAAGACAGGGGCGGGAACCAGTCGACTGAAAGAAGACTCGGGCGGCTGTTCACATGTGAAAGATCTACGGCACCACCCTGCCAAAGGCCGGCCAAAGGGAGGGCCTAACCAAGGGGATACCTTGGGACAAAGCTCGGCTCAGAGGCGGAAGGGGAGGTGAGGCAGCGGCGAGTTAAGCAAGGATTTCCCTGAGCGTTGGAGGTCGGCCAGGGGGCTGCGGGCGATGAGACCAGCTGGGGGGGAGAAAAAGGAAAAGTCTGGGAAAATCTATACATGCCGAAAGGGGTACACGCAAGACGGGCACCTCGTAGGACAATAAGGAGTCACGGCGCGGGATAAAACAAGGCGCCTAGAGGTCGTCCTTGAGATGATACAGGAGAGGCAAGGACCTTTCCAGCAAAAAACACTTGAGTACTGGTAAAAACTCATACAGCGACGGGGCAGACGGGCCAGGCACGCATCACTGCAGCCTCAGAGAAGGCCGGGCCATCTCCGGTTGCGCCACTCGGTCTTACGAACAGAAGAAAAAGAACCAGGAGGGGGCAACATGGAGGGAGGGCAAGACGTCCGTCGATAAGGCGCGGCGAAGGGATCATCATCAACGCATCGCCGGTCAGTCCGACATCACAAGAGCTCGCTCAACCGCGGCCTCTCTCAGAAGCTAGTCAGGGGGGGGACTTGACCAGGAGGGAAATTTAGGAAAAGGGAGAGGACTTACTAAAGAAAATGATCATGGGGGGGGGAAATTGTGCGATAAGCCCGTGAAGGGTACGACTGCAAAAAGCACGGGAAATAACACTTCATGACGACAGGAACGCCATTCGCCCGGTGTCCTTAAGAGCCGTCCCAGTTATCTCGGACGACATCTGCAAAAAAAGAGGGAACGGGAAGTTGCAAAATGAGAAAAAATTCCTCATGTGGGTCAGTACAGCGAGAGAGAAACAGAAAGGAGACGAGGTGGTCAAAATACCGAATGGCGAACAAGTTTAGCCGGAAGAGACCTCTAAGCTATGCTTTCACCTAAGCCGGGGTAAAAAGGCAAAGTGCGGGGGGAAAAGGGGGGAAAAAGGGACTATCTCAAAAAAAAAAAACCACAACGTGAGGAAGAAAGAGGGGAGGATACAACTGGAAAAACTGGGAACCCGGGGGGGAAACTGACTAACATGGGAAGAAAGGTGCACGAAGAAGTACGATTCTTTATCTTCTTAACCAAATATTGGGGACCTGAAGAAGCTACGTTTACGGTGAACCCCACTTCGAATCAATCCGCTAGTAGGCTGAAAAAACACAAAACCAACCAAAAAACCTAGGAGTCATCGCCGGATCATCCACGTCAAACGACACTTCTCCTATTTTTGCAAGGGCAGGGAGACAGAGAAAAGAAGGAGAACTTTGACAAATGCTCCACGGAGCCAGCGGAACTGAAGAGGGCCGAGGTGGAAGAGGCTGAACACAGGGCATCAATACAAGCTCCATCGCACTTGGTTGTACGAGGGAAAGATCAGTTCAAAAAGGGGCAGCGGAAGTTAAAAAAAAAAAAGGTCGGGCTGAGCGTGGGAAACCGGCGTGAGCTAGAAAAAGGGATGAGAAGGCAGCGTGCGAAAAGGACTACTCGCCGACTTTATAATTCCTTGGGAGGGGAACAAGGAAGACGAAGCGGGGATGGAAAAATGGTCGGCAAGAGACTGGGCGAAGGCCACGGCGAGGCTGACGTATCCGAGAAATATGAGGCAGCTCATGATTCCTGTAAAAGAAAATGTCCGCAGGTAAGAGGGGGAAGGAAAAAAATAAAAAAGAGGTTACATCCGGGGAGCGAGTGGCTTTTGCAAAGTTTAAGAAGACCGTCAAGTCTTCAACTTCAGACTTCAATGCGCGGAAACCTGGTGAAATAGAAAAAAAGAAAAAAAAGAACGAATCAAAGTTCTACTGGGGGGATCAGCCGCTATGGTGGGGGACCTAGAGGTGGAACCGAGGGACAGCAACTCTCTGGGAGGGACGAAGGTCAACAGGTGAGAATAGAAAAGCTGGGGGTAAAGGGGGATCGCCACAGGGACCCCCCTGGCAAAAAAAAGACCGAAAAAACGAGACCAGGGAACTGGAAAAAAAACGAAAACACGCTGCCCGGAAAACCTCAGCGATCCGTCGCCTCTGGCAGCATATCCATCGGGGGGGAGGGGGAAAGGATCAAGCAAAGAAGCAGGGGGAAGGGGCCATCGCCCGTGTGGTGCGAGAGAGTCAAGGGAAATAGGAACTGGAAGAAAAGGAACCAGTCAGTCGACAGACAACTTCACAACGTCATCTAGGAGAACCAAAGATGTAAGAAAGGCCATCAAGGGAACCCTTTAAAACGGAAAAAAAGAGAAAACCACAGATGAGACAGAAGAGCTTGGCCGAAGAGGGAAATGACGAATTGCCGCTGAGGAGACGAGCCTCTTCTCATGGTAGTGGTAGCCATCGCGCAAAACAAACCAAAAAAAGGGTGAGGGCTCAGTGGGGGAAACCTCACCGGAAAAGCCACTCGGCGATACTGGTGCTGCGCCACACATCTTCTCCAGGCTCATCCGAGAGGAACGGACGGAATCAAAGGTGCAGGAAAACCGGGGTGAACGGTGACAGACAGCGCCGACGTGAAAAGCAAAAGGTCAAAAAATACGGGCATCAGGACACCGGGCCAAAGCAGGTCTGGACAAGGCCCATCTGCTACATCAAAGAAGCACAAAGAGAAAAGAAGGCTCCCAAACAGCAACATCGCCAATATTCGACAAAAACGGGACAGATTGTAGCAGAGACAAAAGCTGCTACCACGCGCAAAAAAACCCAAGAGGGAAGAAAAGCTGCTCAATTTTTTCAAAGGTCCTAGTAAAGACCTCCAGCTCAAAAGGGCGGGTCAAGAAAAAACAAACTAGGCAGAAATCGTGCGGTTTAGTCACTGTCATCATTACCCCCGGAAGAAACCAACCGGGAAGGTCGCGGCTCGTTTGTGAGGAAACTTCCTACGGGAGGAAAAAAAAGGCGCGTCGCAACCAAGCAGGGCCGGGGGGTGTGGCTCCGCTCCTCAAAACAAACGGTCACAGGAAAGGGTCATTAGAAGGGGGTAACCCTAGACCGAGCTGGGAAAAATGTAAGGGGAATCGAAATCATGGGGTACCATACATCCGCTAAACCACCATAGCTACGTAAGCTCAGGGTAATCCAAACATTAAGTGGCTGAATGGAAAGGGGTTGCCAACGGTCCGCACCTCAAACCCCCTCCCTCAAAAAGGAAGGAGGGCTTTTTGAGCAAAAGCGAAAGGAGCAGGGTGTGCACGACCGAAGGGGAGCAGGCAATAGGGGGACGCGCACAGCGTCGACCCAAGGAGCCTTATTTAGAGAAGAGTCGGAAGATTAAAAAAAGGGAGGGGGGACCAAAATGAGGTCCAGAGGTCTGACAACCATCCTACGACGGGAAAAAGGCATGAACGAGTTCGGAAGGGGAGGTCGACTCCTTAGCCCGTCACTACCCATTCTGTGTACGCTTTCCAGACCCGCGGGCATGGAAAAGGGGGGGGGTTGGAACGGGGTCGGGTGTGAAAGTTTAACGGGGGGGTGCTGGCCAGGGCCACAGCGAGTGAAAAAATCAACCACCACTCAGGGGGGGGGGAGGGGGAAGAGGGTGCAGTGCCCTGACGCCGGAAGTCATTCCCTCCGACCGATATAAGCAGGCTAAAAAACACAACGTATTAGAAAGAGAGAAGACTAGGAGAGGGTCTTATGAGGAAAGAGATGCAAGGTAACTCAGATCAATCACTCACGTAGGGGGGAAGGCATGGCGGTCACGAGGGGGGGGGTACCTCTTCCCACAACAGCCTTTTAACTCGAAACACAAACAAGGGAAAAAAAAAAAAAAAGTGAGACCAGTTGTAAATCTGTTCAACCATACATTGTAACCCGGGCACGGGAGGTAGCACAACTAGCCGCCCCGGTAAAACAAGGTCTTCCGGTCATTGTGGAAGCAAAGTTAAACAGCACCGAAGGGGGGGACCAACGTCAAAGAAAAAATCTCTTTACAGGAAAAAGACAAAAAAAACCGTCACGAAGAGGGATGTTCAAGTAGGCGACGGGGGAGAAAGGGAAAAACTTCAGTGAGGCGCAGGCACAGGGGGGGAAAAAACACTCTATACCGCCGTCTGTTATTTATTGATTAGGCGGTGCGGGGGAAAAGAGGGGGAGTAAAAACAGAATGCCGCAAAAGAGAAGCAGAACGCAGACTAGCGGAGGTTAGTGGGGCGGGGAGCGGAGGACGTGTCAACACCCAGGGCAGAAGATTCCTTAACCGCATCTTCTGAGAGTTCGACCGCACAGAGAAGGCACCACAGGGGGATAAAGGGTTGGACGCGCGTTCGCAACCAATTGGAGTCCCGCGCCGGGTGCCGCCTTCAGAGAAGGGGAAGAACACGCTGAAGCGACCACGGGGAGAGAGTCGCGGAACTGATGTTTCATCCCTTGCCTACTATGCTCGGCAGAGGAGGGAGGGGGGGCAAGAAAAAAGGGATGCTGGGGGAAGTCATCCGACCCGGGGTTGGAGGCAGCAGGGGACTCGGCTCTACGGGGGGTATCTGGTGAGCTGAATCTCGGAAAAAAGAAGGGACGACCATCGTGAAGGGGACTAATTGGAGGGAGCAGAGTGGCACTCGACTCCGTGGCATGTGGGAAAAAACAGCGGCCAGCCTGGCATGTCCAGCATCAAAAAGGAGAGGGCAAGAATTTTTTGTCCCGCTCCGAGCAAGTCACCGCTTGGGGAGGGGGAGGGAGGTCACTGAAAGTGAAGGAGAAAGTTCAATGAATTACATAAGGGGACCGCAGGGGGACATCGGGCCTGAAAGGAGGGCTTGCGCAGTAGTCGTTCAGGGATGAGCTTAGCACGTCCTAATCGCAGATGGGGGGGAGGGGGGTGACGGGGGCGGGTCTCAAGAGCAATAAAAAAGGAGAGAGAGAAGCTGGATAAGACCACAGGGGCCGCCGCTCGGAGGGAGAAGAGGCAAGGCGTTCACCCTCCATTTCATCACGCGGGGGAGAAAAAGAGGCATGGGGGGGAAAGAAGGCTTAGCAAACCTTCAGTGTGCGGCAAAGAGCATTTTAGTCAGAAGGAGGAAAGCCTCGGACGATAGGGGCCCAGTCGACCGAGGAGGATGCGCTAGATTTTTTCCATTTCTGCCGCCTCGAAGAAAAAAAAAAGGCGCTGAAAGAAGGAGATTGGTGACCCTCCGAAAGATATCTTTTCCCACTCGAAACGCGCTGAAAAGGGGGAAGGTGGACAGAGGAGTTGGCCGAAGTTCCCGGGTAGGTTGGAGGTCAGGAAAAAGGGGGGTAAGGCTTTCTTGGGACGTGCATCTCTTTAGGGGACGACTTGGAAAAAAAGTAGGAAAAGAAAAGAGGGTCAGCAGAAGAAGCGTAACAAAATCAAAAAAAGACGGGAACAAGAGTCGATGAGGGAACAGGACGCGGTCGAGGGGATAGCTTCCATCCCTTCCTCGTAAGGAAGGGAGTCCGGGGAAGGGAGTGGCCTCAAGGGCCCACGAAACCCCTCTCAGCCTGGATGAGCAGCAGCTGATTTGATCAATCATAGCGGGTTGTTGAAGAGTCATTCCCATATCAATGAAGAAGAAGACCGGAAGAAGAAGGAACTTGCCATGGAGGAAAGAGAGGGGAGGGGGCCCTTCCTGCACTCCCCGTCACAAAGTGATGTCGGCACGGAAAAGGGACTGGAGACGATAAGGTCGGAGGGCCAGTTCCTTCCTCACGCAATTCGGATGAGAAAAAGGCGGAGGATCACATAGCTCACTCGACCGGCTTGTGGGGAAGGACGCTTAATCGGTGATCCTTGAGAGAGTGATCCAAAAAAGGGAGCGGAGTCAGATTTTTCAGGTAGCAAAATTTGAAGGGGAGGAAGGAAGAATCGAGGGAAGAGTAGCCGAATAGACTTTATGAAAGCCCGGGGAACCGGACCGAGACGTCCGGTGAGAAGGGTGAAGACAGCTTGGAAAGAACCACACGGCAAGGAGGGTAATGGGGGTATAATTAGTACTCCTCTGGTGGGGTAATTAAAAAGAGACTCGCAGGCGAAAGAAAGAAAGGGGAAATCCCCTGAGAACCAGTGAGCGAAAAAGTTGAACAGAGAAGGAAATCCCAGCGACCCGGAGACTGCGGCAGTAAACTGGTCCCCGTCGCGAAGGGTAAAAGGGGGAACTTGG
>Ga0179593_1492645_pt1 | contig 10038 bp, 11 predicted proteins | sample CZODoug2_1_08_16_FD_185931 | JGI IMG/M metagenome (GOLD analysis project Ga0179593, IMG submission 185931) | Vadose zone soil fungal communities from Angelo Coast Range Reserve, California, USA - CZODoug2_1_08_16fungal (PacBio error correction) | ecosystem: Environmental > Terrestrial > Soil >...
GATTGGACCGGACCGCAGCAGGGGACCAGCCGTTCGACCACAAAAAGACCACGGGGGACCGGATAGGGAAGAAAAGAAATAGGGCAAAATTGGCGACAAGCTTAAGACCTCACAAAGAGACAGCTACGGCGGCTCCGACCCGGTACGGGAAAAAAAAAACGCGAAAACGCGACACACTGCTGGCTGTGGGGGGGGGGCAATCCGGGCCAAGGCCATTGGCGATGTGCGTGGAAAGAGGGGAGATCAGCAGCCAGCCGCAAAGTCCGCATCTGAACACAGCGTTGTCTGGTAGAACACTAACCTGAATGAGCATGCGCAGGGAAAACAAAAAACAATGTGCTGGTAGCCGGACTGGGAACAGTTCTGCGCAGATCGGGGACGACTGGCGGACACCGTAAGATAGGATCAAAGCAACCAGAATCGTCGCACGCTCAAGTGAAGAAACCGCGGGGCTTGGGCAGGAGCGAAGCAACTGGCGATTGAAAGAAATGAACGAAAAAGAGGGGGAAACAGAGAGGAGAAGAAAGGCCATATCGTAAAGCACCGGCGACAGGCCAGTCCAGAAGAATTCCGGTGCGAAGAGCGCATCGCCGCCGGGGACCCGTTCATCAGCGATCAAAAGATCGCTATGTCGAGCACGAGCGCGAGAACAGCACGGATGAAGGAGAAAAGGTGGCGCCGAGCTGAGGCAACCTCGAGGAACAGAAATGTGGAACAACTGGGTAGTTCTTGAACCTGTAGTAGTTCTGGGAAAGTCACACTCGCTGGCGAGGAGAAAGGCGCTGCCGTCACGCCATGTCGGCGGCCCTCTGCACATACAGCAGACTCGACCAGGTGCAGCGGGATCAAAATTGCCTATAACGGCCAAGGGGGAAGGTCCATCGAAGGTCAGAACCGCCGCGAGGCAGCTCGAACAGGAACAGACCCAGCCCCCGACCTGCAAACAGCATGCGGAAGAAAACGACGAGAGAGGTCATTAGGGTTCGAGAGAAAAAGAGGGAAAGAAAGAATGTGCGGTCATTGTCTGAGAGGACTTGCGTCATAAACGCCGCGGTAACGGTCAGCTCCAAGCGGGCGAACGGCAAAAAGGCCGCACAAAAAACATTCGCATCAGTGTGGTCGTCGAGGCCACTTCGTACGCGTCAGATGTCTTGGGGAGCACCTAGTTCAAGAGAGCATCCCCATGTAACATGGACCGGTTACGGGCGAGGGGAAACAAAGAAAGCAATGCGGAGTCGGACGGGAAAAGGCACAACCGGATCCGGCAAAGGAGCAACTTAGTCAAAGGTACAGCTTGGAATGACGGCACCTCTCGCGCGAACAACGGGTCCAAGCTGAAATCGCTGGAAAAAAAAAAGAATGTCTGAATGAGCCGAGACCGATCCCGCTGCTGCGCTCCACGCGCAAAGCGAAGAAGGGAGTTATTTGTTTAAGAAAGCAAACTTGGAGGCAGTGTCAAAAGAGGCGACCCCCGCGGAAAGGTCCAGGCGGAGAGGGGAAGCCCAAGCCGGCCGCCTCACCAGTCAGCACTTAAAAAACTAATCGTTCACCAGCCTGGACTGCGTGATCAACAAGGGGCCAAAACAACGAGGCGAGCTGCGGAGAGAAAAGCCCAAGGGGAACAAACTGGCGCGATCGTAAAAGTCAAGCCGGCAAAGACCCATTCCGGAACCGGCCATGTGCAAACCCTGGTTCCTCAGTGAGATTCGTGGCAATTCGCGCAAACACGCTGTATAAAGTATGGTCCTAGGGCACTGGATGGGGGGCGGCGCAAAAAGAGTTCGCGAATTGACAAGGGCCTGCCCGAGGGCGACGAAAGCTTCGCAAGAAAAATGAAAAGATGGGGAAGTCGGTCGACAAGAAATTCCAGGTGAGAGCCGTTCCAGCACTTTATTACCGTCACTGGAGAATGTACGATAAGCCGGGGCGCCGCGGCAAATACCGGGAAAAACCCAGGCAGAAAAATGGTTCACCGGACAGTGGCATCGGTAAAAAATAACCCGCGTTTAAAGCCGATCGTCCAATCACGCACCAAGTAGGGTGACACAAAAACGTCTTAATACCTTGGTCACCGCCAGGGTTATTAGAGAAAGAGCAAAACCTCCCGGCAAGGCGGCACGGCAACAAGAGGGAAAATAGAATGGAAACCTAAAGGTGGTTGAAGCGTGGCATGCAAGGCCTCGCCGGCGAGGGAAACGGGGATTGACTATAAAGCCCTAGTCACGGGCTGGGCCAGATAACTGACGAAAGCCTTTGATTTGTTCGAAAAGGGACGGACAAGGCACCGCCACGGGGTGCTTGAATGGGAAAAACCCAGCGCTAAAGCCGTGAGGCTACCAAATTACTAGAGACAACAACACAACGGAGGAGGTAGGATATCAAGGGGGGCCGGAACCATCCTCCCCTTGAACTCCTCCCAGAAACAGCACCTGGGGCGGGGGGGCGCAAAAGTCATACCGTCGAACAAATCAAAGAGGTCCGCTCAGTGAAGCGGACGGCCAGCCTTTAGCGGTGGTGAGGCAATAGGTTACAACATCGGGAAAAACGAAAAAGGGCCGTCAACGCTGCAAATGGACGTCGCTAAGATGAAATAGGAAGTCGCCAGGGACCTCCCGAGGGAAGACATCGATTTCAGCAAAAAAAAAAGAAGGGCCTGGAGTGACACCTTATCTCTCGACCTTTGAAACTACATTGACTGACAGGTGAAAAATATGTACGAAAACATACGCTAAGCGGGAAATCGTCTGCACGTAGGGGAAAAGAAGGTCCTCCGGAGTTCCCTGGTAGTAAGTCAAGGCCGGGGAGAAAAAAAACGGTTATCAGAGAAGCTGTCAGGAGACCAAAAAAAGGAGTACCTTGGTCGGCGAAAATCACGATCGGGGCAAGTCAGCAAGAACTTTCGAGTGCAGGTGGGCTTTGGAATCCGTAGGACGTAACGTAGGGGACATCGGCTGTAAGGACTACAGTGGCACGCGGAAGACGGATGACAGCGTGGGGGAGCGAAGCTGCGGCCACTGAATCAGCCGGCTCTTCACATGGCCGAGGTAAAAAATAGGGCCGGCAACTGGATGTGTGCGGACGGCCGGTTTACGATAGAGAAAGTCAACGCGGCGGATAAACGCGATAGCACTACTGGACTCAAAGTGGGACAAGGGATAAGACTTCCGGCATGGGCCCCACGCGGGGTGACGCGATCCGGCGAAAGGAAGAGGAACGCACCTCGCCCGCCTCGAGAAAGTCGCTGAACGGGGAGCCTAGCCGGCGTCGAAGGACCACTGGTACTACCCCGGGCGCTTGCTGAGCGCGACTCAGAGACCAACCACGCGGTGAAGAGACTGCTAGCAAGGACCGTTTGCGGAGCGGTAGGAGTGCGGCAGCGCCACAAACTGGGGTGGAAAAAAGACATGAAAAGCGGTCATTTGAATCAGTGGAGCTTAGGTCAGTGAAGAAAAGTTCCACAGAGACATGTTGGGTCAGGCAAAAAAACGAAGGCAGGAGCAGGCCGGGAAAATCAATCAAATTCGTCCTGAGTTGCCTGTGGAATAAAGCGGTCGAAAAAGATGAGACGGCAGGGAAAGGAACAGGCAGCGATCCGCGACTGACCTCTTCTCGAATCGCGAATTGTGCCGAGGAAAAAGGCGCGGACTGCACCTGGTCAAGGACCCCGGAGGCAGTTTTCTGAGCCAAGCTGCGAGCCATAAAAGATCAAATTCGAGGACAAAAGAAGTTCAAACTGCAAGAAATGCGGCGCTAGAGTAGCAGATGCGACTGTGGAGGTAGGCGCGGGCTGGGAGTTCCTGGAGCGGAACGAAAAGTCAACGACTGAAAGGCTAGGGCACCGGGGTCGCAGACCTGGAAGCACCTCAAGTCGTCCAGCAAACGTACCTGTTGCCGAACAGGGGGACGGAGGCGGTCGATGTGCAGACGGGGCAGACAGACGCCATTTCGATCGAGGGCAAGCCGCCTCGCAGAGAGAATCAACTACTAAAAGAAAAAACCACGGGACTCAGTGAACAAAACGTAGTGACCATCGAGAAAGGGGAACAAGGGTCAAGCCGGCGCCGCAGCGTCTCGAAGTGGTTTTCCTCATCGGAAGCTCGACATCAAAAAGAGCAAAAGCTGAACGTCTCTCCTGCGCCAGGTGAACGCATACACTGAAGGGAATTCCCCCTGGGGCGGCGAATCGGGCAACAAAGAAACCCCACGGGGGACCCTCAGGAACCGATTTCGCCGGCCATCGCCGGGAGGAAATCATCATCACACACGCGGCATTAAATTGGGCTGACGCACTCTTGAAGGCCGCATCGGTAGAAAAATGAACACGACCTGTTAAACGAAAACGATACGTCGACCAGAAGGGGAGAGGGTGGTGCACGCTAACCTAGCATTTGACACTCGCGGGTAGAGTACCAGTGCAGCCAGCGGGTGCACTGAACAGCCCCGAGGAAGCGCAGCTCGTTTGAAACAAGACTCGCAGGGTCAGTGGGAGCAGACAAAATCCAGCAGTGGCGCGACGCTCGCCCGGAAATAATCAAACGTCTGAGCGAAGGTGCTCACACCTGAAGCTGGTCGCAAACGCAGAAGAAGGCCGGAAGAAGGATAAAGGCCGGGGGAAGCGAAAGGGGCAAACTGCTGACCGACCGGCGCCTGGGTGCGCTGTGTACCTGCTGAGGCGCCCATTCGCGGAACCTCAAGACTCTCACATGAAGATGACGGAAAGGGAACTCAGCGGATCGCCACAGGGCGCCGGGCCGTCCTAAAAGAAACGACCACGGCCGGATCGCTCACCCAACACCAAAACAAAAACAAGAATAAAACCTCCTCTCCACACGTGACAGTACCAAAAAAGAAAGCACACACAACGAATCGACCTCCGAGAGAACGAACACTTGACGGAGAAAGGGAAGATACGCAGAACCCTTCTGGGTGGAAGCCACGACCCTTTGATTGTGAACAGAGCTGCGTATTAATCCAGTGCAATCAAAAAGGTTACTCGTAACATTAAAGGCGAAGACTGAGCAAACCAAGAGACACATCAATGGACATTTTCCAAAGGAAGACTTTGACAGGTGAGTTACAATCTGGGTAGGAGACGAACAGGACTAGCAAAACACGTTAATAAGAACAACAGTTCACGACCGCGTGGCTGCAACTTCAATGAGGCCGCGACGGCGATGGTCGGGTAAAATAAAATCTCCCATCGGCCCGAGTTCATAAAGCAAAAGATAATTCCCGTCAGCTCAAGGGCTTGAAAGCAGCAGGAAGCGCAAATCGCCGGGCCGGCCATAAAAAGAGCTTTCTACGGTCGAGCAGTTCGTCTCAAAACAAGGAAGAGTACGATCGCTGGGAACAGGGAGGAGCGTCAACGATGCTCGGGGGCCAGCACGATCGGAGAAAAACTCCCAAATCGGTAGGATCCGGTTAGTGCGTCCAATCTCTCGAGTGGGCAAAGCACGACAGGGGGGGGGCTCGGAATCCCCCAAATGAAAAGAGAACAGCAAAAGGGGATCACTATCGCACTGCAGACAGTTTCCTCCAGGAGCGCTCGGGAACAGGTGGGCCCTTTCAACTCGCGGTACAGCCAACTCACTGCAGTCGCTAAAATTCTACCTCAATACAAACAGCGATAGACAGACCGCCCGGCTCATACTTGAGGGTTTTGACGTGGTCAAAAAGAGGCGCGAACGCGTGATCGAATTTGCGTGTCTCGGGGTGATTCAGATAGCAGAGTGCTGCGCTGAGGAGAAACCATGGCAGAGCCAGCGGATAATGGGCGCCGAAAGCGCACACCGGAGAGATCGAGCATCGCGTCATCAAAGGAGATCGCGGCCATTCAATCCCGATTGAGATCTGTGCCGCGCCGAGCGATTTCAAAGCAATGGGACGAAGGATTAGAAGTTTAACGGGCCTGCGCGGCGCTCGGGGACTCCAGAAGAGAAGCAAGTCGACCGGAATAGGGAAAAAAAAAGAAGACGCCCCGCAGTAGCACGACTGCGAAAAGTGAGGCCTAAGCGGGAATGCTTAAAGAGCGCCCAAAAGAAGAGTGAGAAGAAAAAGAAAAAGCTGCGACAGCATGGAGAAACCTATCCAGGGAGCCTGGAGAGAACGATTACCCCCGCTCTAGCGCGGTCCTGGGGGGCCAATTGGTTAAACTAGCGTCGCTTTAGGGGGAAAAGGTGCGAAAACCGCAGAAACCAGGCGGAGCAGGGACTTCGGCATCTCGACTGGCAAGAAAGACCATAAAGTTGTTCCACTGCGCCTGAGAAAGCTGTGATCGTCACGGGGGCCCGCCGTCGGCAAAAGGGGAGAAGCGGATAGCGCGCCGCACCAGGGGGACCCCATCGTCTCGATCGAACGTCGGCAAGGAACTAAAGATCCATCGTGCCATAGTGCAGAACACTCCTCGTACCCGGCCGAAAGCGATAAGACAAAACGCGCAACACGCGGTTCAGAAGTGCTTTTCACCGGCACCGGGAAAGCCTAGTCGCGAAGTGAACCCCACAGCTTCGACCCAGAAGAAAAGGATCTCCAAGACGGAAACGATCGAAGAAGGAGGCGCAAGTGATCACTTGCTTCCACCAGTTACCGACCGTTTTAATTTATACCGTCCTTAAACGAAAAAAACCGGAAAAAATCAGTGGCATAACGGTTGACTTCAAATGTAGCGAGAACCTCGCGGGATTTCAGGGGACGGGATCGAACTTCACTACCACCCTTGGAGTTCCGTCCTACCGGTGGGTCATACCAGTCACCATGGGAGTGATGAGCGAGCACCTCGGGGGCCAGGCGGCCAAAAGACGACTCTTGTCCTTAGCGTTTCGTAACTGGGACGGAAGTCCAAAGGGACCCGCACCCATCACGGAATCGAGGGCCACATTGGCGCTATAATAACGTCTTCAGGGGTGGCCCGTCGATGATGCGGGAACTGGGTTCGGGAAGGAGGACGCCGCGAAAACAACCAGCGAAGGGAGTCGTCGAGCTCACAGCGATCGACGCGATGCGTCAAAAACCCTTATCTCTCTAACAACAAAAAAGAGTATTCTTGAAGAAGATAAGGGGGTACCCACCTCCCCCTCCCCGAACACCCCCCGTAACAACCTGTTGGAGGGACGCAGCTGTCAAACTTCGAAAATCAGGCTGGGCCTAAAGAAAAAAAAAAAAAAAAAAAAAGAAAAAAAAAAAGAAAAAGAAAAAAAGAAAAAAAAAGAAGAAAAAAAAGAAAAAAAAAGGAAAAGGTAAAGAGAGAAAGAAAAAAAAAAAAAAAGAAAAAAAAAAAAAAAAAAGAAAAAAAAAGAAGAAAGACCGTTCATCTAGGGACACCCGGGTGCGGGAAATTCCCTGGCCCGAGCAAACCGATAGGGTAGCAGGGAGAGAGCTGCCGTCAAGAGAAGAAAAAGAGAAGGAAAGATAGTCTAGTCCGTCCCGGCCGCCTGGTCCCCTAGGTCAGCACTCCCACATGGGTAAAGGGAATGACCACCGGGAGATAGACCGGAGGGGTCCCCCGGCGAGTGGACCGGGACTATAACCGCTTTAATAATTCATCTCCCTACCAAAGGCGATCTTCACGATGAACCAAGTGGGGCTGCCAGGATTCCAAGGGAGAGATGACGCTCTAGCGACAACCTCGCCTTACGGAAAGCTGGACAGCAGCCGGGATGTCAAAGGGGGACGTCCGGATCGGGGGCAGGACTTCTTTGTGATCACGTTCGTGGAAGTCTAGAAAGCCGAAAGTGCAAAGGTCACGACGAAGAATCGGCAAATGGAATACAGGTCAGCGAAAACCCGGATACAGCTTTGCGCAAAATTCGCGACGGAATCTCCTCTCTCACACAACGGGTCTGCAAAACGGGAAGGCACGCTGGATCGGGGTATTTGGAAAAACAAAGGTGTAAGATCAGAGACGATGTCCCGCTCGGGCGCGAGAGTCAGAACATGGGGAAAAGAAGGCCAGACGCATTAAATCGGAAGATGCTGTGTGAGAAGTAGAAGGCGGCGAAAGTGGCCAAAAAATGGTCCGCGGCACCTCGGAGAAGCGCGTCCTTTGTCGCGAACATAAGCTAGGAGCGGAATGGAAAAGACCACGATTCGCTTGGGGAAGATGAGCGAAGCGGGGAAGGGTCAGCGGCGAATTAATAAACCGATCTTGAAACGAGGTCGTACAGGCGTTAATCGAGGAGCAGTCAAAAGCCCGCTTTCCAATAGTGGCGCAAGCGACGGGCGTAGAGGGTTTGAACCCATTCCGACTCGAAAGGATCTTTGCCGCCCGGGAGCGCCGCGGCAGGCCGGGAAATGAAGATTAGGACTTGCCGAGCACCGGGTGCGCACGATAGGAGCAAATGAGGGAATGAACCGGGAACCCGGGAACACCGTGATGAACGGGAGAGGCTCGAATCGCGCATGGTGCTTCTCGCGCGGACCTAGGGACGCCTGTCACTGCACGGTGCGCGCCCGACGAGTACTCCAGCTTGCTCAGCCGAACAGATAAAAAAAAAGACTTAAAACCGTTCGCGCTAGAAAGAACTGCGCCCGGGCGGGCCTGAGCAGATCTTCAGCTGTAAAGGTCACGCCTGGTACCGGGGGGAGGCACCTGCACAAGAGGGAGGCCTGCGAAAAGAGTAAACTGCAACGGCCCTACCGGCGCACGCTCAACTCCCATCTGCTGGTGTGGACCTCGAATCGGGCTGCTGCGAGTGGACGGCCGTAGGAGAGAACATGGAGATGGACGCGGAGGAGAAACCGCCTCTGTCAAACGGCTGCTGATGAGAGAATACCTTCGCCACCCAGTTGTAACACGATCGGCGGGGGCTGGGACACCGAGCGCAGACAACGCCGAAACACCCCCGCGATCGTACTCCGAGAGTTTTTTACATCTGCGACGACTGCTCGACACGCAAGCACTCAAGAGACGACGTTCGGGATCGCAGATCGCCGAATGCTGCTACAGCAAAGAGCTGAGGGAAGGTATCTCCAGGGCCTTGCTGGGCGATCTGGGACAAGAAACGGTCTCTCTATTGTTCCCGAGGAGAAAAACCACATCGAAAACTCAACATCGATAAACACCAGGGGCAAAGCGCGGGAAGCACAGTGTAGTGATCTCCTATTCCGGTTTTCCCGACTAGTACGGACCAACTTCTTCAATTCGACGGTCGTCAGATGAATTGTGGTGCAGCACAGGGGGCTGGTCACGCATCAAGCAACGAAGGCAAAACCAAAGAATTACAGGGCAGACGCAGGGTGGGCGCGGTGCCCTGCCTTGCTGCTTTACGGCAGCTCTGTTCAAACGACATCGAAAAAGTGACGTGACCAGCAGGAGAAAAAGCATACCGACGCACGCTTCGCGAAGGACACGATAGTCGTAGGCAGGGGAGGGAAACACCAAGCAAGCAAACGCGCAAAAAGGAACCCCGATACGCGTGGTCGGCCGGGCGGGGGACCCGGCTGGTAGGAACGAACGCCTGTACGCTGTACCTGATACTGAGGAAGCATTCGGAATCTACAACACCAACGTAAGGAAAAGAATTACGTAAAAGGAAGGTCGCCAACGAAGCGGGACAGAGCGGAAACTCGGTCCAGAAAGCCAAGCGCCGACCACGCGGAGTCAAATTTCCCTGTTAGGCAGGTTCGACACTTCATGTGGTGCAACACCAGTTCCTAGCCGAAAAGACGCGTCGCACGCACCCACAAGGCTGGGGTCAAGCCACGCGACCAGGGATGTCGTAGCTGCGATAAGCATCATTGGGGGACCCCAGCTTTGCAACTTAACGCGGGTACTATGTGGTAGAAAACGGACTGCGGAAAAAAGCGCCAGTGCGAAAAAAAACATCATACTTTGTCCGGAGGACGAAGCAGTCTATCTGGGAAGGAAAGGAAGGCACGGAGGCGCATCAGCACCGCCCACTGATTCATCCCAAGCAACAGGTGAAAAACCAGTGCTGTTGCGATGAGAAGAGCACTGCGAGTGGACGGCGCTTGGTCCCATCGATGAAAGACTTAACACAGGCACACTTCAAAGACGGATTCCCGTTAGAGCAGGAGGAG
>Ga0179593_1504402_pt1 | contig 10038 bp, 12 predicted proteins | sample CZODoug2_1_08_16_FD_185931 | JGI IMG/M metagenome (GOLD analysis project Ga0179593, IMG submission 185931) | Vadose zone soil fungal communities from Angelo Coast Range Reserve, California, USA - CZODoug2_1_08_16fungal (PacBio error correction) | ecosystem: Environmental > Terrestrial > Soil >...
AAGTTGTGTGTGAGGTGGGTTGGTGTTTGTTTTGGTTTTTTGAAATCCTTACTGGAGCGGGGCGGGGCGGGACACTTACACGCCGAACATCTCCAGAAGACGAGCTCTCCACCAACGTGTCACTTCGTTCGACTTGGGACACCACCTGTCTAAAGATAGGGAATCGACTCAGGGATCACCCATATCATCTTTGCCCGGGGAGCGGGGGGGGGCTATACAAATGGGTCAAAGATATAGCCGTCATTGGAGAACTTGGACTTCTCCAGGTGAAAGTCCAGCATCTTTCAGAAAAATGGGAGTCTGCCTGGAGTTAACTCGGGGAAGAGGTCTGGAGCTTTGCCTCATTCGCTCGGCCCAGTGGGAAAGAGACGCAATCCGCGGGGGGGAATTTGACCTAGTGAGCTTGCGCGGATTGTACTAAAAAAGGAGGCAACGTATCGCTGGGGTTGGAAGGGGACCACTCTTGAAAAATCGCGGGCGGAGGATTGAAACACGAAAAAAAAGAAAAAATCGGGTCTCTGAGTATGGTTAAAAGAGGTACTATATCGCCCGTGAGAAACCAAATTACGACTAGAGATCTCGAACGACGGGACCGATCAGTAAGAGACCAGCGTCAACGTGCTCAGTCGTTATTAAGGGGTTCTAAATGGGGAAAAAAAAAAGGGGAAAACGGGGTGGGCGGAAACGTCGGGAGCCTGGATTAGCACTGGGCAACATCGAAAACCGGGGAATAAACCTTGGGGCAGCTCTGAAAGTGAGGGGTAAGCAAGACCGTGGTGGACACCGGACGAAACGAAGTCGGTGCCGTCAATAAGTGTGAAAAACGTCCATCGGCGCGCCAATATACGGAAGAGTAAAGTCGTCGTCAAGAAGTACTGGAACTGGGGGGTCAAGGGGGAAAATAATCGCGGAACGCTCGCGGCGGGGGGGGTGTTGCAGTTCAGGGAAAAAGGCGAATTCGATTCGAAGTCTGGGCTCTGTCGGCGGTTTCTGGAAAAAAAAACCAGGAATAGACAGGCGGTCTTACTTTGCAACAACCGCAAACAGGGGGAAAGAAAAAAGAAAGATGAGCCAGATCTACAAGGCGAGGTGGCGTTGGGGGCATCAGGGGAGTTGGGGAAGTACGACGCGAACGGGGGATGTTCAATCGAAATCACGAAAAGTCAAAAAGTGGACGGGTCATCAGGCGTCTCTCACGCAAAAAATGGCATGGGCACGGGAGGCGCTGAAAAAGAGAATTGTTGAGTCGGGGGAGTCTCCAGCAAAGGAGCTTAGACCAAAAAAAAAACGAAACAAGGAGCGGCGCTGCGGCTGTGTTAAAGGAAAAAAGGGGGGAAATTCTCCGGGCTATCTTGCGTCCCATAGAAAAAAGAGCTGCAAGGTGAAGGACTGGGGCAAGGGTACTGCTGGGGAAGAATCTGGGGGAAGGAGGCAAGAAGACCGAGCAACTTTTCCAAACACTTTAAATGTAGGATGTGGAAATTAAGGACCAACATCAAGGCATTATTGAGGGCGCGCCAGGAATCGAGGGCCTATACCGAAACGCGGGCGAAAAAGAGCCCAAATACTGCCCACGGACGGCTAACTGAAAAAAAAAGGGGGCAACAACGAGGCGTGAATATAGCCAATGACATGGGACGGGGTGACAGCACTAGGGAAAAGTCAAGGTTTGGACGAACCAGGAGAGGGGGGCACGACAGTATGGGCGGTCAGGGGGACGTGGCGACAGCTGCAAAGCGTCGTTTAGTTCTGAGAAAAAAACAAACGGGGGGAAAAAAGAGGGGCTGGGGGGGGGGCATTTTCATCGGCTGATATCAAGACCAGAGAAAGAAAACATAGAGGAGGAAAAGAAGTTTTTAGGAGGTTGCCAGAAGCGGCTAGTGGGGGCGTGGAAAAAAAAAGAAGGGGAAAAAAAAATTGGGGCATTTGTAAACGGCGGGGGATCACCATACAACTAGTTCTTGGCAGGATCCGTAAAAAAAGTCGAAATTCCGAAGTTTTCCCAAAAAGAAAGGGGTAAGACGACGGCCGACGCAGCTCAGAATGTTTGTCCGACAAACTCTAGATTCCAAAAGGCGAGTGCCCGTGGTGCTTAAAGAGGATTGCGCGAAAGGTGTGTATCCTGTGGGACAAAACAACAGGGCGAAATGGCTTGACTGGCTTCGTATGACGGCCCACGGAAAGAAAGACTCGGGCAGTGGGGCCGAAGACAATAAAGTATAGTTGGGAAGGGGGGGGGGGAAAAAAACGGCGTTCTGGCAGACGGGATTGAAAAACTGGAATCCGTGCCGATGACCGAGCGAATATCTGAGCCCGAAGGAATTGTTGGGAGGCAAAAAGCCGGGAAACTTTGTTCATTTCGCGTCAGGGGGATACGACTCTGGAACATCAAAGCGGGTCAGTCTCAAGCCGCGTCGTGAAAAACTCCGACGAGAGTTATGGAACTGGCCCGGTATGGACGCCGTTAGGGGGGGGAAGAACCAATTCTCTATTCATAATGTTCGCTACAACAATGAGAGTTTCTGGGGGAAGGGACTCTTAAGGAAGTGCCGGGTCAAAAATCGGAGCGGGGGCGCTCGACCGAGGCTAAAGAGCTGGGTGAGGGGTATCGAAAAAACAGGAGGACATGTCAACACGCGCGGTCGCGGGGGGGGGGGGGGGGGGGGGGGGGGGGGGGGGGGGGGGGGGGGTTGGGCAGGCGAGAAAGGCTCATTCGTTCCAGATATTGCTGGGGTTGGTGAACACCTGGACTCAGAATCCTTCGTTCTCCTGGGTGGGGGGTTCTGTTCTTCGCCCGTCTTGCATGTAAGCTAAGGAAGAAAGCGGGGCGCCCCTTTTAAAAAAAGTCCGTCTCCGTATAGGAGATCTCTAGCGAGAAGTCCCCCAAGGGGGGCCGTAGTCTAGAAGTGGGTAATCGTCGTATTTATAAAATGCGGGGTGGGATTGAACAGGACCCGGGATTCAGGTTTCGGGCGGGATGGCGGAAAGCGACGAATTGGGGGGGATGGTACGAAAAATGAAGTGCCAATAGGGGATAGGACTTACGCGGAAAAAATTTTACGGGGGGAAAAAAGCCACCGTCAAGAAAAATTTTTCAAAAGGAACCCTATTTGTTCCGGACGTAGGAAATTTGGGGAAAAAAACGTCACCCCATTTCAAGCCACAATTTTTCCGCGTGTGATAAGGGGGGAATTTACAAAAGGAAACAGAGTCCTACACCAGAGACAAGGGGATTTTAAATGCAAATAAAAAAAAAGGCACGGTCTCGAAACCAACGGGAGATTCTCGGGGAAAAACAAAAGTTTGAAAGGGTCAGAGTGAGCCGAAGTAAGTAGGGAGGGAGCGATATCATCGGTCGGGGTCCAGATGTGCTATGCAAAAATGAAAGGCTTGGGTAAAAAAAAAGAGCTCAACTGGCTGGTGTTATCAAAACTCGGCATCCTTCACGACGGGGGGGCCAAGGGGGCCCAGGGGCAAAAATCTACGCGTAGGAAAACCTGAGGTTAGACGAGCCCGGGCTGTTTAAGGAAAGGCTACAGCGAGGCATATCTCCTTAGAAAGGGGGGAAGGGGGCAGGCACAGGGGGGAAAAGAGGCGGGCGCTGAAAAGCGCGCGGGTCACGAGGTCTATGCTTGGAAAAAACGGAGGGAAAAAATCAACATCCTTTAAATAGTCCTGCGAGGGATTACCATTCCGGGGGGTCGGGAAGAAAAGTGGGTGTGCTTATCACAATCAGGATTGAAGAAGCAAGACTCGTCGATGTGGGTTCAACCCGGTAGGGGGGAGTCAGTAGACCGTTATAAGGGTTGGCGATAAAAAATTCTTCGGTTCGATTCGGACAAACTCTGAAATGTGGCGGAAGTCCAGTTACTAAGGGGGTGTGCAGGGCAGGGGGGGGAAAGTGGAAAAATATGGAAAAAAGTTAGGGGAGCGCGGGGGGACAAGAACAAGAACTCGCCGGCTAAAACAGGAGATTCAGGTACGGAGGAAAAGAGAAATCATAAGGGTTCCTGTGGAAGGAGGGGAGCTTCACAGCTGTATGCTTGCCACCTCAGACAAGGTCGTTAAAAAAAAATTTCTCTTGATAGGGGGAGGGTCTAGATCAGCATCGCATGGTAGACTTCAACGGGAAGGTGGCTAATGAAGCGAGATTGGGGCTGGTGGGCTCAGTCAGAAGCGGAGTTTTCTGTACCATGCAGACAGACAATGACTGTCAGAAGCACAGACGGATTGTCAAGTAAAAGTCGGGCCCAAGTCCAACAAAACTGATGGGAAGGGGGGGTCAAAATACAAAAACAAAGAAAAAATTGGAACTCTGTCCAAGACTTGGGGAAAATCGGGTCGTCTCTTCGTAATCTTTGCACGCCAGTCTTTGATGTAAAAAAAACCGGCTCTTCGTCTGTCTGGTCAGGGGTTCGGGGACTTTTGTAGGGGACTCCACAGGGGAATGGCCGGGAGGCTCCGGTGGGCGGAGTAGACAAGGGGCAAGGACCAAACGAGAAAACGGGGTACGGAAAAAAAAAGGGCTAACCTTTGGCGGGGAGGAAATTGAATCTTCTGAGCATTAAAGAACTCTAGAACTTGGGAGGGGGCGGAAGTCGTTTCGGAGCAAAACTGCGGGAAAATTGGATCGAAAAAATCTAGTCGTACAGTCAGGGGGGGGGGAAATCATTGGTCCTCAAAAGAGGGTTAACGGCGGGAATGAGAGAAAAATAGAAGCTCAAAAGATAAAATTAAAAAAAACGAGGGGGCTCTCCAGAGACCATGGAGGCGGAAAGGACCTGAAGGTTAAGTAGTATGGGTTAAAAGGGAGGAATCTAATTCAGAAAAAAATGAAAAACTGTCGGAAAAGAGGCATCTCAATATTTCTTGGAAGGTGGCCGTCTAAGAAAGGTAACCGGAACATCTTGAAAAAAGCTGGGGAAGTAGGAGGTGGGGCGGAAGAACAGCGTAGGGGCGGGGGCGGGTCACAGGGAGGGGGATAGGGTACTATGGGAAGGTGGATGCAAACATAAAAAAAACGTGGACCTGAGTGAGAGTCTGATAAAAAAAAAAAAGCGGAGAGCAAGAGTAAGTTTCAGGATTCGGGGGGGGGGGGCACAAACCGCAAACAAAACATTCGAAAAAAAAAGCCCCGAATCGCACAGCCAAAGTCGAATCTAAAAAAGGGGGAGGAGGACCTCGGATCATCGCACGCGGGCAGAAAAAACGTCTTGGTCCGTCTGGTACAGTGGGGGGGGCGGGAAGGGGGACTCTGTGGGGGGGGGGGGGGGGGTGGGGGGGGGGGGGGGGGGGGGGGGGGTGTTTGGGGTGGTGGGGGGGGTGGGGGGGGTGGGGGGGGGGGGGGTGGGGGGGGTTGGTGTTGGGGGTGGGGTTTGTTGGTGGGGGGGGGGGTGGGTGGGGTTGGGGGGGGGGGGGGTGGGGGGGGGGGGGTTTTGGGGTTTGGGGGGGGGGGGGGGGGGGGGGGGTGGGGTTGTGGGTGGGTTGTTGGGGGGGGGGGTGGGGGGTGGGGGTGGGGGTGGGTTGGTGGGGGGTGTTTTTGGGGGTGTGGGGGGGGGGGGGGGGGGGGGGGGGTGTGTGGTGTGGGGTGGGGGGGGGTGGGGTTTGGGGGGGGGGGGGTTGTGGTGGGGGGGGGGGGGGGGGGGGGTGGTGGGGTGGGGTGTGGTGGGGGGTGTGTTGGGGGGGGGGGTGGTGGGGTTTTTTTGGGGGTGGTGGGGGGGGTGGTGGGGGGGGTGGGGGGGTGGGTGTGGGTGGTTTTTGGGGGGGGGTGGGGGTGGTGGGGGGGGGGGGGGGGGGGTTTTGTGGTAGTGGGTTGGGGGGTGGGTTGTGTGTGGGGATGTGGGTTGGGGGGTGGGTGGGTTTGGGGGTGGTGGGGGTTTTGGGGGGGGGGTTGGTTTGGTTTGGGGGGGGGGGTGTGGTGGTTGTGTGGGGTTTGGTGTTGGGGGGGGGGGGGTTTTAGTTTGGTTTTGGGGGGGGGGGGGTTGGGCCGAGCGGGGGGGGGGTTGGGTGGGGTTGGGTGTTTTGGGGGTTTTTGGTTGTTGGTGTGGTTGGGGTGTTTGTTTTGGGGGGTGGTTTGTTTTTTTGGTTTTGTTGGGGGTTGGGTGGGGGTGTTTGTGTGGTGGGGTTGGTAAGAAAAAAAACACTTGGCAAGAAAGCAGGCGTGTCGAAAGGGGAAGTGAAAAGGGTCATACAAAGTGGCAAAAAAGAGGATCACCGGGGGGGGGGGGGGGGAACTCAAGGGGGGAAACTCTGGGGGGGAAAAACGGGGATCGGAAAGGACATCGCGTGGTCTTCACACGAGACACCGAACGAATTGGGACTTGAGGGTTTGCAAAAAGGGGTGGGGTTGGAAGCGGAAGACGGACCCTCACGGCAAGGGAACTTTCAATATAAAAGGGAAAAATGGAAGCGTGACATCCATCTAGCCAGGAATCTTTGGGAAAGGGCGTTGCAAAAGGAAATAATCTTCGGAAAGTGGAAGGGGGGGGAGGCTGAATCATCAGGGCTTTCTGAATCACATCTTGAGGGAGTCATTGGAAGCACAGGGGTTAAAGCCAACAGAAAGGGGGGGGGGGATGACTGGCCTGGAGGTCAAGGGGGGGGGAAAACGCAAAAGACATACTCACGCTGGTACAAAGAAAAGAGAGGAAAATCAAGGTGGATCAGGTTGGTGAGAGGTGCGTACGACACGAAAAAAACGGGACGTGTGAGAGTGTGACAGAGATCCGATCAAGTTGAGGAAAAAGGGGGGCGCTACGGCGCTCAAGCCAACATAGGGTACAGTCTGTATGCGGAAAGGGGGCAAAGAAAAGTTGTAGATCCAAAAAGGAGAATTTAGGGGCAGACATCCGCAAAGGGGGGAGGGGGGTCTCAAGGACGAGGGAGAGGAAAAGCGAGATCTTTGACAAAAGAGATCGAAAATATGAAAAACCGCGTGTCGGGGGAAAGAGAGTAAAGAAAAAGGGTGTGCGGCTAAAAAGAAGACTCCGGCGAAAGAGGCCGGTGGGAGAAAAAGAAGAAACTCAGGGAACAGGCAAAAGGGAGGCTACACAAAAAAAAGAAAAAAAAAAAAAGGTACTATTTCTGGGTAAGATCGTCGCACCAACGGGCCCGAGAGAGGACGCAAGGCAGGACGCGCCTACGAATCAAAAAACGGTCCTGGGGGGCATTTTAGCAAAAAAGGCGGCCAAGAAAGACAAAGAAAACACCAACAAGGGGCGGTTCGGCTAAAGACAGAGTTGCCTCCGTAGGTCGTTTATGAGAGCTGGAGGCATTTTCATTTAGAGGGAGTTTTACTCAGAAAAGGGGGAATACGGTCTTCTGTGGGAAAGAAGGGTATGCTTGCCTCTAGCGAGGTGCAGAGGGACAAAAGAGAGGAACGGCACGACTCGGGGAGTTTAAAAAACAGGGCGTCGGGTGCGACTCGACACCAAAGGAAGATTCTTGGTTCAGCGTCAAATGAGAGCTCAAAACAAACGTGAGGAGGGAAAGGGGGATGGGCAGCAAATGAATGCAAGAAAGCAATTCGGGGCGGCGTTCGAGGCTGAAAAGAGGTGCAAAGAAGATTAGGAACGCAAGGGGCGCCGAAGAGACGCGTGAAGATAGGGGGTCGCAAGAAATAAACGATTCGTCGAGTGTGAAAGGGAAAAGCTCAAAGGGATTCAAGGGGGGTAAAGATGCTTCCAAGAAGACGGGCCAAGGTGCCATGATGAAGGATTCGGAAAAGGGGGGGGGGGTGGGGGGGGGGGGTCGTGTGGCTAGGATCGCCGGGAGGTAGAAGGGCAAGGGGGATGGTATAAAGGGGGGAAGACTACGTGCACTAAGAGGCTGTTGGGTGGAAAGATCCTGTCAACATCTGAATATTTGAGGGGAAGATGATGCCATGAAGGGGTAGTCCATATAGGAAACTGAAAGAATAGCGTAAGTGCGAGCAGCATCCGGGGGTGCAGGGGGGAAGGGGAAGGGAAAAAAAAACTCGCTTGGGGGGAAGGTTCTCTTTGGATCGGACTGTGAAGAACGGAAGAGGGATGTTGGACTGGAATGTGACGACCACAAAGGGGGGAGCGCGTTGCTGTTACCCTTTGAGTTGAAGGGTTAGGGGGGGAGTTAAAAAAAACAGACTCTTGTTTCCGTCCGAATCAGTGTGCGAAAAAAAAAAAAAAAATGCTTCTTTTCGTTGATCGGATGGCCGAGGTCTGAGAAAAAAAATGAGGATTGGCAAATTGCAGCCCTGAGCATCGCGTCTGGGAATTGAAAAAGGAAGAACAAAGGGGGACGCAACCTCTCTCGCAAGAACAATTTAGAAAGCTGGAGAGGGAGTGATGGGGCTCCGTTTGAGGGGTAACATGTTTTCTGTGGTGAAGGTAAAATAAATTTTCAGTAGTAGATGGAGGTGTCGCGACAAGGCGATGGCAGGGAAAAAAGCAATTCATTGCGACAATGGTGGCGGCATGAGAGTCTGGGGGGGAGAGTTTTCCAAAAAAGCCGCCATTTGCCCGAGAAAAAAAGGGGACGAGATTGTGACTCGTCGTTTTGGTAAGCCATTCCAGAGAATTCGATCAGGACTAAGAAAAAAAAAGAAAAGGGGGGGTTACTGGGGGGGAAGTCTTCCTCGCTCCTGGGGGGGTTAGTAGCGAGGAAAAAGTGGCAGAGTGAATGCGGCTAAACCGAAAAGGTACCTCAAGGAGGTGAGGGGAAACGAGTTCTGGGTGGGGGGGGGGGGGGGGGGGGAAGGGGGGGGGGTGGGGGGGGGGGGGGGGGGGGGGGGGGTTTAAGGGTAGGGGGAATCTCGTAAAATAAAAAAAAGAAAAACAAAAAAAAAAAGAAAAAAGTGATAAAACACTGGGGGGGGGGAAAACTGAAAAGAGTGCAGCCGCATTTGTTGATCAAGCCATCGGAAATACTGTTGTAAAAGGGGGGTGTTCAAGGAGCTAAAAAGAAAGCTAAGGGGGGTCTATCGTGAGGGGGCGGGTCAAATCGGTTGAGGACTTCACGAAAAACGTGAGAGGAAGGGCGCAAAGCTCGTTGTTAAAAAGGGGGGATTAGGGGGGGGCCACGAAGGCCGTAAAGTCAGGGTAAGTATTATCATTGCTCTTCTTCGGAAATGTATCGGGGCAATGCTGGGCTTTTTAAAATCAAAAAAGCAGGAGATGACGATGGGACGGCGAAAGTGTCGAGCGCAGAGAGAGGGGGGGGTGCTTCGTCAAGGGGCGGCGTGCACTTAAAAGAAGAGGGGGGGTGGGGGTCATGAACTGGCTCGTTGGGGAAAAGGTCAATAAAAGACTGGGGGGCGAGCCAAAAAAAAATAAACAAAAAGGGCAAAGGGGAGCATAGGCCCTCAGGACCTGGGTCTTCGTGAAGCGTTCGAAAAAAATAACGTGGTGAGGGGACGCTGCTTGAGGAAAAGGGGGAAAAAAAAAAAAAATCGGTCTTCAGAGCGCCGGGTCAAGGAGGGAGGGGGGGGCCACGACGATTCTCGGGTTTCAAAGAGGGGGAGCCAGTGGTCAAAGGGCGAGTATAAGTTCGCGGACGAAAGGGGAAGGGAGGGCACGATCAGGGGGGGAGGCGAGGGCGATTTCGAAAAAACTTTCTTGACCGGCGACATGTCGACGCCAAGGGTCGCAAAGCATGAAAGGGGGGGGCGAGCAGGGGAAGGAGGTGCATCTTAAGGAAGGGGCGAAAAAAAAGGGTGGGGGCGCAGACTGCCAAAAAGCAAATTCAGAATATGTGTTAAGGGGAAGAAAACAGTACTTGTGGGCCAGGGTGCATCGGGAGACCCAAAATAAAAGCGTCAAAAGATGAGTGGGGCCTTGTAATTAAGTCAGAAAAAGGGATAGAGGTGTTGAGACGTGGGGTAGGAAAAATCTGCGGAAACGATCAAAGGGGGGGGGGAACCGATCTTGGTGGCTCTCTGTCAATCTTTGAGGGGGGGAAAAAAAAAGAAAAGTCAGAATTTTGTGCGCCTCTATTGTGTCGAAATTGGGGGGGGGGGGGGGGGGGTGGGTGGGGGGGGGGGAGTTCGGGGGGGGGGGGGAACAG
>Ga0179593_1646660_pt1 | contig 10038 bp, 8 predicted proteins | sample CZODoug2_1_08_16_FD_185931 | JGI IMG/M metagenome (GOLD analysis project Ga0179593, IMG submission 185931) | Vadose zone soil fungal communities from Angelo Coast Range Reserve, California, USA - CZODoug2_1_08_16fungal (PacBio error correction) | ecosystem: Environmental > Terrestrial > Soil >...
AAACTTGCATACTTCTCGACTGAGGCACGGCCAGCGAAGAACACCTTGACAAAAAATGCGTCAGAAGCGGCGAATCCTCCAGATGACGGGAAAGTGCCGAACAAGGCGTAGCCTCGGACAGCCGATAGACCACGGAGCAGATGGGTCATACGCAGAGGACCGGGTTTCTCTCTCAAAACATTAAGATACGCCAATATCAAGCCACCATCGTGTCGAGTTGACATAGGAATTAGGATAGTGCTACAAAGTTCAGAGGAGCCAGCACGTACAAAGTTAGTCTTACGTCACAGGAACACAATGGAACGTGACAGAAAACCGAAGACAGAGTCGATCGGTGGACGGGCTCTTTAGCCACTCTGAGGAGTATGCCGCCAGCCCGCTACGAAGTATGCGACCATTACCTCCTCAACTCTTGGAGGGCGGGGTCAAAAGGGGCTTCGGGGGGGGGCAGGGCGTTGGCTGATAGTGGCATGATAGAGGGGCGAAACCGTCTCTCGAAGTGGCGCCGCGTGTGAAAGCGAGCAGGCACGAATGCGTGGTAGGATCAGGGAAACAGGGAAAAGGCAAAATTCTTATGCTTGAGAATAGCAGGCACAGTTCGGCCGATACGGACATAGGAATAACGCAGAGAATCAGAAATGACAGGAGAAAATCGGAACTCCTACCTCGAATAACACGGGAGCGCAGGTATCTCGAAACTCGTTACCTGGGGAACACATCCGAATAACGCAAGTCATCTGTGGCCCCAAAACAAAAAATTCTACTCCTGCCACGACGACATCGGAGATAGAGCGCTCCTCCAATAAGGCTCTAAACAGCGAGGTAATAAAATAGTCCAGCGGAACAGAAGACACCAACTCGAAACACTAACGTCGGGTTTCCGGTGCTCAACGAAGGCAACACAGTTAGTCTTACGCGTCGTAAAGGCGGAAACATTGCAAAAAGACCGGTGACGCCAACAGAAAACGGGGAGCGCCTACCCCTTCAAAGTTTGGAGCTTGAAACGTCGAGGCTCAATCGAAAGCAGCACCTCTCCGACGCCGTCTGCGAAAGAAAACTACTTCGCACAGCAAATTGGGGTCGCCTGCCTCACTGTACCAGATTGACCCTGATTCGCGCGCCTCTACTCGAGAACCCGGCGAGCACGGAAGGTAGGCCGGATGAGACTGAGGATTCTGGGGCTACCCTTCCTGGGTCAGCAGAGGGGGAGGGCTCTTTCCAAGGAAACGTCGTCTCAGGGCGGGGCGCGTAACTTCAAAAGCGCCCCAAGATAACTAGGGTAAAAGAAAGCGACAAGCCTAAGTCTTACATAATCTTATAATAAAGGCAGGGGAAAGGGCCTCATCACGCCGGGTATTTCTACACAAGCATGGCAAGCAAAGCACGAGCAGGAGCAGTAGAAATCAGTGCTGGGAGACCGGTAGGAACTCTCACCCAACTCGGGGCCATCCGTATTCAAGGGGATTAGGAGGCCTCGGCCTCGAAAACTGCAACGTGACATAATCAAAAAGCCACACTTGGAAGCGAGAAAAAATCAGAGAAGCTGGAAGGACGTCTAACTTCGACGACATGATGAAAAAGAGGGGAACGCGTCAATGTTGTAAACCTGCACGACGTAAGGTGCAGAGCCGAAGGGACTGCCATGACTGGATGAGACAAGACCAGGACCCGCTCACGGTCTTTCTCGGCCAGCCGGACGGACAAGAAGCGTCTGCATTCTGACGGGCGGAGGCACGAATGAAAGAAAAGTCTACTATCTGATCGGGTTGCAGTTGCCGGGACGAAACACGTGCGCACCGCTCGAAGAGGGCAAAAGGGGGGAACTCGATCTGGAGAGGAGCACGGCATCGTTCACAAAGGGAGGCGGCGCTACTCACCATGATCTGTCGCGCCAGAGGGGAAGGGGGGCTCGTCAAAAAAGCGGACTGTGAGAGTCCATGCTACAGGCATTCAAACAGCGGGACGGGAAAGTGGAGGGAGTGGACCCTGGAAAAAGAGGCTTCGGACCAAGGCAGTTAAATTTCGTTGCAAGAGGACCAATATAATAGAGAGAAAATAGTTAACCAATACACAGACGAAGAATGCAGAGCACAGGTCGTCGGCCAAACCAGTATCGCAGCGGACGAGCCTGACCATTCTTAGTCGAGGGCGGGGAACATGGAACGGCAAAAAAATGACGATAACTTGGAGCAAAAAAGCATAGAGCTGCCGCACTCGGAAGGTGAGGAAAAACATAGATAAACAGATCAGACCGATTCGAGGGCGTGGAAAAAAAATGAAGGGATGGTGGAAGAAAAGAGTAAAAAAGAAAACGACTGGAGGGGCGCCCGCGGAATCTGCCTGATGGTAACGTTAGACGACGCCTCTTGCGAATGCAAAACACAAAACGTCGTTCCGGGGAAACGAACTACGGGAAAAAAAAAGAGATTAGGGACGCTTCTTCCTGAAACCCGGTGTGTTTGGAATCAAAATATAAAAAAACACTTAGGGGCCTCAAAAACGGTCATTGTTACGGCAGCTGGTGGGGTACGACCCTGAAAGGACAAGAGAAGGATCAAATCTCCGGAACTAATCAGGGCCATTGAATAGAGGAACCCTGAGACAAAAGTGGGAGCCGAAGACGTCGGAAATGGCGACATAGGACAGGCCGGGAGTAAGATCCGAGTCCTGTGTCAACCTCTTGACGCATTTAGGGGCGACACGGGTTTCACAAAAATACCTGGCGAACGCCGAACCTAAAAAGGGGGGAGGAAAAGACGGGGCTGGTCAGGGGATCTAGTCACAGAGTGCTGCTCAATCTCCACAACCCCGGCGTAGCTGATCGTCATAAGGGAGATTTCCGGAAACGTAACAATAAATGTAGCATGTTTGAAAAAGCCCACGACATGTAGTTGGAAAACTTGGGGCAACGAGACGAATTCTAGCGGGCGTCACTACCTTTCCCGAGCTCTTATCTGTTCCGACTTGCACAAGAAAAAAAAAACGACCCACCAGTGCACTCCCTGGTCATTTCAGATTGCATAAAAGGCCTTGAGCCGTTGAAATAATCCCCAAGACGACAGAACGACATTTAGGCAAGGGGGAAAGGGGCCGGGGAAAAGGTCCACCTTTGATGAGAAAAATTCTGGTGAGAACTAAATTTCAAGAGGGACGGGACACGGGGTGGACATCAGGGTCTGGGAACTCGGAGACAGTGTTCGGCGGAGGGGAGCAATAGAGTAGTCAATACAGGGGGCGTCCGCATCTCGCTATCAAGCTGTAAATGTCAGAGGGGACAGGAGACTAAGAGCGGTTAATTTAACCTTTCAAAAAAAAAATGAGCCTATGGTGAGTCGAAAGGGCTATAGAGCAGCTTAAGAAAAAACAGAGCACGGGTAGGTCGAGCTCCAGCCGACCAAAGAAAGCGAATGTGGCAGGGCAAAAAGACTGGCAACTAGTATTCAATCAGAACACGGTAGGGCCCCAGGTAATTCATGGAGACCATTCAGGGAAAGAGACTCAGGGTGATCGCCCAGCACTGGGTGTGAGCGTCGTACAAAGGCAGAATCCGGATTCCGGTCTCCGTCTCGAGGCAGGGACAAGAAGAACGTGACCGAAAACATTGCGAAAGGGGGGAAAAGGTCGGAGGAAACAAACCCGAAAGGCGAGCACAAGACGCACGAGCGCTCCGCCAAATGTCAGAGACCCCTTCAATCGCTAGGCGGAAAAACAAAAATAGGATGGGAGGGGACGCCAACTCGCTCATGGAGAGCTGAGCGGGAAAGATCTAAAGGATATTCAAAGGGGATCTCGAGGTGGGACCGCTGAAGGGAGACCGACCGCAACTACAATCAAAAAAACACACCAAAGAACACAAAGGAAGGCCCTGGACCAAAAGGGTCCAGAAATCACGATCCTTGAACTACGTCTGGCTACTCCTAGCGTCTCACCCGCTTCATTCTTTCCAAAAATCTGGCCGGACAAGCCGTGAGTATTCGAACGACGCTTCTCTCCGCTCATACCTGTTCGGGGCTAAACAGTGCCGAACAAGCACCTCGGCACGGTCTTATGAGGAACCCTTGATTACTTGATAGACACTTGAGGAGCGGCGGTATCAGCCCGACACCTGGATCTGGTTGGTACCAAGCGGACTCAAAGGAGCGTCAGGTCTCAAATACTCGATCACAAAGCTCACGGCGTAAGCTGTGACAGTTATAACCCAAGCACACACCGGAAAAAGAGGCATTGGCGGTACCTTTTTGGTAGGCGACAGAAACTACAAGTGCTTTACGTGCTGCAACTTAGGCGGGGAGGACGATGCCTGCGCTCGTCTAAGGCACAGAAAAAACCTGCCGTCTCAATGGTGAGTGCCGACATTGGCACTGCGACAAAAGGCTGAGGAAAGCGGCAATACGGGTTCAAGGCCAGGGGAGGTGACCGCACCCCAGCCCTTCCTAAGGGAAACGACTCTAAAGACAACGACGCATGGCGCGATTAAGCTTCTCTTCCACCAGGACGCGACGGGAACCTCCGGTTAGTTCTAGGAGAACAGCTCCGCGCACGCCGCTGGACTAAGTTGACGCCAACGCCCTACGCTACCAATCTGTTACTGCGCTGAGGGAACACCCGAAAAACAATACGACGGGAATCAAAGGAAAGAAGAGTAACGCACTTACAACAAAAGAAAAAAAGGCCGGGATCTAGATGAGTAAGGGGACCGCTTATGAAGAACAGGGGGGCGAACACGAAGAGAAATCGAAAGGGAGGTCAAGCTAGCAACACGCCGATGAGGGCCTTCGGGGAAATGCCACGCCTTCGGATCACTGTGAAGAATCAAGAAAGGAAACCCCAGAAGGAAGGGAAACATAGGACTGCTGGACGGCTCGGCCAGCCCGGAGCCGATCAGAAATCGCATCAGGCGACGAACAAAAAAGTGCCATGTTATCAGCTGATTAGGGAGAAGGGCTAAGACAGGCGAGTCCCCGTCCCGACGGAGTAGCGTACCCAAACTCTGCTGAGAGCCTCCCGTACGCACGGGGCTCCGAGGCAGATACGCAGGACCTCGTTCGAGAGCTTAGGGAGGACACTTCCATGATTCTTCAATATCTGAACAGCCAGAGCAGCGCGCAAGGCATAAAGTAACCTAATTACGGCGGATCTCTCTCAACACACAACAGTTACTTGGGGCCAATGAGTTGGAGGCGCGCGCTTGGGGAGCGAACCTTCCTGGAAACGGCGGACAACATCGGACACCCAGAGAGATCTTGGCAATCCACAAACCCCGAACAAAACAAAAAGGGGGGGAGTAGTGCCTCGACCAGAGGACAGTCAAAAGCCTAAGATTGGGTACGACACGATACCAATCGGCTTTGCTGAGGAGCAGGGAGGACTCCTACGCAACCATGGCCCATCGGGGGCACGTTTCGTCCGACAAAATCAACAAAAAAACAAGAGTAAGACGCGGCAAAACGTCGAATTGAGTCTGAGAGCGCTTAAACTCCCCTGACGGGATGGAAGTGACTAACACAACAGAAGAGAACAGTTGAGCCGCGAGCGCTGCTAGCCTCCGGAGTGAGGGACGTCCTACACCCAGCAGACAAACACGACAGATGAATCTCACCAGGCCGAGAGCACGCTTGAGACTTCCGGAGGGATCAGGGAGCCTTGAGGGCCAGTTAACAAAAGGGGGCTTGAAACGAAGGCGAAGTCTCGATCGGGGGGGGGTTCCGCCGGGAAAGCCGCCTCACAGATAGCGGCGGCAGAAGAGCCGCGAGGTGAATATCGTCTGCTGGACAGGCTAGATCACACCAGGTACAAAAAAGAACCCCTATCGCCCCGGCAAAACACAGCACCAGATCGCCCCATAGAGCACGCCTTTCTAGAGTACGCGGGCCGGTCATGGAGAAACCAGGGCTCAGACCAATCGTGGCCATGATCTCGAACCATCGTGGCAAGTCATAAACAATGCCCGAATCAGCAAGCTAGGAGCGCGTACCCCGCGCGCAGCAACAACGAAAGAAAAAAAAAAGTACGAATCGCTGGGGAAACCGAACACGAAGGAAATCCGCCGTGCCGGTTGCCCGGTGTGTCACCAACCCGAAACACTCGATGTTGTGCGCTGAATCCAGAGACAGAGGGTATCGCACGTTCCGACAGATCACACGGGCGACGGGAGACCCATCGAAGGGGAAAGACGCGTACAGATCAATCGAGCCCACATAGAGACGGGTCGACAGTGCAGAAAAAAAAAAGGCGGAGACCTAAGGAAGGCGGGGCGGGTCGCCTAAGAAGATGACCTCCCCCAAAGGACTTCCCGACGGGGGATCATAGAAGAACAACACAATCTCCGAGAAGGGAGGTCAGAAAAAGGACTCGGGGCAAGGCAACGGTTGTAGGGCAAATACACTCAGAGCTTTGAATTTTGTTAACCGCGGGGCTTGACACCAGAGGAGAATAGCACCATGCTCCACCTCGAGAAACCTAGGGGGGGAGGACGTGCGTAATGGAGAGTCCAACAGTAGAGGAAGGATTATGGCACGTACCAGCGAAAGCGGTCAGGAAACAGCATGCATTATCGCCATCGAAGATCTCAACCACCCCCTCAGGGTTCCCAAACCTCAAATCGGCGTTGTCAGAAGTCAGCGACCTAGACAACAATGCGCCGACACGTTATAAACTGGAATGGGAGAAAGCGAGAAACCCAGATCTATAAAACACCGTCATAGGGAACACCTAGCCAACATAACAAACTTTAAGATCGCTACCCGCAACTACAGCGACTTTCGTAGCTAAACGGAGAGGAAGAAGGCCCGTGCAGCATCGAGACGCTCGCTCCTCAAACTCCCGGGTGCAGTGCGACAGCTCAGGGACGAGTCTTAGCATTGAAAATAAGCTCACCTCCATAGAACACCGTGAAAGACGATGGGAGCAGAGGCTTCCCTCAGCCCACGCCCAACAAGGGAGCGTCATTTGAGGTAAGAACTTAAAACGCGTGCAAAATGCCCTACCGCACCAACACGACGTAGCTTGGACTGCGGAGTCTGCTAGACGCCGTCCTCGTCAGAAAAGAAAAACACAAAGTCGCGCAGCGGACAGTGCAACCGCGAATGTCAAAATGTCGGGCGAGAGAGCGGGCACGCGAACCCCTGACTACACCGACCGGTGGAGGCGTCAAAGCGAAGGCGAAACAACACACTGTCGTTCTCTTCTTGTGCTCTCGACCAAAGGCGAAGGTGGAGGACCAATGAGCAACCTCGGACGACCGCCACGGGGTTCGGAACGGGAAGAGCGTCAAGGCAGGGCAAGGGTTTATAGGAAGCTTGACCATCTCCTAGCGAAGGAAGCAAGCGCAGATTCTTCGGCAAAAGGAAGCAACGCAAACGTGGAAAGCGACAAAAAAGACAAGAGTGCTTCGCAGTTGTCATGGAACGAACCGAGAGCAGAGGGCGGGAAGAAGGATCTGTGGCTTTAACCACAACAAAGCCGCATAGAGCTGCTCACGCTATCGGGCGTGATCCAAGAACAGTCGCTCACCAGCCACGACGCCGTTAAGAACCGATAAACGGTGGTTAAACGACCAGACCTAGTGGTGAATCAAGTGAGCAAGGACATTAGGACATACGAAAACAAAACGTCGCTAGCGGACAATGCGCAAGCGAGAAGGGCACCTACCACGCTACCTGGGAGTTATGTACATCGGCGAATGGGGGATCGTCGGAGGGAAGGTCTCGTAAAAAGGAGATCCGGGAACTACCCAAGAACAAAAAGGCGTAACCAAACATCCCGGCAACTGTTGAGATCTCTCGAACACACACAGGAGGGGCACACGGGCCGAAGAAGAGGGGGGGTGGACCTTCTTGATTTTCAGAAAAGATCTCAGGGTTTGGATGGTACATCGAGAACATCCACTTCACCACAAGGGGGGGGAAACGCAAAACTCTGGCGCCATCACTCGCTGGCGCCTTGAGCAAGCGAAGGGCGGGGTTAAAAGAACTTTTGAAGAGGTAGTTGACTTTCACCCGACCCGGGTAAAAAGACATGCCGGCGAACGGCCGCATAAGGGGCCACTGTTATGTCTTGGAAGAAAGTCAAATGGCCCCTACGGAGTGGGGGGGAATGCTACACCGACCGGCGTAAAAGCTTTACAATCAGGGGGACTCGGGAAACCCAACAGGAGACACGCATGCATGGGGTCAACAGAGGACAAAGCCCAGCCTTGTTGGCCGCCGACGAACAACGGCACACTGATTGGGTCAAAGAGAGGTTGAAGAGGGGACACGACTTGCACCGAGAAACAATGGGGTCACGAAGACCAGGGCAAGTTGGGTCACAGGGCGGATCGATCCGGCGGCTATTGCAACAATGTTCGGGAGCCGGGGGCAGAGCAAGGAACGAAGAAGCCGGGTCTGCCGTCCTCTCTGGCGAGCGGACCTACAAGGTTTCGGGAGGACATGCCGTGTTCGTGAACTACCTCAGGGAGAAGCAGCGAAAGGCCTTTTTAACGGGCGGGCGAAGTCAGGGGAGCGGGGCGGTGAGCACGGTTTCGTTGAAAAGACGGAGAGGGGGACAAAAAGACCTCTGAAAATCTCGTAGATGTCGCGACCGGAGAGACTCGGTTAATCTCCAGACCCCGAAGCTAAGAGAGGACCGGAAGGCCGAAAGCCGCTACAGAAAGAGGCAAAGGAGGCAGGCAGCCAGCTCGACTAGGACGCGCGCTAGTTCATCAAACGATCGTCGTCCTATGACACAATGTAGCGCATGACTCTTCAATGTACGAGACTGAGCAAAGACACGCCGCGGAATTTCGAGCCCGGCTGGTGTCAGCGGGGGCATGTCGATCACGGAAAAGAGGCCGTTCCTCGCGCGATCGGCAAAATCCTTGGGAAAAGTCGAAAGGGAAAGCGACGTTGGAAAAGTCTCGAACCAGGCACTCAGGGGAGACACGCGAGCCGCTGCGGGTGGTACGACTTGCCGGTGGACAACCACCGGCGGAGCGCGCCCAAACCAAAGAGGGGAAGGGGGGGGGATGTGGGAATCCTTTCAGCATACTGTCCAGGAAGGGGAACCAAATTGGTCTCGAGGGTGCTTCTGGACATTAACGAGGCGTACTCCGCGAGCTCTGGGGAAAAACTAACAGAGCAGAAGTGCCCATTAACGGGGCCCTAAAGAAAGGGAATCTCGTGCCCGACATCAAGGCGCGTCCGTAAGGTTATGCTCGCGCAGCACGGTCACGCGACCCGTAGGAAGGGCAGAAGGAGAAAGCGCCAGGCGTGCGAGCGAAGCAAGACATGTTCGAGCCCGCCCGGTCAGCTGGAGGGTGCTTGGCGGCGACTTGAAGCAGGAATCCGGAGAAAAGGCCGTGCACATCCAAACTGGAACACAGAGTTAAGCAAGGAGAGAGCATCCGCCTGGATAAAGACAGATAGGTTTGGGACCTCTGAGCAACAAAAAAGAAACAAAAGGAGGCAGGGGGTAGTAAGTGTTCCATTGGTGTTTCGAAGGCAGGCTCAGGAAGGGGATGACCAGCTTTTGACTATGGCACTATCTGACAAGCAGAAGCGTCTACCTTGACGACGAACCTCGGCGGGGGGTGACCGAAGCGTACCGAGGCCAGATTTCCCGCACTATTGTGGTCTGCTTCTGCATCAAAAACAAAGAACACAACTAACCTCGCCCGGCGGATAGGGAGAGGCCGAAGGGGTGCATACGGATCGGCTTTACCGGGGGATCCGCCTTAGAGACTACCAAACCGGACCGCAGCGGCAGAGCAGGCTACCGCGAAAGGGAACCGAAAGGGAGGGAAGGCCGTTCCTGACGCTGACACAACGGGGCAGCATCTGTGGTCGTAGGGGACTGAAAAAACCGAGGAAAAATGAAATCCTGACTTGGGTTTCGCACTACGACGCTGAGAAACGATGTGAGGAACAAGGCCACCTAGATCGCAGGCACAGGGGCCGTCTCACACGGAGAAGAGCGACCCCAGGGCAAGCGTCACGATCTTACGTTCGGACGCTGAAGGGGAGTGATTGACATCACGGCGGTCGGCGAAAATCACTAGGT